>Ga0187803_10000374_pt1 | contig 18195 bp, 14 predicted proteins | sample NC_wetland_sal_i_2_FD_132425 | JGI IMG/M metagenome (GOLD analysis project Ga0187803, IMG submission 132425) | Wetland sediment microbial communities from Neuse River Estuary, North Carolina, USA - Control_3 | ecosystem: Environmental > Aquatic > Freshwater > Wetlands > Sediment | place: USA...
ACGGACGGCGCTCAGCCACACATTCGGTGCACTGTGTGTGACCCTAGTTGGTTCGGCCGAGTTCTATCTCCGCTCGCCCGATATTTCGCGCTTCATGATGTCGGTGCTTTCGGTCGAGGTCATTCTCGGCGGTCTAACGGTTACAGGAAGCCTGATGGCCGCCGGAAAACTGCAGGAGATCCTGCCGCAACGTCCACTGACTTACAAAGGTCAGAACCTCGTCAACTTCCTGTTGCTCGCAGTCGCGCTCGCCCTAGCGGTCACCCTGGTGCTGCATCCCGAGCACCGGCAGCTATTCCCGTTCATGGTTTTGCTCGCCTTGGTGTTCGGCGTGCTGCTGATCATTCCGATTGGCGGCGCTGATATGCCGACCGTCATTTCGCTGTTGAACGCGTACGCCGGCCTGTCAGCCGCCGCCATGGGCTTCGTGCTCGAGAGCAAGCTGCTGATTATTGCCGGCGCGCTCGACGGTTCGTCAGGCCTCATCCTTTCCATCATCATGTCGAAGGCCATGAATCGCTCGTTCACGAACGTTCTATTCGGAGCCTTCGGCCAGGTGCAAACTTCAGCGGCCGCAGCGGAAGCAAAACCCATTCGCAGCGCAACGCCGGAGGAAGCGGCTGCGATCCTCAGCGCTGCCAACCGGGTCATCGTCGTTCCCGGTTATGGCATGGCCGTGGCCCAGGCGCAGCACAAGGTGCGGGAACTCTTCGACGCGCTGACCAAGCGTGGAGTGGATGTGCGCTTTGCCATCCATCCCGTCGCCGGCCGTATGCCGGGCCACATGAATGTGCTCCTGGCGGAGGCCGATATCCCCTACGACCGCCTCGTTGAAATGGATGAAATCAACGGCGACTTTCCGCAAACCGATGTAGCTCTGGTGATCGGCGCCAACGATGTAACCAACCCGGCCGCGCGCTCCGATACTTCCAGTCCCATTTATGGCATGCCCATCTTAGACGTGGATAAAGCTCACACGGTGATGGTCATCAAACGCAGCATGAATCCCGGGTTCGCCGGCATTGATAATCCGCTCTACTATCTGGATAACACGCTGATGTTGTTCGGAGATGCCAAGGTGTTTGTCGGCCACATTGTGCGCGAGCTCGCCGGCGGACACGCCTAGCTTGACCGTCCGCCTCCTTCTCGCGCGCTGTCGTGGCTCGAAAGGATGGCTCGGCGCAAACGAAGATTAAAGTTGTAAGGAGAACTTCGCTCCCTAGATGCGGCGGACTCAGTCTCGCGAAAGACTCGCGAGACTTAAGTCCGTCCCATGCTCAGGTTCAGGCGGCCTTCTTGGCTTGCCGGAGCTTTGCCCAACGCGCTTTCTGAGCAAGAGAAATCCTCCGGCGCCCGGCCGCGGAAAGTACCCGCTTGACTCGATACGGACCCGCAGTCGTCGTCACGCCCGCTCCCCGGGTAAGTTTCTGGAGAACCGAGATTGCTTCCCGCAGTTTCTGAACATGGTTTTGTGCTTCCCGGTGTTCCTCGCGGAGCCGGGCTAGTGCCTTAGCGATATTTGTCATTCTGTATCCCCCTCGGATAACTACCGTCGGCCATTGTATTACTAGGTCGAATATCCCGCCATACTTAATTGTAGGCCGACCACGATTTAACGACTCAAGATGGTGACCGGGGGATAAATTCCCTATCCCTCCAAACCCCGCACCCGTGGCCTATCCGAGAGGGGGAAGAAGCTGCGAGGACCCGAAAAGGAAGAGAGCTCCAACCGCCAGACTATAAATTGCCGTCAACGCGGTTACCACAAACTGAAATCGCGGCAAACGCGAGCTGTAGCCGAACAAGCCGACGGCCAATCCCGTCATCAGCGTGTTCATAACCAGGAGGCCGCCAATGAACATAGCCAAGCCGAGAAACCCTTTGCTGACTCCACCAAGGTTGGCCGCGAGAAGGAAAATCGCCAGCTGGCTGGGTGTCTCGGCCCCCAACCCGTGGACCACGCCGATCGTCGCGACCGCCTTCGGGCTGTAGTTCCATGGCTTGTCCTGGGGGGCAGGGTGCTCGTGCCCATGCCAGTAAGTCTTCATCTTCCAGTGCAGCCAGCGCAGCGCCTTGGCCATAAGGTGGAACCGGCTGTGCGGCGCGGCATTGCCTTTTGCCAGCGACCCCAGAACATAGATTCCCAGCACCAGCAGCGTTACTCCCACCAGCCGTTCCGCGATGCGGTCCATCCCGCGCGGCAACGAGAGCTGGAACATAATCACCGCGCTGCCCAGCGCAGCTACCGTCGTGGCATGGCCGAGCGCATAGAGCAATCCCAGGCGCATGCTACGCCCGCGGTCGTTCTGCACGCTGGTGATGTCAGTGATGGCGGCAATGTGGTCGTAGTCCAGCCCGTGATGAAAGCCCAGGATTGCGGCCGACAGCAGCGCGAGTTGGAGGCCGTTCGGCGTAAGGCTCATGGGTCCATTCCGGTCGCCAAAATTGCCCTATTCTTTCATAAGCTGCCAGGAATCGGAAACGCCGCCTCGTCTCTAGTGCGCCTTGTCTCCAGTATTCTGAACGCGAAGGTTACCACAGGCGTGTGGAGGGTAGCGCCGGCACCCTGCCGGCGGTTCCGAGGGCGCCTCGCCCTCGACGCGGTGCAAGAGCGGAAACAATCATGCGGTCGCGGCACTGGGGTGCAATTGTCAATCACAGCCCGCTGGGGCCGCCCGTGAGCGCTTCTCCGCATTCTGGTAGTCTGGGCGCTTACCTGGCAATACTTGGTTCCGAAGCTCTGCAGTATTTCTTATAACTGGAAAAAGCCCTGCTCAGGGTCACGAAACCGCAAGCCCCGAGCAGGGCCTTCTCAATCTGGTGAAGTTCATGTGGCGCGGGCACTCGTGCCCAAGTCCACTTTCCGCAGGTTCCAGACAGCGCGGGCAAGAGTGCCCGCGCCACATTAACATGAGCAGACAGATCCTCTCTCGCCCTCATTCGTTCGAGGATCTCTCAGATTCTTATTCGGTCGAGATCTCCCAGCCCTTCTCCCGATTCACCATAACCACGGTCACCGTGGTCGGCCCGGCGTGATAGAACGCAGCCCCATTCTTGTCAATCAGCGTCTCGCGGTCCCAGGTATTGAATGCTTTTACCGCTGGGCCCGCGGCATCAAACAGGTCGCCGGCCGGAGTCGGTTCCCACTTCCAGGAATACTCCACGTCCGCTTTCGACGGATTCTCCATCGTGATCTTGCCGATGTCGACCAGCTTCCGCTTGGCCAGTGGCACCGTATATTTCTCGTTACCGTCGGCGGTGCTTACCTTTTTCACGCCCGCGATCCCCGCCAGCCACGCTTGTCCCTTTTCAGTCAGCGAGATCGGCGTCTTCCCCTTCTTCTCCTTGCCAATGTTGAGATAACCTTCCTTCTCCAGCAAGCGATAGTGCGGCTCCGGCTTGGCCTCATCCTCTACCATGCCCGTCTCAAAACGTAGCATCGCGGGGGCCTGCCGCTCGATCCCTGCCAGCAGAACCGGGCTTGCCTCTGCCTTGGTGAGCACCTTGCGGGTCTCTAGCACAAACCACAGCGACACGACAGCTATCCCCACGATCAGGGTTACCATCAGTAGCAGGGGAAGAATGGACGAAGTCTTCTTCTCTAACGCAAGCTCTTGTTCGAACATAGCATCCTCCTCGAAACTGTCTTCCCGTTCACCGGCAATTTTCCGAATCTCAAGACAATTTTGCGCTCGGAAACGCGTCCGCCCTGTGACGTAGCTCACACAGCGAAGTAGAAAGATCACTGGCCAGTTGTGGCGAGGTCATGCCTCTTCAGGTCGTTCGCAAGCAATTGCGGTCGGAAGCCAAGTGGAGGAGTAAGTGCGCTCTCCAACGTATTGATAAACAGATACTTGCGATCTAGCTTAACTGGAACTCCAATTGCCCTTTCGGCCTTGATGCCGTGTCCTTGGGCGAACCTGAAGAACCCGACCGTCAAGACGCCGAGACTCAAGTCAGCAGCCTTCGCAGTCGAGGTTGGGGAGACGCCGCATATAAATGCGGCTGCGGGACCAGTCGGGCGCAAAACGCTCGCCTTGATCCTGCTGGTCGTAACTGTGTGCTATGCCGTTGCCTGGTCTTCGGTCAGGTCGCAACGCCTCAATCCCGCTCAGTATTCGCGTTCTGGGGTAGAGCACTACCTGCGTTACGTGCCCGCCCACATCTCCGAATTCGGCCCCGCATCGGCCCCGTTGGCCCTGCCGAGGTGTGGGAACGTCCGCCCTCCCGAGGCTCTGCTCACGCCCGACCCGCTGCTGCCGGCTGCGGAAGAGAATCTTCTGGTGCGCGTCAGCTTCATTGTCGGTTCCGATGGACACGTTTACAGTGCCTTCGTTCTGAACAGCGCTGGCCCTGACGATGACCGAGCCGTGCTGCGCACCGTGCGCCAGTGGCGCTACCGTCCCGCACTTTGTAATGGCGTTCCCACCGATTTCGAGGCGCGCGTACGATTCAGCATCCCATGATTTAGCATCCCAAAAACTGCGAATTCTCCTACAATATCGGGTGAGGTGGCCGTGACCGACCGTTCGAATCCTCCTGATCCTGCAAATGACAAGCCCGTCGAGAACCCGGAGATCGAGGACTTTTTTCACCGTCTTCCTTCCAACTTCCGTTTTCCCAAGCCGAACGCGGAAGCGGTAGCGGCGGCGGTGGAAGCCATTCATCGCCTATCCCGTGGGCCGGAGGCGCGGCCGGATCTGGCCGCATCCGACTTAGCGGAACCTTCCGGCGCCTGCGCCATGTGCGGTGGTTCTTTGCCGTATGCTGCGCGGTTCTGCGCCTGGTGTGGCGCTTCCACGGATGCTGCCACCGCGGGCGCGGCCACGCAGCCATCTGGCTCGCCCGCACTCCACCACTTTCACCATCATTATCATCATCACTTTGCGCCCGTCTCTGCGACCGCATCGGGTGCGGAGCCTGAGACGGCGTCGCCTCGGGGCCGCGCGCCCGGTTCCTCAGGACCCGCTCCAGTCGGCCGCGCCGAAATCGCCGCCCGTCAGGTCGTGCAGGATTGGGCGCAGGCTTGCAACACAAAGCACATTGACGACCTCGTCGAACTCTATGCCGCCGATGCCACCCTCATCCGCTCCAGCGTGCCGCCCGTTCGCAGCCTGCCCGCGGTTCGCGAGTTTCTCTTAGCCATGCTGGAGGCGGGATTGGGCGACGTCGAGATGGAATCGCTGCGTCTGGAAATGATGGGTGACATCGCCATGGACCTCGGCCGTTGCAAAATGCTGGTTCCCGTAGCCATGGGCAAGCGGCGCGAGGAGCGTGGAAAGTATCTCGTCGTCCTGGTTCGCCAGCCTGTAGGAACGTGGAAGATTCTGGCCGACTGCTGGTCGGCAGACTTGCCCCTCACCGCGCACTCCGCAGCCGATGCGGCAGGGAGGAAGGGAAGCGAACCCCCTGCGCCGGTCCGGAAGCCGCGCTGATCGTTCTGCGCCAGGGCAATACCAGAGCTGCTGTATCCCGGTTCGTATCAGGGCACGGCTTCAGCCGTGCCGTTGGGGGCTGACAAAAGGAAGCGGCTTTAGCCGCCGGGATACACCCACTGTAGTCCCTGCGCCAAGAAAGCAGATGACTAAAGTTTCCGTGACGCAGGTAACTTGTCGCTGCGGCCCGGCCTCTCTTAGCATCCTCCTATCATGGATTTGCGCGTCCTCGTAGTGTGCCCGGACCAAGACTCAGCCCGTTTGCTGAGGCAAGTCCTGTCCGAAATGGAGATGGCGGTGGAGCACACGCCCTCGATCTCCCGCGGAATCGAACTGCTCAACGAACAACCCTTTGATGCAGTGATCTTCGACTACCGCCCCGGTCGCTCGGCGGAGGAATTCCTTGCCAGTTTACGTCGGTCCTCCAAGAACCGTACCACCATGCTGATGGCAGTGGTGGACGAAGAGTTTAACGCCCGTCCGGTCTTCGGCCTCGGCGCTAATTTTGTGCTCTATCGTCCGCTCTCGGTCGAGCGCACGCGGCTTAGCTTGCGCGCCGCGCGTGGACTCATGTGCCGCGAACGCCGCCGCTCTCCGCGCGCGGAAGTGAGTTCAACCGCCACCGTTTCCTATCCAGGTGCGCCCGATCTCAGCGCAACCTTGACCAACATCAGTAATGGTGGAACGTTGATCACCACGGGCAACCGCCTCCCCAACGCCTGCAAGATGTATTTCGAGTTTGCTCTGCCGGGACAACCGCAGTCAGTTCGTTTGTCGGGTGAGGTTGCCTGGCAAGACTCGTCTGGCCGTTTCGGCATTCGTTTTCTCGACGTGCCCCAGGCTTCGCGGCGGCTCATTCAATCGTGGTTGCAGCAGAGTGGCGGCCGGCAACCTTCCGGGACGCAAAAGCGGATTCCGGCAACTGCGCCCAAGTCTGCCCTCGGTCACCAACCCCGGGGGCCGAAGGCGTCCGGTTCTGTCTCCGATGCCGGCAACCGTCGCAGCGAACTTCGCTTTCCCTGCAAGATCGGCGCCGAAGTGTATCGTCTGGGCAGCAACATTCCGAACCGCTGCGCGCTTTCCGACGTCAGCGAAGGTGGTTGCTACGTCGAAATGCCGTCCCCGCTGGCCGCTCAATCCGGCGTCGAAATTTTGGTGCACACTGCGCAGCTGAAATTCAAGATCAGGGGACAGGTGTTGGCCACGCATCCGGGTTTCGGTATGGGCGTGCGTTTCATGTTCCAGGATTCCGCAGAACGCGAGGAAGTCCTGCGCCTGCTGGCGATTCTCGCTTCGGGCCGGGCGGTGAGTGAACAGCAGCGCTAAGCCGGCGCCGCCTTCTCTTCCAGCACGGCCTGCCGGAAATATTCGAGCGAGAGCTTTAGCCCGCTTTCCAGCTCCACCTTCGGCTCCCATCCCAGCAGACGCTTGGCCTTCGAAATATCCGGACGCCGCTGCTTAGGATCATCCTGCGGCAAAGGCTCGAACTGGAGCTGGCTGCGCGAGTTGGTTACGGCGATGACTTTCCTCGCGCATTCCAAAATTGTGAACTCGATCGGATTCCCCACGTTCACCGGGGTGTGTTCCTCGGATCGCGCCAGGCGCAGAATCCCCTCCACTTCGTCGCTCACATAGCAGAAGCTCCGCGTCTGGCTGCCATCGCCATACACGGTCAGGTTCTCGCCGCGCAACGCCTGCCACATGAAATTCGGGATCACGCGGCCATCGCGAATCTGCATGCGCGGTCCGTAGGTGTTGAAGATGCGCACAATACGCGTATCCACGTTGTGGTAGCGTCGAAACGCCATCGTCACCGCTTCCGCAAAACGTTTTGCCTCGTCGTAGACCGACCGCGGGCCGATGGGATTCACGTGTCCCCAATACGACTCCGGCTGCGGATGCACCAGCGGATCGCCGTAGCACTCGGACGTGGAGGCCAGCATGAACTTCGCCTTCGAGCGCCGGGCCGCTTCCAGCGCTTCAAACGTGCCATACGAGCCCACCCGAAGCGTCGCGATCCCATGCTTGGCATAGTCGTCGGGGCTGGCTGGACTGGCGAAGTGAAACACGTAGTCGAGCGCGCCCCAGTCCGCCGGCTCGCAAACATCTTTTTCAACAAACTCGAAGCGCCCATCGTTGCGCAGATGCGCAATGTTCGCCAGCCGCCCGGTCAGCAGATTGTCGGCTGCCACCACCCGGAAGCCTTCGCCCAGCAGGCCATCGCACAAATGCGATCCGAGAAATCCCGCCCCGCCGGTCACCAGCGCGCGCCGCGTGTTCATTGCCTCAGGCGTGCTCCCTTTTTGCCGAACGTGCCGCCGCCGGCTCACTCAGCGCCGGCGGACGCCCCACACTGTAATACGAGAATCCGTGCGCGGTCATGGCCGCCGGATCGTAGAGATTCCGTCCATCGAGCACGATCGGATATTTCACCACCCCGCGTAGCCGCTCCAGATCGAGCGCGGCAAACTCTTCCCACTCCGTCAGGATTAATACCGCATCCGCTCCCTTGGCCGCCTGGTAAGCATCCGCCGCGAACTCCGCCCCATTGCCGAGCGCTTCCTTAGCGCGCTCCATGGCGGCTGGATCGTACGCGCACACCTTGCAGCCTTCGCGCAGCAATTCCTGCACCAGCAGTAGCGCCGGAGATTCCCGGATGTCGTCCGTTCCGCCCTTGAATGCCAGGCCCAGCACGCCCAGCCGCTTGCCTCGAAGTGTCCACAGCACGCTCCGCACTTTGCGCAAGAACCGCCGCCGCTGGTCTTCGTTAATGCGGATTACTTCTTCGAGCAGGCGGAAGTCATACCCGCTTTCTGTCGCCACCGCCCGGAACGCCATCAGGTCTTTCGGAAAACACGATCCACCATATCCGATCCCCGGCTTCAGAAACCTCGGTCCAATGCGCGAATCCGCTCCAATGCCGTCGCACACCTGCTCCACGTTGGCTCCCACCGATTCGCAGATGGAAGCCACGGCGTTGACAAACGAAATTTTCATCGCCAAGAAAGCGTTCGAGGCGTGCTTGATAATTTCCGCGCTCTGGGCGCTGGTGACAATCAGCCGCGGCGGCGACACCTGCGCCTTTTCCGGCCGCGGAATCGCGTCTGCTCGTCCGTAATACCATCCGCTAGTTAGCGGCGAATAGATCTGGCACATCAGTTCGGCGGCCCGTTCGCTTTCCGCTCCCACCACGATCCGATCCGGGTAGAGAAAATCGGTTACGGCCGTGCCTTCCCGCAGAAACTCAGGATTCGAGGCGACGTCGAACAGCTCCGGGTCCGTCCCGTTCCGCGTAATAATGGTCCGTATCCAATCGTTCGTATACACCGGAACGGTGCTCTTTTCGACGATGACTTTATATTCATCCACTGCGCCCGAAATCTCCCGGGCCACCGATTCCACATACGACATGTCCGCGTCGCCGCTTTCGGTCGGCGGCGTTCCCACCGCGATGAAGATCGCTTCGCTGGCCCGCGTCGCCGCCTGCAGATCGCCGGAAAACTTGATGCGTCCTCCGCGGTGCCGCGTCAGCAGCTCCGGCAGGAAGCGCTCGTGAATCGGCACCTCGCCCTTTCTGAGCGCCTCGACCCTCTGCTCGTCGTTATCAACCAGTACGACTTCGTGTCCCAGATCGGCGAAACAGGCTCCCGTGACCAGCCCAACGTACCCTGAACCCACGACCGCAATACGCATATGCGAGCCCTTCTCCTTAGGATTCAATCTGCACGTCCGGCTCGTCGGCGTGCCTGGTTCTAACTGTAACAGCCCTCCCCGCCTTTCGGACCGTGATCACGTGGGTGCCGAGTGCGCGCCAAACGGGAATGGGAATTTCAACCTCACAAAACCCAGTGATGGCGGTCACCGCCCACCGGTAGCCATGGTCCCAGAATCACCATCAGGAGGCCTTTATGCCCATCCTCATGCTCGCACTCATAGCGCTGGCCGCTTTCGGCGTCATTGGGATCATCCTAGGCGCGGCCGTCGTACTGGAACAGCGCAAGATGACCAGTAAGCAAGATCACCCCACCAAAGCAGCCTAGAAGCCCGCTGAAACCCGAAAGCAGTTCCCGCCATCCCACCCGTGGAAGCGGTTGCGAACCGAAAGCCCTAAGCCCAGAGCCCAAAGCCGAAGCCCAGAGCCGAAAGCCGAGGGCCCAGAGCCGAGAGCCCAAATCCCGCTTCCCAATTGACTTCCCCCGCTTTTAGGGGGAAACTCCCCCTGAGCCTGCTTTTCCCGAGGCCACTTCGGCAGGCCGCCGGAAACCGGGTCCCCGGCACGCCCGTTTTTTGGGGTGACGGGGTGGAAGCCCGCAGTCCCGGGCACGACCGCCCTTTGAAGTGACGGGTGGAAGCGCCATGTTCCCGCACCCTATGTCGAGGCTCGAGCCGAGCGCCGGCGGTTCCGACCCGCCACCCGGTTCGGATCTCACCTGCATTCTAGAGCAGCACGTGGCTGCCGGATTTCCACCCGATCTGGCGCTCGATCTCGTGCTCAACGAACTCGTGGTTCGCGCCGCCGATGCCACCCACGCCAGCGCCGCCGCTCTGGCTTTGGTGCGCGGAGATGAAATGCTCTGCCGTGCCGCCACCGGTCCCCAGGCTCCCGATCTCGGCCTTCGGTTCGATACGCGCGGCGGCTTGTCCGGCGCGTGTATTCGCACCCGCGAGCCCCAGCTTTCCAATGACACCGATGCCGACCCCCGCGTAGAGGCCGCGATCTCCCGCCGGCTCGGCATCCGCTCCATGTTGATCGTTCCCCTCTTCGACGAAGCACCTGTCACCGCCGCCGGTCCTCTTCCCGAGGAAGGGAAGCCTCCAATCAGCGGCCTTCTGGAAGTTTTTTCTCCTCTGCCGAACGCTTTCAATGAATCCGCGCAACCTTTGCTTGAAGAGTTCGCTCGCCAGTGCGTGCGTATCCGACGGGCCGCCGTCCAACTGCCCCAGCATGGCGCCGCAGCCGAGTTCCGGCCGCCCGATGCCCAACTCGCGCGCGATCCCGAACTCCTCGCCCGCAGCGCCGATCTCAGCTCGCCCCGCGCTTCTCCTTATGATTCTCCGTCGGCGACCCCGCGCACCGGCCAGGCCTACGAAGGGTGGACCCTCGCCCTGGCCGCAGTGGTGATTGTCGCCGTCGTGGTGGTCAGTTTTATGATTGGCACTCGCATTGGATGGCTGCGCGCCCCAGAGAGCGCCCCCGGCATCCGGCCTGCGGCGCCCATTTCTGCCAATTCGGCCACTCCTACGTCAGCACCAAGTTCGCCCGCCCTCTCGAGCAACACAGTTCCGCCGCGAACCTCGGCCGCAACCAAACCGGCAACGAAGTCAGCCACGAACCGACCGGCAAGGTCGGCCGATGAACTGGTTGTCTACGAGAAGGGCAAAGTTGTTTTTCGCGCGAGGCCGATGCCTGCCGGCTCCGCAGTTTCGGATGAGGCCGCCGCCTCGATTCCTGCTGCGCCTTCCGCTCAGGGGGGTGCCGCTCAGAGTGCCGCTCCAGGCCGTACTGCCGTCCAACCTCAAGGAGCCTCACCCGTCTTGCCGGCGCCCGCGACACCCCGGACCGCCTCTCCGCGCGCCGTCTGGCTCGCGCCCGCCCAGGCCGAACGCCGTTTGCTGACTCGCGCGGAGCCGCAGTATCCGGCCGAGGCTTTGGCCTCGCACCGCTCCGGCGACGTCGTACTCGAAGTCCACGTCGCCGAAGATGGAACCATATCCGCAGTCCGCACCCTCAGCGGAGATCCCCTCCTGGCCGCTGCCGCCGCCGACGCTGTCCGCCATTGGCGCTACCAGCCCTACACGGTTCAAGGTCATCCCACCGAGTTCCAGACGGACGTGACTCTGAAATTCTCGTTGCCCGAGTAGGAACCTGCCCAAAAACCACGTTTCGTCTATTTGCTGGACCCTCGCCGCCGGAGGTTTTCACTTCTGCAATCTGACCTCTGCAATCTGCAATCTCCGCTGCGGTCAAGATGTTTCTCGGCGCTCTCGGCGTCTCGGCGGTGAAATTACTCTACGAGTATGCGAGTTCCTTCGCCCGCTGCACCGCCTTCACCACCGCTTTGATCAGGGTCACGCGCAACTTGCCTTCTTCCAGTTCCAGGATGCCGTCAATCGTGCATCCTGCCGGAGTCGTAACTGCGTCCTTCAGCAGCGCCGGATGATCTCCCGTTTCAAGCACCACGCGCGCCGCGCCCATCGTCGTTTGCGCCGCCAGCAGCGTGGCCACATCGCGCGGCAACCCCACCTTCACGCCCGCCTCGGCCAGCGATTCCAGAATGATGTAGATATACGCTGGCCCGCTCGCCGAGAGCCCCGTCACGGCGTCCATGTGTTTTTCATCCACGACCACCGTCCTCCCCACCGCCTCGAAGAACTTCGTCGCTGTCTCCAGATGATGCTTCTGGGCAAACTGTCCCTTGCACAGCCCTGTCATTCCGGCGCCCAGCGCGCAGGGAGTATTCGGCATAGCGCGGACGACCGGCACATCCTTTTCCAGCCCGCGCTCGATCATGTCGGTCGGCACCGACGCGGCCACCGAAATCAGCAGTTGATCGCGGTTCACGTCGGCGCGAATCTCTCGCACGACCTCGGTCACCACCTGCGGCTTCACGCAAATAAACACGATGTCCGCCTCGCGCACAGCTTCCAGGTTGTTGGTGCCGACGTGCACCTTGAACTTGTCCTTCAGCAGCCGCGCCCGCTCCGCATGCGCCACGGTCGCCCACACCTCATTCGTCTTCAGCAGCCCATCCCGCAGGAACGCCTGCAGCAGAATGGAACCAATCTTTCCCGCCCCCAGAATCGCAACCTTGTTCCCGCCGACACCTTTCCCCATAACAAGCCCCCAACCATCAATTGTTCGATAGCCTAGCCAGACTACACCAGGAGAGACATCGGGTCATCGGCTAATCGTGCCATTGTCAGTCCTAAGGACCGAGGCTGCTCTACCCTTGCGCTCTTTGCAAGGGTGGGAGACCCGCGAGGCTGCCCGCGAAGGGGTGGGAATTCATCACAGACTAGGAGGGCTAGCCTACTCTTCAAGTCTTAAGAACCGAGGCTGCCCCACCCTTGCGCTCTTTGCAAGGGTGGGAGACCTGCGAGGCTGCCCGCGAAGGGTGGGAATTCATCACGGACTAGGAGGGCTGGCCTACCCTCCAAGTCTTAAGAACCGAGGCTGCCCCACCCTTGCGCCTTTTGCATGGGTGGGAGATGCATCACAGACGAGCTGAAGACTCTGCCTTAAACTTTCCCGAGGCTGCCCCACCCTCCGCGCCTTTTGCGTAGGATGGGAGTTCGTCACAGACCCAGCAGAAGATTCTGACTTAAACTCTCCCCATGCCCGCCCGTCTCCGTCGTGCTTACGGCACCGGCTATCTCCACTTCATCACCTTCAGTTGCTACCAGCGCCGACCCCTCCTCCGAGCCCCGCAGTGCCGCGACCTGTTCCTCCGTATCCTGGAAGAAACGCGCCGTGGCTACAGTCTTATCGTGGTCGGCTACGTAGTCATGCCCGAGCACGTTCATCTCCTTATCAGCGAGCCCGACCAAAGCACCCATTCAGTCGTCATGCAGGTCCTCAAGCAGCGCTTCGCCCGCGCATTGCTCGATCGGCTTCGCCACAGAAACGCACCGCCGCCAGCCAGCTTGTGGAGCACCGTGCTGCAGGAGGGCCACGTCTGGCAGCGCCGCTTCTACGACTTCGTAGTGTGGAACCCGCACAAGCGAGCGGAAAAGCTCCGCTACATGCATGAGAATCCAGTTCACCGCGGCTTGGTGTCAGCCCCCGGAGGATGGAAGTGGAGCAGTTTCCGCCACTATGCTTATGACGAACGCGGCCCCGTATTGGTGAACGAGCAACAGCCGGTGAAACTGAACTGGAAAGCGCCACCACTGCCGGCAGCCAACGACGAGCGAGAGGCTAGGTGACATAAGAACCCTTCCCACCCTTGCAAAAAACGCAAGGGTGGGGCAGCCTCAGTCCTTAACACTTGAAGGGTGGGCCAGCCCCCCGCTTTCTAGTTTTGTAATGACCTCTGCGGAGCGTGAACGCAAGACGACTTAAAATAGCGAAAGGATTTGTATGGCATCCGCGAAACACGAAAAAACACCGACCGCCGAAGACTTGTTTCTTGAGGCTGAACAGCACGAGGAAAAAGGTGATTTTAGGGGCGCGTTCAAGCGTCTCTTGGCCGCCGCACAATTAGGCCATCACATGAGCCAGCTCAACCTCGGCAATTTCTATGCATCGGGAACAGGGGTAAGAAGGGATCTAGAGAAAGCGGCTCATTGGTACAAGAAAGCTTACAAAAACGGGAACAACGATGGTGCATTGAATCTAGCGATCGACAGGAGAAACGAGGGCAACCTTAGGTCTGCGGTCGTCTGGTTCAAGAAGGCTATTGCGATGAATAGTGGAGATGCGTGCATTGAGTTGGCAAGAATATACGGCGCTAGAAGGGGCGGACAAAAGGCCGCAACCGAATTGCTGAGGCGAGCGTTGCGGATGAGCAAAGATGACATAAGTGATGACGCGAAGGAAAAAGCTGAATCTCTACTGAAAGCGATGGCGAAAATGTAGACTCGGCCGGGTGCCCCAGACAAGAGGGTGCCCCACTCATTCGCGCCGTTTGCGAATGAGTGGGTTCTTGACCTCGGCAATACTCTAGACGGGACGACGCTTGATTTCCAGCGCTCACTCCTGAGACTTCACTCGCACCGCTCCCGGCTCCCCATAGTAGTAAGCTCGGAAACTGCTCCACTTTCCACTGCTCGGGCCGCTTCACTAGAGCGGTTTCACGTTTGCTGTAGCCGGATTTTGGGTGGCGCAGCGCCGGCGTCCCCAGCACGCCCGGTTTTCGCGTGATGGGGTGGAAGCTCCGCTTGGGCGGGGATTTCCGTCAGCTGGCCCGAACGCACACCGTCGGAAGAACGCCGGGTGTTGGGTCACCCTTCGACAGTTAAAGAAAACGCAAAATCCCGGCTAACTCCTTGATTCCGAAATACCTTACGAAGGAATCCGCTTTCCCCGAAAGGCAATTATAGACGTAAGTCGTTACGCATCATAAACATGGCGAGAGCTTTCACCCATGAGCTGAATTGTCACTATATTATTCAATGACCGTGCAAAACCGAGCAAAATCGCAGCTAACTCCTTGATTCCGAAATACTTTACTGGTAAGTCCTTATTCCTCAAAGACCTGGAGGGAAACCCAGGCTAAGTCTTTGATTCCAAAAGACCGCGTAGAGGGGGTCCCAACGGGTAAACTAGCTCTTTGCGGAAATGACGACAGGAAACACAGCAACCCTCAACAATCCGATCACCCGATGACCCGATCACCCGATGACTCCCGCCTTCCTCACCATCTCCACAATCTCGCGCCCAATCGGCAACGACGCGGTCGCTGCCGGAGACGGCACATTCAGCACATGCAAGAATCGCTCCCGAGCCACGAAGCGGAAATCGTCCACTAGCGTTCCATCCGCCTCGACCGCCTGCGCTCGCACGCCCGATCCGCCCGCGGACATATCTTCCATCCTGACTTCTGGCACCAATCGTTGGCACGACCGCACAAACTCGCGCTTCGACCAACTTCGCCTCATTTCAGACAGTCCATTCTTCCAGTGCTGCCGCGCCATCGCGCGGAATCCCGCATACTCGAACACTTGCATCGTCTCGCCCAAGTCAAAGTCCGTCCGCCGATAACCTTCGCGCCGAAACGCCAGGACCGCGTTTGGCCCTGCATCAACGTTCCCCTGAATCCGCCGCGTGAAATGTACGCCCAGGAACGGATACGACAGATCGGGCACCGGATAAATCAGCGCCCGCACCAGATACGCTCGCGCTTGCGCCAAGTCGTAATACTCGCCGCGAAACGGGACCAGCATCATCCCGGGATCGTGTCCGGCTATCTGCGCCACCCGATCGCTGTACAAGCCTGCGCAATTAACGACATACCGCGCTGCAAACTCTCCCGCGCGCGTCTTGACGACAACCTCGTCGCCAGCCTGCGCAAACCCCACCACTCCCGCGCTCGTCTTCGCCTCGACGCCGCGCCCCGCCGCAATCTCCGCATACTTTGTCGTCACCAGCGTGTAGTCGGTGATTCCCGTTGCCGGCACCTTGAGCGCGCGCACTCCCCCGACATGCGGCTCGATCTCGCGCATCGCCGCGCCCTCCAGTAATTGCAGGCCGGTGAGACCGTTGGCCTCGCCGCGCTCCCGCAAGTCGTCGAGGCGCGCCGCTTCCTCTGCATTCGTCGCCACAATCAGCTTCCCGCACACTTTATGTGGAATGCTGTGCCGCGCGCAGAACTCCACCATCTCCCGCGCCCCAGCCACGCACAGCCGCGCCTTCAGCGACCCCGCCTTGTAGTACACGCCGCTGTGGATCACGCCGCTGTTGTGCCCGGTCTGATGCCGCGCCAGCCCGTCTTCCTTTTCGAGCACGACGAGCCGCACGTGCGGAAACGCCTCCGCTGCCTGCATGGCAAACGACAAACCCACAATCCCGCCGCCGATTACCGCGATGTCATAAGGAGAAGAGTTCATATTCATAATGATGGAGGACGAGCGTCCTCGCTCGTCCAGACCTGCTCCCGCGCCACAGTTTCGCCCAGAGCAAAACCAGAGTTGCTGTGCCCCGCTTCGTATCAGGGCACGGCTTCAGCCGTGCCGTTAAGAGCTGAGCCACGAAAGCGGCTTTAGCCGCCGGGATGCAGCCACTATAGTTCTGATCCAGTGATCCTACCTCACCGCTACTCGCCAGAATGTGACGCATAAACAGAGAGCGCGGACATTCGCCCGCGCTGTATAGCCGTTTATTCATGCCGGAAGCTGAAGTGGAGCCGAACGCCGCACAGCGAACCGCGAACGACCAACAACTGACGACCAACGACCAGCGACCGCTTTAATCCACCGTCAACGTCGCGCCATCGGAATGCGCCGCGCCTCCGGCAGCCGTCGCAGTCACTTGAATCGAATACGTTCCCACGCCCGTCGGTGTTTCGATGGTCACAGTCGCCGTCCCGGGATACGTCGCGAGCGCCGACGTGGCCGTCACTGTCACCGACGCGGGGTTGGGCACGCTCGGCGGCGACGTATAGATCCCGTTCGCGTCGATGGTCCCATTCGCGCTCCCTCCGGTTACCGCCCACGTCACCGTCTGGCTGCTGCCGTTGTTCACGGTCGCCGTGAACTGCTTTTGCGTCGCCGATGGCGGCCATGTATTCTCGGGTTCGTCAGCATATAGGCTTGCCGCCGTCGGACTCACCGTCACCGTTACCCCTCCGCCGCCCCCGCCGCCCAACCCACCGCAGGCCACGAGCAGCGCCAGCCAGGTCAGAGCGACAATGCAGGTTGTGAGCGAATGTTTCCGCGCAGTTCTTCGTCGCCCCATTCCCGCAAGCATCATGCCCGCGACCGGAATCGTCAGCAACCAAGCCAGCATCAATCCAGCCCCGCTCATCTTCTCCGAGCCGCGGGGTGTGAGGTTTTCACTGGGTACTGGGTACCGGCCACTGGGTACTGAATTCCCCCGCCGCACCCCAGCTCCGTATGGCCCCGTCGTCCCAATCGTCAGCGTGACGGCCGTCGTGCCCGCGCCCGCTGCAATCGAAGGGGGCTGAAAGCCGCAGTTCGTCAGCGGCGGCAGATTCGAGCACGCAAAACTCACCGAGCCGCTGAAAGTAGCCGCCCCCAATGGCGCGGCCGAGAACGTGTAGGTCGCGCTCTGTCCCGCCTCCACCGTCGTCGAACTGCTGCCCGTATCGGTCCAGGTCACGTCGGTGCCCACGGTCAGGCTTGCCGGTTGCGAGTGCGTGAGCGTGCCGTCGGCGCCCTGAATGCCGAAGTTGAACGCTGCGGCAGTCGCGCTCCCCAATGTCACCGCAAAGGCTGCGCCGCTCGGCGTCGGGACCAACGACGGAGGATTCACCCTGCACGTTCCCGGAGCCGCGCCCGTGCAACTCAAGTTCACAATCGAGTTGTAGCCGTTGAGCGAGGTCAGTGTTCCATTCCACGTCACGTTCTGGCCGGCCACCGTAGTGTTCGGCGTCTCCGTGGCCGCCAGTGCAAAGTCCGGAGCCGGCGCCGTTACCGTTAGCGTGAAGGTCTGCTTCTTCGCCGCAGGAGCCCCCGCCACGTTCGCGGCCAGCGTCACCGTGCTCGGCCCGCCCACCGGAGTGCTCGCCGACGCCGTCACCGTCAGCGTCACTGTCACCGGATTCGCCGCGGTCGGCGTCACCGCGCTCGAAGGCGAGAACTGGCACGCCGCGCCTGTCGGCAGCCCGCTCGGGCAGCTCAGGTTGACCGTGCCCGAGAACGACCCCGCCGCCGTCACCTGAAACGTGCTCGCGTTCGAAGTGCCGCCTTGGGCCACGCTCAGCGCATCCGGATTTGGTGTGGTCAGGTTGAAGTCGACCACATGCAGCGTGACCGCGGCGTCGTGCGTGATTGTCTTCGGGTCGGTTCCCACGGCGTGCGCGTTGAAGCTGTAATCTCGGATCGCTCCGCCCGCCGTCAGCGTGTAGGGGGCGCCACTCGGCGTTGGCGTCACTTGCGCCGGGTTCAGCGTGCAAGTTGCTGGCGCGGTTCCCGTGCAGCTCAGGTTGACTACGCTCGCGTATCCGTCCACCGCCGTCAGCGTGCCGTTGAAGGTAGCGGTCTCGGTCCCGTACACCGTTTGCAGTGTATTCGAGATCACGTTCGTATAATCGGGCGCCGTCGCCAGCCCATATTCCCAGATGCCGCGCCCGTAGGTGGA
>Ga0187803_10000375_pt1 | contig 18173 bp, 14 predicted proteins | sample NC_wetland_sal_i_2_FD_132425 | JGI IMG/M metagenome (GOLD analysis project Ga0187803, IMG submission 132425) | Wetland sediment microbial communities from Neuse River Estuary, North Carolina, USA - Control_3 | ecosystem: Environmental > Aquatic > Freshwater > Wetlands > Sediment | place: USA...
CTTGCAGTTCGGGGGGTATGTTCAGTTGATGCGAAATCCCCGGTTCGACTACACGCCCTTATATGACACGGCCAGCATGAACACTTCTTTCACCACTAGCTCGGGATTTGCCGGAAAAGGCGTGCCCCTGGATCCAGGGTTTACCCCGAGTGGTTCTGGCCCGTGTACGCCGGCCACAGCGACGACGCCGGCTGTTGGCTGCTTTCCCGCGGTGGACGCGAGTTTCGATGTCAACTACGACTATCCGATCACCGACATATTAGGAATACCAACGAACGCTTCGGCCGCTTATAACTATGGAAGGAACCTGAAACTGCTCCCTCCGAATGTGCCCATCTCTCGGCGCTATGCGGCCAACAGCTACGAGCCATACGTGCAAGACGTTTGGAAGGTCAAACCCACCTTCACACTGACTCTTGGCCTGCGCTACTCCCTCTTCTCTCCCGTGTGGGAGACCAACGGTTTGCAGGTTTGTCCCTCCCCGAGCTTAGGGTCGTGGTTTGCCCATCGCGCCTACGAGGGCGCAAATGGCATCCCCTCAAACCAGGACACCCCCCTGACAGTGAACTGGTGCGGTCGCGCCAACGGCAAATCGGGTTATTGGAACTGGGATTACAAGAACCTGGGTCCTCGGGTTGCCTTTGCTTGGGCGCCCAACCGGACCAGCGGCCTGCTGGGCAGCCTTTTTGGCAATGGCAAGACCTCCATCCGCGGCGGCTTCGGCATGGTGTATGACCGGTTCGGGCAGGGCATCATTGACGAGTTCAATGGGAATTCCTTTGGGCTCACGACGATTCTTGGCAGCCCTGTTGAGCCAGTCAGTGGGGCTTCTGCGGCAAACGCGTGTCAAGTCAATTTGCCTCGGATTACGGCCGTCAGTGGTCCTAACGCCATCCCTCCGATCCTTCTGCAGGAGGCAGTCTGCGCGGCCGGCGGGGTGCCTGTCCCTAGCTTCCCCGAGACTATACCGGTCGGTCCCGTGACGCGCTCTACCAGCTTAGACACTTCGATAAAGACCCCTTATTCCTACACTATCGACTTCTCGGTGGCTCGTGAGTTGCGAGCCGGATTCTCCTTGGAAGTTGCCTATGTGGGCCGACTTTCCCATCGTCTCTTGAGTTCAATGGATGTGGGGCAGCCGCTGGACCTTCGGGACAAGAAATCCGGCCTGGATTATTTCGCTGCGGTGCAGCCGCTCACGAAACTTTACGAGCAGCAAGGCGTGACCGACGCCACTTTTAACGACTCGATGGTCAGCCCCGCGGTCGCGCAATACTGGGCCGACATTCTTCAGGCTCCCGTGACTGGCGGTGCCTATCAGCTGGGGGCGTACGCCACCTCTTGCTTAGGTGCCATCAGCTCTACTTCGACCACCGATCCTCTGTTGGCAGCCTTCGACCTTTTTTGCGGCCACATGGGCGTCGAGACAAGCGCACTTTCAGCTCTCGATAATCCCGGATCAGGATTCGGCGCAAGTGGAATACCGGACGCGACCAACAACCCCAAATGCGGCCAGACTGGATACCCGGCTTGCCGCCAGTATTACGCGGTTGGCGGGCCGAATACCTTCTACACGCCTCAGTATGCTTCTCTGTCTGCTTTGCGCAGCATTGGCTTTTCGAACTACAATGCGATGCAAGTAACCCTACGGCACCAGATGAGCCACGGGGTGCAATTCGACTTTAACTACACGTATTCGAAGTCCATTGATCTTTGCTCGGATGCAGAGCGCTCGGGGAACAACGGCGCGCTAAGCTTTAATGGCGGCTGTCAAATTCTCAACGCTTGGTCCCCGTACCTGTTCCGCGCTGTTTCCGACTTTGATACAACCCATCAAATGAATGCCAACTGGATCGTGGACTTGCCGTTCGGCCGAGGGCGCGCCATTGCCTCGCATGTCAATCGTGGTCTGGATGCGGTCATCGGCGGCTGGCAGCTCTCCGGTCTGTTCCGCTGGACCAGCGGTTTTCCTTACACCATTTACGACAACAGTTCCTACTATCCAACAGACTGGTATTGGGAAGGCGCCGCAGTTGCATCGACTACCGCCATCCAAACGGGAGTTTTTAAGAACCCGAATGGCTCGGTTAATATTTTTAAGGACCCGGCGACTGCCCAAAGTCTGTTCCTACCGGCTCTCCCGGGCCAGGTCGGCACCCGTAACCCCATCCGCGGTGACGGCTACTTTGGTGTAGACCTGGGTCTCTCCAAGCGCTGGACCATGCCGTGGAGCGAAAAGCAGAGTCTGGCCTTGCGCTGGGAAGTATACAACGTGACCAATGCTACCCGGTTCGACTTCGCTGATCTGGGTAGCGGCAGCGTAAGCGAAAGCAACAATTCCATCGCCGTCGGTCCAAGGTTTGGCAACTATTCCCATCTAATGACCAACCCGCGCGTTATGCAGTTCGCATTGCGCTACGAATTCTAACTTCTACTAACCCGCGAAGACTCCGGGAGGGAAACCTCCCGGAGTTTTTTTGTGTTGAATCAGCCTGTTTTCGCTCCTGCACTCCCGCATTGACACTCACCCGTTTTTCTTCTACTTTGAAAAGACCTTGGTAGAGGTGCGGCGGCCATGAGTAGCCGAGCATGTCATCCCGATCAGCATCGGGTGCTCGTCGAAAGGGGTCCGGCCCAGAGGTCAGATCAGAGATTTTCTTCTGATCGCCGCCGAAACCAAAGCGATGCCTGATTTCGCTGCGGTTGGGGTTCAGGTCTAAGGCCTGCTCACTGTCGTCCGTGGAGTTCTGCTCCCGGATGGAGCGCTATCGAGAGGCAGCTGCCTGCGTTTTGCAACGCAGCCCTTCCTTTCGTTGTGCTCTTCCCCAAAGCTCTATCAACCGAAAGAACCATGGATCTTTTTGCCCAAACGCGCGCGCTCGTCGACCTGGATTCGACCACGGGCCGGGAAAAACCGGTTGTCGAATACCTCTTCATGCAACTTTCTGGCCTCGCGACACACCACAACGGCCGCCTGGAACGTCTACCGGCCGCGCCCGACCGGGACAACCTGTTCGTGTCCTTCGGCGAGCCCGTGGTTACACTCTCGACGCACATGGACACGGTCCCGCCCTACTTCTCTTCCAGCGAGAACGAAACGCACATCCGGGGTCGCGGCGCTTGCGACGCCAAGGGCATCATTGCGGCGATGATTGCCGCCGCCGAATCGCTGCTCACTTCGGGAACCCGCAATTTTGCGCTGCTTTTCGTTGTCGGCGAGGAACGCGACAGCGCCGGAGCGGCCGCCGCCGCAGCATCTCCGCGCGGCTCGCGTTTTCTCATCAATGGCGAACCCACGGGAAATCGGCTGGCGCTCGGCTCCAAAGGGGCGCTTCGCTTCGAGATTGTCGCGAATGGCAAGCTGGCGCACTCCGCCTATCCGGAACTGGGTGTCTCCGCCATCCATTCGCTCCTCGATGCCCTCGCCGATATTCGCGCCATCCCTTTGCCGAGCGATGGGATTCTCGGGCAATCCACGCTCAACGTCGGGACGATCCGCGGAGGGCGCGCCCCAAATGTTGTGGCGGACGAAGCCCGAGCGGAAATCATGTTTCGTCTGGTTGGAGATGCTAATCCCTTGCGAACTGCCGTGGCTCGCGCCGCTTCCGCGCATAGCGTCGAGGCGCGCGAAGTGTTGTTTAACCCCGCCGTTCATCTCAGCGCGCTCGATGGTCTGCCCATCACCGTAGTTGCCTTTACCACGGACATTCCGACGTTCAATGGCGCCTGGGGCCAGCCCTTTCTAATTGGTCCTGGCAGCATTCATGAAGCGCACACCGCCGAAGAGCGAATCGCGAAAAAGGAATTGAGCGAAGCCGTGGAAATTTATGCGGGCATGGTTCGCCAGCTTCTCGCCACGGGAGGAGTCTTGTCATGAGCACCCCTCTCGCCATTGTGGGCTGCGGGAAAATGGGCCACCTGGTGGAGCAACTCGCTCCGAAATATGGTTTTGACGTGCGCGCGTTCTTCACGCGCTCCAACATCGATTCAATTTCTCGCGAATCGTTGCAGGGTGCCGCGCTCGCCATCGAGTTCACCTCTCCCGCGGCGGCTCCCCAAAATCTTCGGCGGCTTGCGGCCCTCGGCGTGAACACGGTTTGTGGCACCACGGGCTGGTATGACGAGTTACCGCAAATTCGGCAGACGATTGCAGGTGCCCACACCGCTCTAATCTACGGCGCCAATTTCTCGGTCGGCGTGAATCGCTTTTTGGAAATCGTCGCGCGGGCTTCCGCGCTTTTCGCGCAACATCCGGAATACGAAGCGTGGGGATGGGAGATTCATCACTCCGCCAAGAAGGATGCACCCTCCGGAACGTTGAAGAAACTTGCCCAAGAGATCCGCGCGGCTGGGTTCGGCGGATCGCTGACGCTCAGCTCGAATCGCGCCGGGGCCCACATCGGCACTCACGAAATCGGTTTCGATTCCCCGGCGGACACGATCACACTCCGGCACACGGCCCGCAGCCGCGAAGGTTTTGCCCGCGGCGCCTTGCAATCCGCGCACTGGATCGTTGGCAAAAAGGGTGTCTTCGAGTTTCGAGATATTCTGGCGGAGTTGCGGACTCCCGCGGCCGCCGGAGCTCGCGAGGCTAGCTAACGCGAACACAGTTTTGGTATGCCGGCAGTTTTTGGATTTGCGGAACAATCGGTAAAGGAGCAACACATGTTTACTGGGACCGGGACCGCCCTTGTCACTCCATTTCGGCGCGATGGCTCGCTGGATGAGCCCACGCTTCGCGCTTTGGTCAAGCGGCAGATCGCAGCGGGTATCGACTTTTTGGTTCCGTGCGGTACGACGGGGGAAAGCCCAACCCTGACGGAAGCAGAGCGCCGGCGTGTTGTGGAGATTACGGTGGAACTTGCCAAGGGCAAAGTCCCGGTTCTCGCCGGTGCCGGCGGCTACAACACCGTCGAAGTGATTTCGCGGGCGCGCGAACTGGCTGCTCAGGATGTTAGCGGTATCCTTTCCGTCACGCCCTATTACAACAAGCCTACACAAGAGGGGCTCTACCGGCATTTCAAGGCCATCGCGGCGGCCGTGGATCTCCCCATCATTCTGTACAGTGTTCAGGGTCGCACCGGCGTAAACATTGAGCCCGCCACGGTCCTGCGCCTCGCGCAAATTCCCAATATCGTGGGCATCAAGGAAGCCTCCGGCAACGTAGCGCAGATGGCCTCCATCCTCAATTGCGTGCCGGAAGAATTCCTTGTGCTTTCGGGGGATGATGCGTTGACGCTTCCGCTTCTCGCTCTCGGAGGGCAAGGCGTCATTTCGGTTGCGTCCAACGAAATTCCCGCGGAAATGAAGCGCCTGACACAGTTGGCGCTCGCCGGCGATTTCGAGGGAGCCCGCCAAATCCATCGCCGCTACCATGCGCTGATGGATATTAACTTCGTGGAGTCGAATCCCATTCCGGTCAAGGCCGCGATGGCGGAAATGGGTCTTCTGGAAGCCAGTTGGCGCTTGCCCTTGGTTCCTCCAAAGCCGGAAAATCGAGCGCGGATTCGCGCCGTGCTCGAATCGCTGAAACTGGTTGAGAGAGCTCATGCTGCAATCTCAAATTGATTCTCTGTATGACGCCTCGCTTTCATCCTACGGCGAAGAGCATTTTGAACTGTTCCGCGCTTTCAAGACGGCGCTGAATCACGGCGAAATCCGCGCGGCCGAACCGGATCCTGCCTCTGCCACAGGTTGGCGCGCGAACGCCTGGGTGAAAAAGGGAATTCTTTTGGGATTCCGCATGGGCGCGATCGTGGACATGTCCATCGACGCGCGCCGCCAGCCTTTCTTGGATAAATCCACCTATCCTGTGCATGGATTTTCTCCCAAGGATGGCGTCCGCATTGTTCCCGGCGGGTCCAGCATTCGCGACGGCGCGTACATCGCTCGAGGTGTGATCTGCATGCCGCCGATGTTTGTCAACGTTGGTTCCTATGTGGGGGAAAACACCATGATCGATTCGCACGCCCTGGTCGGATCCTGCGCGCAAATTGGCCGCAACTGCCATCTTTCCGCAGGGACACAAATAGGCGGAGTCCTTGAGCCAGTGGGCGCTCTTCCCGTGATCATTGAAGACGATGTTCTGGTGGGGGGAAATTCAGGTGTGTACGAGGGCACGGTGGTCAAGCGGCGCGCTGTTCTGGGCAGCGGAACGGTCCTGAACCGCTCGATTCCCGTCTACGATCTGGTTTGCGACGCCGTCTATTCCGCCAAAGAAGATCAGCCCTTGGTGATACCGGAAGACGCCGTTGTCGTTCCCGGTTCGCGTGCCACCTCTTATCCTGCTGGGATGAAATGGGGTCTTTCGCTGCAATGCGCGGTCATCGTGAAGTACCGTGATGCCAAAACCGGCTCGCGCATCCAGCTCGAAGATTTGCTTCGTTAATCGTGGCGAGGAAGCGGCACGGAAGCGCCTGTTCTGCTGGTTCGCGCGATTCTTTATTGGCTCAGGACTTTTTCAAAGAAGGCCAAGGCCCGTGGATCTTCGGACTGCCCTAGCCAAAACATCGCCTGCTTCCGAACTTCGGGATTCTTGTTGGTTTGCGCCACTTCGATCAGTTTCGGCACGCCTTCGTCACCGGGCATCTGGCTGAGTGCAAAAACCGCCTTCTTCTTTACTTCCGTGTCGGGATCGTTCTGAATCGCGCCGGTGATGGCGCTTTCCGCTTTTTGTCCCGCCTTTTGTGCGAGCCAGAACAGTGCCTGGCCGCGCACTTCCGTGTCCGTATCCTCATGTGCCATGCGGATCATTTCCGGCAATGCGCCGGGTTCGTTGCTCACGGATAGCGCGAAGGTCACCTGCTCGCGCACATGGGGGTTCGGATCACTCTTCGCCATTTTCTGTAGCAGCGCCAACCCGGCCTTGCCCCTTGCAGCCCCTAGCCAGAACGCAGCTTTCTCACGAAGTCCCTGTAGCTGCCCGGGAGCCACGAAAGAGGCAAACGCTCGATCGGCGGATGCATCCGCGTGCAGTGCAATTGCCGTCAGCGCCTCTTCGCTGAAGCCGTGACCTTTGCGCTCGTCTAAATCCTTTGCCTCCACATATTTGGTCAGCAACGCCACACTTTCTTCGGGTTTCACACCGGGCAGCCATACTACTTGAAGCCCGCCGGCATCGAGCGTGCAGTCCGCGGAGGCCAAGCGGATTCGCATCACATGTTTCATCTCCACGCGCAGCAACACGATTAACTGGGGTTGGCCTTCCAGTTTGACCGTTTTGTTTTCGTTTCGTGGCTCAGACGAGTTGCCGTGCTCCGTCTCAAGGTAGCAAGTTCCGCAGTTCTTACCTTGGCCGTACCCCCGATCATTCCCGCAGCAAACCGAATGGTCGCCCGCAACCGCTTCAACGCCGTAGGCAAGCCATTGGGCCTGCTGCCCTTCGCCCGCAATCCGCTCGACGCTGGTTTCCAAGCTTTGCGTCACAGCGCGCGTTTCCAGCTTTGCGTTTACAAACTGCGGTTGGTCTGCCGCCGCGGTAATTCCCATGCCCAAGCAGAGAATGCAATTCGCCAGCAAGAACTGCACAAACCGGACGGCACTCTGTTGTCTCATTGTTGGCCTCACTTCTGGAGTATTTCCATCATGTAATCCGTCGAGGTCTTATCTCCGATTAGCGACAATTTCTCCACCGCTGCCTTTCGCAGACCGGAATCCTTTTCGCTCTTTGCGATTGCCACCAACGCCTGGGAGTTGCCTCCTAGAAAGTACGCATTGAGGACTTCTTCCTTCACATCGCGGTCTGATTCTTTGGCGTAAATCGTCTTAAGTGCGTTCGACGCATCATCTCCACCGACCAGGCCAAGATTCTTGATCGCTGCCCGCCGTAGTTCAGGATCCTTTTCTCCTTCGGCTGCTTGAACCAGCCGCTTCGCATCTCCCGCCAGGAAAAATGCTTGAAGGATTTCGCGGCGCACTTCCTTTGAATTTTCCGAACGATAGAGCTGTTCCAATTCGCTTTCCCCTTCCACGAGCCCGAGTTGGCGGATGGCCTCACGCTTGAGGTCATCGTTCTTTTCGTCCTTCGCTGCGCGGAAAAGGCTCTGCTTGTCTCCAGCCAACATGTAGCTTTTTAGTACGGCCCGCTTCACCGACGGATCACTACTCGAGCGGTAGACCTCATCGAGGATTTGGGCAGCACTATTCCCTCCGTTATTGTTGTGCTTTGCCCCCCCCACCCCGCCCTTGATTCCTCCGGGCACTCCGCCTTGTACACCTCCTCCCACACCGTCGTGGTCCTCTCCAAAGAGCCCCAGATACTCGACGGCCTTGCGCTGCAATTCCGGATTGCTCTGTCCCAACGCCACTTTGCCCAGGATATCCATGGCTTGCGGCGCACCAGTTTGGGCAAGCACGAAGAGAGCTTTGGACTTGACGGCAGGCGAAGCCGAGCCATTCAAGACCTTTTCAACCAGAGGCACAGCCTTATCCGGATCGTTGTTCAACAGGCCTTGCAAGGCCAGCAGTTTCAGTTCTTCGTCCCCGAAGGAATCGGGATTCGCCTTCGCGCCGGAGGACTGGCGGACTTCGATTTCCAGCGCCGACGCATCCTTGTTCCAACGGCTTTGCGGGAAGGATTTCTTCAGTTCCGCGATCGCGGACAAGGCGGAGTCGCGGTTACCTTGCTTATTTTCGGCATAGGCCAGCCAGTAGAGTGCGGCGTCGGTCTGTGGCCCTTTCAGACGGGAAAGCTCCGCGAATTTCTTTGATGCCGTGGAGAACTGGTCGTCGTCGAGCGCCTCGCGGCCATCGTCGTACAGCTCCTGCATGTGATCAAGGCGCTCTTGTTCCGCTTCCTTTTTCTCCTGCTCGCGGTCGCGCGCTTCCTCTTCCCGATCGCGTTGCACCTGCTCCTTGTCCAACTGCGCCTGGTTCTTCTGATCCTCTGTCAGAAAACGCTTCGCTTCGGCTGGCGCCTGTTGCTCCTGGGCAAATCCCGTGCCGAGGGCATACGGGCTAACTGCCAACAAACCCGCCAGTGCCGCGGCGATTCCCAGCCGCACCGCCATTCTCTTAAGATTCTCCGTCGTCATCCGCCTGTTCATACCTTGTTCCTCTCCTTCGCCCCCAAATTTTGCTGAGCCGGCGAGGGCTTCGTCCTTTTTTCCCGCGCCCGTAACTCCTGGTTGACCACCCGGACTTTAAACAAAATTCCCTTGGACTCGATGTGTTTCCGCAGCGATTCAAACTGCGCGGCCGTCACTTCATCGGGGCTATTGGCGATGTCCAGGAGCACGCGCTCGAGCTCATCCAGCGTGCTGGCCATTGCCGTATCACCTTCCCGTAATGCCGTTTGGCGGTACAGCCGGTTCTCTTCCAGCAAGTCCTCCGCGCGCTTTTGCTCCGCGGAAATATCTACGAATTTCTGCCCCTTTTCCGGTTGCGTATTCGCTAACTCGACAAGCACCATCTCCGAACGTCCCAAATGTTCTCCGACAGCGACCACTAATACGCGTTCTCTCACTTTTTCTTCGGTAACTTCGGGGCCAGATGCATGTTTCTTGCTGATTCGTCCAACGAAGAACGCCAGGAACACAAGCGCGGCCACCGCTCCAAACGCCGCCAATCGCCTCGGTTCAAAAAATACTCCCCGCCAATTCCCGCGCTTTTCCGGAAGTCGCGGCGCAATCTGCTGCCACACGCGCCGTCCATAATCTTCGCCCGGATCCGGAACGGGCATGGCATCCAGCGCGGCATATACTGCCTCGACTCGTTCCATCTCCCTACGGCATTCCACGCACTCATTCAAGTGCGCAATGAAGGCTTCTCGTCCTCGGCCCTCGCCATCCCGGTAGGCAATCAATTCCTCTTCCGTCATATGCTTCATGATTCGCTTCCCATCGCTCGAGCCGTGCCGCGCAGTTCGGTGAACGGCTCCAACGCCTTCCGCAGCTTGGAGACGGCCCGAAAGACGGTATTTTTCGTTGCGTTCGAGTTGGAATTAAGCACCGCTGCAATCTCCTCGATGGCGCAGCCCTCCCAGTGGCGCATCACAATCGCTGTTCGTTCGGCTGGCGTGAGTGCATCCAGCGCCTCCTTCATCCTTGCGCCCAGTTCCGCACTACGGGCGAGGCGTTCCGGCGAAGCCGAAGGATCCTTCACCGCAGCAATCAGTTCGACCTCCAGCCCATCTTCCGACGGCCTGCCCCGCAATGCCTTGCGGGACTCCTCGGCATTTCTCTGACGGATCCGGTCGATGGCGTAATTCGCGGCGATACGGTACACCCAGGTCCCAAAATTAGAGTTCCCCGCAAACTGGTGCAATTTTTGATATGCCCGCAAAAACGCTTCCTGCACTACTTCCTCCGCGTCATGAGAGTTTCCCGTTATGCGATAGGCCAGCCGGTAAAGATTCAGGCTGTAACGCTCGACGAGAACATGATAGGCATCGCGCTCGCCCGCCAGTGTCCGTTCGACGGCGATCGCGTCGCTGATCCCCGCTGTTCCAGCGTTCTCGACGCTTTGCCTCATTCTCACGATTAGACAGGATTTTCCTGTTGCGGTTAGGCCGCCAAACAGTTTCCCCTGTCGCCCCTAGCCCTCGAAATACCGTATCATTACAAAGGGTTTGTCTTGGAGATGCTGACGTGATTCCACGCTACACGCGCGAAGAGATGGGCCGGGTTTGGAGCGACGCCAACCGTTTCCAGAAGTGGCTGGACGTTGAACTTGCCGCTGCGGAAACCCTGGCCGAAGCCGGCCAGGTTCCCAAGGATGCTGCCGCCATGCTGCGCGCGCGCGCCAAGGTGGATGTCGCGAGGATCAACGACCTGGAAGCCCGGGTGAAGCATGACGTGATCGCCTTCACCATGGCGGTTGGAGAATCAATTGGCGATCCATCCTCTGCCCGCTGGTTGCATTACGGCATGACCTCGAATGATGTGGTGGATACCGCGCAGGCGCTGCTGCTGCGCGATGCTTCCCAGATCATCGAGCGCGACCTGGTCCTCTTCGCCGAGGTATTGGATTTGCGCGCGCACGAGTTTCAACACACACCGCAGATCGGCCGCACGCACGGGATTCACGCGGAGCCGATCACCTTCGGCCTGAAGATCGCCAACTGGTTTGCAGAGAATCAGCGCAATATCGCCCGCTTCCGAGAGGCTGCCCAAGGCATCGCCTTCGGGAAAATCTCAGGCGCTGTCGGCAACGCTGCACATCTCGGCCCGGAAATTGAAGAGAAAATTTGCATGCGCCTGGGGTTGAAAGTGACGCCGGTAGCTTCGCAGGTGATCCAGCGGGATCGTCACGCGCACTATCTCAGCGTTTTGGCGCTGATCGCCGCCACACTGGAGAAAATTGCGCTGGAAATCCGGCACTTGCAGCGCACGGAAGTGCGCGAGGCGGAGGAGTACTTCGGCGGAGAGCAGCGCGGCAGTTCCGCGATGCCGCATAAGAGAAATCCCGTCACTTGCGAACAGATCTGCGGGTTGGCGCGGCTGGTGCGCAGCAATATGATGGCAGCTTACGAAAATGTCGCCTTGTGGCACGAGCGGGATATTTCCCACTCTTCGGTGGAGCGGGTGATTCTACCGGACTCCACAATTCTGATCGATTACATGCTGGCGAAGATGACCGCCATCGTCAGCCAGATGCGCGTCTTTCCGCAACGCATGCTGCGCAACCTGGAATCGACTCAGGGCCTCGTGTTCTCCGGCCAGTTGCTTCAGGACCTCGTCGAGAAGGGCTTGCCGAGAGACGAAGCGTACAAGGCGGTGCAGGAGAACGCCATGGCGGCGTGGGAGTCCGAAACCAGTTTTCAGGTGCGCGTGGCGAAAGATGCACGCATTACGAAATACCTGACTGCCAAGGAATTGGAATACACATTTGACCTGAACCGACAACTGCGCAATGTGGACAAGCTGTTCGAGCGGGTATTTGGCGCGCATCCGGCGGGCGAGCGCGGAATGGCGAATCAGGCCTGAGAAGAACAGTCGGTAGTCTGTAGTTAGTAGTTAGCAGCGGAGAAAGCCGATTTCAGGCGTTCCTCGGCAGCCAAGAATTTATCCATTACGTACTGCTGACCACCAACTACTAACTACGGACTAACAAACTATTCCACGCGCTGGACGTAGCGCGCTTCGGAAGTGTCCACACGTATCCTGTCGCCTTCATTGACGAAGGGCGGGACGTTGACCACCAGCCCGGTTTCCAGCGTCGCGGGTTTCATCACCGAGCTGGCAGTGGCCTTTTGGAGCGTGGGTTCGGTCTGAACCACCTTCATGTCCATGGTGTCCGGCAGGTCGACGCCGATAGGCTTATCCTCAAAAAACTCGATTTTCACGACAGTGTTGGGAATCAGATAGTACACGCTCTCGCCGAGCTCGTTCTTGGTCATCTGCATCTGCTCGTAGCTTTGCGTGTTCATGAAGTGGAAGTCGTCGCCTTCCTGGTAGAGATATTCAAACTCAATCTCGTCCAGAATGGCACGGTCCACAAATTCTTCCGCGCGGAAGCGGTAATCGATCATCACGCCGTTTCGGAGGTTCTTCAGGCGCGTCTGCATCGAGCCGCGCTTGTTGCCGGGCGTGCGATGATCGGTGCTGAAAACGGTATAGAGCTGGCCCTCGTGCTGGATTACCATCCCGGGGCGCAATTGCGTGGCTTTAACGGTGCTCATAGATTCGCGTGGCCGAAGACCGGCCGTAAACTCCCTATAAAATATAGATTCAATTCGGAAATTCCAGACGACAGCCCGTCGGAGCGACGCGTGGAATGACACGAGGCGCGCAGGGAGGTTTTGCGTTCCCAGCGCGAATATTCAGTATAAGGGGCACACAGGAAGCGGGTCAATCTGGCGTCTTTGCAAGCGCCCAAAGTCGTGGAAATCTGTCTGAATTCCTGTTTGAAAGGGCTTACGTTCCCCCGGGCATGGGCGCGCCGGAGTAGTGGACGTGCACCAGGGCCCAGCCGCGGCCGGGAGTCTTGCGGTAAATTTGCGTTTCGTGGCCTGCGGTTACCACGTGCGAGCCGTCCTTGCGGGACGTAGCTTCAAAGTGCCAGGCAAATTCGACCCAGGCAGAATCCCCGTAGACATGAATCACAATATCCCGCGGCGTTAGCTTGCGCTCGGAGAACATGCCGCCCATCACTTTTTCGTAAACGTCAGCTTTGATCTGCGGCCAGCCATGCTCGTCCATCATGGGGTTGATGAACGAATCTTCTGGGGCATCCGACCAGACTTGCGCGCCGAGCGCCGGGTCGGCAGTGTCAACCGATTGGGCATACTTCCTTATCAAGGAGCGGATGGCGTCTGTGTCTGCGGCGGAATCTACTGAGCTGGGGCCGCCGCCAACAGTGAGCTTTTCCGAATCGCCGCGATGCGCGGCCGCTTCAGCCATGATTTTTTCGATTTCGTCGGGAGAGCGGGGAAGGCGCCGGCTTAGGAGTTCGTAACCGGTTTCGGTGATGAGCACGTCGTCCTCGATGCGCACGCCAAGATTTTCCTCGGGGATGTAGATGCCTGGCTCGACGGTGATAACCATTCCGGAAACGAACGGCTTGCACATGTCGCCGGGATCATGGACATTGAGGCCGATGTTGTGGCCAAGGCCGTGGATGAAATATTGGCCGAGGCGTTTTCCTTGCTGGTCCTTCCCATGGGAGTTGATGTAGTCGTAGGCGATTTTGTAGACGCTTTTGTCGCCCTTGCGGCACATATCCACGCCCGGCCTAAGCGTCTGAATCGCCGCTTCCTGGGCACCCAGAACGATTTCGTAGATTTCGCGCTGCCGCGGAGTGAACTTGCCGTTGGCGGGAAGCGTGCGGGTGATGTCCGCGGTATACCCGGAATATTGAGCGCCGACGTCGAGGACCACGATATCGCCATCCTCGATCTTGCGGGAAAGCTTGTCGTAATGGAGAACGGTGGAATTCGGGCCTGCACCCACGATCGGGGCGTAAGCTTCCGCTTCGGAACCTCCCATCGCGTGGACGTCCGTCATCTTGGCCGCGACTTGGTACTCCCACAATCCGGGCCGCATCACATTCATGGCTTCGAGTTGCGCGTCAAGGGAAACGTCGATGGCCCGGCGGAGAAGCGCGAGTTCCGTAGGCGACTTAATCATGCGCAGTTCAGTGATGTCGGAGCGGATGTCCTTTACGGTGACTTCCGGAGCGGCAAGTTTGAGCCAATCCACAGTCTCCTTTTCGTGGGGGTAGCCACCCAATTCCCTCTGATAGGGAAGGATGGTGTAGAAGGTGGGGTAAATCTTCGCTAATCTCTCGACCGTGGCGCGGAGTTCCGGCAGCGGCTTGACCAGCGCAAATCCAGTGCGCGTTTCGATGCCGGGATCGCCCGGGGACATGCGCACGCCATTCCACTTTTCCTTGCGGGGGTCCTTGGGCGGCAAAAAAAGAATCTCCCGCGGGCCTGTCCAGTCGTCCTTCTTGGCTTTGCTGGTGTCCGGTGGGAGGAGAAGAAGAGCCGCTTCCTCCTCATTGTGGCCGGTGAGGTAATAGAAATTCTCTTCCTGGGCAAAAATGTAGATCTGTGCTTCCTCTTCCTTCCCCGTGTAGCCGAGCAGGACGATCGGTCCATCGATGTGGGAGGCGAGCTTGGCGCGGCGCTCGGCATAGACTGAATTCGGCTCGCGGTCGCGCCGCTGCTGCGCCTGTGCCGGGGAATGCGCAGCGAGCAGTAGCGCGAAGAGCGCCAGGAAGCTCCGTGCCAACACACTCGGAATTGTCCTTCGAGAGAAAGACAGACGACTCCACATGCGACCACTCATTCTGCCACCCCTAAAAGCTCCCCGACCAAAGGAGCAAAACAAAGATTGTATCGTAAGCCAAGCGAGCGCGCACGGCCGCGCCTGAGTTTTGGACGCAGCGAGACAGGTGGGGGGTTGAGAGGTCAGCGAGGCCGGGACATGCAACATCGGAACCTTGTACCGAGGTCTTAATTCCTTGTCGGCTATTATTTATCATTATGTTAATAGTCCGAACGGATGTTAAAGCCGCGAAATTTGCGCGACAACAGAAGACCGGGGTTTAGCATGAGGAGAAACATGCAGCCAGCCTACCGGAGGGCGTATGGAGAGCGAACGGCGCCGCACACCCAGATACGTTTTTGTCGCCAGCGCGGAATTGTATGAGCAACAGTCCGAAGTGCGCGTGGCCTCGCGCGTCGGCGAACTGAGTTTACATGGCTGCTACCTGGATATGATGAATCCGTTTCCCACCGGCACGATTGTCCTGCTGAAGATTTTTGCCGCTGACCTTACGTTTCAATCGAAAGCGAAAATCATTTACGCGACAGCGAACGTGGGGGCGGGCGTCGCGTTTCTGGACGTGGAGCCAAAGTACGACTACATCCTGCGGCGTTGGCTGGACGAATTGGCGAAAGGCTAAGCTGCGCCGGAATTACGTCCCGGTCTTGTATCCGGGACCGCGCAGGGCACGGCCGGGGCGTTCCTCAGTGATTTTTCCTTCCCAAATAACTGGGCGACCATTTACGAAAACATATTTCACACCGAGAGAGTAGTGAAGCGGGTCATTGTACGTGGCTGCGTCCTTGATGGCATTGGGATCGAAAAGAGTGACATCGGCAAACATGCCGGGGCGAAGGATGCCGCGATCCATCAGACCAACGCGGCTGGCGGCGAGCGAAGTCATTTTGCGCACGGCTTCTTCCAGGTGCATGGTGTGCTGTTCCCTTACATACTCGGCAAGGATACGGGGAAACGTGCCGAAAGCACGCGGGTGAGCCTTGCTTTTGCTGAGAGGGCCGTCTTCCGCCTGCGCTTCCGAATCGGAACCATAAGTGACTATGGGATTGGAAACAGTGGCGCGAACGTCAGGTTCGTCCATGATGGAAATAACCACGGCGCTGTTGCCGCGATCGGCGATGGCGATGTCCATGGCGGCGTCTCTGGGGTCTTTGTTGAGCTGGCGGCCGATTTCTTCGAGGGTCATGCCTTCGTATTTGACAAGCTCGGGGTTCAACACCTGAATCAGGAGCACGCCGGCGGGGCCGCCCGAGCCGCGCCACTCGTTTTCCCAGGTACCGCCGGCCTCCTGCATCTCTTTCTTGGCGCGCTCTCGTTGCGCGGGATCTTTCAGGCGAGCGACCATTTGTTCGGTACCGCCCTCGGCAACCCAACTGGGAAAACAGGCAATAAGACCATTGGAAGCACGCGTGTACGGATAAACGCTTGCGGCCACGTCGATGCCGCGAGCGCGAGCTGCCTCGATTCGGTGAAGAACTTCGGGCATTTTGCCCCAATTCTCTTTATAGGCGGCTTTGAGGTGCCAGATGGTGGTGGAAATCTTCGCGCGCTCAGAGATGGAAAAGACTTCGTCAAGCGATTCGAAGATGCGGTCACTTTCGGAACGCTGGTGGGTGAAGTAAACGCCGCCGTATTGGCGGGCGACTTTCGCAAGTTCGACAATTTCGTCGGTGGAGGCGAAGGTGTCTGGAACATACTCGAGGGCCGTGCTGACTCCGAATGCGCCATCCTTCATCGCTTGAGCCACGAGCTGGCGCATCTGCTCGATTTCCGCGGGAGAGGCAGGCCGATTCACGGATCCCATCACATAGTTCCGAACCCCGCCTGCGCCGACGAAGGTGCCGAGGTTGATGGCGGATTTGGTGCGCTCGAAATGCTTGAAATAGTCCGCGAGGGAATACCAGTCCTGGGTCACGCCGTATTTCTTGGCAGCGTCTCCGCCCTCCTTCCGCATGCGGTCGTTGACGGGAGCAATGGAGCTGCCTTCTCCAGTGATTTCCGTCGTGACGCCCTGGGTGATTTTGCTGGCGGCGCGATTGTCGACCAGAATGTTGAATTCGGACTGACCCTGAACATCAATAAAACCGGGCGACGCTACGAGGCCCTTTGCCTCCAGGCGCCTGGCGGCAGGGGCACTGCTGAGGTCTCCGATGGCGGCAATGCGGTCGCCGACAATGCCTATGTCCCCGGCGAACCAAGCGGCCCCGGTGCCGTCGACGATGTGGGCGCCGGAAATGATGAGGTCGTAGCGAGATTGCTGGGCGAAGCTGAACGCTGCAAGAAGCAGGACCGCAGGGAAGACGAGGAATAATAACAGTCTGGATTTTGGACCCATGAAGAACCTCACAAACAATCGATGCGTGGATGATACACCACAGACCCAGTCCACTTGCGGAAGATTCGAGGAAGCGATTCGCCTGAAGCGCGCCACCTTCGGAACTATTTCAGTTCCACTTCAACGATCTGGCCTTCGGTAGTGCCTTCGTTGGTCAGGGAGTGAGTGACCTTGGTATCAACCCAGTGGAAATCACCAGGCTGAATTTCATGGGAGAAGGGTTGCCCATCCGGGGCGGTCATTTTCAGTGGCAGCTTGGTGACCGCAACAATAAGATAAGGCCTCTCGTGAGTGTGCATCGGTGAGGAGGCGCCCGGCCCAAGGGTCCATTTATAGATGCGCGCGCTGGGGTTTTCGAGGGCAATAGGCCCGGCGGCGGAACTGGACGCTTGCCGGGGTCGCTGAAGAAGTTCGATGTCCAGAACTTCAAACGAGCCCGGGCCAAAATTGTGAACGCGGTGAATCAATGGATCTGCACCTACAGTGGGTGCGGTGAGGTCACCCGGTTTGGTGGGAGTCGCAGGGCCCTCCGGCTCGTTTAGCTTTTGCTGCGAGATGTTGGCGTTGGAAAGCTCTATGGAGACGCGGTCGTGGGCATGGATGTGGTAGAGGGTTCGCTCGCCTTCCGGAATGCTGACATGCATGACGAGGATGGAGTCGTTTTTGAGGAGGGTGTGGTGGTGTGGCTCCTGCTCAACAGGCACGGGCGCATCTTCGGAGGATTTCTGGGCAGCCAGAAGAGTAACGGAGAGAAAAAGCAGCGCCGGAAGGAATAATGATTTCATCGAACTCTCCCGAGAGCTCAGGAAACCGGAGCTTCATCCTACAACGTTTTTGACGGTTCGCTGTTGGAATTTGCATCATATCAGACGCGAGCGCGAGTCCAGGCAAGCAACAGGTGCACCTCCAAAATATTAGAAACGTAATGGACGACTGGCTCATCATATGAGAAAGGCCACATGGGATGAACCGCACAGGAGGGTCAAGATCATGAACATTTTCGGGCGCACTGCAGAAATATTCGGACCTCGTGTGGGCACGCGGATTTTTGCTTCTCTGTTATCGTCGGTCCTATTGTTCGCCACTTCCCCGCAAAACCAGTCGGCCGCTCA
>Ga0187803_10000376_pt1 | contig 18127 bp, 13 predicted proteins | sample NC_wetland_sal_i_2_FD_132425 | JGI IMG/M metagenome (GOLD analysis project Ga0187803, IMG submission 132425) | Wetland sediment microbial communities from Neuse River Estuary, North Carolina, USA - Control_3 | ecosystem: Environmental > Aquatic > Freshwater > Wetlands > Sediment | place: USA...
CGTGCTCCCGAGTCGGTGCAAAGCAACCTGTGACTCAGCCGGCGATGCAGTTGTCCCAGACGCAGTGTTCGTCTCGGTGTGGGAATCTACTTGAGATCACGGATTCAGCACAACCTTGCCGAACATCTGGCTTTTCGCCATGTACTCGTGGGCCGTGCGAATCTCCTGCAGTGGGAAGATATGGTCGACCACGGGCTTGAGGCGTCCGGCGAACACGTGGCCTAAGACTTCATTGAGTTCGCTCATCGTGCCCATGTAGGAACCGAGCAACGCGAGCTGGCGCGAAAACAGGAAGCGCAGATCGAGATCCACCTTGGGTCCGGTGGTGGCTCCGCAGGTGACCAGCGTGCCTCCGGCTTTGAGCGAGCGCACGCTTTCCTGCCAGGTGGCGAGCCCGACGTGTTCAATCACGATGTCGACGCCTTCGCCCTTGGTGATGGTGCGCACTTCCTGCGAAATCTTCTGCTGGTAGTGGTTGATAACAAAATCGGCGCCGAGTTCCCTCGCGAGTTGCATTTTGCGCTCGTCGCCGGCGGTGGTGATGACGCGTGCGTGAAAGAGCCGGGCAATCTGAATGGCGGCGATGCCTACTCCGGAATTGGCGCCGAGAATCAGCACGGTCTGGCCCGGCCGGATGGCCGCGCGCCCGGTCAGCATGTGCCACGCCGTGAGGAAGACCAGAGGCACGCTGGCCGCCTCGTTGAAGTCGAGCGCGTCGGGGATGGGGATGACGTTCACGGCGGGGATCGCGATCAGCTCGCAGTTTCCGCCATCCACCGCGTTGCCCAGCACGGTGAACTGACGGCACTGGTTTTGCAGTCCGGCGACGCACTTCGAGCAGCGGTTGCAGAAAATCATGGGCGCGAGCAACACGCGCTGCCCGGCCTTGAAATCCGTGATGTACTCGCCGACCTCGACGATCTCTCCGGCGACATCGCTGCCAAGGAGGTGCGGCAGGTTCACGCCGGGCAGCCCCTCGCGCACCCAGAGGTCGAGGTGATTGAGCGCGCACGCGCGCACGCGGACGAGAACCTGATCTTTGCGCGGCCTGGGATCAGGGACGTCTTCGTAAGTGAGAACTTCCGGACCACCGAACTGATGAATGCGGACGGCTTTCATGTAGGCTCCAGGTCTGCTGTTCCGATTTGGGACTTGATCATAAATCGAAACGTACCAAAAGTGGTGTGACGGTCGGCACAGCGATAACGCACTGCGACGAATAGGGTTGGTCTGGCAAGCCGAGTCTGGAGGGCGTTGCCAGTGGGTACTGGACACGGTTTGCGAAACCGGTGAGCGGCCTATCAGCCACTGCAGTTCGAGTCTGCCGCCCTCCGCACGCTGCTCACCAAAGTAAGCTTGACATTCGGCCTTGCCGGTTCCATCATAAACATGGTTTCGCAGACCGTGTAATTCAGCACCACTGGTTTACGCCAGTAGCCCCGGAGTGATGACCCGGGGCTTTTGCTTTGGTGGTTTGACCTGTTAGCAGCTTCCAACCATAATCACTGCATGGACCTCTACGAAGAGATCGTGCAACTGCGCAAGTCGGGGCGGCGGGGCGCGGTGGCCACCATCGTTAACGTGCGCGGTTCGATTCCCTCGTTCAAGACCGCCAAGATGCTGGTCCGCGATGACGGGTCCATCGCCGGCACCATTGGCGGCGGCTGCGTCGAGGCCGAGGTCTGGCAGGCGGCGCGCGAGGTCATGGAATCGGAGAAGCCCCGCACTCTCAGCTTCGATCTGAACAACAATCCGAAATACGAAACGGGCCTGGTGTGCGGCGGAACCCTGGAGATTTTCATCGAGCCCATATTACCTCCAGCAGAACTTTATATTTTCGGCGCAGGTCACGTAGCTGCAGCCCTTTATAAGATTGCGCGAATTGCTGGTTTTGAGATCACTATCGTGGACGATCGCGAAACCTACGCCAATCGCGAGCGCTTTCCGGAAGCGCAGCAGGTTATCGCCGAGGACTTCGAGAAGGCGGCCGCGCAGCTCTCGCCGAGCGAATCGTCCTCCATCGTCATCGTGACGCGCGGGCATCGCGACGATATGCGCGTATTACGCTGGGCGGTGCAGACTCCGGCGCGCTACGTCGGCATGATCGGATCGAAGCGGAAGACGATCGGGATCTTCCAGGAATTGCAGAAGGAAGGATTGGCCGCCCACCTGTTTGATCGCGTCCATGCTCCGGTTGGGCTCGATATCGGTGCGATTACGCCGGAGGAGATTGCCGTTTCGATCACGGCAGAATTGATTGCGAAACGGCGGAACGTGGAGCGCGAACTGCCGCACATGAGCTGGTTCCACCGGCGGGGGAAATCGGAGGCCGAACCGAAAGAGAAGCTTTAACCGCCGAGACGCAGAGAGCGCCGAGAACTTTATCAACGTTTCTTGGGTGGAGCGAATGTACCAGATTAAGTGTGCGAATGATGAATGTCGTGATTTCTGAGGAGAACCCTATTTACGTCAACTGAGTTCATATTTCCCAGCATGTTCACCCTTGAGGATTGCCGCCGCTTTTATGCCGAAGAAATTCAGTTCGCCGCGAATCTGACGTCACAGGCTCTGATGGCGGCCTTAGCGAGTGTGCCGCGGGAAAAATTTCTCGGCCCTGGTCCATGGTATGTGGCGATGCCGGACATGGTGACCGGCAAGGTGCAATATATGGCTACGCCGGACGCCGATCCTCGCCGCGTGTATCACAACGTCGTCATTGCCCTTGACCGCTCGCGCGATCTCACCAACGGCCAACCTGGAACTCTGGCCCACTACATCAACGCGCTCGACTTGGCTCCGGGCAACCGTGTCTATCATCTCGGCGCGGGGGCAGGTTATTACACCGCCATCATCGCTGAGGTGGTGGGGCGCGGCGGATGTGTGGTCGCCAGTGAGGTTCATGCGGAGCTCGGCCCGGTGGCGGAGAAGAATCTGGCGGACCGCGCAAACGTTACTGTGCAGGTCGGCGACGGAACGCAGTTCGACCCCGGCGAGTGCGATGCCATGCTCATCAACGCCGGCATGACTCATCCACTTCCGCTGTGGCTGGATCGCCTGAGCCCGGGAGGACGCCTGGTGTTGCCCATCACGATGCCTATGGCGCCGAATCTGGGCAAGGGTGTCATGCTGAAGATCATCCGTCACCCCAACGGCTACGCTGCGCAACTGGTGACCTTCGTTGCCATTTACTCCTCGACCAGCGCACGCGATCCTCAGCGTGAGACATTGTTGAGGAAGGCGCTGGCGACGGGCGTCTTGATGAAAGTCAAGTCTGTACGCCGCGACCAACACGCACTCGACGAAAGCTGCGCCTTGCATGGCGATGACGTATGCCTCAGCCTGGCGGGACTAGGGGCCGCGCCATAGAGCAGTGGCCAGTTACTAGAAGCTATCTGGCTCTGTTGACATTCTCAGAAAGCGGGCGGCTTTGCTCGTCTTGTGAGAAAGTTTGGGAACTACGGTGGAAGAGCGGCCCCTTCAGGGCCGCGTCCCGAATCCCACCGTAGAAAGGCCTTTAGGCCCTGGGGGATCCACCGGGGCTGAAGCCCGTAATCCATGGGTCGTCGCCTACGCGGCGCTGAAGCGCCGCTCTTCCACGCGAAATCGGGTTACCGGGAGAATGTCAAGACGGTACTTAGCCTACCGAGTTTTCTCTGCGGTCTCGGCGTCTGGGCGGTTAAGATTTCAGCATGGCCAAGGAAGTCGAGATCAAGTTCCGAATTGCCGATCCGAAGACGCTCACCCGCTCCCTGAAGACCGCCGGTTTCAGGCAGGTCACACGCTCCACGCACGAGATGAATTCGCTCTACGATCTGCCCGGCCAGAAGCTGCGCAAGAAAGGCGAGTTGCTGCGCCTGCGCAAGTACGGAGACGCGTGGGTGCTGACGCACAAATCAAAAGGCAAGTCGGGCCCGCACAAGATCCGCACAGAACTGGAAACGCGCGTTGAAAACGGCGAGCAGATGGATGCAATTCTGGATGCTCTAGGATTCGCTCCCACCTTTCGCTATGAGAAGCGCCGCGCCGAATGGACCGATGGCACCGGCCACGTCGTTCTCGATGAGACGCCGATCGGCAACTTCGGCGAAATTGAGGGTCCGCCACGCTGGATCGACCGCACCGCGCAAGCCCTCGGAATCGCGGCGTCAGACTACATTACACAGACCTACGCCGACCTCTTTTTCAGCTGGAAGCGGCATACTCGGAGCAAAGCTTCGGAAATGACATTTCGCGCAGTGAGGAGGGGCGGAGGCCGACCGAAAGCAGATTCCTCGCTCCGCTCGGAATGACAAGACATTGCTTGCGAAAATGCCATTATCGGAATGACAACGGCGTTATTTGTCTCTATATTCTGCTAGCCGCAAATAAGTGCCTGCGAAAAGCGTGAACCACAGAGTACACAGGGGTGCACAGAGGACCCCAGAATCCGAATCAGACTTTTCTTATGTCTAGCGTGCGGGCGTAGCTTCCGGGAGGGAACCCGAGTTTCTGTCTGACCAGGGCGGCAGCAACTTCACCAGTGCCCACAGAATGACAAAGGGCAGGGCGGTCAGAACGATGGCGGCCAGCAGTCCTTCGCGGGTGACCAGGCCCATCTTGTAAGTCGTGTAACCCAGAAAACTCTTTGAGAATAACTGGCCCCCGATCACCACGTTCCAGCGCATGGCGAAAATCCCGATCAAAGTCAGGCATCCGGCGAGCACGTAGATGCGCTTGCGTCCCATCTCGGTGAGCTTCACGACCTGCGTGAGCGCCAGCAGCGCGATCGGGGTCAGTGTCCCGAGCACGATCTGAATCACGATGTGCGAAAGGTAGAGCTTGGTGTGCACCATGAAGTCGAGGCTGCGGAAAGACTCGTCGGACTCATAGATGCGGTGGATCAGGTCCAGCATTTCCAGACTGAAATCGATGATGAAGGTGTAAAACAGGTAGCGCGCGATGGTGTCTACACAGCGGATATCAATCGGCTGTTTGCGGATCCAGGTCAGCAGCATGTAGAGCAACATGACGGTGGCAATGCCCGACACCATCGCCGAAAATATGAACACCACGGGCATCAGCGGCGTGGACCACCACGGATTGGCCTTGATGGAACCGAAAATGAAGCCGACGTATCCGTGCAGAAGGAAGGCGGAAGGAATGCCAATGACCGTGATCACGTAGCCGACATGCTCATCAACGGCGAGGGCGCGGTCGCTGATATTGCTCGAACCGAGCGTCATCGCGCCATAGATCAGCCGTTTTAGGCCGGTGGTGGACTGCGACAGCAGCACGATATCGCGGCGATAATCGAGCCAGATTTCGAGCACGAGAACGGCCATCAGGTACCACAGGTAAACGAAGCCGAACATGGCCATCGCCGAAGTGCGATGCGGGGTCAGGTACATTTCGTAGGAGCGCTCGGGATGTCCGAGATGCAGTTGCAAGGGCAGGGGAGCGACCAGCAGAAACGAAAGCGCCGTAAGCAGAGCGAGCCGGTAGGTGGGCTTGACCGCTTCAACGCGGAAGACGCGCTCGAGCGAGGCCAGAATGAAAGCGCCCGCGACCAGTCCGGTGAGGAACGGGTAGAGCACAATCAGCACGCTCCACTGCAGCTCCACTTCGTTCGGATACATGAAGCCTTCAACGCCCGACATAATTTTCAGCTTTCTCCTTGTCGCCGCAAGAGCCGCGGGGCTTCGAGCCGCGAGCTTCGTGCAACCGGAATTTCGTGTTTGCTGGCAGCTTGTAGCTCGTACCTCGGAGCTTTTCTCATCGGACAGAACCATCCAGTCCGTTGTAGTAGACCTTGGCGTGAGTCGCCATGTAGGGCTTCAACACCTGCACGCTGTGCGTTTTCAGGAACTCGTGAATCGGATCGTTCGGATTCTTGAGGTCGGCCAGTTGGCGGGCGCCGGTTGGGCAGTTCTCGCAGCATGCAGTGGTCAGGCCCTTGGTGATGCGGTGGTAGCAGAGCGTGCACTTTTCGGCGGTATTGGTTTTGGGACTAATGAAGCGGCAACCGTATGGGCAAGCCTGTACGCAGTAGCGGCAGCCCAGACAATACTTCTTGTCCACCAGTACAACGCCGTCGGGGCTGATGAAAGTCGCGCCAACTGGGCAAACCTGGGTGCAGGGAGAGTCGGCGCAGTGGTTGCACAGTTTGGGCACAAAGAAATTCTTTCCGCTCCCGTCTTTGGTGGGAGGGAATCCCTTTTTGCCGCCGTCGGGCGAATCCACCACGGGGTTTTCTATGTCGTAGTCGGAGACGTGGTAGCGCTCCACCCAGGTGCGGAAGTATCCGTCGGGAACTTCGTTCTCGGTCTGGCAGGCGCGCACGCAGTTGCCGCAGCCGATGCACTTGGGCAGGTCAATCAACATGCTCCACCAGTGCTCGGACAAGTCGTAATTGGGCGCAGCTTCCGGATTTCCGGCAAGGATGTATTTCCATGCCACGCCCGCCGCCGGCAGCAAAAGCAGTAAATGTCGCCGCGTGAGATTCACTTGGCGCCTCCAGCGGCGATGGCCGGGCTGTGCGGCTGATGACAGGTGTCGCAGGGCAGCCCCGAGGAGTGCTCGGCCGTGACCACCTGCGGAAAGCCCTTGGGCTTGGCGGCGTTCGCCTCGTGACAGCGGGGGCAGAGCAGGGAAGTGTCGAGCTTGGCGGGTTGTTCTGAAGTTGGATCGTCGGCGTGCCTGGCGAGCGGGCCGTGGCAGGCTTCGCAGTTCACGCGGGCATGACGGCCGTCCTTCTTTTTATCGAGCACGTCGGTGTGGCAGGTTTCGCAGGTCTGATGGCCGGCGTAATTGATGGGGCGGACGGCCATTTCGCGGACGGCGTCTCCGCGGTAGTGTCCATACTCGCCGAAACTCTTGGGCACAAGAAAACCGCGAATGGCCAGAAAAGCGGCCACGCCGGCAAGGAAGACCGCGGCCAGCCGGAACAGATGCCCAGCATCTTTGAAGGAACTCATCGTGTGTCGCCTGTTGATGTTGATACAGGAGCCGGTAACAGACTGCTGTGTGCTGGATCACGCGCTCATTGTGTGTCGGTCACATATGACAGTGATGAGCGCACGGGAAAGACGTGGCCCAAGGTCAGCTCTGCAATGCACCGGAAAAAGCCAACGCGTGCATGGGGGAGGCAGCGGGAGTTGGATTCCTCACTCCCGTTGAAAACACGGAAGTTCGGATCAAGGAAGACTGCAAGTCATCGAAGGCCGCTGGTCGCGCCGACTGATGCGAAGGCATCGATCGCCAGAAATTTTCGGGCAAATACTCACACCGAATCTTCAAGGGCATCGGTCATAATGTGCCGCAAGAAGCTCCGCAAGCTTTCGCCAGAGCCGTCGTCGAAGTCGACGGTCACTGATTGAATCCGGCATAAGAAAACAAGAGGCGGGAGACCGCCTGCGCAATGTCCCATACTCCTCACCAGCAACTTGACTTACCTCGAAAAGAGTTTTTCAGTTGCCACTCGACTTAGCGCCAACCAAGGCGGTTCTTATTAGCGGATCGAAGAGCTGCCGATATCCACCATCTCACATCGAGACGTGACCCACCTCACTGACAGGACTCGCGCGTTCGTGTGCTATTGATGACGGCGCATCTTGCGCCTCCCCGAAGAGCACACTTCCCCCGCACGATCTGCACACCCCCTGAGGCGAAAGCGCCGAACGTCAGCACCTTTTAGCAATTGGCGTGTTGGCTACGACTCCCAGGTTTGGGCCTGGCAGTTCGAGATCGGAACGCAGTGGCTGAATGACCGATCGCGACCACGGCCCCGCTTCCATCCGTGAAGGAGGTAGTGTATGACGCGCAAGTTCAGTCGTAATTATTCTCTCAGTGTTGTTGTTCCTTTCATCGCAATTCTGATTCTCCTGATCGCGACCGCCGCGCTCGCGCAAACGTCCGGCGCAGGTCCGACGTCCGGGAAGGCAAACGCAGTGCTGGCTCTGGCAGGAGTCTCCGCGCTCGCACAAGCAGAGCGCCCGCTATCGCCATGGACCGGCGCTGGCAGTTCTCCCGTGAGCCGCCCGCACACGAAACGCCATGGTGCGCACCCGATGGACGGGGGCCCTCCGCTCTTTTTGCCAGCGGTGACTTACCCCTCCGGGGGAGCCTGGCCCACGTCGGCGGCGGTAGCGGATGTGAATGGCGATGGCAAGCCGGATATTGTAGTGGCGAACTCGGGCAGCAACACGGTGGGTGTGCTGCTGGGCAACGGCGATGGCACCTTCCAGCCGGCCGTGACCTACGACTCGGGTGGGGTTTACCCCTGGTCTGTAGCGGTCGCCGACCTGAACGGCGACGGCGCGCCGGATATTGTTGTCGTGAACTGCAATGCCGAGTGTCAAGGAGGGGAGGAGTCGACAGCTGGAGTGTTGCTGAACAACGGAGACGGCACCTTCCGGGAGGTGGTAACTTACGACACGGGGGAAGGTGGGTACGCCATGGGGATAGCGATTGCTGATGTGAACGGCGATGGCAAGCCCGACCTGGTAATAGCCAACTGCGGCGGCTGCTTTGGTTACGAATATCCTGGCTCGGTGAGCGTCCTTCTGGGTAACGGCGATGGCACCTTTCAGGGAGCATGGACCTACTTGATGTGGTGGCCCAGTTCAGTCGCGGTGACGGATGTAAATGGGGACGGGAGACCTGACATAGTTGTGGCGACGGGGGGCTACGTGGGTGAGCCGGGCCAGGTGGGTGTGCTGTTGGGCAATGGCGACGGGACCTTCCAGTCGGCAGGGAGCTACGACTCGAGCGGGGCTTTCTCTGTCGCGGTCGCCGACCTGAACGGGGACGGCAAGCCGGATATTGCGGTGGCGAACCTCGGTAGCAACACGGCGGGCGTGCTGCTGGGCAACGGCGATGGCACCTTCCAGTCGGCCGTGACCTACGACTCAGGTGGGGATTACCCCTCGTCTATAGCGGTCGCCGACGTGAACGGCGATAGCAAGCCTGACCTGCTGATAGCGAACGTGTGTCACAACTCGCCTTATTGCTGGAACGGGGTAGTGGGTGTGTTGCTGGGCAATGGCGACGGCACCTTCCAGACAGCGCTGATCTACGACACGGGTGCGGGGGATGATATAAGTCCCCAGTGGCTCGCAGTGGCGGATGTAAACGGGGACGGGACGCCCGACGTGATCGTGGCGAACGTTTATTCCGGTAACGTTTCCGTGCTGCTGAATAACACCGGACCCCACGCGTCTACCACCACTGCACTGGCCTCCTCACTGAACCCGTCCACCTATGGAGAGGCGGTCACTTTTACCGCCGCGGTAAGCTCCCCGGGAGGAGTGCCGACGGGAACGGTGGTATTCTCCGATGGCTCCAACGCATTGGGGAGCGTAACGTTGGTGAACGGCCAGGCAGCGTTCTTGGATTCATTGCTGGCTGCGGGCTCGCACTCGATCACCGCGGCATACCAAGGTTCAACAAGTTTCAGCCCGAGCACGTCAGCGCCACTGAATCAGGTTGTGAACACAGCGACGACCACTACCTCTTTAGCGTCGTCGCTGAACCCAGCACTTATCAACGAGTTGCTCACCTACACCGCGACTGTAGCCAGCCAATACGGCGGGGCGGTCACGGGAACGGTCGTGTTCCAGGACGGAGGCTCGACCGTCGCAACGGTGAACATGACAAGCAACCAGGCGGCGTATACCACCAGCTACAAGACGCCCGGTACCCACGCGATTACGGCCACCTACTCCGGCGATGCCAATAATACTGGAAGCGTATCCGCAACGCTGGTCGAACAAATCAACACAGGAGGCTTCCCATCGAAGACGGTGCTGGTCACGTCGGGGTCGCCTTCGTTCGTCGGCCAGCCGGTCACGTTCACCGCAACTGTCACATCAAGTCATGGGGCGATTCCAGATGGCGACCTGGTGACTTTCTACGACAGCGCGACCGCGATTGCAACCGGTGCCACCGCAAGTGGCGTAGCGACGTTCACCACTTCCTCGCTGACGGTGAGAACGCACACCATCAAAGCAGCCTATAACGGGGATGCGAAGTTCAAGCCGAGTACTGGGTCGGTGAAGCAGATAGTAGTTAAGTACCCGACAACGACGGCGCTGAGTTCGAGTCCGAATCCTTCACAATCCGGACAGGCAGTGACTTTCACGACGAGCGTCACATCGACCGGACCGACGCCGACCGGCAAGGTGACGTTCAAGGACGGAACAAAATCACTGGGATCGCGGAAGCTGAGCGGTGGCGCAGCCGCGCTTACCACGTCCAGGCTCGCCGTGGGCACGCACTCGATCACGGCGGAATACTTAGGGGACGCTAACAACGCCACGGGCACATCCCCGGTCTTGTATCAGGTGGTGCAATAAGCTTCGACGGCCGTTGCACTGCTGTCTTGTGAACTCGATGTCTCAGAGGAGCCGCTCGATGCGTGGGCGGCTTTTCTTGTGCATGCGGAACGCGGGAGCACGATTGCCGTCGATAGCAGGCGACTAAACTAACTGAGAATCGCCACCGCCCATTCTCTTTCCAGGATGCAAGGCAACGCACGGTTCCGCCAGGTGCCGGTTAGAATAGAGAGAGCCGCTTGTGGGGGCGGAATGCAACGTCGACCCGAGGTCGCGTCCGAGGTGTGATCGCCGGCTTCGACTTGGCATGAACGGGGTGCCGGACGTGCATCTGCAATGAGTTTCGTTCAATGAGTTTCGTTCCATGAGTTTGGTTCCATGAGTGCCGCTACGCTCACCATCGACCAGGAGGTTTGGCAGCCCAAGTACAATCCTTGGCTGATTGCTGTTGTGGTGGCGCTGGCAGCCTTCATGGAAGTGCTCGACACCAGCATTGCCAACGTGGCCCTGCCCTATATGGCCGGGAATCTGGGGGCGAGCAACGACCAAAGTACTTGGGTATTGACTTCTTATTTGGTCTCGAATGCCATCATCTTGCCGATCAGCGGCTGGCTGGCAGGGGCGCTGGGCAGGAAGCGCTTTTTCATGGCCTGTTTGAGTATCTTTACCGTGAGTTCTTTGCTCTGCGGTGTGGCGCCGAGTCTCGGGTTTCTTCTTCTGTTCCGGGTGCTGCAGGGCGCGGGCGGCGGCGGACTGCAGCCGATGGCTCAGGCCATTCTGGCAGACACCTTTCCACCACAACAGCGAGGCTTGGCGTTTGCCCTCTATGGCATTACGGCCATCATGGCACCCACCATCGGGCCGACGTTGGGCGGATGGATCACCTTTAACTATTCCTGGCGATGGATTTTTTTTATTAATCTCCCGGTCGGCTTGGCGACATGGTTTCTGGTGCGGCGCTTTGTCGAAGATCCTCCTTATTTAAGCCGGCTCAAGGCGGCCGGGGTCAAATTGGACTACATTGGCATCGCTCTGCTCGCACTCGGGGTCGGGGCGTTACAGGTGCTGCTCGACAAGGGCCAGGAAGATGATTGGTTTGGGTCGCACTTCATCACGACTTTAGTCGTGGTCGCGAGCGTATGCCTGATCTCGCTGGTGATCTGGGAGTTACATCAAAAGGCGCCCATCATCGACGTCCGCATGTTCAAGAGCTTTAACTTCGCGAGTTCGAGCCTGATGATGTTCACGCTGGGAATCCTGTTGTTCAGCAGCCTGGTCCTGATGCCGCAGTTCCTCCAGACGCTCGTGGGGTACACCTCCGAACTGGCTGGGCTGGCTCTTTCGGCCGGAGGCCTGGTTTTGCTGTTGGAGATGCCCATCATGGGACAACTGACAACGAAGTTCCAGGCACGCTACCTGATCGCCTTCGGCTGGCTGGCCCTGTCCCTCGCTATGCTCTATTCCACCAAGCGCATTGACTTGCAGATCAGCTTCCATGCCGCGGTGTGGTTGCGCATCGCCCAGGTGATTGGTTTGGGGTTCCTGTTCGTGCCCATTACGCTGGTGGCGTACATCGGAATTTCGCCGGAGAAGAATAACTCCGTCGCCGGAATCATCAATTTCATGCGCAATATGGGAAGCAGCGTGGGAACGTCCTTAGTCACCACGTTGATTGCGCGGCGCTCGCAATTCCATCAGGCAAGACTGGTGCAGAACGCCGCAGTCGACAACCCGAATTTTCTGAATTCGGCCAACGGCCTGGCTCAGCGCTTGGCGGCCTCCGGTGTGGGCAAGCATGAGGCGCCCCTGCAGGCCTACGCCAGGATTTACCAATCGCTGCAAGCGCAAGCGGCGAGCCTGGCATACATCGATACCTTTATGGTTCTTGCGGTGGGAGCGGCGATCATGTTCTGTTTGGCTTTTGTTTTGAAGAAAAATGATCCTGGCGGCAGTGGGGCAAGGATGGCGGAGTAATCATGAATCTGATGAAATACGGGCGCTAACCGGAGTCAGAGATGTAGTCATGCTGGAAATTAGACTTATCCTCTGTTCCATTGATTTCTCCGAGTTCTCGATAAGAGCGTATCACCATGCGTTATCGCTGGCCGAGCACTATCGAGCCAGGTTGGTGGCGCTGCATGTCGTAGAGCTATGGCGATATCCTTACGCCGACTATGTTGCCTCTACGGGAGACTATGCGGAGTTCTGCCGGGCGCTTGGCGAGGGTGGAAAGCAGCAACTGCGGGAATTTGTGAAGAAGCACACCCACGATGAAATCCAGCCGGAGCTCGTGGTGCACGAGGGAGCAGCCCCAGACTCTATTCTGTCGTTGGCGCAAGCGCGGAAAACGGACCTGATCGTCATGGGAACGCACGGCCGGCGAGGGTATGACCGCCTGGTGCTGGGGTCGGTGACCAATCGAGTGATGCGCAGGACTACGTGCCCGGTGCTGGCAATATGCAAGCCGCCGCACGACTCTATGGCCGCAGGGGAAGAGGGGCACCGCCTTCACCACTTGAACCGAATTCTTTTCTGTACGGATTTCTCCGAAAATTCCGAGCGTGCTTTGGATTATGCGCTCTCTGCAAGAGCGGAGTACGACGCTGAACTCATCCTGCTGCACGTTTTGGAGGAGGTCCCGGCCAAAACGGAAGAGGCCATAGCGACAGCGACGGAGCAACTCGATAAACTGATTCCAGCGGAGGCGCGCAAGACGCTCAAGATTAAGACGGCGGTGCGCCTGGGAAAACCGTACCGGGAGATCATTCAACTCGCCCTGGAGGCGCAAATCGACATGGTAACTATGGGGGTCCGCGGCCGTGGGGCCTTGGATCTAGCGGTGTTCGGTTCGACAACCTATCGGGTGCTGCAGTTGGGGCCGTGCCCGGTTCTCGCTGTTCACATTTAGACCTAGGTTATTTCGACAGAGATGCTGAAAATCGTCACCATTGAACGTGAGTACGGATGTGGCGGGGGCGAAATCGCTCAATTGCTGGCCAGGCAGCTTGGCTGGAAGCTCTGGGATCAGTTGCTGACGGAAGAGATCGCGCGCCTTGCCGAATGCCCCAAGGCAGTAGTCGCGCTTCGAGAGGAACGAACCGATCCCCTGTACTACCGGCTCTTCAAATCGTTTTTGCGCGGAAGCTATGAAGGAAGCCTAAATGCGCCCAAGCTCAAGCTGGTGGACAGCGAAAGCATTTTGAAGATTACGGAACGTGTGGTTCAGCACGCAGCGAAAACCGGAAACTCCGTCATTGTCGGAAGGGGGTCGCAGCATTTTCTCAGGGACCGCCAAGACACGTTGCGCGTGTTTCTTTACGCTCCGAAAGAAGACAAAATACGGCGCCTGTTGGCTCGTGGCAAGGGTGAGGAGGAAGCCAAACAGCTCGTGGATATCGTGGATCGGGATCGGGCCGATTTCATCCAGAAGTATTTCCACGTCGAATGGCCCGACCGCGCCATTTACCACACCATGATCAATACTGCGATCGGTGATGAGGCTGTCGCGCACATGATTCTGGAAGTGATGAAAACCCTCGACACAAAAATCACTGGCTGAGCGCTCGCAGAATAGATCCGTCGCGATAGCCGGGGCGCACGCGCTCCTGATTCAGACGATCCCCGTCGCTTGACGGCAATCCGTACAAGAGACATGATCTCGAAAGTGTGGTAGCGGAAGTGGATGGCCTGACTGTCGGCGCAGTCTGGATTGTGGCGAGTCCAGATGCTGATAATCAAGGTCGGAACTGTAACGCGGAACCAGCACAGTCCCCGGCTGCAGGTGTAAGCTATTGATAATACTATAAATAAGGTGGTGGAGGCGGCGGGAGTCGAACTATGCCGGTGCATTTATAATCAGTAAGTTATTGAATTTATTAATCTATATATCGGGGAAACCCTATGGAATCGCTGTCGACTAGCACACAAAACTCTCGTAACAGTTCTAGAGTGATCTCCACTCAAAATTGGCTAGCGGTAAATCTTTGCTCTCATGTTCTGCGGGTCATTCGGAGAGGGGGTAACCAAACCCGACGCTACCAACGACGAGTACACAGCTTGTTCTGCTGCGAACCAGTCAACCTCAGGCGAACCGAACGGGCGACCCCTCCCTTCCCAAAGCTTGTAAGCCAGTTTTGCCACGAACTCGTGCCGATCCTCACCTAGAAAATCGGTGGTGAGCTCCATCGGTTGTTGCTTATCCGGTGACTTAAGTTTATAGGGCATTAGATTAGTTCCTCCAATTCTGATTGGGCGGGACTGCGACGGCCTGCTCTCGTTATGCGTCTCTTGTACGATCGCCGTGAGAGCAGGCCCTCAGAGATCGCTCTCAAGGTTCTCGACTCACACGTTCGATGATCAAAACCAATTCATGTTTCGTGTCGATCTTTGAGCACAGCTTCAATTCACCGCCAAGACGGTGAGTCGTGCCACAGAATAAAAGGCGCCTCCAACGGCACCAACGCTCCTACGTGCCGCGGAACGAGGCGCGGGGTGTAGTCCGCAGCCGGGCGATTGGCCGGAATAACGGCAGTGTATGTGAAGCCATTTGCCGCACCCACCAGGCGTTCGCCACGATTCATAGTTTGCGTGATTGGGCCAGCATCTTTCTCCCCCTCCGCGTAGAGCTCGACTCTCGGCTTCCGAGTTCATATCATCAAGGAAGACCTGAACCTGAAAGAGATATTGCTCACCCTGTTGTTGAACGGTCGCGGAACCGAATCGCAGTGAGGACCAGTGTTTCGCCAAATCGGCCTGCCAGGCGACCAAATCGGTTCCCAGTGAGCCGAGATTCTCGTGACGCCGGCGAAAAGCCGCAGCCGCCGAGAGGTAGCGTTCATCGGTATACTGTCGCACTACACGATTTGCCGAAAAGCTCGGAGTCAACCGAGCCATGCTTTCGCGCATGCGAGCAACCCAGCGGCGCGGAATTCCACGCTCGTCCCGCGCATAAAACTCTGGGATAACCTCTCTTTCGAGCACCGCATAAAGACTTTCAGCTTCAGCTGCGTCCCAAGAAGGGTCGTCCCCATGTTCACGCCCATCTCCGATCGCCCAGCCTACTTCCGGGGAATACGCCTCTGCCCACCAGCCATCGAGTTCCGAAAGGTTCAACCCGCCGTTCACCAGCACTTTCATGCCGCTGGTGCCGCTAGCTTCCCAAGGGCGTCGCGGAGTGTTCACCCAGACGTCCACGCCCTGAACCAGATGCTCCGCCATAAGCACGTCGTAGTCGGAAAGGAAAACCACCCGGGATCGAGCCTCAGGGCGCCGGGCAAATTCAACCCACTGCCGGATCATTTCTTGCCCCTCGGCATCTTGGGGATGAGCCTTGCCTGCCAGAACAAGTTGCACGGGACGATCTCGATTAAGCAGGATGTTAAGGAGCCGCGCCGGATCATGCAGGAGAAGGTTCGGGCGTTTGTACGCCGCAAAGCGACGGGCAAATCCCAAAGTCAAAATATCGTTATCGAGTATGAGTGCTGCCTGCGCCAGATCTTCCGAAGATGCTCCTCGAGCTTCTAATTGACGCACGTAAAGTCTGCGGACGTAGTCAACGAGAATCTTGCGGCTATCAGCACGGAGTTGCCATATGTCGGGGTCGCTCACGGCGGTAACATCCTTCTCCATGTTTGCCAAGGTTCCGCGCCAACGGTTTTTGCCGCATGCCAATTCCCACAGGCGATCCGCTTCGGCAGAGTCCCAGGTGGGCATGTCTACTCCATTAGTCACATGTGTTACGGGCACTTCTGTTTCCGGCCACCGTGGAAACAGGACCTGGAAAATTCGTCGGCTGACTTGACCGTGCAATTTACTGACGCCGTTGACGGCGCCGCTGCCCCGGATCGCCAGGTAGGCCATATTGAACGGTTCGGACGAATCGTGGGGATTCCTCCGACCGAGTGCCAGAAGCTCATCGAAGGAAATCGACAGGCGCTCCTCAGCGTACTTCCCGAGGTAACACTCGATCAGGCCGGGGGCGAAACGGTCGAAGCCTGCCTGTACGGGAGTGTGGGTCGTAAAAAGGTTACCGGCACGAGTGATGGTAAGCGCAACATCGAATGTCTGACCGCTATCTTCCATGTAGGAACGTGCCCGTTCCAGTACCGCAAATGCGGCGTGACCTTCATTGAGATGGCAAACCTCGGGCCGAAGTCCGAGAGCCCGCAGCAGCCGCCAGCCGGCGATACCAAGGACCAACTCCTGTTTCAAACGCAACTCTGGACCACCGCCGTAAAGTTCCGTCGTAATGCCGCGGTAGGCCGGGGGGTTCGCGGGATCGTTGGTATCGAGCAAATACAATTTCGTCCTGCCGACCTGCACCTGCCAAGCTCGAATCCACAACTTAAAGCCAGGCAAAGGGAGGACTAGGCGCAACCATTCGCCATTCTGTTCCCGCACCGGTCTGATCGGCAGCTGGCCGGGATCGTTGAATGGGTACAAAGCCTGCTGGTGGCCTTGTGCATCAATTTCCTGCCGAAAATAGCCTTGTTGGTAGAGCAAACCGATTCCGGTCACCGGGACGCCCAGGTTACTTGCTGCTTTGAGTTGATCGCCGGCGACGTTTCCGAGTCCGCCCGAATAAATCGGCAAGGCCTCGCTTAGCATGAACTCCATCGAGAAATACGCAATCGTCGATATACTCGAACGCGGATACGCCTTTTGAAACCATGCTTCCGACTCTTTGGCAAGCGTTTTCTCTCGGTGGAGATCGGTCAACAGCCTTTGAAAGCTCGGGTCGGCAATAACACTTTGCATTTTTTCCCGCGATAGGGTTTGCAGCAGAACCCACGGATTGTGGGTCAGGTCCCAGAGTTCGGGGTCGAGTTGCTCCCAAAGCCGATCTGCTGAGTGGTTGAACGACCATCTCAGGTCCAGCGCTAGGTCGGTAAGAGCATCCGAAACGGCTGTATCGAGCGGATGATCGACGTATGTCGGGCTACTCATAAGCAACTCCTTCTCATGGGTGATCGGCTTAGGCCGCTCGTGTGCTGCGATTAAGCGCCTCCGAAACAATAGTTTGGGCTTCCTCCTCGATCTGTCGTAGATGGTCCTGCCCGAGGAAGCTCTCGGCGTAAATTTTGTAGATTTCTTCCGTCCCCGATGGACGTGCTGCAAACCAGCCATCTCCAGCAATTACTTTGATTCCTCCAATTGGATTGCCGTCTCCGGGAGCGGTGGTGAGAATCTGCTCGATCCGCTCACCGGCAACTTCTGTAGCGTGAATGTCGGACGGGGACAATCGTGCAAGAGCGGCTTTTTGTCCGGGCGTAGCGGGAGCATCGATGCGTTCGTAGACGGGATCTCCCAGCTCGCGGGTGAGCTCACGATAAATCTCACCCGGATCTTTCCCCACGCGCGCTGTCATTTCTGCGGAGAGCAGACAAGGAATAATTCCGTCCTTGTCCGTGGTCCACACACTGCCGTCGCGCCGGAGAAAGGAGGAACCGGCGCTCTCCTCGCCGGCAAAACCCAAGCGGCCGGCGAGCAATCCTTCGACAAACCACTTAAAGCCCACCGGAACTTCATAAAGCCGCCGCCCCAGGCGAGCGCTGACACGATCGATCATGCTGCTGCTCACTACGGTCTTGCCGACGGCGAGGTCCTCACTCCAATTGCTCCGGTTCGCGAACAAGTAGCTGATGCACGCTGAAAGGTAGTGATTCGGAGGCAGCAACCCGCTTCCCTTGGTCACGATGCCGTGGCGGTCGTGATCGGTATCGCTGGCAAACGCAATATCGAATTTGTCTTTCAGTGCGATGAGCCTCTGCATGGCATAAGGCGAGGAAGGATCCATGCGAATCTTTCCATCCCAATCC
>Ga0187803_10000377_pt1 | contig 18100 bp, 18 predicted proteins | sample NC_wetland_sal_i_2_FD_132425 | JGI IMG/M metagenome (GOLD analysis project Ga0187803, IMG submission 132425) | Wetland sediment microbial communities from Neuse River Estuary, North Carolina, USA - Control_3 | ecosystem: Environmental > Aquatic > Freshwater > Wetlands > Sediment | place: USA...
GGATGCCCCCCTTGGCCGGACCGCGCGCAATCGAGTGCTGCACCCGGAACCCGGTGAACACTTCCAGGTGGCCGTCGTCCATCTGCACCGGGATGTGCACCGTAATCTCGCGGTTGGGATAGCGCAGCACCCGCCACAGGCCTTCATCCAGATTGAGCTTTTGCGCGGCCAGATCGAAGCGGGCGCGCTGCGATTCCCACGGGTTGGCTTCTTTATCCACGTGCGGGGCGGTGGTGGTCATGGTGGTCATAAACGTATTCTCCAGAATGATTGCAAGTCAGGATTGCGGGACAATGCCGGTCGTCGCCGGGCCGGTTCCCGGTCGGGGCGGGCAAACCTCCAGAGTATATGAGGGTGAATAGGAGGGAAGCAAGCCGCGGGCGGCGTGTGCTGGTGGGCCAGAAACGGACCCATGACCGGGGGCTCAGAGTCCAGGGATCAGTGGGCCGTGATCAGTTGCCAGCGATAAGGTCCGTTCCCAACCACTGATCAACGGCCACTGACCACTGACTGGCCCCTGATCCCTGGGCTGGGCCGGCACGCCCTACTTCTCCTGCAGCTCCGAAACGTGCTCCAGCACGTCCACGAAAACGCGCCGGCTCGCCGCTGATTAGCCGCGGGCAGTGAAAAACTCGAGTCAGCGGGTTGCGCGCCCCAGGTTGGGGATTAGGGCCGCCACGGGTGTTGGCCCCGAGAAAGTCTGAGTCAGAATTGTTGTCCTTGGCATCTGAACGAATGCATTTTGTCGAGGAGAACGAGAAATGGCACGCATAGTCGCTTACTGGGGGAGCACGGGCCTGATGGCCGTCATGTCCCTCTTTGCCGCATTCGCTTACCTGTCAGGTAGTCCGCAGGCAGTCCAGGGATTCGCCCACGTGGGATATCCGCAGCAACTGCGCATCATTCTGGGGATCGCCAAACCCCTGGGCGCGATCGCACTGCTCGTCCCCGGTTTACCCGTGCTCAAGGAGTGGGCTTACGCCGGGTTCACATTCGCCTGGATCGCAGCATTCTTCGCCCATTATTTAGCCAAGGACGGCCCAGAAGCGTTCATGCCTCTGGTGCTGCTGGTGCTCCTCGTTGTCTCGTATCTGACCCGGACAGCGAGTCGCCGAGTGCCAGCCTAAGACTCGCGGCGGCGGGATCAAGAATCACAAAGAGATGGGGTTGCAGCTACGCGCACCTTAAGTTCTTCGGCGTGCTGTTCTCCTCTCTCTGTGTCCAGGATCCACGTTCCTACTTTTCCTGCAACTCCGGAACGTGCTCCAGCACGTCTACGAAGACGCGCCGGAACTGCTACCCGCGTGGTTGGCGGAGACTACAAATCGGAGATCCAGGTGAGCTCCGACGATGAAGTCGGGCAATTTGAACACTCTTCGAGCAGCCGAGCCTCCCCAGGATAGTGAATAGCTTTTGTGCGCCGGCGACCGACTCTTCCGCCATAGCCTGTGAGTTGCGTTCGAAGCTGTACCGCATCAGCGCCAGGATGCCGCCGACTCCCACCACCAGACAGGCGAGCAATGCGGCCAGGACTTTGGTTCGAACCGAATTCCATTTCATAGCAATGCTCCTCACAAGTTCATGTTCAGCACTTCCTTGGCGGCTTGCTTGAGCTTAGTGACGGTTCCCGGGTCATCGGGCGTGCTGGCAGTAATAAAGGCGAGAAGTTTTCCGGCGCGTAGTCCGATTTTGCCTTTTACCTCGTTCGAGTCCAGCCCATCGGCCTTAATCTTTTCTTCGATCCGCAGCTTCATCTCGTACAGTTGGCTCACAAGGCAGCCTCCCTTCCCTTACAGGCTTGATCCTCTTCGGAGCTTCTGCAGACCTGTCGGTCTTAATGTTTTCATCGGACTCCTCGGGCCGAACTTTAGCTTCTGCAACGGGATGCATACGGCCACGCCGTGCCCCGCTCAAGGAACATAGGGACATGTGGGCCCACGCCTTCCGCACGCCCGGCGATCCCGGCCAGCACAACGATTCGTACGTGGTGCCTCCGGGTGGCGATCCCGCCACCGACGCCACCGCCGGAGCTCACGCCGACAACACGGCCAACCTGTTCACCCTGGCGTTCAAGAATCAGGTGACCAAGAATCTCACCGCCTATGTGGATTGGGCCTACACGTCGAATGGTCCGGCGGCGCACTACGACTTGGGCGCCGGTGGGCGATCCGTGACCACCGATTGCCACGATGCCTCAGACGCGACCGGAGGCTTTGCTCCCTCGAATCCGCACTGCTGGACCGGAGGCCAACTCATGGGCGTCTCAGCCGGCTTGAACTTGAAGTTCTGAGAAGCAGGGGTCAGGGGCCAGAGGCTAGGGGTCAGGGGTCAGGGGTCAGTCCACAAGTCTTCTGACTACGGGCGATCAAGTTGCTGACAGAAGTTGCGTAACTGGGTGCTTGAGGTCCGTCACTGTACTGAGACATTTCCGAAGACGGAAATCCACGGATTAGTTTTGCAATTTAGGCGTGCGGCCGTGCGCTCAAACGACTGATCACTGACCACTGATCACTGGCCACTGACTGCCCCCGGCCCCTGGCCCCTGACCCTTGACCCCTGATTACTGACCAGCCCCTGATCCTTGGCCCTTGGTCCCCAGCTGAATCTCCATTCCTTCAGCCGCCGCCCGCACCCTGGGATAGTAGTTGAGCGCGTCGGCCACAACCTTGTCCACGATGGCATCGGTGTGGTCGGGATCGTGGTGGTACAGAATCAGTTCTTCCGCGCCGCTTTCCATGACCACGTTGATCGCTTCGCGCCAGTGGCTGTGTCCCCAGCCGCGGCGGCGGGCAGCGTATTCTTCGGGAAGGTACTGCGCGTCGTAGATGAGGATGTCGGCGCCTTCGGCCAGCTTGCGCACGGCCTTGTCGAAGTGCAAGTCGCCGGGTTCGTTGTCGGTAGCGTAGACCAGCACGCCATCCTTGGTCTCAAGACGGAATCCCAGGCAGCCTTGCGGATGGTTCAGCCACGCGGTCTTGATCCGGATGCCATCTTCCATGTCGAGGCATCCGTTTTCAATGTCGCAAAAATCGCGCTTTGCCTTCATCTCGTCGAGGTTCACGGGGAAATACGGCGAGGCCATCTGCTCGGCCATGACCTGCTCCAGGCTGCGGGTGCGGCTGGAAGAATGGAAGACAAACTGGCTGTTCGGGCTGTCGTAGAGAGGACGGAAGAACGGGATGCCCTGGATGTGGTCCCAGTGAAAGTGGGAAACGAAAACGTGGGCCGCGAACGGCCGGTCGCCGAACTCGCGCTCCAGATGGTGCCCGAGCACGCGGAAGCCGGTGCCACAATCGAAAATGTAGATACGATCGCCCAGGCGCACCTCGACGCAGGAGGTGTTGCCCCCGTAGCGCAGATTCTCGACCTGTGGCGTGGGTGTGGAACCGCGCACGCCCCAAAACTTAATTTGCATAAATTCGGATGCCGCTCAGTCCGTCAATCTTCGATCCCCGGAATCCTCCCCTCAATTCGATTGCCGCTTCTCAACTCTACAGCACAGCGCACACCCCAACCCGGCAAGCGTCCGCGCGGTGGCCGCGGGCGCCCTCCCGCGCACCGGCGCAAAATGCTCATAATACTCAGGATATCCACGATTCTACGCTTTAACCGAAGGCCTACAAGGTGACCAAAGTGTCGCGGCTGGCCACAATCTCGGCAGGAAAAGCGTGACCCGGCGAAGGGTTCGGAGTCGGTGGACGGGGAGAGAGGAGAAATAGCTGCCATTCCCAAAGCTGAACACGTGAGTTGTGATTTCACCATTTGAGAATTGCTGTGCAATGACTCAGGCTGGTCCAACATCAGGAGACTGGAAGCCACGTCTCGGTAATTGTACAAAGGCCTTCTGCTACTTTTGTCATCTTCCGAGAGTCACTGCCGTCGAATACGCTTGTACCCTTGGAGTTCATCGCCGATGGGGATTCAAGTCGTCCCGCCACAACCGGGGCACGCAACGGTAAGACGCTGGCCACGCTATAAGACCGATGTGCCCGTTCAGGTGGTCACACACGGGCCCACGCATGTCATCATGGTCGAAGGTCGCGGTTCAGAACTGAACTGCGGCGGGATGGCGGTTTCCGGCAGATTTGAACTGGAGATTGGGGCGCAGATCGCCGTGGAATTCACACCACCATGCTCGGGACAGCCGCTCAGCGTCCGGTGCTTTGTTCGGAACCGTCAACGCTACACCTATGGCTTGGAATTCATTACTGACAATGATTCCGATTACCAAAGCGTCGCACGGGTCGAGTCCTCCCTGGAAAACATGGCCATGGCTGCGCGCAGCAAGGGGAACGGCTGTTGACGAGAACGTGCGTGGCTGTTGAAAAAGTCCCCTTTTTCCTAAAACAGCCGAAACCTAGGGGATAGGAAATGGCCACAAAACAGAGATCGTCGTTTGTAGGGCATGGGTTGGAGCACTGCTGCTAAAGCTTGTCTGCCGATGCCCAGCAGGAACGGTACTTAAGCGGTAGGACACCATTGAACATGCGGTAATCGCATTGCCCGTTCTTGCAGGAAAAGACCCACCACTCAGTCTTTTTTTCTTCTGTATACCGAAACGTTTGAATCAGATCCGCCAATCGCCCCGCATCACTGTTCGGAATGCGCGTTTCAACTTTCGCGTCGACTGAGTGGCCCATACCCGGAAGCTCGTACTCAATCGTGTCATCGTAATCCTTGTGGTCCTCCGCGTAGGTGAACTTGACTGGTGTTGCTGTCTCCCGCGAGAAGTCCACAATGGTCAAATACACCCAAGGTTCGCATTCAATACAGCGGAGATGCTTTACGAACACCTTGTTCGTTTTATCCTCATGGCCGAATGGCCGGATTGCGTAAATTTCTCCAGCCAGAAACGATCCTCCGAACTGCGCATCAACTCGGCCATCTTTGAAATCAAGGCGCCACAACGAGAGGTAAGGGTAGTGGAAGTCTTGTTCCGTGCTGATGTCGACGTGCGTAACCAGAACGTCGCTTTCTCCGCCAGAACTAACAGCGGCCTTCCAGACGGTAGTGCTGGCGAAAGTCAAATCTGGGGCGAGTTCAGGTATCAGTTTTCTGATGGCATCGCTTTGGGCCTTATCGCAAATATTCGTGAATAGTGGAGTCTTACCTAAATCGGCGAGGTCCACCTCGCCCACCTTGCATGGTTTTGGCGACGTGACGACAAGAGCCAACTGCTTTTGAAACATCTCAACTACACTCGCATTCGCCTTGAACGGCGATTTGTGAATGTAGTCAGGTAGGCCCAGATTGGGTTGAAAGACGTGCGCCGTGCGCTGTTGCGTTGTGCCCGGCGAGTCCGCTGGCATCGTCGAGTAGTCCAGCACTGGATTGGTGTCCGTTGTGCATTTTGTCCACCTTTCCCAGCTGTCCCCGTGCTTTAGTTCGAGAACTGTCGGGCTGATCGAGCGGTACTGCGGGTCTCCTACTATCGGCGTGTTCGGCATCCATGTTCCCGGCTCGAAGCACCCGCCTGGGCCACAGAAAGAAACCGAGTACAGATTTCCCGTCTGCTTCTTAATTTGGACGCCGAATGCGTCGGAACAACGTGCCTTCCAGAACCCCGTGAAATCAGCTGGCTTGCTCTCTACGGAATCGGCATGATCACTGCAGGCGAGGGTGAGGAAACAAAGGTAGACGATGCCTATGATTCTGACTGCCTTCATGCATTGCATTGGATTATCGTGCAGGACGGCTTGCAAGTGACTTTAGGCTCACCACCTTACTGTCGGAGCAACTTGCCGTTTTGGGATGATTGAAACGCAGCTATTTGCCCAACCACTGCTATCAGGGGCTTAGCGCTCGCTGGACTTCCGCCCTCGATTGCGATTCCTGATCCCCGCCTTCGACGGCAAGCGGCTCGTTCGTCATCCGCGGCCACCGGACGGCAGACGTCGTCCTCATCCGCGACTCGGAGAGGTGACGCCTGCGGTGCCGGCCTGAGTGGACTCGGCGGTTACTTTGGATTGGCCGTAGCCTCGCGTGGCGCTTAGGCGCATGCAGTTAGGCTGCATATACTGGTCGTGTCGGCTTAAGCGTTTCTCGAGACACTCATGCAGATCTCAAAGGGCTGGCAGCGGGTTGTGCGTGCGGTTTTGCTGCTCCTGATCATTTGTTTGGGATCGAACTATCTGATTCGACTTGTCCTGAACTCGCCGCCGAAGCAGCAAACGGCTTCAAAAACTGAAAGCAAAGAGCCTCCCGCGAACGAAGCGGCGTTTCGGTCCGCTCTCGAGGCGGGCAACCAAGCTCTCCGCGACGGACGATACACTGACGCGCTTGACCGTTTCCTGGAGGCGGAGCGATCTGGAGAGCAGTTGAGCGATGAGCAGTACGAAGCCCTCAAGAATTCCCGGTTGCAACTAGCAAGAATCTACGAAGCAGGCGGAGACAACTCCGCGGCGCAGCGCGTTTACCAGGTCTTAACCGATTGCGCCTTGCAGCAGGGGTTTGCGCAGTCTCGGGCCAAGCAATGGGAACGGGCTCTGGCGCGAGCCCAGGATTCCGAAGATCTCTCCGCGCATTTGACCGATAGGCGCGGTGCTCTTCAGTACGCCACCGGTTTAGCGGCAAGTTCGCTTGAAGCCCTGCAACGCTATCCGGAGGCGGTGCAGGTGCGCCAGCGCATGATCGACTATCTAAAGGCGACGGTCGACGGCGACGATTCGGCCTTTGGCAGCTATTATGAGAGTCTGGCCGAGACCTACTCGAAGGCGCAGAATTGGCCGGCGTTTGAAAGTACGCTGCTGCTCGCCATTGCAGCGTGCGACCGAACCCTGGCGAATCCCCCGGCGGAAAACGAGCGGACGATTTCGGATTTTACGCGCCAAACGAAGAACGTGGCGCAATATAATCTGGTGATCGCCTACTACCGGGAAGGAAATATCGAGACCGCTCTTTCCAAAGCCGACGATTTTTTTGCCGCCTACCCGGAAGGCCCGCAGGACCCGATGCATCCTATAACTGTACAGTTTCATTCCCGGGATTTCGCCTCTTTGGCCCTGACGATCGCAACCGAGGCCAAGCGGCCCCAGGACGTGGACTATTGGCGGCAAAAGGGCGGCGTAGTCCAGGGCAACTTCTACGTCATCGCACTTCACCCCTACAAGCCCCAGTAAGTGGCCTGCGTTTCAGCCTGGCGCCTTGGGCGAAGAGGGGGATCAGTCTCTATAATGAGAAGCCCCGCAACCGCGGGTGATCCTTAACGATGCTGTTGCCCGAGTACAACCAGTTTTCCCGTCTGGCGCGCAAAGCCACGCTGGTGCCGGTGGTGAAGTCGGTCAGCGCCGACTTGCTGACGCCGGTTTCCGCCTTTCTCGCCATCGCCGAGAAAGAGCCGCACGCGTTTCTGCTGGAGTCGAACGAGCGCGGCGAGCAGGTCGGGCGCTATACGTTTTTGGGTGCTCGTCCTTACATGCGGCTGAAAGCGCGGGGGGGCAAAGTCGAGATTGAGCGCGGCCGCCACCGGGAGTCTTCGCGCGAGAACGTCTTTCAGGTAGGGAAGCGGCTGCTGCGCGAGCATCGGCCCGCGACCGTGCCCGGATTGCCTCCGTTCACCGCGGGCGCCGTGGGATATTTTGCCTACGACGTGGTTCGGCAGCTGGAAAAAATCGGCGAGCACGCCAAAGATGATCTCTCACTCCCCGACGCCGAGCTCATGTTCTTCGATCGCCTGCTGGCTTTTGATCACCTGCGCCATCAAATCCACATCGTGGCCGCGGCCGACGTGACCCGCGAAAGTCCGCGGCGCGCCTATGACCGCGCCCTCGGCGACATCGCGGTGATCGAGCGCAAACTGGCCAGCGGGCTGAGCCCGGCAGTCTGGCGCAAGTCGGACAAGGCCAAAGCCGGAAAGCTCAAAGTTCATGCCCGCACCCGGCGCGAGGATTTCCTGCGCCGCGTCGAGCGCGCGAAAGAATACATCGCCGCCGGCGACATCTTTCAGGTCGTGCTCTCGCAGCGGCTTGATTTCACCCCGGGCGTCGCGCCTTTCGATCTGTATCGCGCGCTGCGCCAGGTGAATCCCTCGCCCTATCTCTATTTCCTGCGCCTGGGCGACACGCACATACTCGGATCCTCTCCCGAGATGCTGGTGCGGGTCACGGGACGCAGACTGGAATACCGGCCCATCGCGGGCACGCATCCGCGCGGGCAGGACGAAGCCGAAGACCTGCATCTGGAGCAGCAGATGCGCAGCGACGAGAAAGAGCAGGCCGAGCACGTCATGCTGGTGGACCTCGGCCGCAACGATCTGGGGCGGGTCAGCGAATATGGCTCGGTCAAGGTGAAAGATCTGATGTACGTGGAGCGCTACTCTCACGTCATGCATCTGGTTTCGGCGCTGGAAGGCACGCTGCGCCCCCATCTCGACGCGCTCGATGCTTTTGCCGCCTGCTTTCCTGCCGGAACGCTCAGCGGCGCCCCCAAAGTGCGCGCCATGCAGATCATCGAGGAACTCGAACCCACGCGCCGCGGCGTCTATGGCGGCTCGGTGCTGTATGCGGATTTCGCTGGCAATCTCGATTCCTGCATCGGCATCCGCACGCTGCTCATGCAGGGGAAGAAAGCATACCTGCAGGCAGGTGCGGGAATTGTTGCGGACTCCGATCCTGCGCGTGAGTTTGAGGAGTCGATGAACAAGGCGCAGGCGCTGCTCAGGGCGGTGGAGATGGCGAGAGGCGGCAGCTAGAAAGACGCCACGGATTCCACGGATCACAACGGATACACCTCTCTTGAATTTCTTTGGGTTATCCGTGGGAATCCGTGACGATCCGTGGCGAAGCAGCGGCGTGGAGACGACGCGGAGTGTAAGATTACGAAAGGCGGCCCGAATGGAATGCTTTCGGCTCTCTGTTCTCCCAAAATCGCTGATTCTCTTCCTCATTCTCGCCTCGATCGCAGTTGCGCAGGGCCCCGACTCTCATTCCCTTCCGAGTGTGGGAAGGCAAAGGTCCATCTCTCAAATCCACAATACCTGACCACATCGGGAGGGATCGTGGCCGTCGAACTGCCCGAGGGCTGGGTCCTTGATCGGAACCGGAACGGAGCCTTTTATTTCTTGAAACGTGGGGAGAGCTACCAGAGCGCCAGAACTTTGATGTACGTGAACGTCGAGGCGCTCGATAAATCGCTGGAGAACGCCATTCGGAAGGACACGCAATCGTTCCAGAAGAACTGCCATCCTTCTGAAATCAAGGACTTGGCAAAGCCGAGATTGCTGGAGGAGGGCTGTGAGAGCAAGACCCAGATGTTTTCTTGTCGGCGCGAGCAGAATCCCTATGTTGATCTGGTCACCAAGATTTCTATCGATAACCTGCTACTCAATGTAGTCCTCTCTGCCGACGACGCGGGTGAAATATCGCGTTACAGAAAAGACTACGACTCCGTCTTGATGCACCTGACCGTTGTGAAAAGTGAGCGAGCACAGTAGAACACAGCTACGGATTCCAAAGAATGTCTTAAGAACTATCCGTGGGAATCCCGTGACGATCCGTGGCTTAACGATCCGTGGCTAACGGGTTACAGCGACAGGCCGACAAAGTTTGCCACCAGCCTCTTCCCCGCATCGGTCAGCACGCTCTCGGGATGGAACTGCACGCCTTCGACGGCACACTGACGGTGGCGCAGGCCCATGATGGTGCGATCGCCGTCTTTCTCCGTGGTCCAGGCGCTGATCTCCAGTTCCGCGGGCAGACTCTTTTCTTCGACGATGAGCGAGTGATAGCGCGTGGCCGTCATCGGCATGGGCAGGCCCTGAAAAATCGTCTTGTTGTCGTGCATGACCGAGCTGGTCTTGCCGTGCATGAGATGAGTGGCGCGCACCACCTTGCCGCCAAAGGCCTCGCCGATCGCCTGATGTCCCAGGCAGACGCCCAGCATCGGAACTTTCCCGGCGAAGCGCTGGATCAATTCCACGCTGATGCCGGCTTCGCGCGGCGTGCAGGGCCCGGGAGAAATCACGATGCGCTCCGGCCGCATCTTCGCGACTTCGTCCACCGTCACCTGATCGTTGCGGCGGACCTCAACCTCCACCCCCAGTTCGCCCAGGTACTGCACCAGGTTGTAGGTGAACGAATCGTAATTGTCGAGGACGAGGATCAAGTGCGCAGAGCTCCTGGAATCAGATTACACCAGGGACCAGGGGTCAGTGGGCAGTGATCAGTGGTCAGTTAAGCCCGGATCCGAATCGGCGGTTTTTTCTGGCCACTGGCCACTGGCCACTGACCACTGATCACTGCATCGTTATTACCAAGGTCATTTCCACAGGCTCGTCGCGACGCGCTACATTAGCCCCATGAGTACCGGACCCGTCCGTGCGAAGTATCGCTGCTCGCAGTGCGAGAAACCCGAAGACGCCTGCGAGTGCGAGAAGTACTGCTGCCTCTGCCAGGGGGCGATTGACGTTCGCATCTGCGCCGACGGCCTCATGTACTGCGAGCCCTGTCGCACCGCCTGCGACTACAAGACCTCCGACTAAGGCCAACCCTCTCCGCTTCTTCCCAGTTCAACGCATATTTCTCGTGGGGGCCCCGGATTAGACCCGTGGCATGCTCTCGCGCATCTAAACCGATGTGGCGGTTCACCGGGTGCAATCCAAAGCAGCGCAACACCGCCGGGCGCTCCCGGTTTCGGTTTGGCAGGGCAGCGGTTTTTAGGGCAGAATAGATCGCTTTTGCTTTTTGCTCTTTTTGGCCCATTCCTAGAGGAGATATTAATGGCGACCATGATGCACGTCAGCGACGTGGCCGAGTTGCTGAGCGAAGGCAGAACCCACTTCAACCTCTCCCCGGCGGCGCTGGTGGAGCACTCCGTCCGGCGCCGTGAAGCGGAGTTGGTGGCCAACGGCGCGATCGTCGGGTATACCAATCGCACTGGCCGTTCCCCGAAGGATAAGTTCATTGTCCACGATGAGATGACCGCCCACACCGTCGCCTGGGGCGCGGTGAATGCGCCCTTCGAGCCGGAAAAGTTTGACGCCCTGTACGCGCGGGTGATGGAGCATCTGCGCGGCCGGGACCTCTATGTGCAGGATCTGTTTTGCGGCGCCGATCCCATTTACCGGTTGCCGGTGCGCATCGTCAATGAGTATGCCTGGCACAACCTTTTCGTGCGGCAGTTGTTTTTGCGCCCCACCAAGGAAGAGCTGCGAACCCACAGTCCGGAATTCACCGTGGTTTCCGCGCCCGACTTCAAAGCCGATCCCGGGCGCGACGGGGTGAATTCGGAAGTCTTCATTCTGCTGAATTTCACCCGCCGCACCGTGCTCATTGGCGGAACCTCCTACGCGGGGGAAATGAAGAAGTCCATTTTCAGCGTCATGAACTTTCTGCTGCCGCCGCGCAACGTTTTTCCCATGCATTGCTCCGCCAACGTGGGACGCAATGGCGGGAGCGCGCTGTTTTTCGGGCTCTCGGGCACGGGCAAGACCACGCTCTCGGCCGATCCCTCGCGCGACCTGGTGGGTGACGACGAACATGGCTGGAGCGCCGACGGCGTCTTCAATTTCGAGGGCGGGTGCTACGCCAAGTGCATCAAGCTCTCGCGCAAGAACGAGCCGCAGATCTGGAACGCGCTGCGCTTCGGCTGCGTGCTCGAGAACGTGACTCTCGATCCCGACTCGCGCAATCCCGATTACAACGACGACAGCAAGACCGAAAACACGCGCGCCGCCTACCCGGTGGATTTCATTGCCAACGCCGTGATTCCGGGAGTGGCCGGGCATCCGAAAAATGTCGTCTTCCTGACTGCCGACGCCTTTGGCGTCCTGCCCCCGATCTCGCGCCTGACGCCGGAGCAGGCCATGTATCACTTCTTCTCCGGCTACACGGCGAAGATCGCTGGCACCGAAGCCGGCGTGAAGGAGCCTTCGGCGACGTTCTCGACCTGCTTTGGAGCGCCGTTCCTGCCGCTGCGTCCCAAGACTTACGCCGAGATGCTGGGCCGCCGCTTGCGGGAGCACAACGCGCAATGCTGGCTGGTGAACACCGGCTGGCAGGGTGGTCCGTACGGCGTAGGCAAACGCATGGAGATTCCTCACACCCGGGCCATGGTGGATTCGGCGGTCGAAGGGGAACTGACCAAGGAAGAATTTGAAATTGAGCCTACCTTTGGGTTCAGCATTCCGAAGGCGTGCCACGGCGTGCCTCCGCAGGTGCTGAATCCGCGCCATGCCTGGCCGGATAAAGCGGCTTACGACAAAGCTGCCGAAGACCTGCGCCACCGCTTCGCCAGGAATTTCGAGCACTTTGACGCCCCCCCGGAGGTCCGGGCGGCGGGACCAAGACCGCAGCGGTAGGATTTGCGATTTTCGATTGACGATTGCCGATTTGCGATTTTGAACAACCACGGGGCTTGAGGGTTCTCAATCGTCAATCGAAAATCGTCAATCGAAAATCGCCTCGGGCAACCTTTCGCGGATTCGCATTTGCCATGGTGCAATTCCTTCCAAGAAGCTGATTCTGCAACCGCTTAGCGGGCGATACCCTGTGACAAAAATTCCCGCTAAGCCATTGAAAAAGAACCACTTAAATCTCGAAGATAAACCGATTTAACTCCCCGCCAGAGCGCTCGCGAACCTGCCCCATCCGAAGGGTCGCGCCGGTCCTACTCCACGAACCAGCGGGCAGCAGAATCGCCGCACGGGGCATTCCACGAAGCGGGCTGCTCTTCGAACCGAAATGGCGCCGGCTCCCAGGCGACCCTCGAAGGCCTTCCCTCAGCTACAACGTGACCTCCATCTGCAGCGCTTCGATCATTACGTTGAGCGCGCTCTGCGCCGAGTCACGCTTCTGCTGCAGGTCAGCGATCTCGCGCCGCAGTGCTTGCACGCGGTCCTCTTGCTCGTTCAATTCGCGGACGTACCGCTCGACCAGAGCCTTCTCCTCGGCGCTTCCCTTGAGGGCCTTCATGTTCTCGCGGACCCGCTGCTGGTCACCGGCAATGTTCGTGATCTCGGCCCGGCGACCGGCAATCACGGCATCGAGTACGGCGATGTCATTCTTCTGCGTGGCCACGCGCCGCAACGCCTTTTCCACCTCGGGGTTGATCATCTTCTGATCGAGAAAGTACTTGATGTCGCTGTCGGTCACGTTGCTGACCTGGTAGCGATTTGTGACGGGGCGATATTCCCTGACCAGCAGGGTCGCGGTCTTTTTGGGTTCCACCACGATGCGAAAACGGTGGAAGGAAGCGGAACTCTCGGCCGGAGTTTCGTTGTCGGTGAGCTTCCAGCCGGGTCGGGCCGGGTGTTCGATCACCACGACCCGGGGCGCAGTGTCGCGGTTGCGGACAGTGTAAGTGTTCTCTTGCCGCTCCTCCGTGCTTTGCGTCATGGCGCCGTGCGCGATCACGATCTTGGTGACGCGCTGGTTCTCGGCTTTCTGCTTGGAATCAACCAGTACGCCCAGGTCGGCCGCATAGGAGAGCAAGCGCTTCTCGCCCGGCTTGAGGGGGTCCATCAAGCCTTCGCCGGCAAAGGCCTCGCCCTCCAGCACGTTGAAGCTGCCGCCGTCGAGCGTGAGGTTGCTGGTGTTGTCCACCCAGAGCGCACGCAGCACCGAACTCTCTGAAGGATTCCAGACCGAGACTTTCTCGGCGTCAATGCGCGATTGCAGAATCGGCACCAGCGCCGACTGGTTCTTGCGGATGGTGACCCGATCTTTGAGTTTGTATTCGAACAGATCGCCGAGTTCCTGGGATTGGCCGACAGTCGTGCCTTCTTCGAGCGATTCCGCGATTTCGGTGGCATCGGGACGCGGAGGAGGCGGTGGTGGTGGTGGAGCGCTAAAACGGTAGACGCCGGGGCCTTTGCCTGAGCCGACGCCCCCGGCACTTCCGCGGGCGATGCCGCCGATGACTCCGCCCATGCGGCCGCCGGGCACTCCACCCGGGACGCCGGCGACTACACCGTCGACCGCCATAGATGGCGGCGCGGCATTCTCCGCTTCCATCGTCGCCTCATGCGTTTGCGGCGTGAGCATGGCGTTCTCTGGCAGCGGCACCACCGGCCTCCGCGTGTAGTACGGCTGCGACAGTTCCTGCACGAACGACTGCGGCGCGCCTGCCACCAGCGACAACTCAACGTTCTTCCAGTCCTCGCCGACCGTGTTGTCGACGATCGCCCAACCCTGCAGGAGCGGCTTGCCTTCGTTTGGAATCACGATGCGGTAGGTGCTTTTCCAGACCGGCACCTCGCTGATGTAGCTGACCAGCAGATCACGCTCGCCGTTGCCGGCGGTGGAGATGGTCATGCGCCGGACGTCCTTATCGCGAGTAGAAGCGACCAGGCCAAGATACTTACCGACTTCTTCATTCACGTCTTTTTCCGTGACGCGAACGCTGGTCGAGGGCGTCAGATCGAAGACGCGCACTTCGCCCGTGTCACTCACGATGGAGATCTGCGTCCGGGCAACTTTGCGGCGGGGCTTGGCTTCGTCACTCCCCTCGCTTTTCGCGGTCTCCGGCAGCTCCCGTTCTTCAATGCTCAGCAGGCGGCCGGACGCCGACACCGAGCCGCTGCGGATTTCCACCCGCGCCCCGCGGAGCGCGTCGAGGAACTGGGCCGTGGTCGGATTCTCCCCCACGGACATGCGCAGCGAGCCAAGCTGGTGCTCCAGGGGCGCGGTGGAGTTGTAGCTGACGCCGGTGATGCGTCCCTTGCCCAGATCGAGAACGGTCAGGGACTTCAATACATCGTTCAGTTGCGCGGTGGTGAAATCAACATTGACGTCCTGGCTGCCGCGAACATGCCCTGCGTGCTCGAAGTAGCCGACACCGTTCTTGTAGAGAATTACGCGGGTCACCGGCAGGCGGGCGGCCGATTGGGCCGGAACTGCCGCCGGGGTGGAGGCTTGGTTAAGGGAATTTTGGCCAAAGGAAGATTGGCTGAATGAAAACGAGCTTACCGCCAGGCACAATGCTACCGTCTTCAGAAAACGCATGGCTCCTCCGTCGGTGAGAGTCTCCCCGCAGGCGGAGAACGAAGGGCATAGCTGTTCCTGCGCCACGAAGCGAGGCTCTGCCAATGATTAGACACCTCAACCGGGGCATCTGGAACCGTGGATGCAACTGCTCCTTGGCAAGATGGCTTCCGCAATACGAATAGGGATCGGGGGCCAGGGGTCAGGGGTCAGGGGCTAGGAGTCAGGGGTCAGGGGCCAGGGGTCAGTAAGAGCCATCCTTTTTTGGCTTGCTGGCCCCTGACTCCTGACTCCTGTGGTTAAATCAATCCATGTTCGCGCGCAGGATTCGCGTGGAGTATGAAGAGAACGGACGCCGGCTGCCCTGCCCGCTGAAGTGGCTCGACAGCTTCTCCATGCGGAACTTCACCAATGCCAGCATCTTCGACGACACGCTGCCCATTTCTGATGGCCAGATGGAGATCGGCACGGCCGTCCCCCTCGACCAACTCCAGGCGGCGATGGAGGACTGGTTTCGGCGCAAGGGATACCTGCCCAAAGCGTCGAAGTTGTTGCTGGTGGAGAACGGAAGGCCGTCTCGCATTTAGAGCGTTCCTTGGGATGGTGTAGAGGGCTTACCGTCAGCGGCTAAGCAGTTTGCCGAAGAACTCGGCTCAGACGCCTCAGGGGCTGAAGCCCTCACAGAAGAAGAGAGGTTTTGTCGCAGCGCTCAAAGTGCTGCGCCACCCAAAAATCCGCTGCGCCAGCCAAAATCGAGTTCTTCCGCAAACTGTGAAGCCGGAGACCCGCGGCAGCTCTTTGCGGGACCGTTCTGCTTGTTGCACGCTCAGGGCAGGCTACAAACTTAAGCCGTCCTTCCCGTTTTGGGACTCCCGGATATAGCAAATCGAGAAGTGCTCTGGTAAAGATTGGTTGCTTTTTGCGGTTCTTTGGTTTATGGATGGGGAGCGAGTCTTATGCCTCGCGCCGAGGATGCGGATCGAAGCATTCGGTCCAGAGTTCGGTCCAAAGTGGGGCAAATCAAACAGGACGCGACCCATTCTGGCGCACTGCAGATGCTGATGACCCACCTGAGAGGAGGACAACCTAGAGGTTTCAAAGACTTGAAGCGATCCACAAATTGGCAAGCGAGTTGCTAATTCAAAAAATCGGAGGTGCTTTGTGAGCTACAGAATATCGCAGCTTTCCCCCCACGCAAGCACCCGCGGAACCAGATTGAAGATTGTCGTTCGCGGTCCTGGCGGTCCTCCCGCGGAAACTCTGCCACACGTGCGAATCTTGCGCTTCCGGCGTGCGGATGACTTCCTGGAGAACGACTTCGAAGCCGGCGAGGTCGCCACTCAGGAACGCAGCAAGTGGAATATCCTGCTGGGGGCTTTGGTCGTACTGGGAGTGAGTGGTGGTTTTTGGACCGGAGTTGGAATGATGATTGCCCGTCTTCTGAGATAGCGGGCGGATAAATGCGAACGGGGCCGGACGCTAACCAGCGCCCGCCCCGTTTTATTTTTTTCGGCTACTTGTCGTAGTGCAGCAGCGACATCACGTCGTAGTTCTTCAGCTTCTCCCGCCCTTTCAGGAAGTCGAGTTCCACCACAAATCCCAGGCCGGCGATCACGCCCCCGAGGGACTCGGCCAGCTTGGCGGTGGCTTGCGCCGTGCCTCCGGTGGCCAGCAGGTCGTCTACGATCAGCACGCGCTGGCCCTTGCGAATGGCGTCTTTGTGAACCTCGAGCGTGTTCGTGCCATATTCGAGGGCGTAGTCGTATTTCACGCACTCGGCGGGCAGCTTGCCGGGCTTGCGCACGGGAACGAACCCGGCGTTCAAACGATAGGCCAAGGCCGGCGCGAAAATAAAACCGCGAGCCTCCATCCCCAGCACCAGATCAACGTCCTGGGAAATGTAGTGCTCGGACAGCTTGTCGATCAGCATGGCTAATCCGGTCTTGTCTTTGAGCAGAGTGGTGATGTCGTAAAAGAGAATGCCTTTCTTGGGGAAATCCGGAATTTCGCGGATCAGCGCTTTCAGGTGTCCCGCTTCCACGGAAGAGACGGCCATCTACCACGCTCCTTCAATGCGAAATGAACTGAGACCGGCGACCGGACTGTCGTCGGAGACCTCGACCGCGTCGACGCGGGCGGCGCGCGGGCCTTCGCGCAGGCGCGAGTGCAGGCCGAGAAGCTGGTCGCGCGTGCCCTGGGCCAGAACTTCCACGCTGCCGTCATGATTGTTGCGCACCCATCCGGCGATGCCCAGGATCTGCGCCTCGCGCTCCACGAACCAGCGGAAGCCGACGCCCTGGACGCGTCCGCGCACCAGGAAGCGGCGGGCCTGAGTCGGCTTTTCGGTTGAACCCATGCTGGAATTACCGGAGCCAGAGCCAACTGTCATCCTGAGCGGAGAATCAGCTTTGCGAAATGCGAAGCTGATTCGTAGTCGAAGGATCCCGTTATGCCGGCAGCGATAATGGCGTGGTAAGGCGTTCTCACCATGTCGTCGAAGGGTCGTGGTGGAAACTCCCTGACAGAGCATCGCTGGTACTTACTTATATGGGGTCCTTCGACTGCGTTACCGTCCGCTTTCGCGGACGGCAACTCCGCTCAGGATGACAATACAAAAAGACTACGCTCTCGACAGATACGCGCCTTCCGACGTATCCACCTTGATCTTCTCGCCTTCGTTGATGAAGGGCGGCACCTGCACGACGAGTCCGGTTTCCGTCTTCGCGGCCTTGGTCACGCTGGATGCGGTAGCGCTCTTCAGCCCAGGCTCGGTCTCAATCACGGTCAGGACGACGGTCTGCGGCAGTTCGATGCCGACGGCCTTGCCGTCGAAAAACTCTACCTTGATCTCGAGGTTGGGAATCAGATACTCGACCGCGTCGCCCAGAATTTCCTTGGTCAGGTGGGTCTGCTCGTAATTGGTAGTGTCCATGAAGTAGTAGCTATCGCCGTCAGCATAGAGGAACTGCATTTCGACTTCATCGACGTTGATCTTCTCGCCTTCATTGATGAAGGGCGGCACCTGCACGACGAGTCCGGTCTCGGTCTTCGCGGCCTTGGTCACGCTGGAAGCGGTCGCGCTCTTCAGCCCCGGTTCGGTCTGGACCACAGTCAGTTCCACGGTCTGGGGCAGCTCGATCCCCACCGCCTTGCCGTCGAAAAATTCCACCTTGATCTCCAGA
>Ga0187803_10000378_pt1 | contig 18088 bp, 19 predicted proteins | sample NC_wetland_sal_i_2_FD_132425 | JGI IMG/M metagenome (GOLD analysis project Ga0187803, IMG submission 132425) | Wetland sediment microbial communities from Neuse River Estuary, North Carolina, USA - Control_3 | ecosystem: Environmental > Aquatic > Freshwater > Wetlands > Sediment | place: USA...
AAGCCTGTGTCCTTGTGCCAGCAGACCAACAATGAAGGCGAATCCGGAACATGGTGCAGGAAGCTCGTCGCCGACATCTCTACCTGACACTGGCTCGGAGTTGGCTCTCCTAAATGGCAAGCTCAAACATCGCACTTACTCCATGCTAGAGCGGAGACGCTTCGTACACAGACAACTCTTCAAAGAATATGTGCTGTTTAGCGACCCTTGTCAACCTGAACCCGTGATGCGAGCATTCAACTTCGAACTCGCCGATTGAGGCTTGGTCGTTGAGGAGCATGACGATCCTCCCTGTCCGTTTGACCATCCGGAGTGCCTCTCGGAGGAACCTCAAAGGGACCTCAAGGCCAGCACCGCCTTCCGTGGAAGGGTCATCCGCGACTTCAACTGGCAGATAGGGAGGGTTGAATACCACTAGGTCAAATGACCCCGCCCGAAGGCAGGAGGCCCCGTCGGCGATTAGGAAGTCTGCGCCCCAAGTTCCCCAGTCGGTCATCCCAGGCATGACGATGTCGGTTCCCACAGCGGTCTCGAAACCATTCGCAAGCACTACCAGATTGCCGCCGTTCCCAGCGCCGATTTCGAGGGCGCTTCTGCCCGAGTAGGCCCTCAAGACCTTTCTGAGCAGCGCAGAGTCTTCAGAGGCTATGTAGGGTCTGCTCATTCAGCGATGCCGTCGCCCTTGAACGACCTGTACTCCTCGGGCTTGAGAACCTGCGTGATGTTCTGAGTCTGGTAGAAGTAGGCGGGAGTTCCGTCAGGAGAGAGGGCAAGGCTGTTGTCGGCGTTCTGAAGCCTGTATACTTTCACTACCGACGGCTTCACGCCTAGGACGGTCCCGTCATCCAACGCGTAGTAGCTGAACCTTTCTTGGAGCGTCTTGAACCCAACGAGTTTCCCTTTGGGCTGCGGTGAAGGAATCATGAGGAGCCTTTCAAGGAGGGGCATTAAAAGCGTGAGCTACCCCGCAAACTTCTGAATGCCCGAACTGTACTGGGCCGCCTTCTTGGCCGTGTTCACCAGCTCGCGGGGAACCCCCAAGACCACCGCGGCCTCCCTTAAGACTGCCTTCCGGACTCCCCCCATGATCTTGAACGAAACGGGGATTGATCTTCCTAGATCTACGACATCTTTCTCCACGAACGGAAAGCAAGGCTCCAGCCATTTCGAACAAGCGCTTACGTCCCTCGCCATGCCCCTCTTCTGGTAGTCCGTCAAGTCCCGGTCCATGGCGGCAGCGGCCGCTTCCTCTCCAGAGTTTGCAAGGGTGGTCTCGTACTTAGCGTATCCGCCGAAGAGCTCGTCAGCGAGCTGCCCGAGCATTATGGCTTCTGCCTCTTCCCGCGCTGCGGTCCTCGAGACAATCGAGTACAGGCACCAAAGGCTCCTGTCCATGAGGGAAGTTGGGAAGGGAATGTTCATCCCCTTCAGCTCGCTCGCGACCGTTTCGCGGGTAAGCCTGGTGGTTTTGAGCTCGATTCCCAGGATTGTGGCTCCCCGGTCGGCGCTGCGGCTGTCGAGTGCCCCCTCGGCGAAGGCGCTGCAGGCGAAGACCCCCGTCCGCCTCTTCGCGCAAGTCGCGATTATAGAGCTGTCGAGCCCTCCAGAGAATGCGATGGCGACCTTAGCGCGTCCTTCAACCAAGCGCGCCACGGAAGCGTCGATGGCACGGGCCAGCCTCCTGCCGGACTCTTCGAAGGTCCAGGGGCGTTCGGTCAGTACCTGGCCACCTGCTCCTTGATTCTCCTCGCGACAGTCGTACCAACCTTGTCCACGGCAGCGAGCTTCTGGGCTGGAGCGTCCTTGATGTCCTCGAGTGTCTTGAACCCTGCGGAGTAAAGGGCCCTAGCCCTCACCCGCCCGACCCCCTCGAGGGTCGTCAGCTCGACAAGTTCTTCACTGACTCCTGCTTCTACCCTGAGCCTGAGCATTTCGGCTTGCCTCACAATCCCTGCCCTCTTGAAGAGCTTTGCCAGCTCCCCCAGGCCATGTAGAAGCCATTCGGCGTTATCTACGGCCCTGTGCATGTCTCCGGGCTCGACTCCGAGCCTTGAAAGGAGCTGTTCTTCATGCCACTCATCGATCCATCCGTAAAGCGCCATCACCGTCCGCATCTCCTGAATCACCTGGTCGTAGTCAGAGAACGAGCGGGGGGTTCGATGTTGCAGAAGTTCGGACCCATGCTCCTCAATGAACGCAATCGCCATATCGTAGTCCTTGCTCCTAAGGGGGAACTTGGGAGAAAAGTCGGGGCACCGTGCAATCAGATGGAGTAGTCCCGCGGTGTATCTCCCTTCAGGCTCGCTTCGGTTGATAGTCTCCCTGAACAAGACTCCGGTTGCCGGGTCGATGTAGAGCATGGACACCCTTCTTCCGAAATCCGTCGCGTGGAAGAGACCTCCCTTGGTCTCCACGAGCTTTTCCGCGTGCAGATACCCTAGCGCTCCGTCTGTCAGCCTTCCAACCTTCTCCGGTCCGATCTGCATCGCAAGGAGAGTCTTTCCAAAGAGGCTGTCGACATCCCTCCTCGAAAGGCCAGTGCCAGTCGCCACCGCGGCAAGCATGTGGGATCGCATCGCACCTTCCTCCGAGAGCATAGACTCCACGGGCTCCGGGGGATCTTTCGCGTAGTGCTCGAGCAGGGCCGCCGAAGGCTGCGACGGCAAGGGAATGATGACGGTCTCTCCATGGTCGTCGTACTGAGGCCTGCCTGCTCGCCCCGCCATCTGCCTATATTCCAGGACGGAGATCTCCATGTTTCCCCCGCGCTCCGCATCATATCTGGTCATGTCTGCGACCACCACCCTCCTCGCCGGGATGTTCACCCCCGCGGCGAGGGTCGGGGTTGCCGCCAGAAGCTTGATTGCCCGCGCCCTGTAATACTCTTCTATAATTCGCCTGTGATCTGTATCGAGTCCCGCATGATGGAACGCCGAGCCCTTCGCCACGATCTCAGCGAGGAGCCGGCTGAGGCTCGTCTCCTCTCCTGATGTGAGGATCCTTCTCGCCGCCTCGGAAACTGCCTTCTTCTCCTGTTCGCTCAGGTGTCTCTGCGTCAGTTCGGCCGCCTTTGTCGCCAGGCTGACCGCCCTCCTCCTCGTGTTCGCGAAGATCAGTGCCTGCCCGCCGGCCCTCAGGATGTCCATCGCGACGTCGATGGGGGCTCCGTATGTTGACCTCGCTATCGGCCTCGCCTCACCGTCGGTGAACATTATCCTGCCGTAGTCGTAGACGGCTTCCCTGAGAGGAACGGGCCTCCAGTCGAGTTCCACGACCTTCGAACGGAGCCATTCACCGATCATGCCAGAATTGCTGATTGTGGCCGAAAGCGAGAGCATCTGCACGTCCAGCCCCAGCTGCATTATCTTGGTCAGAATCATCTCAAGGGTTGGTCCCCTGGAACCGTTCCCGGCCAGATGGACCTCGTCCGCTATGAAGAGGCCGACCGAGCGGAGCCAGCCTACCCCGTGGCGCATCACGGAGTCGAAGCGCTCGTTGGTGAGCACAATTACGTCCCCACGCCCCAGGGATTCTCCGCTCGAGTCATAGTCGCCTGTTGAAATTACACTTTGGATGCCGAATCGCGATAGCTCGGAGAACTCTGCGTACTTCTCGGAGGCGAGGGCCCGGAGCGGGGCTAGGTAAACGACCTTCCTTCCCTGAAGCTTGACCTTTACGAACGCGGCCATAATGGCAATCAGCGTCTTCCCAGACGCGGTCGGGCTGGAGACGACAAGGCTCTTGCCTTCTAAGAGCCCCGACCTGATTGCCTGCTCCTGAGGTGGATACAGCTCAGTCAGACCCTTTCCCTGGATGTAACTTAACAGCTCGGGAGGAAGCTGGATTTCGTCAAACCTCATAGGCCGACTCCCGACGGCTAGCCGCCAAGTCTTCGGATGAAACCGGGCTTCGACTCATAGACCATGCCTTCCCTGAACATGGTCCTGATGATTTTCTCGGAGTCCTCGTCAGTGAACCTCGCCTTGATCAGTTCCTCTTTGAAGATCTTCCGCTCCACGGGTTTCTTGTCTGCTCCCTCCAGAGTCTTCAGGATTTCCATCGCAGCCCGCAGGTTCCTCGTCTCCCCAGCAGGCTTGCCCAGCTGGATTCCAAAGTCGGTCTTCTTGGTGGTAGCGTCCGTTAGGACGTCCTCGACCATCCTGTTCATCAAGGCGGTCGCGGCCAGCGCGTCCTCTTCGGTGACCTCCTCCCTCAGGAGCATCCTCGCCCTGGCCGAGGCGACCCTGATCAGCGATTCCAGGGTCCTCGGCGTCGCGGGTATCTGCTCCGAGTCCCCTCCACTCTTCCTCAGCTCGAGGTAATAGTCCTTCAACCTGGCCACCGCCTCCTTTGTAAGAGTCGGAGTGATCTTCTTGGCGTATGCTATGTATTTCTTCAGGAGGCTGAACTCAACTGGAGGTGGGGTGGCATACGTCTTCCGCGTGTGGACCGCAAGGATGTGGGCTGCAAGCTTCTCGTCTTCGGCCGGCGATGGTTGGTCTTTTATCACGAAGATTAGGTCAAACCTAGTCAGCAAAGGTATCGGGAGAGTGCTGATGTTCTCGGTCAAGTTCTGAAACGGATTGTACCTCCCAAGGACTGGGTTGCACGCCGCGAGGATTGCGGTTCTTGCGTTGAGTGTCGCATAGATTCCACCCTTCGCGATTGTCACAGTGTTTTGTTCCATCTGCTCGTGCAGCGCGGTCCTGTCTTCAGGCTTCATCTTGTCGAACTCGTCAATGGCCGCTATTCCCTGGTCAGCGAGGACTGTGACTCCGGCCTCCAGCATCAGGACGTTCTTCTCCCTGATGACGGCCGCAGAGAGTCCCGCGGCGGTCGTCCCTCTGCCGGAAGCGAAGATCCCCCTGGGGGAGACCTGGGCCGCGAACTTCAGCATTTCAGACTTCGCCACTCCCGGGTCGCCGACTAGCAAGATGTTGATGTCTCCCCTGAGCTTGGTCCCGTCCGGGAGCGTTGTCGAGCTGCTGCCTCCCAGCAGAAGTAGTATCGCCTCCTTCTCGGGAAGGTGCCCCAGTATCGCCGGGGCGATTGAATTGATCAGTTTGTCGTATGCGTCTGGCGACGCGGCGATGCTCTTGATGAGCGCCTCATCCTCTTTCGTAACCTGGACCTGCTCCGGTTCCTTCCCCTTGACATCTACTTGGTTGCAATCGATTTGAGACTTGAAGAGTCTGGTCCTGACCTGTCCCACTGTGTAGTCGGGAACGGCTCTCACTATGCCGGTGAGTACGACCCTGTCCCCCGGCCTAGCCATGTTGACTATGTCTCCCTCCACGTTGACGTCGAAGAACTGGGGAAGCTGGCCTGGTGGAAGCTCCTCGGGCAGCTCCTGCACCCTGAGAATCTGGAAGTCGATGAACCGGCTCTGTTTCTTTTCGAGCTCGAAGTTCCTCGCTTCATCGCAGAGGTCACACTTGGGGGGCCGCTTTAGAGGCAGGTCGTCCTGATCCTGATAGGTCAGGTGTCCGCTCGGGCAAACCCATGCCGCAGAGGTCATCAGGGGCCTCAGCTCGGAGGTCCTGACCACCATCCCGGTCACCGCCAGCATCTTGTCCAAGTAGGAGGTGTCTACCCTCCGCAGAGGAACCTGATCAGGTATCCCTCGAATTCTTACCATGAGGTCCCTCTTCACCCTGTCGGCGTAAAGCGCGTTCTCGCTTCTCATCGTTTCAAAAGCCGCGGTCTTGAAGGAAGGCAGAGACGAGTCGGGCCTTATCAGGAGCGAGTTTGCAAGGTCGTCGTCGTACCTCAGGAGGTCGCCGAAATCCACCGTGAGGGACTTGCCTTCGTTCGAAATCAGCTGGGATATCTTTGCCCTGTAGATTGGTTCTCCAGACCTGTCTGTGACGGTCTTCAGGAAGTCCTCAAACATCTCCGAGAGCTTGCTGCTGGCTAACATGGCTCGCTAAGGCGCGCCCCCAATCAGCGCCGCCCTCCAATCCTTTGAGAGAGATTGTGAAACCGAGAAGAACGCATCCTCTTCGGGCGCAAGACGATCCGTGAAGGATGAGCCTTGGGCCGACGAACTAGACAGCGACAGCAGTTTGCTGAGTCTCATTCCTATGATGTCGTAGCAGGAGTTCCTCAACTTCTCGAAGTCCTCCTTCCTCATTCCGCCGTTGCTTCCGCCCGCCAGGGTCACTAGCCTTCTGCGCATCCTCATGTAGAAGTCAGGGGGCAGGATGGAAAGCTGCAGTGGACCCATCATCTTCTCCTTGCTGAGCGCTCTTGACATCTCTTCCTCGAACCGCTCCTCCTTGATTTCCGCCAGCTTCAACTCAACCAACTCCTCTGCAATCCAACGTGGAAGCTCGACAGTCTGGCCTTCGACGAGGCTTCCTATTCGGTAGTCTCCTGCGTCCAGATTCTCTACGGACGTCCGCATCTTCACGTTGCTCTTGGCTAGCATGAATTCTCTCTCCTTCCGCTCGAACAACTCCCTAATGCCTTCTGGTCCAGCGATCAAATGGGGAACCGGAAGAGTTGTATTCAATAATTAAACGTTTGACAGTCTTGCTGGGGTCAACCCCCTGTCGGCTGGCGACGAGCAAACGAAGAGATCGCCCTAACTACCTGAAGTTAGAACAGCGCCCCGCTCATCACTCGAACGAATAAATATGAAAGGGCAGGCACTCGCGCAAGGAATTGCCAGAATCGAGTGGACGCGGGGAATCGTAGTTTGCCCCTGGAGGATCTGATGTGGGTAGAGAAGTACAGGCCTGAGAAGATCGAAGACCTCGTTGACCAAGAGTCGACTAAACTGCGGCTGAAGCAGTTGCTCAGGAAGAAGGAGGAGTTACCTCACCTGCTCTTCGCTGGACCGCCAGGTTCTGGCAAGACCACGACCGCGCTGATCATTGCCCGACAAATCCTCGGTGATTACAGGGGCGAGTACACTCTTTCCCTGAATGCGAGCGACGAGAGGGGCATAGATGTCGTCCGCGAGAGGGTAAAGACATTCGCCCGGTTCGCAGACAGGAGGGCTGGTGTTCCGTACCGTCTGGTGATACTAGACGAGGCGGACGAGATGACGCACGACGGTCAGACTGCGCTGAGGAGGATAATGGAAGAGACATCGGCCTACACTCGGTTCATTCTCATCTGCAACTACTCTTCTGGGATCATCGAACCACTTCAGAGCAGATGCGCCATCTTCAGGTTCCACAGGCTCGACGAGACAGCCGTCACGGAATATCTTAAGGTGGTAGCAAAGGGAGAGAAACTGAAGGTGGCCTCCGAGAGCGTCTACGGCGCAATCTACGAAGCTACCCAAGGAGACCTTCGGCAGGCGATTAACATGATGCAAGCTGCGTCATCCTCCGCTGAGCTGACCCTCGAGGCTGTGAAGCTCGCCTCCGGAGCGTCCGTCAAGTCCCGCGTGAGCGAAGTGATGAAACTGGCTCTTGACGGGAACTTCGACGCAGCGAGGATGAAGATGGTTGAGCTGACGCGGGTTTACGGCATCTCTGAGAGGGACTTCTTGCGATTCGCCAACGAGGCACTCAGTTCGATGAACGTCGACGACCGGACAGGAGCCATCTCCATACTCGCCGAGTACGACTTTCGACTGGTCCAGGGGTCCCAACCGGAGCTGCAACTCACGGCGATGCTGGCCCAGCTATCGACCCTGAAGCGGAAGGGTGAGTAGGACGGACCTCACACTGCCCCGCGGTATCCGCGACATCGAGCCAGAGGAGTACGCGTTGCAGACCCGCGTACAGCGGGCGTTCGAAGAGGTGGCAAGCCTGTTCAACTTCAAAATGATGGAACCCGCCCCCCTAGAGCACTTGTCCGTACTCCGGGCCAAGAGCGGCGCCGATGTTGACAAGGAGATCTACGCCTTCAAGGACAAAGGAGGGCGCGAAGTGGGGCTGAGGTTCGACCTCACAGTTGGCATGACACGCTACGTATGCGCGAGGCGCGATCTGAAGCCGCCGATCAAGCTCGCCTCCCTAGCTGGCGCATGGAGGTATGACGAACCCCAACACGCTAGGTACAGGTGGTTCAGACAGTGGGACCTCGAGATCTTCGGGCCTCCATCACTCGAAGCAGACGCGGAGGTAGTGGAAGCGAGCTATCGGCTCTTCGAGAGGCTAGGCTTGGATAGCTTCAGCATCCAGATTGGGGATAGGGGTACGGTCCAGCACTTCGTCAACAAGGTCCTCGGCATCAAGGAGAACGGGAGGGCGGTCGAGATGATGCGAGCTTTGGACAAAGTCCAGAAGAAAACCAAGCCAGACCTCAGAACCGAATACACAGAAAAGGGCTTCAGGCCAGAGGACATAGACAGGCTCTTCGAGTTCGGCAGCATAAGGGGTCCTCCAGGTAAGGTCCTGTCCAGGCTTGGCGAAAGCAAGGTCGAGTCTCCGGCCCTCGAGGCGCTCGCCGACATCATGAAGGGCAGGGGGGTCGAAGTCGAGTTCAACCTCGGGGTGGTGAGGGGCATCGACTACTACACGGGGGTGGTCTTCGAGGTCATCGACAACTCCCGCCCTGACTTGGGCTCCCTCGCCGGGGGAGGGAGGTACGACCTCCTACCGGGAGCCTTCGGGCGCCCCGATCTCTCTGCGACCGGAGCCGCGGGCGGGCTGGAACGGATTGCCCTTTCTCTTTCCAAAGACGCCGTTCGCTTCCCAGCGCCCGTCTACGTCGCAGTGGCTGGCAAACTGGCTCAAAACGAATCGCGCAAGGTCCTCAGGGAGCTCCGGGCCAGAGGAGTGCCTGCAGAATCTGCTCTGCTGGACAAGGCTCTCGCCAAGCAGCTGGAGGATGCCAGCCGGATGGGGGCACCCTGGGTCATCATCCTTGGCGAAAAGGAAGTCAGTGCAGGGAAGGTGACACTTCGGGACATGACGAACAGGACCGAGGAGCTGGTCCCTATTGGCACGGCCCTTGACCATCTGAAGCGCGCCGAATCCGACTGAATCGGTTCGTCGGGATAGTCTTTAATCAGAGTCCCTGCATAGTTGCAGGTCGGCATGGAAAGAGCGATTGTGCTGGTCAACCTGAGTCCCGGGGCAGAGGAGGAGAGCATCGCTGCCCTGAAGGAGATGCCAGGGATATTGTCAGTCTACCAGCTCTACGGTCTGTACGACCTTCTGGTGATGGTCGAGGGAGCGGATGACCAGGCGGTGAAATCGATTATTGCCGACAACCTGAGGTCGAAGGCGGGCGTCGTTTCGACAATCACGATGAAGATTCTTTCGTAATCTTCGCTCAATGTTTAAACGGGTTGGGAAGGGGGTCGGCTCCAGTTGTTCCCTAGAGTATTAGTGACTGGTTCTGCAGGTCAGATAGGCGCCGAGCTGGTGCCCTACCTCAGGTCGCTCTACGGTAACGGCAATGTTGTCGCTGGCCTCCACAAGGCTTCAGGGGGTCCCATCCTGAGGGCTGGTCCTATCGAAGTGCTCGACATTTCAAACGTCTCCACTCTGACGGAGGTGGTAAAGAGGCACAGAATCGACACCATCTACCACTTGGCAGCGTTGCTGTCTGCAGTAGGAGAGAACAACCCACAGCTTGCCTGGCAGATCAACATGGACGGGCTCAGAAACGTACTGGAAGTCGCAAGGGCCAATGGGCTCTCCAAGGTCTTCTGGCCCAGCTCGATAGCAGTCTTCGGGCCCGACGCCCCTAGAGTCAACGCGCCCCAGAACGCCCCGCTGAACCCGACGACCATGTACGGGGTCACAAAGGTGGCCGGTGAGTTGCTGTGCAACTACTACTTCCTGAAGTACGGTCTAGACGTGCGCTCCCTCAGGTACCCGGGGCTGATAAGCAGCGAGGCGCCCCCTGGAGGCGGGACAACCGACTACGCTGTGGAAATCTTCTACGCTGCCCTGACCAGAGGGAGCTACTCGTGCTTCCTCAGGGAGGACACGGTCCTCCCCATGATGTACATGCCCGATGCCCTGCGTGCGACGGTCGACCTCATGCAGGCCGACGGTAAGAAGGTGCCTCGACACCTCGGATACAACCTGGCCGCAATCAGCTTCTCGGCGGGCGAAATAGCTACCGAAATCCGGAAGCACGTTCCAGGCTTCGAGGTCTCCTACTCCCCAGACAATCGCCAGAAGATTGCGGACTCTTGGCCCATGTCCATATCCGATTCCGAGGCCCGCCGCGACTGGGGCTGGTCAAAGGAGTACGATCTGGCCAAGATGACCTCAGACATGCTGTCTAAACTGGGCCCAAGGCTAAAATCTGAGCAGAAAGACGTTTAGACCCCTTGGGCGGACCCCCGCCGAGAGACATGCGCGATCCAACTTCGTTTCTGAAACAGGAATACGACGATCTTGTAAGACAGGAGATTGATTGGAGGCTAAGGATTCTTGGTGGGCCAAGCACTCCTTGGTGCCTCGTCGACGGGAAGAAGGTGCTGATGTTCTGTTCGAACAATTACTTGGGGCTGAGCAACCACCCGAGACTGAAGGAAGCCGCCATCGACGCCGTGAAGACGCACGGGGCAGGGTCAGGGTCGGTCAGGCCAATCGCGGGGAATATGGACCTCCACGTGGAGCTAGAAAGGCGCCTCGCGCGCTTCAAAGACGCGGAGGCGTCGCTGGTCTATCAGACAGGTTTCGCGGCGAACGCTGGGCTGATTCCACAGCTGGCTGGAAAGGGGGACCTAATCATCAGCGACGAGTTGAACCACGGCAGCATCATCGACGGCGTGAGGCTCTCGCACGCAGAGAGGGGAGTCTACAAACATGGTGACGCGGACGACCTTGGCCGGGTCCTTGAAGGGGCTGAGAAGGCCTCTCCGGCGCCGAGGCGGATCCTCGTCATCACGGACGGCGTCTTCTCCATGGACGGAGATATCGCTCCGCTGGATAAGGTCTCGAAGATGGCGGCCGAGCACGGGGCCATGGTCTACGTCGACGATGCCCACGGGGAGGGCGTCTTGGGAGAAGGAGGCAGGGGCATCGTCTCTCACTTCAAGCTTCCCAGGGACAAGGTCCAGGTCGAAATGGGCACCTTCTCGAAGGCCTTTGGCGTGGTCGGAGGACACGTTTCGGGCTCGAGAGACCTGGTCAGCTTCGCGTACAACAAGTCTAGGACGTGGCTTCTCAGCGGCTCTCACCCGCCAGCTGTCGTCGCAGCCTGCATCGCCGCAGTGGACGTGCTCGAGCACGAACCGCAGCACGTGAAGAGGCTCTGGGACAATACGCGCCGCTTCAAGAAGGCGATGAAGGACCTAAAGTTCGACATAGGCAGGAGCGAGACGCCCATCACCCCGGTGATGGTGGGCGAGAGCGGCAAGGCAAAGAGACTCAGCTCGCGCCTATTCGAACTCGGAGTCTTCGCCTTGCCGATCGTCTACCCGATGGTCGCCCAGGGAAAGGCAAGAATCAGGACAATAATGAACGCGGCCCTGACGAACGAGGACGTCGACTTCGCCGTCAATGCGTTCGAGAAGGCTGGCAAGGAGCTAGAGATTATCTAGAGAGAAAGGGTCTCCTAGGTTCCATGCGTCGTCAGTGTATTTCGACGCAGCCAGCTCCAGTGCCGCCTCTGACTCGGTCATCGTGAGCCTGTCCTGCTCTAACCCAAACCCAGAGAGCTCCGTCAGCTTTGACACGAAATCGCGGGTCTCGACTCCGCAGTTGGACAAAGTGGCGACCCGGCTCCTTGGATACCGGGGCATCAGCGCCTCTGTACTGGGCCTCGTCAGCGACCCTGCCTCCTCCAGGTCTGCGTCGACCAAGAGGGTCCCGTGGCAGAGGACGCCCTTTCTCGAAATGTACGCCGCCATTCCGCTGATCTTCCCATGCCTGTCGAAGATGCCGTTAGGGGCCTTGAACTCACAGTCGATATGACAGGCTCGCAGCGCCCCCACGACAAGCGCAGCAAATGATGCGAAGACCCTGTTTGCGTCGCCGAATTCCGACCCCGACCCGTCTTCCTCCCTCGGGAAAAGAAAGGACCAGTTGAGGTTCCCCGGCCCGTTGTAGACCGCACCTCCGGCGGTGAACCTTCGGACGACGGGGATGCCTCTGCGGCGACAATAAGCGAGATCGGTCTCGGACTTGGCAAGTTGGGCTCTCCCTATGATGACAGATTTCTGGTTGCTCCAGACCCTGAGGGTCGGGACCCTGAGCTCCATGAAGAGCACCTCCTCGAGGGCTAGGTTGGAGAAAGGATCGCCGAGCGTCACGTCGAGAAACCTTCCGACCATCGGGCACCTAGGCGGGCCGCGAAGATTAAGAGCTTTGAATTGGACCTTGGCGCCAGGTTCAGAATGCCGTTCAGGTACCTCCCTGACATCGCACTCGCCGACGTCGCCTTCGAAGCAGAGTCCGACTCGGTCAACGGGCTCTTCGAGTCATCAGCCCTCGCGCTCTCAGACGTGATGGTTGATCCAGCGACCCTGGGCACGGGCACTACCAGGATGCTCAGGATCTCTTCAGATGACCTCGACACGCTCCTCTATGACTTCCTCACCGAGGTCATAGTGGTCAAGGACGTGGACTCGCTGCTCTTTCGCGGATTCGAGGTAGAGGTTGCGGCCGATTACAAGTCGCTCGAGGCTACAATGAAGGGGGAGGCGATCAACAGGGAAAGGCACATACTGAGAAACGACGTCAAGGCGGTGACGATGCACCTGTTCGGTGTCGGGCACGAAGGCGGGCGCTGGAGGGCGACAGTCGTCCTAGACATATGACTCCTACCTGCCAACTGTTCGCAAACGCTTAAAGAAGCAAGCTGAGGGCGCCAAATCGAATCAGGTCCTGCGCTCGTCATGCCAAACATCGCCGACTTCAAACAGGTCTCGGATGTCGTCTGGGAGATCCCCACGTCCTACAAGTCCGGGATGCTCGTCCCGGCGAGGATCTACGCAACCAAGAAGCTTTTGGAGGGGATGGACGCAGGAGTCTTCGAACAGGTGACGAACCTCGCGTGCCTGCCAGGTATCGTCAGAAGCGCGTATGCGATGGCAGACGCACACTGGGGGTACGGGTTCCCGATAGGCGGCGTGGCCGCCTTCGACACCGAGACAGGTGTCATCTCACCAGGAGGGGTTGGATTCGATATTAATTGTGGAATGAGGCTCATCAGGACCAATCTACACTATTCAGAGGTCAAATCAAGGGTGAAGGAGCTAGTGGACCTCATGTTTAGGCTGGTTCCTGCCGGCGTTGGCGTCAAGGGAACGCTGAGGATTTCAGAGGCACAGTTCGAGGATGTAATGAGGTACGGGGTCAAATGGTGTGCGGAGAATGGGTTGGCCTGGGAGGACGACCCGTCCCACGTGGAGGAGGGAGGGTTCATCAAGGGAGCTGACCCGTCGAAGGTTAGCCGCCAAGCTCGTAATAGGGGCATAGAACAGCTCGGAACCCTCGGCTCAGGGAACCACTATCTCGAAATCCAAGTTGTCGACCCTTCCCGTTTCTTCGACCCAGACCTCGCGAAGCATTTCGGCATCGTCGAAGAGGACCAGGTCGTCGTGATGGTCCACTGCGGGAGCAGGGGGTTCGGCCATCAGGTTGGGAGCGATTACCTGAGGGTCTTCGATGGTGCAATGAAGAGGTACGGAATTTCAGTCCGCGACAGAGAGCTGGCCTGTGCCCCGTTCTCGTCCAAGGAGGGCAAGGACTACTACGGCGCGATGGTCTGTGCCGCAAACATGGCCTTCACCAACAGACAGGTGATCGTCCAGAGAGTCAGGGATGCTTTCTCCCAGGTCTTCCACAAGGACGCCGAGGCCCTCGACATGCATCTGATCTACGACGTATGCCACAACGTTGCGAAGGTCGAAAGACACACTTACGACGGGGTCAGCGCGGAAGTCCTCGTCCACAGAAAGGGTGCCACCCGGAGCTTTGGGCCCGGTCATCATGACATCCCGGCTCCCTACAGGCCCGTCGGACAGCCCGTCATCATCGGGGGCTCGATGGAGACAGGCTCCTACCTGCTCGTCGGGACGTCGAAGGCCATGGAGGACACCTTTGGTTCCACGGCCCACGGCTCGGGGCGAACGATGTCGAGAACGGCTGCCAAGCGCCAAGTTAGGGGGGCTGAGCTCCAGAGAAAGATGCTCGAAAGGGGGATCTACGTGAAGTCGGCCACAATGGACGGCCTCGCAGAAGAGGCTGGGATGGCGTACAAGGACATCTCCGAGGTCGTAGAGACTATGGACGTCGCCGGGATTTCAAAGAAGGTCGTGGCCCTGAGGCCCATCGGAAACATCAAAGGTTAGCTAGCCGATGTATTCGGGCCTAGTCTCACGTCTAGGCTGAGACGTTGTCTCTTGCGACTGTTCAGACATTGCCTGGAGCTGGCTGATTACCTTCTGGGTCTCCTCCGCCTTCTTCTTGAGCTTCGAAGTGTCTATCGGGAATCCGACTGCCTTAGAAAGGACCTCTAGCACAGATTTTGAGGCCCCGGCGTCTACCACGAATCCTGAAGTCTCGCCCAGGAGGCAAACGCCATCTAGCCCGCGGAGCGCCGCCATTCCGATCAGCAGGCCGTTCATGCCGCTGATCCCGCCGTCCTTCATCAGAGTGACACCCATCTTCGAGATCGTTTCAAGCATCTCCTTGGAGGTCGCCGAGCCATAGACCTTTGGGGTTGCCGAAAAGGACCCAGTGATGTAGGCCGCCAGCGCGTAGACTTCCTTCACTCCGCACTTCTTGGCCATCCTGACCACGGCGTCTGAGAGCTCATACTCGCCATCAGACGTAGTGGGCTGGGCGTCCGCTGTGAAGACGAGGAGGCTCTTATTCCTGCCCGCCTTACCATAGTAGAGCACTCCCTTTATCTGTTCGGCAGTTCCGTCTGCCTTGACGTTGACCAGGGGAGGGAAGACATCGCTAGTGTACTCGGCCAGCTTGCCTAGCTTGAAGCTGCTGACCAGATGGTCGGCAGCCAACTTCCCGACGTAGCCGCTCCCCGGGAGTCCACAGACGAGAACGGGGTTGGCCGCCCTCGGCAAGTGGAAGACCGTTTCTCTGACCCCAACATTCTTCCCCGCTTCGGGCGCCGTTACTCGCTCCCCTGCCTGCTCAGCTTCTCGCTGAGGTCCACGAGTTTCCCTCTGTCCTGCACCCTGATAGACGTCTTGAGCCTGAACCGCAGTCCGAGCTGCCTGAAGATGGAGTAGAGTTCGCCCCCTGAGACGCGGTCCGTCAGGCGACCCCCACGAATCATCGCGGCCAGCTCCTTGACCATCGCCTCAGTCTGCGTCGGATAGAACCCATACGCGGCCTCGAGAACTTCATCGCCTCTGTCGTAGAGCAACTCCTCGACAACTTCCCTGTCGGTCTTTTCTTTCTTCACTTGTGCGGCGCTCGCCTTCACACGCCTCCTCAGCGCCTCGAGTTTCCTCTGTTCAAGAAACTTGATTTCCGCGTCGTCTTCCAAGGTCTTCACTTCCACCAAGGTTCGCGCCCATAAAACGGTTGCTCACAGACGCCCCGAGGTCGCCGGGGTGACGGCAACGGTTCGTCGGAATGAAAGTCGCGGGGTGCGGCGAGGTGCGTGTTCAACAGTGAGAAGGTTTCTACGGCTGGGTGATCTTGATGCTCTGTGTCGGACAGGACGTCTCGCACGCCATGCAGTAGATGCAGTCATTCTCCCTGATTGGTTCCGACTTGTCAGTTCTGTACTGTTCCCATTCCGGCGCCCCCTGCTCGAGTACTTTGTCCTTTCCAGTCCCTGCTTGTCCTGGGGTGAGAATCCATTCGAATACGAAGACGGGGCAGACGTCCATGCAGACGCCGTCAGCCACGCACGATTCCCAGTCGACCGCGACCTGAGTCCCGTGTATCCCATTGGTGGTCGGATACGGCTTGTTGTCGCCGTCCATTCTTGAAAGACCTGCGGCTCGGACCTTGTGCCCGGCGTGGTCTCCGGTGATCGGGAACTGGTCGGGCTTCGAAAGGAAGTTCGGGTCTATCGGGGCTGACTTGTAGCCTGCATCTCTCGTCATCTTTTGACGAAAGCCGTTTCTGAAAGGGGATTATAAGTTTACTCGCGACCTTCGAGGACTTCGAAGGTTCCATCGTCCTTCAGCTTGAAGACAGTTATCGGCTTATGCGTGAAGATGCCCACTTCGACAACGCCAGGGACGGCCTTCAGCCTTACCTCGAAGGCCCTTGGCTCCTTGACCGGCTCGAACATCGTGTCGAGGATAAGGTTCCCATTCTCGGTGAAGTAGGGATACCCCTTCGGGAGAAGTCTCTCCTCAGGGACGCCCCCGAGCATCGAGAGCTTCACTTTGGCGCTCTCCCTAGCCATGGTGACCACCTCGACCGGCACTCTGGCTCCTTTCTCGCAGAGGCGCTTCACAAACTTCTCTTCTGACGCGACAATGGTGACCTCCTTCGCGCTGCTCATCACCACCTTCTCCCTTAGGAGGGCCCCGCCGCCCCCCTTCACAAGGTTCAGGTTCTCATCGACCTGGTCTGCCCCGTCAATCACGAGGTCTACCGACCCCGTAAAGGGCGTCAGAGCGATTCCGTTCCTGGACGCTACCATCTCGATTTGGGTTGACGTGGGAACCCCGCTGATGTGCCTTGACTTCGCCAGAACGAGAGGAGAGAGTTCCTCGATTAGTGCGGCCACGGTCGAGCCACTCCCCAGACCCAGCGTCATCCCGTCCACGATCTTCTTCGAGAGATTCCGGGCTACGCCCTCCAGGGCCTGCCTGTGTCTGTCCATCAGTCTTCCTGCTGTGGCTTCTTTTCTATGTCTATCTGCTCGAGCCTGGTCAACGCTTCCATCACCTCGTCTCTGATCTCCTTGACCCTCCTCTCAGACTCGGACATCTCGGGCTTGGCCCTCTTCTCGACGGCCCGTTCTAGGTCAGTGCCGCGGTCGACCCTTGGTGCCGCCTCCTTCTTGACGGCTCTCGTTGCTTCGACTCCGAGCCTCTGCTTGGCCGCGTCCAGCCTCCCCTCGATGTTCTGAATCTTCTGTTCGAAGAGTGTGACCAGCTCGTTCCTCAGGCTCTCCAGTTCCCCGACCTCGACCACTAATTCGACGTCCTTCAGCTTCGTTTGAAGGTCCTTGATCTGTTCGCTATACCGCTTGGAGATCATCTCCCTCTCCTCCTTCGTTATCCTGCCCTCGTTCTCCGCCTCGTAGAGTTTCATCAGGGCCGATGAGAGGAGGTCTCTCTCCACCATGATGGTCCTCATCTCCCTTCGCGAATGGTCGAGGTCAGAGGATGAAACCGAGGAAGTCGTCAGTCTGCCGGCGGTGTCCCGGGACACCGCGACCACCTTCTGGGGTTTCGGCCGCGAAAAGAAAACGAAGTATGTGACCAAGGCACCGAGGCCGAGTCCCACTGCGCCGGCGACCACGGCAGTGACCAAGTCGACCATGGAGACGATTCCTTGCTCTTCCCGTCGGCGCTTCGGTATTAAAAGTAGATTCGGTCAGACTTCTGCGAACATCCGGGACTTGCATTGGCTTCTCGGCTAAGAGTCCTGAATGCGAATGGTCTGCGAACGCCTCGATGTTTGGGGCCTTCGGGGTAGCGGGACCTTCGAGTATCAGCTAGGCGGCGGGGAGATCATTATGATGTTGTCCCCTCTTACGATGAGAGTCCCTAACGAGCTCGAAGCGCCGTCTTCCGCGACCTCCTCTGCCTTTTCGAGGGAGAGGTTCATGTGCTGGTCAAAGCCCTGCAGCGAGCCTCTGATCACCTTTCCTCCCTTTAGCTTGATGAGGACGACCTTCCCCACGCTCTCATCGAGCACCTTCACTGCCATGTCTACTGACAAGTACGTATCCTTGTACCCGCCTTCTTGGATGGATTTATTTAAGCAATCAGATTCGCTGAATTGGATGAAAAAGTGGGTTCTGTCCAGACGAGATTCTGCGGAGATGGTCCAAAAGGTTGAATCCTCGATTGGAAAGACTCTGAGCCTGCCGAGGTCTGCGCAGGCCGAATGTACCGAGCCAGAGGAGGGCATCGTCTTCGTGAACCTTGATGGCCTCACCTTCGTACAAGCTGGAGACAGGTTCGTTCCTTTCCTGGGTTCCTCCAAGGTCTTGGAGTTGTTTCCCTCGGCCGTGGTTGACGAAGGGGCAATCAAGTACCTCTTGAACGGGGCGGATG
>Ga0187803_10000379_pt1 | contig 18069 bp, 19 predicted proteins | sample NC_wetland_sal_i_2_FD_132425 | JGI IMG/M metagenome (GOLD analysis project Ga0187803, IMG submission 132425) | Wetland sediment microbial communities from Neuse River Estuary, North Carolina, USA - Control_3 | ecosystem: Environmental > Aquatic > Freshwater > Wetlands > Sediment | place: USA...
CCGGCCGAACTCCTGCCCAAAGGCAATAAGTTCACACCGCTGGAAGTGCTGGAGCGTCAGGCGATTTTCCGCGCCCTGCGAGAAGGGGGCGGCAACAAGATGGAGGCCGCACGGCTCCTCGGCATAGGCAAGACCACTCTGTACCGCAAGCTGAAGGAGTACGGCTTCGATTCGTCGGGATCCCGGGGGCTGTCCGAATCGCGACCTGGCAGCGCCCGCGTGGACGGCCGGGAAACGAATTAGACTTCGACGCCGGCTCGGTTCTTGGTAGAGAAAAACGGATCGCACGAGGCCTCAGCTACCGCGCGTCCAGCACTGCCCGCTCTTTGGGATGTGCGCAGACAGGTGACCGCAATCGACCGCCTGACCGGTGGTCGTAACTTCCCACAACGCCGTTTCTGGCTCGGGACGGAAGCTTGTCTGGCTATCCGACGAGTCCGGGCTTTGGTGGCAGGACTGCCAGGAGCCCAGTAATGAGTGGAGAAATGAACCCGTGTTGCCTACAGTCACCCTCAAGGAAGCGTTTTAGAACGCTGATTCTGGGCGGCCGTTTCCTCTCGTTCGCACTTCGCAGGGGCGCTCACGGCAGACCCACTGGTCGAAACTCAGGCGTTCTCCGGCCCCCTCCAAATGGTCGCCTCGCTGCGATCTCAAACAGTTCTATCCCGGTTTCAACCGGGTCTATTCTGTAAGGGATTGTTCCAGCCAAAGGTTGTAGTGCTTCCCGTAGTTGACTGCGTCAGAATAATAGTATATTATTTCTGACAAGAGATACAGGATATGCAGCCGAGCACGATGAGCGCAATTCGCAAGAAAATCTGGGCCAAGCATCGTGGCTGGGTTTTCAGTGCGAAGGAATTTGCAGCTCTTGGCCCGCGCACTGCCGTGGATCAAGCGCTCTTCCGCTTGCAAAAGAGTGGCGAGATCCGCCGCATTGCCCGCGGAATTTACGAATATCCGAAAGTACATCCTCGGATCGGCATTCTCTCGCCTTCTCCTGAAGCCGTAGCCAGGGCGGTCGCGGCGAAAACAAACAGCCGAATCATGATTTCGGGAGCGAAGGCCGCAAATCTCCTGGGGCTTTCGACGCAAGTCCCTTCGCAAAACCTGTTCTTGACGGATGGGCGATCCCACAGCATCCGAATTGGCAATCAACTGGTTGTGCTAAAGCATGTCGCCCCATCGAAGATGGTCGGCGCAGGAACGGAGGCCGGAACTGTGATTCAGGCTGTCCGCTTCTTGGGCCGCCACGGAATAGGAGAAATTCCTGTGGAATCGCTCGCGAAAAAGATCCCCGTATCCGTCAAAACTGAGATCAGGCGCCTCGCCCCGGGAACGCCGGCGTGGCTGCAGCCCACTCTCGCTCGTCTATCTGCTGCCGCGGTCTGAGCATCATGGACGTGTTCGCAAAGCTGGCGCCGGCCGACCGGAAAGCATACTTCGCTGAGACGGCCAATCGCCGCAACTCCACGAGCACGGCAATTGAGAAGGACTTCTGGGTGTGCTGGTGCCTGAAGCGGCTTTTTGAGATGCGCGATGTGCCGGAGCTGCGCTTTAAGGGAGGAACCTCTCTCTCAAAGGTGTTCGGCCTCATACACCGCTTCTCCGAAGACATCGACATATCACTCAATCGGGCGGCGCTCGGTTTTGGCGGTGATCGCGATCTGGCAAATCCTGCGCTCTCGGGAAGCAAGCGCAAACAGCTCAACGAAGAGCTTCGGGCGGCGATCGAGAAGACCGTTAAGGGTGACATTCTGCTCGAGTTGCGAGCGGCTTGCGGCGCTATTCTCGGCACAGGGGATGGTCGGTCGCCGCTTCTGACGAAGCGAACGATGAGATGACGCTTACATTCAACTATCCTGTTGCCGTGGAGTACGAAGCTTACTTGCGCCCGAAGATCAAGATAGAGTTTGGACGTGGCGATCAGCAGCCGAGCCAGAGGCATCGGATTAAGCCGTATGTAGCGGAAGAGTTTCCAGACGTCTTTTTCGCGCCGGATGTCGAGGTTGCCGTTCTTGATTGCGAGCGCACCTTTTGGGAAAAAGTCACGCTCTTGCATGCCGAGAATCACCGCCCCGACCCCGGTAAGTTGAAGCCGCGCATATCCCGGCATTGGTCTGACGTGGCGGCCATGAGCGGGGACGGCCGGTTCACCGACGAAAAACTCAGTCTCGATTTGCTGCGCCAAGTAATCGAATTTAAGAAGACATATTTTGCTGCAGGCTGGGCACATTACGAAACGGCAATGCCGGGAACGCTCAAAATCGTCCCCAATGAGGCATTGGAGAAAGTCCTTCGCGATGATTATAAGCAAATGAGCGAGATGTTTTGGGATACCCGGTTTCCTTCGATAAGCTTCTCGTGCAGCTGAAGGCGCTGGAGGACCGAATAAACTCACGGGGGAAAAATCGGTAGCAAAGGGCGAATCCGATCGTGGCGACGTTTGGAGAGAGACTTACTGGGTGAGTGGGCCCGTGGGAACCCCTTCCACGTGCGAGACGCCTTGCTTACGCCGCGGCGAGAGCTTGCCTGATTTTATCCCATCGGTGAGGGTCAGGAACTTCACACCTTGGGGCACAACTAAAGGCGCTGCTTCCTCGCTCGTTGCCAGCACGATGGCCTGGTCGAGTTTGCTATTCAGCAACAAACTGGTCAGCAGCTTTCTCTTCTGCTTGTCCAGCACGTCAGCCCGGTCCATCACAACAAATCGCAGGCCCGTCACCATTGCCAGAGCACTCTGGAACGCCACTCCAAATCGAAACTGCTCGGACTCTGAGAGGTGCGTAAGGGAGAAGCCAAAACGGCCGTCCCTTGACGTGCTCACACGGATCTCAAACGGATCGAGTGCAAGATTGCAGCTGTAACCGAACGCTGCGAGGTGTCGATTCAGGCCATCGGTGAACGATCCGATCCGACTGCTAACTTGACTCACCAGTGCGCCCTTCGGGCCAAAGAATTCGGTCAACCTGTCCAGCAGGCTTACCTTCGTCTTCAAGCTGGACGTCTCCTTGGCATGCGCTTCGCACCTATCTTTGGCCCCCTCGAGCTGTTGTGCCCTCTCCAGCACACGTGCTCCCTTGTTGATCCTCTCCGTGAGGATGGTCATTCGGCTTTCGAGATCACCACCCTCTGGCCTCTCGACTGTCTGAAGCTTCGATTGCTCCTCCACCAGCTTTGCCCGCTGGACGAGAGCTCCGCGGTGAGCTTCTAAGCGGGAAAGTGCGGTCCCCATTTCCGCGTATTCGCTCAGTTCCTCCTTCGTTGCTTGAATCAATTCCTCAAGCTCACCAAGGCGAACCCGAAGCGCTTCCAGCTCTCGCTGTTTCACCTCGAGAGAGATTGGCTGCCGGCACGTGGGGCACGTACTGTTCAGCCTCTCCACCGCGAGGAGGGATGTCTCGATTGCCCCCTGCTCGGCAACCAGCTCGGTTAATTCCCGACGCAGTTTCTCAGACTGGCCTCGCTGAGATTCCAGCTGGAGGAACTCTTGCTCTTGGCTCGGGCTGAGGATTTCTGCCGATAGTTCCTCGATCTCGGCCCGCACCTGCTTCAAGCGGGTCCGGGCCGCTTCCCACTTGGCATCTACCTCTGCCTTTTGCGCGACGAGCCGCTCCTTCTGCTGGCGTAGATCCTCGAGCTTCTTCTGTACCTCCTGGACGTTTGGCAGATCGAATGGAATTTCGGACTTCTCCATCGGCCCGAGGGCATTCAGACGGCAGAGGGCCTCCTCCCGCATGGCAGTGAAGTGTTTGTAGGCCGCCTCCACATCTGCGACGCTGGCCAACCTTGGCGGCTCTTCATTGATTGCCCGCATCGTCTCGATGATCTCGTTGGGGAGGTCAACTTTTCCTGCATAGACCACCTGGGCCAAGAACCTTTTCTGTTCGCTCTCCGACATTGAGACAAATCGGCCGGAGTTGAGAACGGCAGACAAGAGGTCAGGAGAGCCAAATTGCTTCGCCAAGAAGGCCTCAGCAGCGTCCACTGGCACCCGCTTTCCATTGATCTCAATGTTGTGTGCTCTCGCAGTTCGCCTCCGGCAGAGCGTTTCTCCGCTTTCGAGAGTCGCTGAGACCTGAAGCTCTTTTTCACCCACCCGGATCAGGGCCTCGGCTCCCCGGCCAGCTGCGTCAGTCAGTTCACACCGCCCCGTGAACAGGTATTCCAGGGCCATCTGAATGGAGCTCTTACCGCATCCGTTTGGCCCGCGCACGAAGTTGAAACGGTCGAGTTCGAGCGTGGTCTCGACATGGGAACGGAAATTCTTCAACCGCAGCGTTTTGATTCGCATGAGATCCTCACAAGACACGAGAACACGGAGCTCGGAGATTTGGGGGTGCTCGCTGGTACGATTTGACTTAGGTGGTGATAAGCGCGACTGGCAACCGGTCAGACACGCTGAGCTGGAGTAAAGAGCTGGTGGAATCCCAACCCCTGGCGGCAACTTCGCCTCGGGGTGCTAGTGGCCCGCTCGACGGGAATCGAGCAACTGCCTAACGCGGAGGAGCGCGGGCACTCCACCTTTCACCATGTACTCAAGAGGCGGCTCCCCTTGAAACATTGGATTCGTGTCCGGCAGACGCGCCCAGGAATCGGCCAGCTTCCGGCCGTACAGGATGTTCAGAGCCCTGGAGATTTCCAGGAGCAGGAACACCCTTGTCAGTGTATCCGGGCCGAGGACTTTCTTCTGCCCGCACTTCAGCCGGTGGAGCACCGCACTGGACACCCCGCCGAGCAGTTGTCGTTTCGATAGGCATCGCAGCCGCCAGATTCGGGCGAGCTTGAAGAACTTTGAAATCGCCGCACGGCTGAGTCGTTCTTGAACTGCTCGCTCCATGTTCCCGCCAGAGAATCAGCATCAACCAAAGAGTTGCTCAATGGTTCCCAGCGGGAGAAAAAGGCGTCGCTCGACGTTCGGCAAGCCTGGAAAACCACACCTCCGATAATACGCACTGGCCGATTCATCCTTAGCGTCCACAATGACGCCCGCGGACGCGACCTGTTTGCCGAGCTCCCAACTGCGACGCAGAGCGTCCATGACAAGGGCCTCCCCGACACGCGGACCGCGAAACTCCGTGCTCACCGCAAGACGGCCAAGCAGGGTTGTCGAAACCATTGGGTACTTCGGCAGCTTCATGGCCACCTCTTCGGGAACGGAATCGAGCTCGATCGCGTAGTGGGAAAGCGTGTAATACCCCGCGATGGTTTCTCCGTCTGGTGTGGCAACGAACGTAATGGCTGCGTGCTTTCGGGCGTCCTGCCCCGCTTGTTTGTGAAGGTATGCGTAGAGCGCTTCAACACCGCAGGAAAAAGCCGCCCGGTCATGTTTCCTGCCGGGCGGCTCGATTGCGATGCTGGGTTGTTCCGGCCCGGAACCCACTTAGAGGCCCACGCGCTTTCCATACCGCCCTACGGCCGCACGAGCAGTATCACTGGGAGCAGGCGGGTGCAAAACCGCATTGATGAAGACTTCGCGAGCCTCGTCTCGAAGGTGCAAGACATCGAACTCTCTGATTGCCTTCGTGGCGGCCTGTTGCGCACTGGCGACGACGAATTCGGTAACGGAGGTTCCACGCAAAGCCGCCGCTCGCTCAATGAGCCGTTTTTGAGCGGGAGTGACCCGCGCCTCTAGGCGCTCCTGCTTTCGAGAGCGCCGCTCGATCCTCTGGGCCCGTTGCATGGCTGCCTCCTCGTACCCGTCTTGAGTGTACGGCGAATAGACGTACAATTCAGGCCGCAGCACGGCAATCCGCCGTACGGCCTTGGGGAGGTCACACCGCGGTGAGGTAACGGAAGAAGGGCCCCTCCGGATCTCCGCCGCCGTACGCGACCAGGCGGGAACGGCCGAGTTTCGCTCTGCCCTGCACCTCTCAGTGCCTCTGAACCGCACGGCCTGATTTCAGATAGGGTGCTAAGTCAACTGCAGTGATTCCACCATGGCGAATCATCGGATGATGTGAATGCGAACTCCCAATTTCAGGTTCTTCCACGACGCGTCTGCCGTATAAACGGGAGACTTCGAGGCAAGCCCCAGCGCTAAGCAGGCCCGATCCCCCAACGACAAACCGAGTGGACGCGTTACCGCGATCAGACTGCCGGCCAGCCTGGCCTGTTCCGCGGTGAACGGCACCGCCTCACGAATTGGACTGAGCGTAGCCTCCCAAGCGTCATCCGGGCTGAGGCCCCGGTCCACAAGCTTGCCTTGCACTTCGGCCAGATTGACCGTGCCACTAACGGCCGTGCTTAACAGTTCTGGCGTCAACTTGTCTGCCCCAGATTCCTGATTGAGAATTGCGAGCAGGGCGGAGGCATCCAGCACAATCCTATTCATTTCGGGCGGCCTCGCGCCGTTCCGCGATCAACTCTTCGACCAGGGACGTACCTGGCTTCACGTACTTGCGGACCAGGCGCCGAGCGCGCTCGATGCGGCGCTTCAAGGTCGTGATACGCAATTCATCATCCTGGATCCGCAAGACGACCTCGTCTCCGGGGTGGATCCCTAAGGCCTTCCGGAAGGAAGCGGGAATGACCACGCGACCGTTTTCGTTCACGCGCATGCGCGTTTCGGATCCCATCTTGTGCGCCTCCTGTATGACACTTATTCTACCATATGTCACATGGGCGCGAGAATGACACGACTGACTGAGGACGCCGGACTGGTTGTCCAGAGGCCACCTTTTCTTTAAACCCGCCGACCAACCTGAGAACTAGCAGTGTTGTGCTTTTGGCTGCTGTGGAATTTTCCTCGTGCCGGTAGGACCAGTGGCTGGCGCGTTTGATAGCTTGGCCAGGGCCTGTAGTCGCATCCCCTGCACTTGCCCGCTGGCGGGACCCCGGAACGAAGCGGTGGAGTGCGCGCCACCCATCACTCTTTCTATCGCTCACCGTATGGCGTGCCGACGGATTGCAGACCTTCAGCTCAGTGGATGCAAAAAACCGGGCCTGTTCGTCAGCTGGTTCTGAAGCCGAGGCCATGCAGCGCGAGGCCTCCTGGCAGGCTCTTCCGCGGCTGCTGGGCCAAGCAACGAGCTGGGTTTTGCTGACTTCTCGAGTTTGTGAGGCGAGTCCGGCGGATGCCAATTCCGGGCCGGGAGCGATAGAAACTCTTGCGATTGCTCACGGGATAGCACGAACCTGAGGCCGCGATTCCCAGGCCCCGGTCATATTTTCCAGGGATTCAACACTTGCACTCCGGTGTTCGCGAAGTCGATCACGTTGCGCGAAACAACCGTCAGATCGTGGTGAAGTGCCGTCGCCGCGAGCAGGCCATCAATCGTGGATAGGCTATTCCCCTCCCGTTTTGCCTGGGACGCGAGCAGGCCCCACCGCTCGGCGACAGCGGCATCGATCGGCATGACTCTGCCGGCGAAGCGAGCCCGCAGCTCTACCTCCAACCAGGTTTCCAGCTGTGTCCGGCGTCTGCCCTGGGGCAGTCCAGCCAGGCCTTTGCGAATCTCACCTAAAGTCAGCACGCTAAGGAAGAGTAGGGTTTCGTCCGCAGCTTCCATCCACCGCAATACACTTGGCTCCGGCTTGACGCGGACGAGTTCAGAGATGCAGTTCGTGTCCAGCAAGTATCCGCTCATAGCTCGATATCACGCGGCTCGTCCTTGTCTTTCTCCAAATTCAGTTCCACACCCACCAACGGGGACTCTCGAAAGAACTGCACGATGCTTTTCGCCTGGTGAGATCTGCTGACCAGCTGTTCATACTGCTCGTCAGAAATCATCACTACGCTCTCCCTGCCCTGCCGGGTGATGCGTTGGGGACCCTCGGCGCGCGCCCGCCGAAACAGTTCGCTAAACCTGGCTTTGGCGGTTTGAATCTGCCAGGAAGTTCCGGTGGTCTTCGGTCTGCCTGCCCTGCGAGGGATAGCGTCAGGATGCTGTTTTCGGAGCGCCTTGGCCATGTCTCTGTCCACCTCCGGTATGACTAGTCTGACTAGCCACGATATTATACCAAATCGCTGGCCTCCTGAAGATTCGTTCTTGATCTAGGTCAACGCGGCTTTACTGACCACCGGCACTCATGTGCCCGGCTCGCAGCCGTTTCGAGGAAGGCTCGTTCCTCGTCAATCTGTTGGTCTTGCATCTCCCCGGGATCAGCCGAAAGGCTTAGCCTTCATTCCCTCTTGCTCGTCCTTACTTCTCCCGTCCGATTCTGAACTCGGTATCCACGCGAACGTCTGCGATCTCTCCTAGGCTCCCAGCAAGCTTGGCACGCTTCTCTGCTTTCAAGGCGGAGGAGAGCCCTGATACCGTCAGCTTGTCCTGTAGGCCCCGCTCCTCGGGATGCGCCCTGAACCATTCATCAAGGATCGAAGCGGCATCGCGGTACGGATAGAACCTCTTTTCCACCGGCACAAAATCGGCCGAGTACTCGGTCTGGTTGCCGTCGCGGTAGCAGATCGGCCCGCGCTCCACCATCAAGTCCGTAAGCACCCTGGTGTTTTGCTTCTCTGCCTCCTGGAGCCACAGGGCGAAACGGAGCCGTTCTTCAGCGGTCATTTGTTCGTAAGGATTTGTCTCTGCCACGGGGCAACCGTTCAAAAGCAGCGGGCACCAAGTGCAGTGCCGGCCTGGTGACGCCTTCAACTCCTGCTCGCCGACAATCGCGAGCTCATGAAGCTTTCTTTGGCGTGCCCGTTCCCTCTGGGCCAGCTCCTTGAGCCACGGCAGGTCTTTCTGTGAGTATTCGACACTGCGAGAAACTCCATACCGGACGAACTCTAGAACGAACTTCACCCGGTTCAGCGAAGGGTTGAGGCACATCAGGAGGAGCGGATAGAACTTCGATTGGAATGTGTCCGCGTCGATGACTTGGTAGTAGCTCTTCCAGTCGTCGATTTCGGCCTCCCAGAGCGAATGGAGCATTACCAGGTCCAGGGTCCCTTCGTACTCCGCTATCTGCCCGGGGTTGTCCGGCTCCTCAATCGGCTGGAAGTCCTCATCGAGCGCGATGTGCAGTTCCGTGGCCAGGATCTTCTCAGGGTCAAAGGCGTGATTGTCCTTGAACTTCTCCAGAACCTCCCGTGCTTCGATCCCGGCGCCTCGCATCAACCCGTCGAACAGTTCGAGGTCGGTTGCGCGTCTTGTTCTGACCAGGTGGTTGATGTAGGTCGCCAGCACCCGGTGGATTTCGATCCCTCGTGCCGCAGGCTCAGATTCTCCCAACCTTGTGCCCTGGACATGCTTGCGGATATAGAGAGTGTCACACGCCATATCCCCGTGTCGTGATTGGCTCAAAGGTGGGATCAGTGTTGAACTGTCGGAACTCCGGCAATCCTTGGATAGTCGCATGGTTGTCTCCGGCTAAAGTAAGAGTGCGGCGAACGGTATTCCTAGGGTGGACGGCCGTCAGAGCATCAAAGGTTCGGTAGCGAACTGCGAGTCAACAGCAGGCGCGGACACCGCGCCACTGGAAAGATCCTAAGAATGGAAGCATGCGTCGAGCCAGAGTTTATGGCCCCTAATCTCCGCACAGGCAAGCCCAATCTACGCACAGAATGCGGAGAATAAAGCCGCAATCTCCACAGTTATCTCCCAGGGACGCCTAAGGCCCGGGCGGTCGCCCGACGAACTGTGAACGTCGTTCGCGTACCAGCGCTGGCAAGACCTGCCTGGGATCAGGGGACATAGCGGAGCGCCTCTGGCCGCCAATTCGTGAGCACATGCCAGTCGCGGGCCGCCCTCGAGCGATGCTTCTTCAGCCAGTTGTGTTCCGCAACGTTGCGTGTCAGCTTGCCGAAACCTTCTTCTCGTGCCAGCAGGCTCCGCCTCAGGGTGGATTCAAGTGCCTTGAGGGCTTCGTTGCGCGGAGGATTGAGTGAGCCGGCTCGGCCACCAGCCTTTCTCGCCAAGGACACTACGAAACCCAAACGATTCTGCAAATCGTGCAGCTTTGCCTGTTCCACCAACCAGTCCTGGTCCAGATTCCAGTACCTGAGCATCAACCAGGGGAGAGCCTCGAACTGGCGTGCTTCTAAGCTCTCCTGGGACAGCGCCGTGAGAAGCACCTCACCGGGATACACTCGAGGGCCTCGCTTCCGCAGATACGCAAAACCCGGGTATCCGAGTCCGGCTAGATTCGTTGCAAGCCGTCCGGGGCGAACCCTCTTTGGGAGCCAACGTTGCGTAGAAGGCGGCAGGGATGCCGGCGAAAGCTTGTAAACCCGGACCATCCTTCGCGCGAGCTCCCCCGACAAGGCCCTCTGGCCGTTCTCCAGCATCGATAGGTAGCTCTGTGAAACGCCGAGCTCCGCCGCGGCCTTCTGCTGGCTAAGGCCGGCTTGCCTTCTCGCCCTCTTGAAGTCGCTCGCATCCATATACTTGCGCCCTTCCTCATTTAGGTTATCACAAATCTGTGATAATTCAGAAGAGCGGTTGTCTTGTGCGTGAACCTCAGACGAGGTCAAATCTATCGAACCAGAACGCTGGCTTTCCTGCTGGGGGTGATTTTGTCGCATTCCGGAGACTCGAACATTTAGGAAAATTTCCCTCTACGACACGCTTGGTGTCATCGAGCCTCGGAAGAAAGCCGACCTGATCGATTAGGCCTCCGGCTGCCGATATGCGCATTTATATTGGGAGCGTGTCGGAATATAAAATCACATCTGCGGTTGCGTCGCTTCAGAACCTCTCCACGAAAAAAGGCACAGCTCAGGAGGGCCTCCTTCGCTCAGGGGTGTCCGCCCGACGCTCAGTCTTTCCACCTGCCTGAACCTGCGACACCTCAGCAAGAACGTAGCTCGTGCTGCGGCCACTTTCGGCGCTGCGCACGAGTATCCCGCGCTCCAGGAGATCCAGGATGTCGCGGTACGCCGTGTCCTGAGACGAGCCCGTTAGTTTGGCCCATTTCGATGTCGTCAGCTTTCCTTCGAACGCGTCGAGCAGCTGGTTAAGCACCTTGCGCTGCCGCTCGTTCACAGGAGCCTGACCAACACTCTGCCAGAACCGCGCCTTCGCCAGAACACTGCCGAGCAGTGTCGCCGCGCCGCTGATTGACCGGCCGAGGCATTCCAGGAACCAAGCCTGCCACGGGGTGATGTCCATTCCGTCTTGTTGAGTCTTTTCCAGGAGCTCGTAATAGGCTTTCCGTTCTTCCCGAATCTGCGCGGACATGCTGTAGAAACGCTGCGAGCTATTGTCCGACCGGGCCAGGCACAAATCGGAGATGGCGCGCGCGATGCGCCCGTTCCCGTCATCGAACGGATGGATGGTCACGAACCACAGGTGCGCCATTCCCGCCTTCAGCACGGGATCAACCTTCGCCTCGCCGTTGAACCACCTCAGAAAACCCCTCATCTCCCGTTCCACTCTTCGAGCCGCGGGCGCCTCGAAATGTACGCGCTCCTCCCCTACTGGCCCAGATACGACCTGCATGGGACCGTCCTTGTCGTCACGCCACTTCCCGGCTCGAATACGGCGCATGCCACTCCGACCAGTCGGGAACAGACTGGCATGCCATCCGAACAGCCTCTCCTCGGTCAAGGGCTTGTCATAGTTTCGGGTTGCGTCCAGGGTCATCTCCACGACCCCCTCGACGTTACGATCTGCGGCCTTCAGCCCACCGGCCTCCATCCCCAGGCGGCGCGCAATCGACGACCGGACAGCTTCACGGTCCAGCTTCTCCCCTTCGATCTCGCTCGATTTGACCACGTCCTCGGTCAACGTCCGCAGGATTGCGTCTTGTCGCAAGCCGAATCCAAGCGCCTCCATTTGGCCCAGGAGACGGCCTTGTCGATGGCGCACATCCGCTAGCAGTCCTGCCAGCGCTTCGCTATTCCAGTGAAGCTGTGGCCAGTCTGGCCTCTCATGCATGTACATTCCTATTCTCCGCACACAATGCGGAGATTATGGCCCCTAATCTCCGCACAGGCAAGCCCAATCTACGCACAGAGTGCGGAGAATAAAGCCGCAATCTCCACAATTATCTGTGCCTCGCCAGAATTCCATCCGGCATCGCTTTGCTCAATTTTCATTCCCTCATAGTGGACTTTGAGCTGGACGCGGGCGCTTCGCAAAACGCTCAAGAGGGACTCTGGCAGAGAGAATTGTCCCGCTCGTCAAGGCTCGCCCCGATTTCGAGAAATGCAGCGTTGTGGAAAACCCTGTGAATTTCCGACCCTCGGGCCGCGGGTCCGGACCCTCCCAGCCTCGCCCCCTGAACTTGTTTCCGGACGTAGAGGGCCTCACACGCCATATCGTCATATCGTGACTGGCTCAGAGGAGGAACCGGCATCGGACCATCTGGCCGCATGTAATCGACGGATAGTCCCATGGTATTCCCCGGCAGAACTGGAAGTAGGGAAAGGAATGGGATCGAGCGAGGAAAGGAATGGAAGCCAAATTATCCCAGCTCAGACACCGGAAGCGCTCGAAATCCGCTGGCGAGAGGAAGGCTATTGGGGGCGCAAAAGGCAATCGCACCGCTAGCCACTCGCGTTTTGCCTAGAGCCATGCGCACGAATTCGAGATTGAACGCCTCGCTCTCCGCGGGCAATTCGGCCCACTTCGCTTCGAAGTTCTCCCGTCACCCACGGAAGGGTTTGACGTCACGCGGTATTCACGCGTGCTAAATATGCGATGGGATCGCATATTATGCCACACCCTTCGCTCGCTCCCCCTGTCAGGAACTAGAAGCGATCGACCGTGGATGGCGTTGGGCACATCGACCAACGGAGGGGAGACAAGACCCAAGTGGAATGGGGTCGCATGGCCTCAGTCATCTGGGGTGGTTCTTCCGATCGTCCACCTCAGCCGAGACGAAGCTTCAATGAAGAATGCTCATGTGAGCTCTTCGGGTCCAACCACGGCAGCCGTGAGTAGATCCTTGGGAAAATCTTTGGGATTGAGCGTGACGAGGAAATCCGCCTTGCCGTGTTCCGAGCAGATGCAGAAGGGGTCGTCTTTCGGATCGGGGGAAATCTCCATGAAGGAACGGATGTCGATCCCCTCGGCTCGTTCTCGAATGAGATTGACGACTTTTCCGATCAAACTGTGGCGGACGCGGAGGCGCCTTAGGACTTCCTTGTATTCATCGAGAATCTCTTCAGTCACGAGCCAGACAAAATTGCTCCTTTCCGCCCACCGATGGAGAAGATCGGCGCTCGCATTCCTGCCAGGAACGTAGGGAGCCCTGAAGCCCGAGATGCCCGCAACCAGAACGCTTGTATCCACCACAGCTCGAGGTGTGCCTTTCTTAGCTCTCTGCGGCAACGGTGATCTCCGGAACGCGCCTTTCTCGACGATAGTTGCGAATTGTGCCCAAGAGTTCTGCTTCTGAGACCTCACCGATGTCTCTTGCCGCCGCCTTGAGCGATTCCAGAAACTCCTTCCTCCAGCCTCTACGCTTCCGGCCCCTGGGCAAGTCCCGGTAGAGATCGGTCCGGCTCAGTCGTTCCTCAATGCGTTCACCCAAGGTCCGGAAAGGCACCCCAAGCTTGATTGGTTTCTCGTCTGCCATGATTCGACACACAAACACCACATACTCTGGATTCTCAGACTTGAGCTCTTCCTCGGACGCTGAAAACACTCCCATGAGCTTGGAAAGGACACTCGTGCGTGTGCCGAGGGACTCTTTCAGGTAGAACGCAACCTTGGCCACCAAGAGCGTGTCGATATCGAACCAATAGGTTCCCTCGGAGCGCTTGGGTTTCACAACCCCAAACTGGACGAGGTTTTGCAGTTCCTTGGGCTGGACCTCGAGCACCGCGCTCGCCTGCTTGAGTTTTAGTTCCAGTTTTCGCATAGCGCCTCCGATTACGGTCTAAATATTAGATTGTATTTGTGTGGGCGTCAAGATGAGGATCGCGGAGGGTTGCTCAGGGTGCAGTTCAAGCCATGACCAGGGTTCAGCCTTTTGTTTTTGAGCGCATGGCACACCTCGGCATTCCCGAGTACTTGTCCTCTCGCTTCGAGCGAGGAGAACCCTATGCTGCGATCCGATCGAGGTCGAGAATCCCATCGGAAGGTATCGCAGCAATATAGCCTACGTCGCCAGTCGGGCGCGGCAAGCCGTACAGGACGGCCCGGCCAAATTCTCCCGACCTGCTCAGAAAAGGAATCCCTCGTCGAGAGGAACCAGTGTGTCACTCGGCCGAGCCAGGGACGGGTTCTGCGACGTCGTAACCGGGGTCTGACTGGTATGTGTGCTGGTCCGCGCACGTCGAACTTTACAGCCGTTCCCGGTTGGGGGCGTCATCGGTTTCTCCTCCAACTCGTTCAAGAGCTTTCGCTCGAGGCCAGCGAGTTCGTTCGCTGCCTGACCGATTAGCATCTTTGTTTTGGCGTCATTGAATCCGAGCCGTCGAGCCAGTTCACAGATTCTTGCGAGCTGTTCGTCGCTCTCGGATTGGTCGACGTCAGACTCTACGGAGGTCTCTGCGTCCGCCTGCCCGTCGGGATAGAACTCACCCGCGATCTCTTGCGAGCGCTCCGCTTCAGCTTCACGCACGACGTACTGGGCTCCACGAGACAGATCGCCGGCTGCCCTCCCATCGCCCAAGAGGCGGATAGGTTCGGTCATGTTCGCGACCAGAGTCCGGAGGTCTCTCCCTCCGATCTCGAGGCTGAGGATGTAGGCCACGGACGTGTGCCTCATTCCGTCGGGGTCGGAGTACGAGATTCTCTCCGGGCTGGCTTTCAGAACTGCTTTGATCCCCGTCAGTCGGCCACCATTCAGCCGGCGAATCTGCATCAAGCCGTTCGAGAGATTCCGAATCGACCGGTAGCTGCTCGTGTGCAGCCGGCAGATGGCCCCGAATGTCGGGAACTTCTCCAAGATGAAGTACAGGTCCCCGGACGGCCGGCACTCGCCCCGCTCCAGGTCGGGACAGCCGTCCCCGCACTCCTCAACTGGCTGGCCCTTTTTCGGCCCGTCGATGTACTTGTAGCTCCCCGGCCAAGCCTCCCCTTCGGGGTGCTTTTGCGTCCTGCGAGTCGCTCGCATTTCGTACCGCGGTCCGTCGCCATTCACGATCTGAATGAGCTCGCCGTGGCACTTGCACCCGGAGGGTGTCCACAACGCATATTCCGTCTGGAAGACCTCTCGCGGATCGTCGTTGAGAAAGATGATTCCCAATTCGGTCGGCTTCTCCCCGTGCGCCTCAGCGATGTCCTGGGCCAACATCCAAATCGCATCTTGGCCCCGCAACATCTTCCGCTTGAAAACGAAATGGTCCAGCCGCCGCGGGTGGCTGTTTTCCTTGCCCGGCTCCGGCCCCTCCCCGATGGCGACCTTGATGGTCACGGGAAGCTGCTCGAGGGCCGCACCGGTCTCATCGTGGGTCAGTCCGAGAATGCCCATAGATGCTCCTCCTTTTGCATCGATCTATGTGTTCTGAAAAATGCGGTGCATCGCCAGCTATCGAAGCCGTCCGCCACCAGCAAACTAACCCAGACATTCAATAAACTATTGACATGCAATAGCTTGTTCTTTCGGGTATACAGTACAGGGACTTTTAGGAATTCCCGCATGCCAGGAGGCGGCCGATGCCAAGCCAAGAGCTTGCGCTCACTTTTGAGCCAGACGTTCCCGTTGTAGGCCAAATTCTAATTTTAGAAGCGGTCGATTTCTTATACAGCCTTGGAGTGATTGGAGCGCTCGGTTGGAGTCCGGATGTTGAGCCCGGAACCGATGTGGCTCAGTTCGTAGTGACGGTACCAGGGAAGCTTCTGCCCACACAATATACGCTACGTGTTCGCTCCGCGTATTCGAGCCAGGTTACTGAGGTCGTCGGTGGCGTCGACAAGGGGCTGGAGTTACTGTGGAAGCTATTGGATCGTATTAAGCAATTGCGCGGTGTGGGAGTCGCGGGCGAGAAGCTCCGCGTAGTTCGAGAAGAGCTTCTTCCAGTCATTGAGAAATTACGACAGCTGGGAGCATCAGACGAGCGCATCAAAGAACTAGTCCAGCGTGCCTTGCTCTATGCCGATCAGGTGCTCACCGAATTGATGGCACAACATAAGCTTAAGCTTACTCGCAAGCCAAACTAAGTTAGCGAGCGCTCACCCATAAAACAAGCTGAGCTGACTCTCGCAGGGAACCACACGGCGGGTGCTTCTCCGTGGCAGCAGTTCGTTGTCCGGCCCAGCCGGCGCCAACTGAGCGGGCGCTGCGGAGGTCTTTTCAGCCGCCGCGGATTCCGCTTCGGGCGTGGCCTCTTCCGTCTGGGATGTCTTCACCGCGAATGTTTCTTCCTGCTTGTTCTGGAGCCTGGCCCAAACCTGGTCGGCTTTTTCGCCGATTCCTTTCTCCGTGACCAACTCGCGGGCCATGGCCATGAGGATGTCGTCCTCGTCGTTGATCGCTTGGAGCCCTTCCGAAGAGAACTTGCCCTCCATAGCCAGAGAGACAAGGAGCTTCTTACCCATCAGCCGAAGGCAGCCCTCCTGCATCGTCTCGGCGTAGTGCAGGTACTTCACCTTCACTGGAAGACGCTGGCCGATTCTCCAGCTTCTTCGGCTCGCCTGCCGAAGCACGTAGATGGAGTATCCCGTCTCGTAAAACAGGATGGTGGGAAACTCGATCAGGTCCAGCCCAGTTTGAACTAGCTTGGGATGGCAGATGACCGCCTGTACCCCAGCGCGGAGCTGGCGGTCGTACCACCCCTCTCGCGCCTCAGGAGGCGTATCCGTGGTAAGCAGCGAGACCCGGATCCCTTCGTTGGTGAGGATGCGCTCCAGCCTCCGGGTCACGTCCCGCTTCTGCGTATAGACCGCGTAGATCTGGCAGCGACGGCCACGCGCCACCTCTCCTTTCACTTCTTCCACCAAGCGGCGTTCCTTCGCGTAGACGTGGTTCTCGTCGAGGTCCGCCGTCTCCGCGATGAGGAACCTTTCCCGCCGCTGCGTTTCCGGGTCGTATTCCCACCCGAACAGATTCCCCAGGTGAAACGGCCGGTCTGGATAGAGAAGCAATGCGTTCAACGCGACGCTCATGACCGATTGGTTCCCGCGATGCTCTTTCAGGGCGTTTTTCACGTCCTCTTCGAGCTTCGTGTAGGCTTCCTTCAATGGAGGGTCCATCTCCACGCTAACAACTTCCTCCCTGTAGGGCGGCAGCGCTTCCGAGATGTCTTCGAGCGAAATAAAGGCCCCCAGACTCATCAGGAAACGACCAAAGAGCAGCGGCGATGCGCCCGGGCGCCGGCGCACCCGCTTCGTTACGCGCGCTTCGGAGCAGGAGTTGTCCTCCGGTTCGATCACCGTGACCTTCTCAAGCAGGCCGTACGTTTCAGTGAACGACCGCACGCCTGTCTCGCCGTACTCGAATCCTTCTCCGACCATCTTTCTCGGCTCGAGCCGGTAGAGGATGTTGTAGACCTCATCCTCGTAGCCTCCGAGGAGCGTTCCGGTGAGCACCACCGTGTGTTGCGCGCACGCGGCAAGCGTACCGAGCGCATTGCCCTGAGCCGTATCTCCCTTCAGCTCGTGCACCTCGTCAGCGATGGCGTAATCAAAGAAACCCGGCATGTAGCGTCCGATGAAGTCCACGGGAGCAAACCGGCGCACCTTCGTCCCATCGGCCTGCCATAAGGCGCTGTACAGGGCACGCCGACGCTTTCCGGACTGGTCCCCGTTCTGGCTTCCGAGGATCTCACTCAGCTTGGCCTTCTTGAAGTCATCGCGCAGAAGCCGATCCCCATCCTCTCCCAGGTAGATCGGACAACCGGTGTCCGGATTGGTGACGCTCCCCTGGTAGCGCCCGCATTGGGCGACCGCGTAGGAGTGCCGCCAGAAATAGCTCAGTTTCCCCCGATCTCGGCCCACGATGAACAACGCCGGCCACCCGCAGATAGAATCCCAGCGTGCGCGCGGAGTCCGAGATGCCTTTCGCATGCGCAATTCCGTCAGTGTGGTGCGCAGCCCTTCCCGGATGATTCGGCCATGTCGCAGTCTGACTTCGTTGACCCCGGCATGACCCACAGAAGTGGTTGGCGTGCGAAGACCGTCGATGAAGAAAACGCGCACGCGCGGCAGGGTCAGAAACGCTTCTCTCGCCCACTTCTCAACCAACTGGGGTGGCACCATGGCGAGGGCGGTGAATGGCTTTCGGTGGCTGTGCACG
>Ga0187803_10000380_pt1 | contig 18055 bp, 15 predicted proteins | sample NC_wetland_sal_i_2_FD_132425 | JGI IMG/M metagenome (GOLD analysis project Ga0187803, IMG submission 132425) | Wetland sediment microbial communities from Neuse River Estuary, North Carolina, USA - Control_3 | ecosystem: Environmental > Aquatic > Freshwater > Wetlands > Sediment | place: USA...
CGGTTTCGTCGGTGGAGTCGTCGAGCAACTGGATATCGAGCTTTTCGCGCGGATAGTCGACATGGCACACGGCGTCGAGCAGGCGGTCCACCACATATTGCTCGTTGAAGATGGGCAGTTGCACGGTGACGCGGGGCAGCTCCGCGAAATGACCGGGTGGTTCGGTCGTCTTGTTCTGTTTCTTCTTGTAATAAAGGTAGACGAGCCAGTAGCGATGGCCGCCGTAGGCCGCGAGGATGATCAGGACGATGAAATAAGGGATGAGCAGCGCCAAGTCAAAGGCGTTGACCTGATAGAGGCCCTGGAAGGTCTTGTCGAGAAAGTGCTGGCGCAGGTAGGGGCCGAGACCCTTGGAGGCGAGGATCAGGGCCAGCGCGAAGGGTTGGAGCGGCAGGACCATGGAGTTCAAAAGAAAAAAGGTGCAGAGATTGCATTGTACCTGATGGGGTGAGCGTGCAGCAGTGGGAGACGCGGCAAGCCGCGTCTCTACGGAACGGGCGGTGGCGGCGCGGACGACCCTGGTCAGTTTAGAAAATAAGTTTGGTACAGCGTATCCCGTTGCGCCGGGCGAAAACCTGCATCGCGTATGATGCGGCGCAATTCTTCTTCGGTTGTGCAGTTGGTGACGCCGGCGGCGCGGACTACGTTTTCTTCGAGCATCACCGAGCCTACGTCATTGCCGCCGAAGCGCAGGCCCATCTGACAGACCTTCAGCCCCTGCGTGACCCAACTGGCCTGCACGTTCTCGATATTCGAAAGATAGAGGCGCGAGATGGCGAGAACCTTCAGGTATTCGACGGCGGTGGCTTCGTCCCATTTACGCCCGCCGAGCGCGGTGTTCGCGGGCTGGAAGCTCCACGGGATGAAGGCGGTGAAGCCGCCAGTTTCTTCCTGCAGGCGGTAGAGCACGTCGAAATGGTTGATGCGGTGTTCAAAGGATTCGCCGACGCCGAACATCATGGTCGCGGTGGTGCGCATGCCGAGTTGGTGCGCGGTACGGTGAACAAGCACCCAGTCGTTGGTGAGGCACTTCAGGCGGGCGACGCGGTGGCGGACTTCGTCGTCAAGGATTTCGGCGCCGCCGCCGGGGATCGAGTCAAGGCCGGCATCGCGCAGGCGGGCGATGGTGTCGCGCACGCTGAGGTTGCTGTATTCGGCGATGGCCAGAATTTCGGAAGCGGAGTAGCAGTGCAGATGCACCTTCGGGAAGCGCTGCTTGATGCCGCGCAGCATCTTCTCGTGCCAGTCGATTTTGAGGTCGGGATGGAGGCCGCCTTGCATTAGGACGCCGGTGCCGCCCAGTTCGACGGTTTCGCGAATCTTCTCGTAGATGGTGTCGAAGTCGAGGATGTAGCCTTCCTTGGATGCGGGGCCTTTCAACGGGCGATAGAAGGCGCAGAAGGTGCAGTATTCGGTGCAGAAGTTGGTGTAGTTGATGTTGCGGTCAATGATGTAGGTGACAGTGCCTTCGGGATGCAGGCGGCGGCGGACCGCGTCGGCCTCCATGCCAATGCCGATGAGGTCGTCGGACTGGAACAGGTCGAGGGCTTGCTGTTTGGTCAGGGACATGGGAACGTCACACTTGCTTGTGACATTCTATCGGAAGGATGCAAGAGGCTCCAATTAGATAGCTTCTTCGGCAGGAATTCTTTGGAAGCAAAGCATTAAAGGCGATGCGCCCAATACTCCGGTCGTCGGCTGCCATGAGCAACTGCCCAGATTGTGACGACCGATTAGTGCTCTGAGTAGATAATCGCGAAGGGGAAGCGCCAAAGCAGGAAGCGTCGCGTGTCGTTCTCTCCGATTGGCCACCGTTCCGGCGCATCTTGGATTACGTCGGCGGCTGGGCGGAGTTCTTCGATGAAGTCGAGGGCTATTTTCGGGTTGCGCTTTCGGTACCAAGCGACCGCGCTCTTGACATCGGCGATCGCTCCCTGGTGGTATTCGACGCGTTTAGCGCTCATTCACCATGGCCAGGAGTTCACGGTGGAGATCTTGCCAGGGAACGGTCACCGCTTTTCCCGCTTTAAGGTCCGCGATCCGACGCGCTACTTCCTTGTCCCAAGCCTGCTGCGCAGACTCATCCGTGCCCTCGATACTTTCGAGTAGAGTGTTGGCTAGCGCCGCGCGCTCATCGGCGGAAAGGGCAAGGGCGCGTTTCAGAAGATCGGAAACCTCTGGGCTCATGCGCTTATTGTATACCTGAGGCTGGCTGCACTCTTTCAGTTGGGGGCCAAGAGCCCGGAGGATTCGTGAGCATCGGCAGGTAGCGACTGGCTTGGCCTCGGCCGGCGAATCAAGCGGCGCGGTGCCCGATTTTCTTGCTGACATGGCCGCCCTGATCGCGACCGATCTTCCGTCTGCGCAAATATTCAAATAGGCCATAGAGTCCGCCGAACACGGAGAGGGCAATCAGCACAATGAGGGTCGGCTTGTAATAGCGAGCCCAGAATCGAATTATGTGACTGCCGTAGTGCGCTCCCAGATAGGCAAGAATCGTGTAGCGAATCGCGCGGCCCAGCGATAATGCCGCCAGAAATTTTCTGGTCGGGTACTGCAAGGCGCCTGCGGCCAGCAGCATGGGCAGAATGGGGAATGGAGGCGGCAGCAGGGCGGGAATGGCAACGGCCGCGAAACCCCATTTTCCGAAAGTCGCATAGACCCGGTCAACGTTCTTTTTCGACAGCCGCTTTTCCAGCGCTTCTTTCCCGGCCTTCCGGGCCATGTTGTAGGTGACATAGCCGCCCAGGACGGCGCCTGCTGTAGCCATCAATGCATAGTAGGCCCACGGTTCGCGATGATGCGCGGCCAGCAAAACGGTGGCGACGTCCATGCCGCCGGGGAGGAGAGCGGAGTTATCCAGCAGACCAAGCAGGATGAGGCTGGGGCCTCCGAGGTGAATCAACCACCGCGGAAAGCTCTTTCGAGCTGCGCGCACTGCAAAAACAGCGAGTTGCACACCTTGTTAGAGGCAGGATTGACACTGCCAGATGCAGGGAGTGCATCTTTATGAGCCGGCCGTAAACAGAGGCTGAGTTTTGTCAGATTGAACGAAGTGAAGCTCCGGAGCCCGTGGAAGCGCTCCGATCTCTGCTCCGTAGCGGTAGAACAGGTTCAGGCCTTCAAGGCACGGCGGGTCGAGATAATAGTGAATGTTGCGTGCCAAGTAAGTCCGAACGCTTTCAAGCCTAAGGCCGAGGCGCGGCGCCCACTCCTGGGCAATGGCCTCAAGATTTCTTGGCGACAGGCCGTGATCGCGCGACTTCTGGAAAGCTTCCGCGATCATGGCCGCGTCGCGGCCGGCCAGCGCCTGGGCCCGAATTGCCCAGAAGGCGAAGACGAAGGACTTGCCGGTGCGGGCAATCCACTCTTCGGCGAGGTCGAGCGTGATGTAGCGCGTGCGATCCACCTGCAGGGCCGGGTCGCCGATAAGCAACGCGGCGTCGCACTCTGCGAGCATCGCTTCGAGATCTGGAGGCATGGGCGTGTAGATGCGAGCCCCGCCCAGCCATTTCGCGAAGAGGATTTTGGTGAGCGCGACCGACGTTATCGAAGACGTATCGAGGGCGACGGTACGCACTTGGTCAATCGGCATTTTGCTGACGAGCAGGATGGAGCGGACGGCAGTCCGGGCGGCGATGGCCACGTCCGGAATGATGACGAGATCGGGAATTGTGGTGTAGGCGGCGGCTGGAATGATGCCGATATCCCTGGCGCCTTGGGCGAGCGCCCGCGCGCAGTCCGATGGAACGGTGTAGGAGACATCGAAATCGGCGGAGGCGTCTCTTTCCTCAGGAGCCCCATGCTCAGAACTCCCGTGCTCGAAGTCCCACATGAGAGGCGCAGTATTGAGATAGGAAATGGCCGAAATCCTTAACCGGCTCATCGTGTTACGAATTCTACCAAAAGCGGTGTGCGCGCCATCATTGACAGCGGGAGCAAAGCGCGCCTAGGTTCAGGCACTATGTCCACCACTGCGGCTGTTGCCGCAAACTCCCCTTCGCACGAAGCTACATACTGGCTGGCACTGGCATTGACCGAGGGACTGGGGCCGTCGCGCATCCGCAAGCTGGTCGAGCACTTTGGCAGTGCCGAGCGGATCTTCCGGGCCAGCCTGACCGAACTGGAGGCGACGGGCATGCGCGCGGTCTCGGCGCAGGCGCTGGCCAGCGGCAAATCCATGGAGCTGGCGCAGGATGAACTGGCCAAAGCGATAGAGGCCAAGGCCAGGATTATTTCGCTCAGCGATCCGGAATATCCGCCGCGGCTGAAAGAAATCTACGATCCGCCGGTGATCCTTTTTGTGAAGGGGAGCGTCGAGCTGCTGTCGCAGCCAGGCCTTGCCATGGTGGGGACGCGTCACCCTACGCCTTACGGGATGGGAATGGCCGAACGCCTGGCGAACGATCTTGCGGCGCGCGGGCTGGTGATTATCAGCGGCCTGGCGCGCGGCATTGACACGGCATCGCACCGCGGAGCGGTCGCCGCCAAGGGGAAAACCATCGCTGTTTTTGGGACCGGCATTGATGTCAGTTACCCCAGAGAGAATACGCGCCTGGCCGAGCAGATGCTGGCTCTCGGCGGCGCTATGATTTCCGAGTTTCCCATCGGGACCTCGCCGACACCGCAGAACTTTCCCATCCGCAACCGGATCATCAGCGGCATGTCGGTGGGCGTTCTGGTGGTCGAGGCGGCGGAGTACAGCGGGACGCGCATCACCTCGCGCTGTGCGCTGGAGCAAAACCGCGATGTTTACGCCGTGCCGGGCAACGTGACCAACAAGAATTCCTGGGGCCCGAACACGCTCATCAAGCAGGGCGCGAAGCTGGTGGCCACGTGGGAAGACGTTTGGGAGGAGCTTCCTACGGACGTGCAACTGGCCCTCAGTTCCATGCAGAGTGAATCTCCACCACCCACGAGTGCATCTCTATTCCCGGACGCGGTTCACTCGCCTCACGAACAGAAAATCCTCAAGCTGCTGAAAGCGGATCAGTCCACCCACATTGACGAACTGGTGGAACTGCTGGAGAACGAAATGTCCTCCTCGGAAATCTTCGCGGCGCTGTTTGAGCTGGAACTCAATGGGAAAGTGCGGCAGTTGCCGGGGAAGAATTTTGTAAAGAGCTTCTAGCTGCTAGCTGCTAGCTTTTAGCTAAAACCCAGTAAGGACGCGATATGAAAGATTTCAAAGAACTGAAGGTTTGGTCGAAGGCGCATGAATTGACGATTGCCATCTATAGTCTGACACGTGCGTTTCCTCGAGACGAAATTTATGGTCTGACTTCGCAGGTGCGACGGTCGGCTGCGTCAATCGCAGCAAACATTGCCGAAGGCTGCGGACGACGTTCCGACGGCGAATTCGTTCGCTTCCTGCAAATTGCGCGCGGCTCTGCCAGCGAGACGGAATACCATCTGCTGCTCGCCAAGGACTTGAGGTTTTTGTCCGAAAGCGACTACCAGAGCGCCGAGAAGAAAGTGATTGAAGTGCAAAGGATGTTGACTGCTCTTGTGCAGAGAGTCCAAGTGGCAAAGCCGCAAATTCGAGGTTGAACGCTGCCACGGCGAGTTTTTGATTGCTAGAAGCTAGGAGCTAGCAGCTAGTAGCTGGTCCACGCGGGTTGTTGCGTCGCCCGCATTCGTGCTAGCTTCAAAATCACTGCCGCCATACTGAGGGAACATTGTCTAAAGGTCTTGTCATTGTCGAATCGCCGGCCAAGGCGAAAACGATCCAGAAGTATTTGGGCAGGGATTTCACTGTGGATGCGTCGTTCGGCCACGTGAAGGACTTGCCCAAGAGCAGTCTCGGCGTAGACGTCGAAGACGAATTCAGCACCGAATACGTCGTCATTCCGGGCAAGGAAAAAGTTCTGGCCAAGCTGAAGAAGCTGGCGCTTTCGGCCGACACGATTTATCTCGCGCCCGACCCGGACCGCGAAGGCGAAGCCATTGCTGCGCACCTGGCCGAAGAACTCGGAGACGAGGCCGGCAAGAAAAAGAAAAAGGCGAGCAAAACAAAGGACAGAGATGGCGAGCGCTTCCGGCGGGTCACGTTTAACGAAATCACGCAGCGGGCGGTGAAGGCGGCGTTCGAACATCCGCGCGACATTGACCGCAACCTGGTGGACGCGCAGCAGGCGCGGCGCGTGCTGGACCGGCTGGTGGGATATCAAGTTTCGCCGCTGCTATGGGACAAGGTGCGGCGGGGGCTCTCGGCGGGACGGGTGCAGACGGTCGCCTTGCGCCTGATTGTGGACCGCGAGCGCGAAATCAAGGCGTTCGAGAAGAAAGAGTATTGGACGATTGATGCCCATCTCACGGCGAATAAGCCGCCTTCATTCGACGCGCGTTTTCTCGGCAGAGGCGAAGAGAAAATCGAGATTCCCAACGCCGAGGAAGCCGAGAAGATACGGCTCGCGGTTGAGAAGGCGGCTTGGGCGGTTCGCTCGGTGGAGAAGAAGGAACGGCGGCGCAACGCCACGCCACCGTTTACCACCAGCAAGCTGCAGCAGGATTCCTCGCGCAAGCTGCGCTTCAGCGTGAAGCGCACCATGATGATCGCGCAGCGTTTGTACGAAGGCATCGAACTCGGCGACGAAGGGCTCGTCGGGCTGATCACCTACATGCGCACCGATTCGACGCGCGTGGCGCCTGAGGCAATTGCCGAGGTGCGCGAATACATCTCCGGCGAATACGGCCCCAACTACGTGCCGGAATCGCCAAACACATATAAGGAGAAAAAGGAAGCGCAGGCTGCGCATGAGGCCATTCGTCCAACCTCGGCCATGCGGCATCCGGACACGGTCAAGCAGTATCTGCAGGAGGACGAATTCAAGGTTTACAAGCTGATCTGGCAACGGTTCGTGGCATCGCAGATGAACCCGGCGGTCTTCGATCAGACGACCGTTGACATCGACGCTCAATCTGGCAGCAACGTGTTCTGGTTCCGCGTCACCGGGTCGGTGATGAAGTTCGACGGTTTCCTCAAGGTTTACGAAGAATCGAAGGAGGCGAAGGACGAAGAAGACGAGGAACTGAGGCACAAACTGCCGCCGCTTGAAGCCGGGCAGAAGCTGACGTTGAAGTCGCTGAAGCCGGAACAGCATTTCACCGAACCGCCCCCGCGCTACAACGAAGCTTCGCTGGTGAAAGAACTGGAGGAGCGTGGGATCGGCCGGCCGTCCACCTACGCGACCATTCTGAGCACGATTCAGGAGCGGCAGTACGCGCAGAAAGCCGGCGGCAAGTTTGTGCCCACGGAAATCGGGCTGGTGGTCACCGACTTGCTGGTTGAAAACTTCAAAGACATTTTTGATTTCCAGTACACCGCGCGGCTGGAGGAAGAACTCGACGAGATTGAAGAGGGCAAGGAAAAGTGGACCGACGCGCTGGGCGAGTTCTACAAGAAATTCGCCAAGGATCTCCGATACGCCGAGAAGCACATGGAAAACATCAAGCGTATGGAGAAGCCAACGGATGAAAAGTGCGAGCGCTGCGGCGCGCCGCTGGTAATCAAATGGGGCAAGCACGGATCGTTCTACGCTTGCAGCACCTACGATAAGGACGATCCGAACTCGTGCACGTTCACCAAGGAAAATCCGATCAATCTGCCCGATCTCGATTCGGCCGACCTGCAGGAAACCTCGCAGGAAGAGTATTGCGAAAACTGTGGCCGGGTGATGGTGCTGAAGCGTGGCCGCTTCGGTCAATTCATGGCCTGCACCGGATACCCCGACTGCAAAACCACGCGCCGGCTCGACCAGGGCAAGAAGGTGCCCGACATTCCGCTGGACGAAACCTGCCCGCAGTGCGGGCGTAACCTGATTCTGCGCCATGGCCGCTACGGCGAGTTCACTTCGTGCAGCGGCTATCCCGACTGCAAGTATGTGAAGCAGAATTTTATCGGCGTGAAGTGCCCGCTTTGCAAGGAAGGCGAACTGGTCGAAAAACGAGCGCGCAAGGGCAACACGTTTTATGGATGTTCGAACTATCCGAAGTGCAAATTTACGTCCGCCGCGAAGCCGATTGCGGAAAAATGCCCCAAGTGCGGACACGAATATCTTGTTGAGCGCATGCGCAAAGACGGGACGGTGATCGCATGCCCGAACAAAGAGTGCGATTATGAACGTGGGGCGGAAGGCGCGGCGGGTGCTGCCGCGAAGTCCAGTTGAGACGCTGAACGGCTGGAGCTGGTCTCATAAATATTCTAGGGGAGCACGCATTGGCCCTCAGGGGCTAAAGCCCGCACTATTGGCTGCTGCGAGCGGCACGGCTAAAGCCGTGCCCTTCCACAAAGCCATTTATGAGACCTGTTCTAGACTAAATTAAACGAAAATAACTAACGAGGCAAAATCATGGCAAAAAGAGCGACCGCAAATGATGCGCAGCTAATCCTGCAACTTTACGATCTCCGCCGCGAACCCGAAATGCGCAAGGCGAGGAACTGGTTCCTGGTGGATTTCTGGCCGCAGAGTGTGGATGACATTCTGAAGATCGGCAACGCGTTTCCCAGCCAGGAAAACAACTGGATGCGCCAGGTCGGCAGCTACTGGGATATGGCGGCCTCGCTGGTGCTGCAGGGCGCGCTGCATGAAGAGCTTTTTCTGCAACCCGGCTGCAGCGGAGAAATGTTTTTTCTCTTCGCGAAGGTTCAACCATTTCTGAAAGAGCTGCGCCAGAAGATGAACAATCCCGAAGCATGGGGGAACATCGAGAAGGTTGCAACCGGGTCCAAGTTCGCACGCAAGCGGCTGGAACGGGTTTCCGCCGCCGTGGAGATGCGGCGCAAACAACTGGCCAAAGCGGCGAAGAAAGACTGAGCGGGCGAGCATGAACTCGGCCGGACTCGGCGGTCTGAGCTTTCCTTGGAAAGCCGCTCCGCCGATTTGGAACGCATTTTTTCTCGTAGCTTGCCGTGCATTTCGCGCAGGAGAGACGGGGCAAGCCCCGTCTCTGCGCTGACCGCTTCTGCTATCCTTGCAAGTTGTGCGGATGCTCTGGTGGTTCCTGATCCTGGGAGTGAGTACAGTGGTAGTCGTGTCGGTTGCGGTGTCGCTCTACGTGCGGGTGCGGCGGCATATGAAGCAGTCCACGGCCCATGCAGGCGAATCGGAGCCGAACGGCCAGCGCCCGTCTTCGCCCAAAGCCTGATTTACCGCCGCGTGATCCGCCGGAGGAGAGGATCGCTATGTCGAAAGCAGCCACGCAAGTTCTAGCGGGGCAAAGCAGATTGTTGGAGTGGGCGAAAGAGGCGGCTGTTGTCATGGGCGCTAGTCTGTTCGTCGCGCTATGCGCGCGCGTGACCGTGCCGCTTCCGTTTACGCCAGTGCCGCTGACCCTGCAGAACTTCGGAGTGCTGGCCGTCGCTTTGGCGTTTGGCTCGCGGCGTGGCTTCGCGGCGCTCGCGTTATATGTTGCCGAGGGCGCAGTGGGACTCCCGGTGTTCAACGCGGCCGGCCCCGGTGGAATCGCACAGATCCTGGGCGCGACCGGCGGGTTCTTAATGGCGTATCCCTTCGTGGCATTGGTCACGGGATGGATTTACGAGCGCACCTCCTCACCCCAGAACGCGCAAACGCGGCGCGTTCCGGGGACCCCGGCATCACGCGGCTTCGGTTGGGCGGTATTGGCGTGCCTCGCCGGCGAGATTCTGCTGTTTGCTGGAGGCTTAGCCTGGCTGTTCGTGTTGACCCACTCGCTGGCGCAGACGATCAGGTGGGGGCTGTACTGGTTCGTATTCGCCGAAGTGATCAAGATCATGCTGGCCGCGGCGGTTGCCGGCAGATGGAGCCGGAGTTTTTCCGGCGGAGTCTGACGTTTTGGAAGGAAGTACAACGTTCTGCGGTGTCGGTGGAATATACAGATCCTTCGCTTCAGGATGACTCGGAGCTTAGGCCCCACCGTAGCGATAGCAGGTTAGAAGCCCAGAGCCGAAAGCCTAACAGTTTGGTGAAAAAGTCGTAGGCGTGGAAAGAACGACCACGGGGGCTAAAGCCCCTACTGATTCGAGGCGACTTGCGCGGCCCTGAAGGGCCGCTCTTCCACGGTTGTACAAATATTTCGGAGCTTTTCAGCAAACTGCTAAAGCCGAGAGCCGAATTTATGAGTACCGTTTCTTCTCCCGTTCGTGAAATTAGCGTGGCCCACAGCCCGGACTCCGATGACGCCTTCATGTTTTACGGCCTGGCCACGAACAAGGTTCGCGTGCCCGGGCTTCGTTTCACGCACACGCTGTGCGATATCGAAACGTTGAATCGCGACGCCCAGCGCGGTGTTTACGATGTCACCGCCATCTCGTTCCACGCCTATCCCTACATTCAGCAGAATTACGCTTTGATGTCGTGCGGAGGCAGCGTTGGGGATGGCTACGGCCCCACGCTGGTTTCGACGCGTCCCTTCACGCCGGCCGAAGTCAAAGGCAAGAAAATCGCCGTGCCCGGCAAGCTGACCACGGCATACCTGGCACTCAAGTTATTTGCGCCTGGCATCGAAGTGGAAGTTGTTCCCTTCGATCAGATCATTCCGCAGATTCTCGAAGGAAAATACGAGGCCGGGCTGATCATTCACGAGGGCCAGCTCACCTACGACAGATCCGGATTGCACCGGGTTGTGGATTTGGGCAGGTGGTGGCAGAAGGTTACGGGGCTGACGCTGCCGCTGGGCGGAAATGCGATTCGGCGATCGCTCGGCCCGGAGACGATAGCGAGTGTGACGCAGGCCCTGCACGACAGCATCCAGTACGCGATTGATCATCGCGACGAAGCGCTCAGCTATGCCATGCAGTTTGCGCGCGATCTCGACACGCAACTCGCCGACAAATTTGTCGGCATGTACGTGAACGAGCGCACGCTCGACTACGGCGATGACGGCCGGGAAGCGGTTCGGCGTCTGCTCGACATGGGGCATAAAGCGGGGATCATTCCGCATGCGCCGCGCGTGGAGTGGGTGTAGAGCAGCTACTAGCTTCTAGCTCCTAGCTTCTAGCTCGTGATGGCCACTTGCAAGCAAGGAGAAAACGCGCGACGAGAGGGCCGGCAGCTCAAGGCAGAATAGGGCGAACTATTCGACTGTGAAGCACATCATTGAGGTTCGCTAGGAGCCAGCAGCTAGAAGCTAGGAGCTAATAGCTGCCTCACCTCACTCTTTCCTTGAAGTCAAACACCGGATCAATATCCACCGGAACCTCCGATGCCGCTTTCAACGACGCCTTCAAGTCCTCCGGCATCTGCCCATACTTCGCAAACCAGTTCTCGGCGCGCTGGCGGTCGCCAGTGGCTTCAATCTCCAGCAACTCTTTAGCCAGGTCGGCGATCGCGACGGGGATCTTCTCGTAGTCCATCGCATAACGGCCATTCTGGTGGCGGAGAATTGCGCCGCGCTCGGATAGGTAGTTGAACTCCATCATCTCCGCTTGGCCGTGGGCCTCGGCGATACCGAAGCGCACGGTGCGGAACAGATCGCCGACATACGACGCGTAGGATTCTTCGAGCTTTTCCTTCGGGAGCGCGCCATGATCCACCAGATAGCGCAAGGCGAACATGCCAGTCGCGTCAGCTTTGGCTTCTTCCAACGCGCTATGGAGCGGACCGACCGCCTCGCGGATACTCACTTTGCCGGCTGCGGTCCGCGCATAGGCGGGACCGAGTCCGTGACAGATCTCGTGCATGATGGTTCCCAGCAGATACCCATCGGCGCTGACCTTCGCCGCCTGATTCGGTTCGATGAGCTTGTGCGCGAGGGGCACGATCACGTAGTCCACGCGGGCATCCATGAAATTCTTGAAGAACAGTTTCTTGCTGCCTTTCTGCTCGTGCACCCGGGGATCGTTCGGAAGATTGTCAGCCACTGCCTGATAGCCATGAGTCATGTCGCCGGCGCGAAACGGAGAGTCCATCACTTCCATTGGGGTTTCGAGGCCATGCTTCGACGGGCGGTCTTCGGGCGGCAAGGGGAGCGCATCCTGAATTTCGGGCACATACTTCTCGAAGAGCTCCAGCTTCTGGCTTTCGCGCTCGTTGCGCACCATCACGGCGGCGCCGTAGGAACCCTTCACGCCGAGCAAGTCGTCCATGTAGGTCTCGTACGGAGCAAAGACGATGTCGATCTTCGGGTTTTTCAATTCCAACCAGGCCAGGTCACTGGGGAAATAGTCGTCGCTGAGCAGTGCGACTGCGAGGAGGCGAAGGAATTTCGCAAAAGCGGGGTCTGCGCTAAGCCTGGCCGCTTCCCGCAAGGCGCTGGCGGCCGGTTCCAGAAACGCGCGATAGGCGACGTGGTAGGGAACCGCTTCCAGCTTCCCATCATGCCAGCGCACAATCGTGTACTGGTTATAGATCGCCGCTTTCCGTTCCGGATGATCCTTTATGTACTGCTCGATTTGCGGCCGTGTCAGATTGGCGGGATAGAAGCCCCGGCCCAGCGGCATCGGGCCGGTTCCGACAAAGGGCTTGTTGCCGTCAAGCAAGTCGAAACGCGAGGCATTGATCCACAAATAGCGGCGCAACGCGCGATCCCGCACACTTGTACTCGAGGCGAGCGCTTGGTAGAGCGTCAGCGCTTCGGGATCGCTCTGCCGCCAGTAGATGCTTTCGAGGTAGCCGCAAGCCTCCACCAGTTTGCGAACCAGTTGCACTTCACGAGCGCTCAAGCCGGCTGTCCGAAAAGGCATCTGGACGCGCCGGAATTTGGCGACGCGCTGCGCCAGGTCCGGCACAACCTGCAAATTCGCCGGTGCACCGCTTCTTGCGGCCGAGCCGGTCATGGAGCGGCTTTTAATGGATTGAGTGGAACCGGAAATCGAAAGGAGTAGAACAACCAACAACAGGGGCCCGTGGTCTTTCATGCGGCTCCGATCTTATCAAAAAAGCTGGGCGCGCCGGGGACCGGTATCATAGTTGTCATGTGGGACGAAAACGGCGCCCAGACGTTGCTCATTGACGCCGATGACACGCTCTGGGAAAACAACATTTACTTTGAACGCGCCATCGCCAAGTTCATTTCCTTGCTCAACCACCGCGAATACTCCCCCGAACAGGTTCGCCTGGTGCTGAACGACGTGGAGCGCGACTCCATCCTCAAGCACGGATACGGCTTGCACAGCTTTGCCCATTCGCTGATCGAGACCTTCGAGAAACTTTCCGCCGATCCGGTCACACCCGAGTTGCACGAGCGCATTCGCAGTTTTGCCCACCAGATCGCCGATCATCCTGTCGAGATCCTCTCGGGCGTGCCCGAGACCCTCGATTACCTGACCCAGCGTCACCATCTCATCATGATGACCAAGGGACACCCTGCCGAGCAGGCGAGCAAAGTGGAGCGCTCCGGCTTGAAGGCCTACTTCGCTGCCATCGAGATCGTGGCGGAAAAAGACGAAGCAACCTACCGCTCCGCTATCTCCAAGTACGGGCTCGTGGCCGACGAAACCTGGATGGTCGGGAACAGCCCCAAATCCGATATCAATCCAGCGCTCGCCGCCGGGCTACACGCTGTTTTCGTGCCCCACAGCGATACGTGGATCCTGGAGCACGAAGAACTGGCGAGCGCTTCGCCGCCTCAACGGCTGCTGGTAATCGAGCAGTTTCGCGAGCTGACAAAACATTTCTAGACAATATGTGGCAGTAATGACGGCAATAAATGCCCTTGTATCTCATGACCGCTGTGAGACACAAGGGCAACTTAGAGGCTATCTCATAATGAACCGAAAGAGTAAACTACGCGCTCCCTCAGGGGCTAAAGCCCGCGTCTTTTGTGGGCCTAAGCGGCACGGCTGAAGCCGTGCCCTACCCAAAACCATTTATGAGATAGCTTCGTAGCGTACGCAAACCAGATGTTATTGAACCGTGATGCTGACCGCGGCTGACGGAATGCCGTTGGCCACCACCTCCAGCGTGCTCGCGCCCGTTTCCATCGTGGCCGGAACATCGAAGTTGGTCGAAACCGTTGCCGTTCCGGTCGCCACTCCCATGGTGCTGTGATCATGCGTCCGCGCATAGAACACGTGATTCGTGCCGTTATTCGTGATCCGCACAAGCGGATAGTTGGTGGCAGTTTCGAGTTCGTCGCCAAAGGCGGCAGCCTGCGACAGACCGTTGAACTGGGTGCCGGAGATCGAATAAGTCGAGCCGCGAGTCACTGACGACGGATAAGTCGAAATCGCCGGTTGCCAGGATGTTTGATAAGTCCCAGTCGGATTGTAAAGTGCCGTTGTGCCGCCCCCGACTAACACCTGGCCGGTTGGAAGCATCATCAGGCTCCCGTAGGTAGCGGGTCCAGGTGTAAGGTTATTGCCGTCGAAGACGTAAGAGATCCCCGAATCGCCTTCCACCAGGACATTGCCATCGGGCAGCAGAACCGCAAAGGAATCGCCCGCGTTGTCGTCATTCGGGAAAACCGGTCCGACCGTCCACCCCCCCGCCAAACTGTCATAAATGGCAGTGTTTCCAGGACCGTTGTTTTTCGTATAGGAACCGGTCACGTACACCGTGCCGTCGGGACGCAGAATCTGCGGCCCGATCTCCCCAGGCGGGTAATAGCAGAGCTTTCCGCCTGGCCCATAGGGAATGCACCCGAAGGGCGACGGCGAGTGCAAGTCCACGATGGTGCTGCCGGCCGTTGCCCACTTCTTGAGCGTCGTTGAGTAAATCTCGGAGTTGGGAGCATTCTTCACATCGGCCGTGAGGATGCCGCCGTCGGCGAGCAAGGTCCATCCCTCTTCGGCATTGAAGTCGCTCTTGCCCTTGGAAGAAAGAGTCTTCCAGGTCAGGGTTTTGGGATCGAGCTCCCGCATCTGCGTGGTGAGTTTATTGCCCACCACAAAGCTGCCGTTCGGCAGCACCACCGAAGGAGAGTCGCCGATGTACTTCCAGCCTTTGGGCGGTTTCACTGCTGTCCAGGTGTTCGCCTTGGGGTCATAGATTGCCCCGAGGTTGGTGAGCACAAAGTTGCCGAAGTTATATTCGCCGCCCTCGATGATCACGCGTCCATCGGCCAGAACCGCAGAAGCAAAATCGTCCGGAGAATACCCGGACGGGAGACTGGCCATTTGCGACCAGGTTCCGTTGAGGTAGCTCCCGTTAATGTCAGGCGTGAGCTTCCACCAATCGGAGGAACTGAAGCCCTGCACGAGCACGGTGCCGTCGGTGAGCTGAAAACTGAACTGCATGCCATCCGGCGGTTGATTTTTGAGTGATTGTACGGTTTGCGCCAGCGCGGCGCCGGCCGTTGCCAGCAGCACCAGCGCTGACATAACAAAGAGTCTTGACAGAATGCGGGAATTGCCGCGAACTGCAGAGACACACTTCTTCCTGTGAACTGAAATACTGATCATCCTCACCCTCCCTGGGGACTACGGCTTGTGAAAAGCGCGGAGCGTAATGCTAACAGAGTTTTGTGAGATTGGGTAGAACGGAAAAGGCGTGGCGTGATCGCTGTTCTTCCTAATAGACACAGGCTGGAAGCCCGGAATCGCTTCCGGTTCCAGCCTGCGCTTCGATCAACTTGTCGGACGCCCTAGTTGCTCGGAGTGGGCGTAGTGTTGGTGGCGGTGGTTGTCGCCGCAGCCGGGTTGGCGGCGGTGGTGGCGGCCACCGGGTTAGCTGCGGGCTCGTTCGGGGCGTTGTAGCGCGCGAGGCGCGGGAAGAAAGGCGTCACTTCGAACGGCATTTTGTCGCGCGCCGAAGTGATAGCTACCGGCTGCGCCTTGACCATCTCGACTTTGCTGTCCCAGGCGTTGAGCTTGACGCGTCCGCCCAGCGGCAAAGCGGCAATCTGGTCGAGCTTGTTCCAATCCAGAGGCGGAGCTCCGTTGGTGAGCTGCGCCATGCGGGCCACCGTCCCGTTCACGGTCATGCTGTTGCCTAAGTGAGCCTGGAGGAGGGCCGTCAACTGCGGAGCGCGGACCTGAAGGGCCTTGAGAAACAGTCCCGCCGTTTCCAGTTTCTGGGCGTAAGGAGAAGCTTTCAGCATCTCAACCGCTTTTTTGTCGGCAGCCATCTCCTCTTCCGGAATGTGCTTAAAGCCCAGGTTCTGGAAGGTTGCCTCGTCGGAGAACAACATGCGGTCGTTGAACGCATACTGGCTGCCCAGGTTGTGGCCGAGAACGATGTGGGCCAGCTCGTGCGAGAGAACCATGGCCAAGCTGCCCTCGTCCGGAAGTACGTCAATCAAACCGCGGCTCACGATGATGGTGTTGCCGACGCTGAAAGTTTCCAGCGGAGAAGTGGTCAGCACGCGCGTGCGCACCGGGCGCGGCAGTTCAATATTGTTGGTGATCTCCAGGTTGTTGACGACGGTCTGCAGAACCTTGTCCACGTCGCCTTCGGGCGCGAGCAAGCCGGCACGTTCCAGACGTTCGACTACGTTGTCTTCGGCCTGCTGCTGCCATTCCCGTTCGGCGGCCAGCGGCGAAGCGTCCTGCGCGGCCGGTGTCTCGTCCTTCACGCTGTCCACGCGAATCTGGGTCAGCTCGTCGCTTGCCGTTCCCGTCTTCAGGTTATAGCCCCACAGGCGGGTCTGGGCTTTGAACGCGATCTTGTTGCGGGCGCCCGCCGTGAAGTCGCCTTCTTCGCTATAAATGTAGGCGGGAATCCAATAGCCCGGAATCAGGTTCAGCCGCCAACTGTCCATGTGGAAGTAGTAGCTATTGCGCGACGGCCGGGCGTAGGTGCCGTTCAACCGCACAATGTTGAAGTCCTGGTCTTCAATCCAGATGCGGCCCAGGAAGCGGCCACGGCCCGCGTCTTTCTTGGGGGTGATGTCAAACACCAGGCAGCGCACGTCGCCCAGAAACTCGCGGCGGGCGTAGCGGAAATCATAGTGCTGACGGTCGAAGTCGTTGCGGTCGGCGTAGATCATCCAGGAAAAGCCCAGGGGCTGATACTGGAACTTGAACAGCTTGGTGAAGCCGCCGAGGAGATGCTTCTCCATGCCCTCGTCTTTGTCCTTGGAACCTTTGCCCTTGTCCGAGAGAAAATCGGAGCGGTCAATGGAGTCGCTCAGATCCATGCGTCCCAGAAAGTAACGGTCGTTCTCCGGAATCGGCCCCAGCTGCGGGTCCTGCGTCAGGTTCTGGAGATACGTCTCGACGACGGGCGTATGGGGCGCCAGGAACTTGATCAGGTCATGTTCCCGCATGATGGCGCGGTCCACCACCTGATCCATGGTGGTTGGCGGCGCCAAGGCCGGCTGGGCCGGGCCGGATGCGGCCGGCGCCGTTGGCCCCTGCGAATTGTTCGGCGCGGACGCCGACTGTTGTGCCGCCGCCGTCATTGCCAGTGCCAGCAGGGCCAGAATGATCCAGTTTGTAGTGCGCATAACTCTCATCTCCCCAATTTCCGTACGCCAGTTTCAGTACGCCAGTTGAAATACCACGTGCACAATCGTTGTCGAATCCACGGCCTGCCCATTCCGCGTAGCCGGTTTGAAACGCATCTTGTTGGCGGCGGCGATGGCAGCCTCGTCCAGGCCATGACCCAGTCCGTGCACCACCCGGTTTACATGCAATTGCCCGCTCGCCGAGAACTCCACCTCGAGCAACACTTCCCCTTCCAGCTTCAGATTTCTCGCTTCCTGGGTATAAACCGGGTTAGGTTTATATATGATTTCGACCGCAGTCGAGGCTGGTCCCGTGTCCATCCGTTGCGCATGTGGAATGTTCTGCGCGACTTCCTGAGTGCCGAATCCCGAGGTTTGCACGGCCGCGTTGCCGCGCCCGCTGCTCCGTCCGTCGCCTCTTCCCGGAGTGGCGATTCCACTGCCAAAATCGGCGCTGGCAACTGTTCCCCTGATTCCTTTCGCTCCACCGGAGCCGTTGCCATACCCCGGCCCCACAGGCAAGTCAAACGAGCCGGCGGTCGCCGCGATGAGCTTGCCGCCGGGTTTGCTGTTTGCGCTCGGCTTCAGGCCATTGGGATCGCCAAACCCGCCGGTCTGCACCTTGTTGATGGGCGCATTCACGGTGGGCGCGGCCGAACTGCCCTGAAAATCTCCGGTATGAATCAGCATCGGCCGAGCTCCGCCCGAGACCGGCCTCAGCACCGCCGGCGCAAAGTTGTTCAGCGCC
>Ga0187803_10000381_pt1 | contig 18012 bp, 14 predicted proteins | sample NC_wetland_sal_i_2_FD_132425 | JGI IMG/M metagenome (GOLD analysis project Ga0187803, IMG submission 132425) | Wetland sediment microbial communities from Neuse River Estuary, North Carolina, USA - Control_3 | ecosystem: Environmental > Aquatic > Freshwater > Wetlands > Sediment | place: USA...
ATCCCCAACATCCCAATCACCGGCGTCGGATAAATCGATTTCCTGAGCGTCTCGTTATAGAAGCTGACGTTTCCGCCGGTAATCGGCGTGCCCAGCGCCACGCAGGCCTCGCTCAGTCCATCAATGGCCTGCGAGAATTGCCACATCACTTCCGGCTTTTCCGGGCTGCCAAAGTTGAGGCAGTTCGTCGCCGCAATTGGCCGCGCCCCGCTAGCCGCGACGTTCCGCGCCGCTTCCGCCACCGCGTGCATCGCGCCGACTTTCGGATTCAGTTGGCACCATCGCCCGTTTCCGTCCGTCGCCAGCGCCAGCGCGCGCTTCGTCTCTTTAATCCGCACCACCGCAGCGTCGCTCGCCCCCGGCCCCGCCAGAGTATTCGTCCTGACCGAAGTGTCGTACTGCTCGGTAATCCATTTTTTCGATGCGATCGTCGGCGATGCCAGCAATTTTGCAAAATTTGCGGTGAGGTCCGTTCCCTCCGCCGCAAACGCGAACCAGTCTCTCTCAGTTTCCTTCCGCGGCGCCGGCTCGGCCATTGGACGGTTGTACACCGGCCCTTCTTCCGCCAGTGGGTGTGCGGGAATCTTTCCCGCCACTTTGCCGTGGTCCTTCACCACCAGCAATCCGCCATCGGTCACTTCTCCCACGACCGTCGCGTCCAGGCCCCACTTCTTGAACACCGCCAGCACTTCCGGCTCGCGGCCCTTCTCCGCCACCAGCAGCATGCGTTCCTGCGATTCGCTCAGCATGATTTCATACGGCGTCATGCCGGTTTCGCGTTGCGGCACCTTTGCCAAGTCAATCTCAATCCCCGTTGCGCCGCGCGACGCCATCTCGCATGTCGAGCAGGTCAGCCCCGCCGCGCCCATATCCTGAATCGCCACCACCGCGCCAGTCTTCATCGCCTCCAGGCATGCTTCCAGCAGCAGCTTCTCCATGAACGGGTCGCCCACCTGCACGTTTGGCCGTTTCTGCTGAGATTCTTCCGTGAACTCCGCCGAAGCCAGCAGCGACGCGCCATGAATTCCATCGCGTCCCGTTTTCGCGCCTACGTAAATCACAGGATTGCCCGTTCCCTTCGCCTTCGCGAAGAACAGGTCTTCCTTTCGCGCGATTCCCAGCGCCAGCGCGTTCACCAGCGGGTTCTGCGAGTAACACGGCTCGAATGCCACTTCCCCGCCCACCGTCGGCACGCCGAAACAGTTTCCGTAACTTCCCACTCCGCGGATCACTCCGTCCAAAATCCGCCGGTTCTTCGCGGCGTCCTCTTCGCTTGTGGTCTTCGAAGGTGCAATTTCCCCGAATCGCAGCGAATCCAGCACCGCAATCGGCCGCGCTCCCATCGTGAAAATATCTCGCAGGATTCCGCCCACGCCTGTCGTCGCGCCCTGGAACGGCTCCACGTAGCTCGGGTGATTATGCGATTCAATCTTGAACGCCGCCACCAGCCCGTCCCCGATGTCCACCACGCCGGCGTTCTCGCCTGGCCCCTGCACCACCAATTTTCCGCGCGTGGGCAGCCGCTTCAGGTGCACCTTGCTCGATTTATACGAGCAGTGCTCGCTCCACATCACGCTGAAAATCCCCAGCTCCGTGATGTTCGGATCGCGCCCCAATATCTTTTGTATCCGTGCGTATTCTTCCTGCGTTACCCCGTGCTCCGCCGCAATTTCCGGCGTCACTTTGATTTCTGTCTGTGCCGTCGCCATCGTCCATCCTAAAAAGGTAGGGGCACGGCATGCCGTGCCCCTACGAAGAAAATTGTTCCCGGCGCTGTTCTCACGCGGTTGCCTTCGCCGTGCCCACCAGCGCCGTAATCATCGACCGGAAAATCACCAGCCCATCCTCCGAATCCAACACCTCTTCCACGGCCCGCTCGGGATGCGGCATCAGCCCCGCGACGTTTCTCGTCCGGTTGCAAATCCCGGCGATGTTTGCGGTCGAGCCGTTGGGATTTCCCGCAGCATCATCTTTTCCTCCCGGCGTCGTGTACCGGAAAAGTACCTGATGGTGCCTTTCCAATTCCCTGAGTGTCGCATCGTCGCAGGTGTAGTTCCCGTCGCTGTGCGCGATCGGAATCGTCAGGATCTGTCCCTGCTGCGCCGCGCACGTGAACGGACTTTGCGTCTCTTCCACACGGATGTGCACGTGCTTGCAAATAAATCGCAGCCCGGAGTTGCGCATCATGGCTCCCGGCAGCAGTCCCGCCTCCAGCAGAATCTGAAAGCCATTGCAGATGCCCAACACCAGCCCGCCGCCGTTTGCAAACTTCTCGACTGATTTCATCACAGGCGAAAACCGTGCAATTGCCCCCGTGCGAAGGTAATCCCCATACGAAAACCCGCCCGGCAGGATGATCGCGTCGCAATGATGTAGATCTTCGGATTGGTGCCAGATGAATTCCACCGGCTTGTGCAACACGTGGCCGATGGCGTGGTATGCGTCGTGATCGCAATTGGATCCGGGAAAGACTACGACTCCAAATTTCATCGCCTTGTCACTCCGGCTATCATTCGGGGAACTCTTATTTTAGCACAATGGATTACCTATGATTCGCTCCTGTGTAAGGACCGCCTTCCGAGGCGCGTTTTTTGCGCCCCGAATGGCGTTACGGGGCGGTCCGCCAACTCAACCAAACCGCCACCGCACGTGTCGTCACCAATCCTCCGAGAGCGCTGATGTAAAACGACGCTTCGCGAGTTCTAGCGACGCTTCTTCTTCGGCTTCGTGGTTTTCTCCGCCGCCGCCGATTCCCGCCGTTTTTTGCTCGCCCAAGCCTTCTTATTCACTTGCCGCCCGCGCGCAATCCCTAACGCATCAACAGGCACATTCTCCGTGATCGCAGAGCCAGCTGCGATGTAAGCGCCGTCACCAATCTTGACCGGAGCGACTAAGACGGAGTCACTTCCAACGAAAACTTTGTTTCCGATCGTAGTCGGATGTTTATGGAACCCGTCGTAATTGCACGTGATCGTTCCTGCACCGATGTTGGATTTGCTCCCGATTTTTGTGTCTCCGATGTAGGAAAGATGCGGAACCTTAGTCCCTTCGCCCACAACGCTTTTCTTTAACTCCACAAAATTCCCGATTCGCGCGCCGGTCTTCACATGCGTGCCCGGGCGTATCCGTGCGAACGGACCCACCACGGCATCGGAATCCACGCGGCTCTCAACCACCACGCTGTGTGGCTCGATGGTCACGTTGTTGCCGAGCACGGCGTCGTGGAGCACGCTGCCCGTCCGGATCACACAGCGCGCCCCGATTTTCGTCTTCCCTAGCAGCTGCACGCACGGCTCGATCACCGTGTCTTCACCCGCGGTCACTTCCGGATCGATCAGCACCGTTTCCGGCAACTGGATGGTCACGCCGTCCCTCATCAGTTCGTCGCGTTTCCACTCCCGGAACGTATGATCCACTCCCGCCAGGTCCGCCCGCGTGTTGCAGCCCAGCATCTCCCGCGAATCTCCCGCAATTTCCGCCAGCACGGTTTCGCCCTTTGCGTTCATCACCCCGATGGCGTCCGTCAAGTAGAGCTCCCGGTGCTTGTTGTTCGGTTTCACCTCGGCGAGCGCCGGCCAAAGCTTTGCCGTCGTGAAGCAGTACATGCTCGAATTAATCTCATTCAACTCCTGCTGCTCCGCAGTTAGTTGCGATTCCTCGATGATCGCCGCAACCGCATCTCCGCCCTTCCGCAAAATCCTTCCGTACCCGGACGGATCGGCGAGCACCGCCGTCAGGATCGTCGCTGCCGCTTGTCCCTTCCTATGTTTCTGGATTAGCGCCCGCAGCGTCTCCGTCCGCACCAGCGGCGCGTCTCCCGGCAACACCACCACAAACTTCGCGGTTCCTATCCCGCGTTTCGACACCAGCAGCGCGTGGCCCGTGCCGTTCTGGGGCTGCTGCAACACCGTCTCTGCACCCAGCGGTTCCACCACCTCCTGCACCTTTTCCGCCTGGTGTCCCACCACTACAACGATTTTTTTTGGTCCCACCGCCACGCACGCCCGCACTACGTGCTCCACCAATGGCCGCCCTCCCGCCGCGTGCAGCACTTTCGCCAAACTCGATTTCAACCGTGTCCCCTTGCCCGCCGCCAGGATCAAAATCGCCACATCATTGTTCTTCGTCATGGTGAAATCATTGTCCCGTGCCCTGCCCCGTTTGACAATCCGTCTCTTTCTTTATCGACGTCTTTCACCTGCACCGCAAGCCCAGCTAATGTTCTTTGCAAGGCCCGCGTTCTGGGATGGCTGGGCATCGCCGGTCTGACTCTGATGGGCGCTCTGGGAATCTAGCTTCGGGAAAATGATGGGGAAAATCCGAGAATACTGCACAACGGCCGCGTTCATCGGATTCTGCCAGCGCTGGACGCGGCTTCTCCAGCCCTTTAGTCCGCGGCCCTCGCCGGTATCACTAATTCGCCCAGTTCATGGCCTACCGCGCTGTGCTCTCGTGTCGTGATCTGCCACGAAGTCGGATCCGCCAGCAGCCAGCTTACCAGTTGCGTGTGCAGCGCGTGCCCCGCTTTGCGCGCTTCCACCCTTCCCAGCAACGGCAGTCCCACGAGCGCCAGGTCTCCGATCAGGTCCAGCGCCTTATGCCTACCGAATTCATCCGGATAGCGCAGCGGCCCATTCAGCACTCCATCGCTCGTCAGCACGATCGCATTCTCAAGTGATCCGCCCCGAATCAGTCCCATCGCCCGCAAGGGCTCAATGTCGCTCTCAAAACAAAACGTCCGCGCCCTCGAAAGCACCTTCCGGAAACTCTCCGCGTTTACCACTATCTCCACTTCCTGTTGCCCGACCAGGGGATGCGGAAAATCCACGTAGCAGTGCACCTCAAATTTCTCTGCCGGATAAATCCCTATTCTTCGCCCGTCTTCCACTACTTCCACCGGCTTCACCACTTTCAAGTAGCGCCGTTTTCTCCTCAGCCTGCGCACCCCTGCCTCGTCCAGAAGTTGCATGAACGGTTCAGCCGATCCATCGAGAATCGGCAGCTCGATCGCGTCGATATCCACAAAAACATTGTCGATCCCGCATGAATAAATCGCCGCCAGCAAGTGTTCCGTCGTGGACAGTAGTACGCCATTCTTCATTAAACTGGTTGCGTAACTGACGCGCGCAACGTTTTGTCCCTGTGCTTCAATCGGAAACAGGTCCAGATCCACGCGACGAAATACAATCCCGGTGTCCACCGGAGCTGGCACTAGGCGGATCTTGCTCTGCACCCCAGTGTGCAGTCCGACACCGTGGGTTTCCACTTCGTGCTGAATAGTTGTTTGAAACATGAGCGAACAATCCCTCTAAATGGTAGCACACTGTTCAGGGACTTTTCACATCTTTGTCCATTGTTTTCAATTAGTTATGGAAAATTAACCACACAAATCTCCCTAGGGTGTGGTTTTCATGCAACAAACTGCTAAGTTGCTACTCTGTCGGTCCTCACCTCTTTCCTTTTTCGCCCAACCAATCCAACTCTTCCTTGGTCCCTCCCATCGGAATGGTATAATTGCCTTTTGGCTCTCTTGTAAGGTGGTGAGGGATGAATCGTTTCGCTCGCTTTGCCATTTTGATTGTCTCGGTGCTCATTGTCGGCTGGGTTGGCATCGGCCACGTCCTGGGCCGGTCGGCAGACGAGAAAGGCTATAAATCCCTTATCGTCTATGGGGAAGTCCTACAGAAAATCCAGCAGGACTACGTTGACGAACCCAACATGCACCTCGTCACCGCGGGTTCGCTTCACGGCCTTCTGGAATCCCTGGACTCCGAGTCCAGCTATCTCACACCTCGCGAATTTACCGAGTACAAGCAAAAGAGCAGCAATCCCGCCACCGGCGAATCTGGCCTCAACCTGAGCAAGCGTTCCGGCTATGTTGTAGTCACTTCCGTTTTACCCGACAGCCCTGCGGAAAAGGCCGGCCTCCACAGCGGAGATTTTCTTGAATCCATCGCTGGTTTCACTACGCGCGAAATGTCCGTTGGTCAGGCCAAAAATCTTCTCGCCGGCCAGCCCGGCACTGCCGTCAAAGTCGGCGCGATCCGTCATGGCCGGACCGAACCAGAAGAGATTGAAATCGTGCGCCAGAAGCTCGCCACACCCAAGCTCATTGTTCAGAAAGTGGATAACGAGACCATTGCGTTCCGCTTCCCCACTCTGGACGCCGGCCGCGCCGAGGAGGTCCGCACCCGTCTCCTTGAGGCTCAGAAAGAGGGTATCTCCCGCGTCATCCTCGATGTACGCGATTGTGGACGCGGCCAGGATTCCGAAGCCATCGCTATTGCTCGGCTGTTCATTTCTTCTGGAAACCTAACCACCCTGAAAGGCCAAACCGTCCCAGAGCAGGTTTTTTCCGCCGAACCCGTCAAGGTTGTTTGGAAGGGCCCCGTTTCTGTCCTTACGGAAGTCACCACTACGGGTGCCGCGGAAGTTCTCGCTTCCGCCTTCGCCAATACCAAGCGCGGCGATATAGTCGGCGAGCGCACCTTTGGTCTTGCCTCCGGACAGAAGCTCATCCCCTTGGAAGACGGTGCCGCCCTTATTCTTACTGTCGCCAACTACTACAACGCCGACGGCAAATCCATTCTTGAGGAAGGCGTTGCTCCTACGGAAGTCGTTCGCGCCGCCTCTTCTTTTAATGACGACTCCGAAGACGGCGACGACTCTGCCGCCACAACCGGTGCGCAGAAAGAACTCTCCCCTAGCCCGCGTCCTCTTTCCCCTGATGACCCGGTCCTGCGCAGGGCACTCGAGCTCTTCAAAGCTCCTGTGAAGAAAGCTGCCTGATCTCGTTCGTGAATTCCACGCTCTCCGGATTCGTGCGAATCTCAACTCTGGTCTTCTGCCTTATCCTGGCAGCCCTATCTCTTTCATTCACCGGCTGCGGTAAAATTAGGTCGGCAATTCATTCCCTGCTGCACGCGAACCGCTCTTCCAAAACACGTCCGTCCCCCCACCCCGGTCACGCCGTCACTTCGGGCCCGCGCCTCGCCATCATTCTTGACGATGTCGCCACCGATCCCGCAGCCGCCGATGCTATTTTCGCTTTGCACTATCCGTTGACTCTGTCCGTCCTCCCCAATCATCCCCGTTCCGCACAGATTGCCCAGGAGGCTCATCGACGTGGCTACCAGGTCATGCTTCATCTCCCCATGGAATCCCTCGCGAACGAAACCCCGGAATCCCAGGAACTTCGCCCTGGCATGCCGCCCGCTGAAATTTCCTCTGTTTTGAACGCCATGCTGAGCACCGTGCCCTACGCCGCGGGGGTCAACAATCATCAAGGCTCCCTCGCCACTTCCGACCCTCGCCTTATGGCCAACCTCATGCCGGCTCTCCACTCTCACAATCTTTTCTTCATCGACAGCCGTACCACTGCCGCCACCGTTGCTTACGATGCGGCACAATCCTCTGGCGTGCCCTGCACGTTCCGCAACGTTCCATTCCTCGATGATGTTCAGGAAATCGGCGCGATCCGCCGCCAATTAGAAATTGCCGCCAAAGATGCGCGAGAGAGAGGCCAGGCCATCGCCATTGGCCATCCGCATCCCGAAACCCTGCATGCCCTCAGCGAATTCCTCCCCGAAGCCGAAGCCCAAGGCATCCACTTGGTTCACGCCTCCGACTTAGTTCATTAGTTTTGCGCAGGTCCGAGTGCTGGCGTCGCGCTTGGGCTTCTCGGTTCGCTCTCGTAGGGACCACCTTCCGAGGCGGTCCGCCAACTCAACCGCTCAACAATGCGACCCGTTCGCCATCCAAGTCCACTTCTTTAATTCTACGGCGCTGGGCTCGCAGCCTCGGTCACGTTACTTTTCGCCGGGAACAACCACATCACCACCAGAAACTGCAGCCCGATGGTGAGAAAACAAAACACGCTTCCTTCGGGCCCGACGCTGCCACCCGTGATCCATGCCGGCCCGTGTAATATTGCGTTCGAAAGATGTCCGTTAAGCAGTTCTCCGCTGTCCGGGACCGAATAGAGGAAGCTCTGGGCCCAATCAAAACTCGCGTGCAGCCCCACCGCGTACCAGAGATTCCCGGAACGTTTCAGCGTGAATGCAAAAAATAGTCCTACCAACACCACGCTCGCCGCTCCCACCCAGTTTTCTCCCTGATTGCTCAAGTGCACCAGTCCAAATACCAAGGAGAGAAACCCCGCTGTTGGCCAGAATCCAACAAACTTGCTTAAGCTGACCTGCGCGTATCCACGGAAAAGCGTTTCTTCGTACAATCCCACGAATGCAAACACAACCAGGTGCAAGATTCCCCATCTCATTATCTCTGGCCCGTGTAGTGCCCAACTCCCGAACGAATACCCCCCAAAGACTTGAATAAGTCCGATCAGGACGGACGCTTCCGTCAACCCAAATAGGAATCCTACCCAGAAATTCGCACGGAACGCCTTCTTCAACGGCAGTCCATACTCGCCGAAAGGCCTTTTTTCGATGAACGCCAACAGCAACGTGAGGCCTAGCACCACCCCAAAATTACCGGCCTCCAGAAAGAGCAGAAACTGCGGCGTAAACGAGCCTCGCGGTTGAGGCCCAAATAATCCTATTCCGAGCACAAGAAGGGCAGTCGGCGCAATTAGCATTGCCAACGATAAGAAAAGGAATACTTTCCATGCTGTCTGAAGCCCCGCAAAACTCTTTCGCGGCTCTGGCGGCCCCGATGGAAGCACCGATGGCTGAATCTGCGAATCCGTTTTAGCCTCCCCGGGATTGCCCAGTTCCATCCACCCTCCTAGGTCTGACTGGATCGGATCCATCCAGCGCGCTCGTGCGTCGTCCAGTCTCTACACTGATCGTATCCTGGCATTCCTATAATTCCTGCACCGCTTTCTAAGGAAATTCTGACATTCTTCGTGCGGCCCCTGCGATTCCATGCTATAACCTGTTTGAAATATTTTACGGGTTATCTTCACAGCCCGTTCCTCATGCGTCCCAATCAACACTCTTCTGCCCACCTCGTTGCTGGCCGTCTCGCACTCGATTTTGCCAATCTCTCGCCCTCCGCGCACGACCTCTCCTGGGATGAGTTCGTCTCTTTTCTGGTGGATGCGCGCCTAGTCTCGGAGCACCGCGCGGCTCGTCTCCGACCGCTTCTCACCACTGAACCTCAAGCCGTCGATGCGGTCCTCCTGCGCATTCTCCGACTCCGCGAATCTCTCCGCGCCATCTTTGCTTGCCTTGTCGACGGCGAGCCCTTTACCGCCTCCTGGGCCGAGCCGATCAACGAAATTCTCCGCATTACCGAAGGTCACGATGAACTCGTCTCCCGCGACGGTTCCTGGACACTCCAATTCGTGGCCCGCGAAAGCGGCCTGGATTGGCTCCTCGCCGCCGTCGCCCGCTCCGCCGCCGAACTCCTCGTCGAAGGTCCGCGCGCCCCTATTCGCCGCTGCGCCAACCCCTCCTGCCGCCTTTTCTTCTACGATGATTCCCGCACACATCGACGCCGCTGGTGCTCCATGGCCGTCTGCGGCAATCGTCACAAAGTTGCCGCCTTCCTCCGCCGCCACGCCTCTCGCCGCCGCGATTCCTGACTCCGCTCCTGTTGGGACCGCCATCTGAGGTCCGTTTTTTGGATCCCGGATGGTCTTGCAAGGCGGTCCGCCAATTGAAACTAATCTCGACACTGTCTCTGTCCCGTGTCCCCATGTTGTGGGCCGCTTATTTCGAGTCCCAGCCGACACACCGTAGCTACTTAACATATTTTGGCTGCTTGCCCTTTCCCCATGGATCATAGCTATGTGCGAACTCCAGCCGGTCCGCCAATGGCGGGTGGCTGTACAACCAGAGGGTGATGAATCGTGGGGGATTTGGGTCCGCCAAGTCCAACTCGCCCATCACTTGGAACGCATGCGCCGCCGCCTCGTTCGAATTGGGTACAATTCCGTGCGTCACTTCCAATCCATACACATCCGCCGCATGCTCCAGCGTCCGGCTGAACCCGTTCCCAATCGGTTCTGCGAAGAATCCCACTACACTCCCAATCAGCAGCAGCACCGCCAGGGCTGCCCAATCCTGCTGCCCGCGCACTCCCCACCGCTCGCCCCAAATGCTCAGCACCCACTGCAGCGCCCGATACGCCACGTATAGCGCCAGCAGAATTCCCGCGAGCGCGAAGGCGACCCCCTTTACGACGTGTCCCAAGGCATAGTGCCCCATTTCGTGCCCCACCACGAACAACACTTCGTCTGGCGCCATCTTCCGGATCGTGTTGTCCCACACCACTACCCTCTTGGACGCTCCGAATCCCGTTACATACGCATTGATCTCGTTGGTCTTTTCACTCGCCTCCATCAAAAACATTCGTCCCGGCGGAATCGGCATTCCCGCTCGCTGGGTCAATTCCCCAATCGATTCCACCAGGTCCGCATGCTTCTCCTGCAGGGGCACGAACCTGTAAAACATCGGATCCAGTACCCACGGGCTGATGAAAACCACAAACAAAATCATCGGAATCGCCGCAAACCAAAAGTATAGCCACCAGCTCTGCGGCTTCCGGCGGATCACGGCAAACAAGATCAGTACCGCCCCCAGACCCAATACCAAGCCAATCATTTCTCCCTTCGTCCAATCCCAGAACCACGATCCCCAGCCCTGGACGGACTGCTCATACTTCAGCGACTGTCGGTGCCAATACATCCTGATCGGCAACTGCAGCACCGCTCGCAACAACATCAGCCCCGGCACAAAGATCACCGCCTGCCATAACCGTTTCTTGCTCCGTGCTTCCGCGAAATCCCTTAGCCGGGCCACCACTCCCCTCTTCAGCAACACCACCAGCACCACGATTCCCCACGCCACCGAAACGAAATACAACACATAACCTGTCCGCGAGTAAGCTACCGCCTTCTCGTACCTCTCCCGGCTCAGTCGATACTGGTCGGTGGTCGGTCTTGCTGCTTGCGGCCCGCTACTCTCTGTGGACCCGCTCTGTGATTGCGTCGCTGTGCTTAGTGGCGTTTTTGGCGTTTGCGCCACAATCTTCGCGCCGCACGTCCACAACAGCGCCATCCCTGCCGCGCAAAGTATCCATCTCCGCCAATTCCTCCAACCCTGTCCATCCACTCTCTTGCCCTCTGAGACTCTTGCCATTACACGATTCCTTCCCGAGACACGCCTCTCAGGGTCTTCATCGAATACTCTATGCGAGGTTCCTCGTTTTGTTCCACCTCGGTAGATCCTGCTTTCCAGCTTCTCCTGCTCAGACGGCCCGCGCCGTTGCCTGTTTCGCTTCGCCCCCCTCTTCCCCATTGAGCCTCTTTCTCCCCAGTCGTATGCTTAGGGAGAGCCTCCCCTGGGAAGCTACGCGAGGTTCCTATGTCGGCTAAGATCATATTGCGCTCTCTTGTTTTTCTTATTGTGGCCATGTCTTGCTCTGCGATCCATCTGGCCGCGCAAGACGCACCGTCCGTCGCGGATGCCGCGCGCCGCTCACGCGAGCAAAAGAAGGACACCTCAAAACCCTCCCAAGTCCTTACCAACGACACGCTCCCGCCCAATCCCGCCGCGGACTCTTCCGCCCCTGCTGCGCCTACCGCTCCCGATTCCGCCGCAAAGGCCGAAAATGCTCCCTCGTCCTCAGCCAAGAAAGAGGAAGCAAGCTCCAGCGAGGATGAGGAGAAAAAAGAGAAAATTAAAGCTTTAAAGCAGGAAATCGCGGATAAACAGCAAAGTATCAATCTACTGCAGCGGGAAATTGCGCTTGCGCAGAATTCCTTCTATTCCAATCCCGAACACGACCGCGACAAGGCCGGCAAAGAAAAACTCGATTCCATGCAATCCGACTTGAATCAGCAGCAGGCTGAACTCGCCGAGCTCCAAGCCAAACTCGCTGAGCTCGGTCCACCAGAAGAGCCCAAGCCCTCCGAGCCTTCTCAGCCCTAATTCTTTCCGCCTGGGACTGCGCTCGGGGACTCCTTGCCCCGCCTCTTACTGTGGCCCTAGTATCAGTGGCAGTCCGTTCTTTGTGTTCCCCACGACCACGACCTTCGAGTTCGGGCTAGTTGCCAGCTTCTCTGTCGCTTCAATCCCCTTCCATTCCAGCAACTGCGAGCTGATTCCCTGCGCTACGATCTTCTGGAAGTCGGCTATGCCCTGCGCTTCGATCCTCTTGCGTTCTGCTTCCTGCTTTTCTTTCTGCAGGATGAAGCTCATCCGCAGTGCATCCTGTTCCGCCTGCTGCTTCGCCTCGATCGAGCTTTTCAGCATCGCCGGCAACTGCACATCGCGTAGCAGCACGTTTTCGACAATGACCCCTCGTGGCGCCAGTTGCGTCTTCAATTCGTCCTGGATCTGCTGCTGTACCAGTTCTCTCGCGTTCGTGTACAACGCATTTGCCGTATGCGCCGAAGTCGCCGCCCGGATCGCCGCACGCATGGTTGGCTCTACGATCTTCTCCGCGTAGTTCGAACCCACTTTTTGGTACACCTCCGCCGCTTGCGTGCGGTCTAGGTGAAACAGCAGCGTAGTATCCAGCGCCAGAATCAATCCCTCGTTCGACGGTACATTCGCGGTTTCTTTCGTGGATTGCGTCTGGATCGACAGCTTCTGCACAGACTTCAGGGGATTAATCATGTGAATCCCCTCGCCCAGCGCTTCGCCCGTCACTCTCCCAAACAGCGTCAGCACCCCAACGTGTCCGGTCGGAATTGATACTACGGTCGAAAACAGCAGGATTACGGCCAGGATTAGCGCGAAAAATCGTAGAATCCGGGATCCAAACCCGCTAAACCTCGGCATTGCCGGCACGTTTCCTCCCAAATCAAAGCCCTTTGTCGTATTCACCATCGCTCGCCTCCGTTTTCTGCGGCCACACCCATACTGTCCTTCTCTTTGTACTACTCGAGAATCTTCCCCCTTATTTCATCCCTTCGCCAGCTTTCAATCCTTCAGCAACCCCCGGCTCTCAAAACCTACTGGGCATTACGCGCCCTTGCTTCCTCCTGAATCCAGACACGACGACAACGTTTTTCCACAACCTCAAAAATTTTCTGCCTTCCTGAGTCTCTTTCTCGTTGACTCTCATTCACACGCGCGCAACAATCCTCGCATTCGTGCGGTTCGGCCACGCATTTTCTTGCTGCCCAGGGGGCTCACATTCACTCGTTGAGCGGGCGGCAACTGGGGGGAGAGCATTATGTCCTTGATGCCGGGCTCCACCGTTCAATGTATCAATCCACGTTGTGAAGAGCGGGGACACTGGGTTCGCGCCGACCTAGTCGGCTCCGAACACTGCCCTGCTTGCGGGGAATCCCTCCGCTACGTTCCGCCTCCGCTCGCTCCACGGCCCCATTTCCGCCCCAGGCCCCTTGCACCGCGTCCCCATCTCCGCCCGCGCTAGCTCCGTTTTGCCCAGCCACACCACGTCCCAGCCGTGGTGTCGGCTCACGCACCTTTTGGCAGCCGTCCAGCCGAGACCTGCGCTTAATTTTCCTCTTGTAGGGACCGCCTTCTGAGGCGGTCCGCCAAGTTAACCGCACCTCGACTAACCTCAGGTCATCCACCTTTGCCACTAGTAAACCATCCTCCATACCTCCTCCCGGGAACCTTTTCTCCCCTCTTGGCCTCTATCTCTACGAAGTCGCGTGGAGCGTTATTGTTTCCCAGTTTCCGCGCGGCGCACCGAGGTGCCTCATGTCCGACGCTGCTGGAAATCCGTCCTGGAAAAAGCGCCTACTTCTCATTGCAGCAGGCCTTCTCGCCTTCTCTCTGCTTTTTGTTGTGGCAGTTCGCATCACAGTGATGGAGATGTTTCGCGGCATTGCATCCTCAAGAGCAACGGGGCTCTCGGCCGTAACTGATTGGGACATGTCCAGCATGTGGTCAGCGAACGAAGGTTTTCCAATGATGCAAAAGGCGGTCAGCGGCGATTCCTGGATTGCGCGTAGCGCCGACCTGCGAACCCGTTCTTCATCCTACGAGCGTTCCGTCGCGAACCTCCACGAGATCGTTTCGACTCATCATGGCTACTTCGAAGATCTCCGCACGGAAAGCCGCTCCGGCTTCGGTCGTGCCCTAGCCGCGGCATTGGCCGTGCCTTCCGATCAGTTCGACGCCACTCTCATGGACTTACAAACTCTTGGGCGTGTCGAAGCCGTCTCGCAAGCCGGTGAAGATTCCGCCGTAAAGCTCGCCACTGCTGCCCGTCACCTGAACGCCGCGCAAACCAATCTTTCGCGCCTCCAGAAACTCCAGCGTGAGCGCAAGGGCGAGCTGCGCGACGCCGTTGCTCTGGAAAAGGACATCGCCCAAGCCGACGAATCCGTCGCTGAGGCCGAGCGCCTCCAGGAAAGCCTGCACTCCACCGTGGCTCAAGCACATATCCGCTTCACACTTATCGAGGATTACCGCGCACCCCTTCAGGTCAGTCTGGCAGGGGCCTCTCTGCAAATCCGTAATTCTCTCGTCGAGGGCATCAGTGCCATTTTCTCTACCGCTTCCCTTTTTCTCAGTGTCCTCCTGAGCTACGGCCTGCCGCTCTCATTCTGGTTGGCTCTGCTTTTTTGGCCAGCTCGCGTTCTCTATAGGCGCCTCCGCCGTAGCGCTCCAACGCTATCCCCGACAGCCTAGCCCGACCGCACCCGTTCGGGCTTGCAAAACAAAAAGGCCGGAAGCTTTCGCCTCCGGCCCCGTCCCTGCGTGAATTTTCCCCTGGTTCTACGTTTCCACGAGGCCTTTCTCCAAAATCTCCTCGTCGCTTAACCAGAGATCCGGAATATTCGCCGACCCCAGCCTCAGGATATCCTCCAGCGCCCCACGTACTTCCCGCAGCCGGAAGTCCACCCCAATCTTTTCCAGCAGATCGATCAGCGCCTGCGCTCCTTCCGCCAGCATCGCTTTGGGCCGCACTCCTGAACGGTCCAGCCGGTGATAGGTCACAATGTAGAAGGCGTTCAATCCCGCCCCGTGCCGCACGATGTGCAGGAACCCTCGTGCTTTCGGTTGCTGCGACGCCAGTTTTGCGGCTACTGCGGATCCAGATGGGAGTGCGCTCATCGCGTTTCCTCCTGTTCCTTCCGCCTTAGCTGCATCCGCTTGTACTCCCGCAATTCTCGCACTTGTAGCACGCGCCGTTCGGCACCATTAGCATCCCGCATTCCGAACACGTCGGCGCACCTTCATGTGCATTGCTCAACTTCGGCGTTGACACCCCGGCAGGGAGCGATGCAAGCGCTGCCAGAATCGCCGGGGCGGGAACGGCGGCTCCGGCATTTTCCGTTGGAGCTGTGCCATTCAGCTTTAGGTAATCCGAGGAGATGAATCGTCCACCCAGCCACCGCGCGATGTAGTCTAGTACCGACGACACAAAGCGAATGTTCGGATTCGCTGTGATGCCGGAGGGTTCAAACCGCGTATTCAGCAGCTTGTCCACAAACACCTTCAGGGGCACGCCATATTGCAGGCCGAGGGATATCGTCAGCGCCAATCCGTCCATGATGCCTGAGAGTGTCGATCCTTCTTTGGACATCTTGATGAAGATTTCACCGGGCCGCCCGTCTTCGTACATGCCGACGGTGATGTAACCTTCGTGCCCGCTCACGCTGAATTTGTGAGTGACCGAAGCGCGTTCGTACGGCATCTTCTCGCGCACCGCTCGCGCGAACAGTTCGCGTTGTACTGGCTCCACTACCGCTTGCGCCTTCTTCTCTTCCTTCTTATTGCCGGCTGCGTTCAACGGTTGCGATCGCTTCGAATTGTCTCGGTAGATGGCCACAGCTTTCAGCCCCAGCTTCCACGACTCAATATACGCGTTCATGATGTCTTCGACGGTCGATTCTTCCGGCATATTGATCGTCTTGCTGATTGCGCCCGAAAGGAACGGCTGCGCTGCCGCCATCATCTTCACGTGGCCCGTCCATGCGATCGAACGTCCGCCCGAAGTGGCCAGCGAGCAATCGAACACCGGCACGTGCTCTTCCTTCAGGAACGGCGCTCCATCGATTTTCCCATTCTTATCGATGTAGCTCACGATCTCGCTGGTCTGTTCCGGCGTATACCCGAGCTTCATAAGCGCCTGCGGCACCGTGTTGTTCACGATCTTGATCACCCCGCCGCCCACCAGTTTCTTCATCTTGACCAGCGCAAGGTCCGGTTCAATCCCTGTCGTGTCACAGTCCATCATGAAACCGATCGTACCCGTAGGCGCCAGCACCGTGACCTGGGAGTTCTTGTACCCGTACCTCTCGCCCAGTCCCAGCGCGTCATCCCACGCCTGCTGTGCGCCCATGTACAGCTCCGATTGCACATGCTCCGGCTTGATCCCGCGCATTGAATTCCGGTGCATCCGGACCACGTCCAGCATAGGTTCGCGATTGACGGTGTACCCTGGGAACGGCCCCATCCGTTCCGCCACGCGCGCGGACTGCGCGTACGCCTCACCACACATCATTGCGGTCACGGCGGCCGCCACGTCGCGTCCTTCGTCCGAATCGTACGGCAGCGCCATCGACATCAGCAGCGCGCCCAGGTTCGCGTACCCCAGTCCCAGCGGCCGGTAATTGTGCGAGTTCTCCTCAATCTTCGCTGTGGGGTAGCTGGCGTTGTCCACCAGGATTTCCTGCGCCGTGATCGTGACATCCACCGCGTGCTTGAACGCCCCCACGTCAAACTGCCCGTTTGCTCCCAGATACTTCATCAGGTTCAACGAAGCCAGGTTGCACGCCGTATCGTCCAGGAACATGTATTCGCTGCACGGATTGCTCGCATTGATGCGTGCCGTGTTCTTGCAGGTGTGCCAGCGGTTCACCGTCGTGTCGAACTGCATCCCCGGATCGCCGCAATGCCAGGTCGAATCCGAAATCTTGTTCAGTAGCTCCCGCGCACTCAGCTTTTCGTTCGGCTGACCGTCCGTGACGTTCTTCGTCCACCAGTCCTTGTTCTCTTCCACCGCATGCATGAAGTCGTCCGTCACGCGCACCGAGTGGTTCGCGTTCTGGAAAAAGATCGAGCTGTACGCTTCCCCGTCGATCGAGGAATCGTAGCCTTGCTCGATCAGCACGTGCGCTTTCTTTTCCTCCTTCACCTTGCACTCGATAAATTCCACGATATCCGGATGGTCGATGTTCAGAATCACCATCTTTGCCGCGCGCCGCGTCTTCCCGCCGCTCTTGATTACCCCCGCAAACGCGTCAAACCCCTTCATGAAGCTCACTGGCCCGGAGGCAATCCCTCCGCCGGACAGCGCCTCCCGGCTTCCCCGGAGCGTCGAAAAATTCGTCCCCGTTCCCGAACCCCACTTAAACAGCATTCCTTCGGTCCGCGTCAGCCCCATGATCGATTCCATGCTGTCGTGCACCGAGTTGATGAAGCACGCCGAACACTGCGGCTTCGCCTGTACGCCGACGTTGAACCACACCGGCGAATTAAAGCTCATCTTCTGTTCCACCAGCAGGTGCGTCAGCTCATCCCGGAAGGCATCTCGCGACGACGCGTCTGCAAAATATCCGCCCTCTTCCCCCCACCGTACAATCGTCTTCACCACCCGGCTGATCAGTTGCCGCACCGATCCTTCGCGCTCTGCCGTCCCGGGCTTCCCGCTGAAATACTTGCTAGTGACGATGTTTGTCGCCGTCTGCGACCAGCCCTTCGGCACCTCCACGCCTTCCTGCTTGAAGATGGTCACGCCCTTTTCGTTCCCGATCAGGGCTGTCCGCTTTTCCCATTCCACTTTGTCGAACGGGGACACCTTCCCGTCCGTGAAATATCGCTCAAACACTAAACCACTCTCCGTGCCGGCCCTCTCCGCCGCTGTCGTCTTTACCGTTTTCCCGTTCAATGCCGGCTTCACCGTTGCCATCCCGATTCCTCCCGCTGCGGGCTCCCGTGCCATGCGGGGGAACCCTTATATTTTACTCCCCCGGCTTTACTCCGTGCAGGACTCCACCCAGCCCTGCGGTCTTCAGATTCCAGGTTCCGTGGAAGCGGTCCGTTCACCAAAAATGAAAAAAACGAACGCGCTGCCCTTAGCCGGTGTTTTCCACACGGCCGAACAGCTTCACTC
>Ga0187803_10000382_pt1 | contig 17954 bp, 15 predicted proteins | sample NC_wetland_sal_i_2_FD_132425 | JGI IMG/M metagenome (GOLD analysis project Ga0187803, IMG submission 132425) | Wetland sediment microbial communities from Neuse River Estuary, North Carolina, USA - Control_3 | ecosystem: Environmental > Aquatic > Freshwater > Wetlands > Sediment | place: USA...
CCCCGCCGCGAGGCGGGGCTTTTTTCACGAGCCGCGCGGGATCATTTGAACTCGGCCGGCGGCGCGATTTCCTCCGTAGGCGGCGCTTCTAAATGGATGCTGCTGGGATTGATCCCGGTTCCCTTGTCGAGCACGCCCGTGACCATGCGCGGGAAGGCGATGACGATGCCGACCATGAGGACCTGGATCAGGACGAAGGGAATGACGCCCCAATAGATCTGCCCGGTGGTGAGCGGCGCCATGCGCTTGCCGGTGACGCGGTCGGTATATTCCTCGGAGGGCGCGACGCTCCTGAGATAGAACAGCGCGTAACCGAAGGGCGGGTGCATGAATGAGGTCTGCATGTTGACGCCCAGCAGCACGCCGAACCAGATGAGATCGATGCCGAGCTTCTCCGCCACCGGGCCCAAAAGCGGCACGATGATGAAGGCCAGCTCGAAGAAATCGAGGAAGAAGGCCAGGAAGAAGGCCAGCGCGTTGACCACGATCAGGAACCCCACCTGGCCGCCCGGCAGGCTGGTGAGCAGATGCTCGACCCACAGATCGCCGTTGACGCCCCGGAACACCAGGCTGAACACGGTCGAGCCGATCAGGATGAACATGACGAAGGAGGAGAGCTTCGCCGTCGTGTCCATCGCCTGCTTCATGAGCTTGATGTCGAGCCGGCGGTTGGCGAAGGCCAGGATGAGCGCGCCCGTCGATCCCATGGCGCCGCCCTCGGTCGGCGTGGCGATGCCGAGGAAGATGGTGCCGAGCACCAGGAAGATGAGCGCCAAAGGCGGCATCATGACGATGACGACCTGGCGCGAGAGCAGGCTGAGGACGTTGAGCTTGAGATACTTGTCGGCCAGCGCCATGGCGTAGGCGGCTGCTCCGACCAGGGCGCAGGCCCAGATCGGATGCAGGACGTCGTAATCGGAGAGGAAATAGGCCACGGCCACGCAGATCGCCACCACCACCCCGAGCGAGGCGTAACCCGCCTTGCCCGAGGACTCGCGCACGGTGATGGCGTCGAGCGGCAGGGCGGGAACCAATTTCGGCTTTAAAACCGAGACGATGAACACCCAAACGGCATAGAGCGCGGCCAGGCTCAGGCCGGGGATGAAGGCGCCCTGATACATGTCGCCGACCGACTTGCCGAGTTGGTCGGCCATCACGATCAGGACCAAGCTCGGCGGAATGATCTGTGCCAGCGTGCCCGAGGCCGCGATCACGCCGGCGGCGACGCGCCGGTCATAGCCGTAACGCAGCATGATCGGCAGCGAAATGAGGCCCATCGAGATCACCGAAGCCGCGACCACCCCGGTCGTCGCCGCCAACAGCGCGCCGACGAAGACCACCGCATAGGCCAAGCCGCCGCGGATCGGCCCGAACATCTGGCCGATGGTGTCGAGCAGATCCTCGGCCATGCCGCTGCGTTCCAGGATCAGGCCCATGAAGGTGAAAAACGGGATGGCGAGCAGCGTGTCGTTCGACATGATGCCGAAGATGCGTTGCGGCAGCGCCTGGATCAGATCCGGACCCAACAGCCCGTAATGGATGGCGATGACGCCGAACAGCAGGCCGTTGGCGGAGAGCGAGAACGCGACCGGATAGCCGATCATCAGCAGGACGATCAGCATCGCGAACATGCACGGCGCGATGTTGGCGACGAACAGCGCGCTCATTTCCCGCCCTCGGGCTTCATGATCATGTCCTCCGCGATCGTGCCTTCGGAGCCGTGGGCATGCCGCGGCGTCGGATCGGGAATCAGACCCATCAGGAAGGCGGCGCGTTTAATAATTTCCGAGACGCCCTGGATCGCCAGCAGGAAGAACCCGACCGGGATCATGAGCTTCACCGGCCAGCGCAGCAGCCCGTTGGCGCTGGGCGAATATTCGGTGAGCGCGAAGGATTGGGTGAACACCGGCCAGGACAGCGCCATGATGATGAGCGCCATGGGCAAAAGGAAGAATATCCCGCCCAGGAGGTCGATCCAGGCGCGTATGCGCGGGTTGAACCGGCTATAGATGATGTCGATGCGGACATGCTCGTTGCGCAAGAGCGTATAGCCCGCGCCGACCAGGAAGAAGCCGGTGTAGAGATACCACTGCAACTCGAGCCAACCATTGGAGCTGTAATTGAAGAGATAGCGCACCACGGCGTTGCCGGAACTCACCAGCACCGCGGCCAACACCAGCCAATAGACCGTCCGGCCGATTTTCTCGTTGAGGAAATCGATCCAGCGGCTCAAAAGCAGCAGGAAACCCAAGCCTGAAACCTCCCCCGCTCTCCCAAAAAACGGGCCGGTTCCACCGGCCCGTGGTATTGACGCGGACACTATGGCACGGGTTTTTGGCCGCTGCCAACCCCCTCACCCCCGCAAAAGCTGCTTGGCGGCGGGAATGACGGCTGAGTAAAGGCGCCGATCGCGCTCTAGCGGAAGAACAGCGCCATCGCTGCCAACAAAAGCGGCAACAGGCATAGGCCCGACCAGGCGATATAGGCGAAGAAATTCGGCATCTTGACGCCATAGCTCTCGACGATCGACTTCACCATCAGATTGGGCGCGTTTCCGATATAGGTCATGGCGCCGAAATAGCTGGCGCCGGCCGAGATCGCGGCCAGCGTCAGCGCCAACGGCCCGGTGAGGAGCCTGGCGTCGTCGCCGGCCAGGCCGAAGAACACCAGGTAGGCCGGCGCGTTGTCGAGCACCGAGGAGAGCAAGCCCGGCAGCAGGTAGAACAGCGGCACCACCGGCCTTCCCTGATCGAACATGGCGTTGAACAGGGCATGTCCCGGCCCGGCCTGGCCCGCCGCCATGATGGCGTCGACCGGGATCAAGGCCACGAAGATCGCGGCGAACAGGATCGAAATTTCGATGATCGGCGTCCACACGAAAGCGTTTTCCTGCCGCGTCGCCTTATGGGTGAGCTTCAGCGACAACACGCCGAGGAGGATGAACAGCGCGTCGGCCAGGATGTCGTCGAAGCTCCAAGGAATCCCGAAGAGGTCGAGCGCGCCGGGCAAGGACCAGAAGGTACGCAGCATCATGGTGATCGCCGCGCCCAAGAGGAGTAGCAGGTTGACGCCGCCGTCGATGCTCAGCTTCTCGATCTCCGGCAGTATTTCGCCGTCTTTCCGAGGATCCCGGTAGATGGCGCGGTCGACGGCATAGAACACCGCCAGCACCGCGCCGGCGAGCGTCAGCGTCGGCACGAACAAGTGCGTCACCGGCCAGAAGAACGGCACGCCGCGCAGATAACCCAGGAACAGCGGCGGATTGCCGAGCGGCGTCAGCGCGCCGCCGATGTTGCAGACCAGGAATATGAAGAAGACATAGATGTGCCCGGTCCGCGCCCGGTGGCGGTTGGCGCGCACCAGCGGCCGCAGCATCAGCATCGACGCGCCCGGCGTGCCGATGCAGCTCGACACCGCGGTGCTGATCGCCAACAGCGCGGTGTTGACGCCCGGCGTGCCGTGCGGCGCGCCCCTGATCCGGAGTCCGCCGGTGATGACGAACAGCGCGCCCAGCAGGAGCACGAAGGGCAGATAGGTGTTGAGCCCCATGTCGAGAAGGCGCCCAGCGGCGGCGCCTACGCCCTCGTGCAGCACATCGGGCGCGACGAAGGCCAGCGCCCAGAACGCCACCAGCTTGCCGTAATGCCGGCCCCAGATTCCCGGAACCGCCAGCGGCGCCGTGGCGATGGTCAGCAGCAGCCCGACGAAGGGCGATCCCCAGGCAAGAGTCGTATAAGGCATTTCCCCCGCCGCTCTCGGTTTCGGCCGCCGCTAGCATCGCCGGGGCGCGCTTGAAGTCAACCCCGGCGGCGGTGCCCCGCGCTTGCTCCGGCCGGCGCGCCGGACTAGTTTCCTTGCGGGAGAAGGAAGGGACGGCCGCCATGGACATGACCGGCGAATACATCATCGCCGCGCCGCGCGCGAAGGTATGGAGCGCGCTTAACGATCCCGAGATTCTGAAGCAATGCATCCCCGGCTGCCAGGAGATGCTGAAGACCTCCGACAACCAATTCGCCGCCAAGGTGCAGGCGCGGGTCGGCCCGGTGAGCGCGAGCTTCTCCGGCAAGGTGACGCTGTCCGATCTCGACCCGCCCAATGGCTGCCGCATCATCGGCGAGGGCACGGGCGGCGCCGCCGGCTTCGCCAAGGGCGGCGCCACGGTGCAGCTCGCCGACGAGGGCGCCGCCACCAAACTGACCTACAAGGTCGAGGCCCAGATCGGCGGCAAGCTGGCGCAGATCGGCTCGCGGCTGATCGACGGCGCCGCCCGAAAAATGGCGGATGATTTCTTCTCCCATTTCGCCACCCTGGTAAGCGCCCAGCCGCCTCCGGCCGCCCCCATCCCTGCCGCCATGCTGCCCGAGGAACGCGCGCCCCATATGCCGACCCCGGCCGAGCTCCTCACCCACCAGGAGGGCCGCCGCCTGCCGCCTTTCCTGTGGGTGACCATCCTGGCGGCGCTGGTGGCGGGCATTCTCTATTTCTTCGTCCACTGACGCTTGACGGCGGCGCCATGCTGGCGGAAAACTTGAGCTTATAAAGCGGCCGCGCCGCCGAATGCGGCCCGTTCATTCGAGGGAGACGTCCGACCATGCCCAGCGTATCCATGACCGTGAACGGCAAGAAGGCGTCCGGCACCGTCGAGCCGCGCACCTTGCTGGTCCAGTTCCTGCGCGAGACCCTGGCGCTGACCGGAACCCATGTCGGCTGCGACACCAGCCAGTGCGGCTGCTGCGTCGTCCACGTCAACGGCGACAGCGTCAAGAGCTGCACCATGCTGGCGGTGCAGGCCGACGGCGCCACCGTGACGACGATCGAGGGCCTGGCGAAAGGCGACGAGCTCCACCCGATGCAGGCCGCGTTCCGCGAGCACCACGGTCTGCAATGCGGCTACTGCACGCCCGGCATGGTGATGAGCGCGCTCGATCTGGTGAAGCACAACAAGAAGCCGAGCGAGCAGCAGATCCGCGAATGGCTCGAGGGCAATTTCTGCCGCTGCACCGGCTATCACAACATCGTCAAGGCGATCAAAGCCGGCGCGGAGGCGATGGCCAAGGCGCGGCCATGAGCATGCGTTTGATCGGCGACCCGGTGCGCCGCAAGGAAGACCTCCGCTTCCTCACCGGCAACGGCCACTATACCGACGACATCAACCGGCCGGGCCAGCTCTATGCCGTGTTCCTCCGCAGCCCGTACGCCCACGCCGAATTGAAGGGCGTCGACACCAAGAAGGCCAAGGCCGCGCCGGGCGTGGTCGCGGTTTATACCGGCGCCGACCTGGCGGCAGCCGGGATGGGCACATTGCCCTGCGGCTGGGGCGTCAAGAACAAGGACGGCTCGCCCATGGCCGAGCCGCCGCATCCGGTGTTGGCCACCGGCCGCGTGCGCCACGTCGGCGACCCCGTTTCCGTCGTGATAGCCGAGACCAAGGCACAGGCCGAGGAAGCCGCCGAGCTGATCGAGATCGATTACAAGGAATTGCCCGCCGTGCCCTCGGCCGAGGCCGCGCTCAAGAAAGGCGCGCCGCAGCTTTTCGACACCGTGCCGGGCAATCTCTGCTACGACTGGCACATTGGCGACCTGGCCGCGACCCAGGCCGCCTTCGCCAAGGCCGCGCATGTCACCAAGATCGACATGGTCAATAACCGGCTCATCCCCAACGCGATGGAGCCGCGCGCCTATATCGGCGAATACGACCGCGGCACCGGCGACTACACGCTCTACACCACCAGCCAGAACCCGCACGCCATCCGGCTCTTGATGGGCGCCTTCGTGCTGCATCTGCCCGAAAGCAAGCTGCGCGTGGTCGCGCCCGATGTCGGCGGCGGCTTCGGCTCCAAGATCTATCATTACGCCGAGGAGGCGGCCGTCACCTGGGCGGCAGGCAGGCTCGCGCGCCCGGTCAAATGGACCGCCGAACGCAGCGAAAGCTTCGTCTCGGACGCGCATGGCCGCGACCATGTCACCCATGCCGAACTGGCGCTGGACAAGGACGGGAAATTCCTGGCGTTGAAGGTTTCGACCATCGCCAACCTGGGCGGATATATCTCCACCTTCGCCCCGGCGGTGCCGACATATCTCTACGCCACGCTCTTGGCCGGGACCTACACCACGGCGGCGATCTATGCCGAGGTCAAGGCCGCCTTCACCAACACCGTGCCGGTCGACGCCTATCGCGGCGCCGGGCGGCCGGAGGCGAGCTATGTGTTGGAACGGATCATCGACCGGGCGGCGCGCGAGCTGAAAACCGATCCGGCGGAATTGCGCCGCCGCAACTTCATCCCCAAGAACGCCTATCCCTATCAGACGCCGGTGGCGCTGGCCTATGACAGCGGCGACTATTTCGCCACGCTCGACATGGCGCTCAAATCCGCCGACTACGCCGGCTTCGAGCAACGCCGCGCCGAAGCCAAGCAGCGCGGCAAGCTGCGCGGCATCGGCCTCTCGACATATATCGAGGCCTGCGGCGTCGCGCCCTCGGCGGTGGCGGGAGCGCTCGGCGCGCGCGCCGGGCTTTACGAGGTCGGCCAAATCCGGGTCAACCCGACCGGCAGCGTCACCGTCTTCACCGGCACGCACAGCCACGGCCAGGGCCACGAAACCACATTCGCCCAACTGGTGTCCGAACGCCTGGGCGTTCCCATCGAGCAAATCGATGTGGTGCACGGCGACACCGCCAAGACGCCCTTCGGCATGGGCACTTACGGCTCGCGCTCGCTGCCGGTCGGTGGCTCGGCGCTGGTCAAGGCGCTCGACAAGGTCGAGGCCAAGGGCAAGAAGATCGCGGCCCATCTGCTCGAAGCCGCCGAGGCCGATATCGAGTTCAAGGACGGCAAGTTCACCGTCGCCGGCACGGACAAGTCCAAATCCTTCGGCGAGATCGCCTTCGCCGCCTATGTGCCGCACAATTATCCGCTCGAAACGCTCGAGCCCGGCCTCGACGAGACCGCCTATTACGATCCCAAGAACTTCACCTTCCCTTCGGGCGCGCATATCGCCGAGGTCGAGATCGACCCCGACACCGGCATTGTCGAGCTCAGGCGCTTCACCGCCGCCGACGATTTCGGCCGCATCGTCAATCCGATGATCGTCGAGGGCCAGGTGCATGGCGGGCTGGCCCAGGGCATCGGCCAGGCGTTGTTCGAGGAATGCCGGTACGACGCGCGGAACGGCCAGCTTCTGACCGGCTCTTACATGGATTACCGCATGCCGCGCGCCGCCGATCTGCCCGCCTTCGCGGTTTCGACCCACGCCACGCTGTGCACGCACAATCCTTTGGGCGTCAAAGGCTGCGGCGAGGCCGGCGCCATTGGTGCGCCGGGCGCGGTGATGAACGCGGTGGTGAACGCGCTCGCGCCGCTGGGGATCCACGATCTGCAGATGCCGGCCACGTCCGAGCGCGTGTGGCGCGCCATCAAGGCCGCGCCGCAACGCGCCGCCTGAACGAATTCGAGGGAGAGCGAGATGTATAATTTCAACTATCAGAAGGCCAAGAGCGTCGCCGAGGCGGCGAGCCTCGTGGGCAAGGCGGCCGAGGGCAAGCTGGTCGCGGGCGGCATGACGCTGATCCCCTCTTTGAAACTGCGCCTGGCCAAGCCGAGCGACTTGGTCGATCTGGGCGGGATATCCGAATTGAAGGGCATCAAAAAGGACGGCAACGCCCTAGTGATCGGCGCCATGACGCGGCATATCGAGGTGGCGGAATCGGCCGAGGTCAAGCAGGCGATCCCGGCGCTGGCGCAGCTGGCGGCGCATATCGGCGATCCCGCCGTGCGCAATCGCGGCACGCTCGGCGGCTCGATCTCCAACAACGATCCGGCCGCGGATTATCCCGCGGCGGTTCTGGCCCTCAACGCCACCATCGTTACCAACAAGCGCAAGATTCCGGCCGACCAGTTCTTCAAGGGCATGTTCGAGACCGCGCTCGAGACCGGCGAGATCGTGACGGCGGTGTCGTTCCCCGTGCCCGACAAGGCCGCTTACATGAAATTCCCCAACCCGGCCTCGCGCTACGCCATCGTCGGCGTGTTCGTCGCCAAGGCCAAGGACGGCGTGCGCGTCGCCGTCACCGGCGCCGGGCCGGTGGTGTTCCGCCAGAAGGATATGGAAGCGGCGCTCGCCAAGACTTTCTCCGCCGACGCGATCAAGGGCGTGGCGCAGAAAGCCGACGCGCTCAATGCCGACATCCACGCCAGCGCCGAATACCGCGCGCATCTGGTCGGCGTGATGGCGAAACGGGCGGTCCAGGCAGCGGGATAGTCGCGAGTTAGATTATTCGGGTACTGCTCGATGACACTTCAAGACGCCGCCTTAGATATCTATCGTGGAACTTAGGCAACCGGAGGGTGCAGATTCATCGCGCGTGCGCGTCTTCGTCTTATGAATATTCTGTCAATTACGACGATAACAACGCTTTCAATATACGTAATTATAATTTCCCTCATAAGCATATTACTGCAATCTGAATTCACACCATTAGGACGAACAATAATAAATATTTTTGTCGTCAGTCTATCTATCGTGATAGTCGCATTTAGCCTTGTTGAGCACACACGTAATCATCTCGGCAATAGTGAAATTATGAACGCGTCCGCCATTAAGATAGAAGCGATTTATCACCGATTTCGTATCAGCTATTACGCCGGAACATATGATCAAGCATTGCTAGAGCAAACTCAAAAGGAATACAGCGAAGCTCTGCGCGAATGCCCCCTCAATCATACCAAGGGCGATTTCGATCTATTTCGCGTGCAAAAGGCAAAAGATTTTGGAATTGACGGAATCAAATATTTTCCGCATCGAGCTATCATCCAAACCGTTTATTGGCTCCGCGCAATAGGGCTATACGTTGCTGGTATGGCCATACCACCGTTGATAATCGCGGTAATCGTCTTCCTTGGTCGGCAAAAATTCTTTGTCCATTAATGGATAAGGCATGATAAGGGCAAACAGTCGAATCCGAAACTTACTAAATGAATTTGAGATAGAATTCCTAGAACACGGCGCAAGCGCAATCCAAAGAATTCTTCCCCATGTGAAGTTGTCCGCATGGCGGGAATCAAACTGGCGGGAGCCCGGATGCGTATGGGGTTCGTGAAGCCGCACAGAAATGCGCGTTACCCTGACAATAGGTAATCAAGGAAATGCAAGGGCTCGGTCTCTCAGTGCTGTTGTAACGCGCCGAAGCCTGCCAGGCTCTCAAGGCATTGCCGGAACGGTTTTAGATCTTCGAGAAAACGAAATCTGTAATGTTATCGCTGAAAGAGTGTCGGCGGTCCTTAGGATACCGCGATCAGACAGGTCAGGCGCATCTATGCGAGCGATCACTAATGCGTTTGACGAATATATCGTTTCGAAACATATAGAAGAACATTACGATTTCCAAACATCTATTGGTTCAATTTTTGACGCGCCTCATGAATTATCAGAGGAAAGTTACGAAAGCAAATCCATCACTTTTGGATGCTTAGTCGATGCCAACAACAACGACACGACGGAGATAGGCGCGAAATTCCCTGGTGCATTCTTAAAAACAAAAAAATACAAGGCACTCTCAGATGGGTATCGTACGGCTTATTATATTTCAAATTCTGGCAGCGTTCAGAACTTTGTAGATCTCGATAAATTTGATCAGACGCCTTTAGTTGCAACACACTATTATCCGGATTGGGCGGAGCCATTAGCATTGTCGAGCCGCAAAAGACGCATTGGTATCGCGTTAAGTCGTCAAGGAGACATCTTAGTCTTTGATAATGGCACCCTACGATTCACATACCGATACGGCCAATGGCAATATTGGAATCATGCTCATCTTATTAATTTGCTGCGAGATCGGACTAGAGCTCAGAAAGTTGCCAGAAAAATCCTCGGGAGGGTGGTAGGAACGATATATCGTGCCGCACTTGATGTTTCATTTCGTCGATCTGGAGGACTATTTGTAATTTTACGTCGCAAAAAGGACCTAACAAAAATTGTGCGTCGAGGAGACTCTGTCTTCGATCACAGCGATCGTAACGAAGCCGACCGCGAATTTGATACCGTCTTAGCTAATCACACAATTCAAACGCTATCTCGACGTATCCTCGTAGAACTCGCATCCCTTGATGGTGCCATTGTAGTTTCTAATTCCGGTAAAATTCTTGCTTATGGCGCAATTCTTCAGCCGAAGAAATCGGGGCCACTCAAAGGAACCGAGGGAAGTCGAACAAAGGCGGCAATTGGAGCTTCCAACTTCGGTTTGGCAGTTAAAGTTAGTTCCGATGGCGATATTGTAATTTATCACGAGGCTAAGGAATTCATTCGCATCTAATCTAATTATCGCTATTACTCGGCTTCTATGAGGGAAAATTCCTCCAGCGTCATCATCGTATCGGCAAAAGTATGTGAGGCTAGAATAGGTATTGATCCCGCCCGGCCTCATGGTTTATCCATGAGAACTAATGGGTAGAGCCTTACTTTCAATGTCCCAGCCGTGATATCCGCCGCGCAACTCCGGGCAGCGCGGGCGCTGCTCGGCGTCGACCAGCGCCAGTTGGCCGATCTTTCGGGCCTGTCGGTGCCGACCATCCAGCGCATGGAAGCGAGCGACGGCGTCATCCGCGGCAATGTCGATTCGCTGACCAAGCTGACCGGCGCGCTCGACGCCGCCGGCATCGAGCTCATCGCCGAAGGTGCGGCGAGCACCGGCGGCGGGCGCGGCGTGCGGCTTAAAGCCCCTGGGAGGCGAAACTAAGGCCGCATGCCAGTCCAGATCGCCCTTTATTGCGTCGCCGCGCTGCTCGCGACTTCGGTTCTCGGTGTCGCCACCTCGCGGACGCAAGCCGGCACGCCGCTGGTCTACGGTATCTGCCTCGCGGCCTCGGCGGTCGCGCTGGTCTCCGCGCTGGCCCAGCTGCTCGCCGGTGGTGCTACGGATTCCACGCTGGTGCTGCCCTTGGGCTTGCCTTGGCTGGGATCTCATTTCCGCATCGACGCGCTCGCCGCGTTTTTCCTCGTCGTCGTCAATCTCGGTGGCGGGGCCGCCAGCCTGTTCGCGTTGGGCTATGGGCGGCACGAAACCGCGCCGCACCGCGTCTTGCCCTTTTATCCCGCCTTCCTCGCCGGCATGAATCTGGTCGTGCTCGCCGACGACGCCTTCACCTTCCTGTTGTGCTGGGAGTTCATGTCGCTCTCTTCCTGGGCGCTGGTGATGGCGCATCACCGCGATCCCGAAAACCGCCGCGCCGGCTACATCTATCTCTTGATGGCGAGCTTCGGCACGCTTGCCTTGGTGCTGGCCTTCGGCCTGCTCGCCGGGCCGGATGGCGGCTACGGCTTTGCCGCGATCCGGGCATCCGGCCATCCCGCCACCATGATCGCCGCCTTGGTGCTGGTGCTGGTGCTGTTGGGCGCCGGGTCGAAAGCCGGATTGGTGCCGCTCCATGTCTGGCTGCCGCTCGCCCATCCGGCGGCGCCCAGCCATGTCTCGGCGCTGATGAGCGGCGTCATGACCAAGGTCGCGGTTTACGGCTTTATCCGTATCATCTTCGATCTGCTCGGCGAGCCGAGCTGGTGGTCGAGCATGGTGGTGCTGGCGCTGGCCGGGATCACCACCGTTTTGGGCGTGCTCTATGCCTTGATGCAGCACGATCTGAAGCGCCTGCTCGCTTATCACACGGTCGAGAATATCGGCATCATCTTCATCGGCCTCGGCCTCGCCCTCGCCTTCCGCACCGACGGCATGGAATGGGCGGCGGCGCTGGCCTTCACCGCGGCGCTGTTCCACGTCTTCAATCATTCGCTGTTCAAGAGCCTGCTGTTCTTCGGCGCGGGCGCGGTGCTGAATTCGACCGGCGAGCGCGACATGGAACGCCTGGGCGGGCTCATCCACCGCATGCCACTCGCATCTTTCGCTTTCCTGGTCGGCTGCGTCGCCATCTCGGCGCTGCCGCCGCTCAACGGTTTCGTCTCCGAATGGCTGACCTTCCAGGCGATCTTGCTCAGCCCCGAGCTGCCGCAATGGGGATTGAAGATCCTGATCCCGGTGGTGGGCGCGCTGCTGGCGCTGTCGGCGGCGCTGGCCGGCGCGTGTTTCGTCAAGGCCTTCGGCGTCACCTTCCTCGGCCGGCCGCGCTCGAAACATGCGGAAAAAGCGCTGGAGACCGACCGCTTCTCGCTCGCTGCCATGTTCCTGCTGGCGGCGTTGTGTCTCTTCGCCGGCATCCTGCCCGGTTTCGTGATCGACGCGCTGGCGCCGGTGACGCAAAGCCTGGTCGACGGCCACATGCCGGCGCAAAGCACCCTGTCCTGGCTAGCGATAATTCCGGTGAGCGAGAGCCGCAGCTCCTATGACGGGATGCTGGTCTTCGTCTTCATCACGCTCTCGGCCCTGCTCTCCGTCTATGCCATCCATCGCCTGGCCTCGCACGCGTTGCGCCGCGCGCCGGCCTGGGATTGCGGCTATCCCGATCCGAGCCCGCTTACGCAGTACACCGCGAGCAGCTTCGCCCAGCCGATCCGCCGCGTCTTCGGCGCCGTCGTGTTCCGCGCGCGCGAACGCGTCGAAATGCCGCCGCCCGGCGATCCAAGCCCGGCCGTTCTCCATGTCGAGCTGCGCGATCCGATCTGGGATTTGTTTTATGCGCCGGTGGCTTTCGCCGCGGGTTTCGCGGCGGAGCGGCTCAATCATCTCCAGTTCCTGACCATCCGGCGCTATCTGATGCTGGTCTTCGTCCTCCTGATCCTCTTGCTGTTGGTGGCGGCGATATGGCTCTGATCCGCGATTTCGCCGTGCAATGCGCGCAGATGCTGCTGGTGCTGGCGCTCGCGCCGGCGCTGACCGGCCTCACGCGCAAGATCAAGGCGCGGCTGTTGCGCCGGCGCGGCCCGCCGCTCTTCCAGCCCTATCGCGACCTGCTGCGGCTGTTGCGGAAAGAGGCGGTGCTGGCGGAAAACGCCAGCTGGCTGTTCCGCGTGGCGCCCTATCTGATCGTCTCCGCCACCTGGGTGGCCGCGGCCCTGATTCCCACCTTCGCCACCGGGCTGATGTTCAGCTGGTCGGCCGATCTTATCGCCATCATCGCGCTCTTGGCCAGCGCGCGGTTTTTCCTGGCCTTGGCCGGCATGGATGTCGGCACCAGTTTCGGCGGCATCGGTTCGAGCCGCGAGGTGATGATCGCCTCGTTGGCCGAGCCGGCCATGATCGTGATCGTGTTCACGCTGGCGTTGATCGCGGGCTCGACCCAGCTTTCGACCATCGCCGGATTCATGGGATCGCCCGAGGTGGGGTTGCGCGTCTCGCTCGGGCTGGCGCTGATCGGCATGATCATCGTCGCCCTCTCCGAGAATGCGCGTATCCCGGTCGACAATCCCGCTACGCATCTCGAACTCACCATGGTGCACGAGGCGATGACGCTCGAATATTCCGGGCGGCACTTGGCGCTCATCGAGCTCGCTGCCATGCTCAAGCTGCTGCTCTATGTCTCGCTGATCGTTTGCGTGTTCGTGCCCTTGGGCCAGGCGCCGCCGGAAGGTTCATTCGCCGCCTATCTCGCGGGAGCCTTGGCCTATCTCGTCAAGCTCGCCGTCGCCGGGATTTTGCTGGCGGTGTTCGAGACCGCCATCGCCAAGATGCGTGTCTTCCGCGTGCCCCAGTTCCTGGGCGCGGCGCTGATGCTGGGGTTGCTCGGCATGCTGCTGCGTTTCGTTTCGGGGGGCTTCTAGATGAGCGGCCATCTCGCCTTCGACCTCGCCCATCTGCTCGCCGGCAGCCTGGTGCTGGCGAGCTTCATGCTGCTCTATCAGGACCGGCTCTACGCGCTGATCAACGTCTATGCCGGGCATGCGTTGGTGTTGACGCTGTCGGTCGCCTGGCAGGCTTACATTCAAAACGCGCCGCATCTCTACATCACGGCCGGCCTCGCGCTCGGCTTCAAGGCCATCATCATTCCGGTCGCGCTGCGGCGGATCGTCCAGCAACTGGGCATCCACCGCGAAATCGAAACCGTGGTCGGCATCGGCCTGACCATGCTCGCCGGCATGGCGCTGGTGGCGCTGTCGATGGTGGTCATGCTGCGCGTGACCGGCGCTGCGGCCCCGATCGCGCGCGAGGATTTGGCCTTCGCGCTGGCCGTCGTGCTGTTGGGATTGCTGACGATGGTGACGCGGCGCAACGCCGTGAGCCAGATCATCGGCTTCATGTCGCTCGAAAACGGGCTGGTTCTGGCCGCGACCGGCGCCAAGGGCATGCCGTTGGTGGTCGAGATCAGCGTCGCCTTCTCCATCCTCATCGCCTTCATCGTCATCGGCATCTTCCTGTTCCGCATCCGCGAGCGTTTCGACACCGTGGATGTCGGGGCGATGGACCAGTTCCGGGGGGAACGCCGATGATGGGATTCGCTTTCGAGCGGATGGAGGCCGTGCTGCTGATCCCGCTTGGCGCGGCGGCGCTGCTCGCTTTCCTGCCGGGTTACCGGCTTTCAGCGCGGCTCAACGTCGCGGCCGCTTTCTTGACGCTGCTTGTTTCCGTGTCGCTGCTGCTGGGCGACCGCTCCGCGCCCGGCCGTTATCTGCTGATCGACGACCTCAACATCGTCTTCATCGTGCTCACCACCTTCGTCGGATTCACCACCAGCGTCTTCAGCGCCAGCTATATCGGCCACGAGATCGAGACCAAGCGGCTGACGCCGGTCTATCTGCGCTTCTATCACGCCATGTATCAGGTCCTGATGTTCGCCATGAACCTGGCGCTGCTGGCGAACAACATCGGGCTGATGTGGGTCGCGGTCGAGATGGCGACGCTTACCACCGTGCTCATGGTCGGAATCTACCGCACCCACGAGGCGCTCGAGGCGGCCTGGAAATATTTCATCCTCGGCAGCGTCGGCATCGCGCTGGCGCTGTTCGGCACCATCCTGATCTATGTCGCGGCGCAGCCGGTGATCGGCGAAGGCATCGACGCCATGGTGTGGACCGAGCTGGTCGCGCACGCATCCAGCTTCGATCCGGCGCTGTTGAACGTCGCCTTCATTTTCCTACTGATGGGTTACGGCACCAAGGTGGGATTGGCGCCGCTGCATGCCTGGCTGCCCGACGCCCATGCCGAAGGCCCGACGCCGATCTCGGCGGTGCTGTCGGGACTGTTGTTGAACGTCGCGCTCTACGCCGTGTTGCGCTTCAAGGTGCTGCTCTCCGCCAACGATGCTGCGGTGGCGCCCGGCCCGCTGATGGTGACGTTGGGCCTGGTCTCGTTGATCTTCGCCGCGTTCATGCTTTACCGCCGCCGCGACATCAAGCGGCTGTTCGCCTATTCCTCGATCGAGCACATGGGCATCATCACCTTCGCCTTCGGCATGGGCGGGCCGCTCGCCAATTTCGCGGGCTTGCTGCACATGACCATGCACAGCCTGACCAAATCGGGAATCTTCTTCGCGGTCGGCCACATCGCCCAGGTCAAGGGCACGCAGCGCATTGCCGATATCGGCGGCCTGACCGAAACCCATCCCTGGCTCGGCTGGAGCCTGGTGCTGGGCGTGATCGCCATCGCCGGTTTTCCGCCGCTCGGCATCTTCATGAGCGAGTTCCTGGTGGTGAGCTCGACCTTCGCGCGGCAGCCCCTGCTCGCCATTCTGCTGGTGGCGGGATTGCTGATCGCGCTCGGCGCGCTGCTGCTGCGCCTCAACGGCCTCGCCTTCGGCGAGCCGCGCGGTGCCGTGGCGCCGGTCAAGGCGTCTTATGTGCCCTTGTTCGCGCATCTGGCGCTGGTCTTCGCCGCCGGCATCTACCTGCCGCCGCAGCTGGTGATCTGGTTCCAGCATGTCTCCAGCCTGCTGAAATAGGGCGCGCATGACCGCACTCGGCGATCTCATCAAACAGGGCAAGAATGTCGCGACGCATCGGCCTCGGCCGCGCGTTGTCGTCGATGCCAAGACCTGGAATCTCGCGGCGGTCGTGCTGGGTCAAGGGCGTCTCACTTTGCTCGGGCTGTGGGGCGACAAAGCCTTCGTGCATATGGCCTTGCTCGACGAGGCGGCCCGCGATTTCGCCGTGCTGAGTTTGGCATGCAAGACCGGACGCTTTCCCTCGGTGGGACAAACGCATCCACCGGCGATCCGCCTGGAACGGACGATCCACGATCTTTACGGCCTCCTGCCCGAAGGCGCGCCGGATATGCGCCCCTGGCTCGATCACGGGCAATGGCCGGGCCACCGGAAACGCGCGGCCACGGATTATTCCTTCCTGCCAGCCAAGGGCGAGCATCTGCACCAGATTCCGGTCGGCCCGGTCCATGCCGGCATCATCGAGCCCGGCCATTTCCGTTTCACCGCCAATGGCGAAACCGTGGTGCGGCTGGAAGAGCGCCTGGGCTATGTCCACAAGGGCGTCGAAAAGCTGATGGCGGGCGCCGATCTCCACATCGCCGCCAAACTCGCCGGACGGGTTTCGGGCGACAGCACGGTCGCCTACGCCGTGGCCTTCGCGCGCGCGGCCGAGGCGGCGCTCGGGATCGAGGCGCCGCCGCGCGCCCATTATCTGCGCGCGCTGATGGCCGAGCTCGAACGTCTCGCCAATCATTTCGGCGATATTGGCGCCATCTGCAACGACGCCTCGTTTTCCCTGATGCACGCCCATTGCGGCGTGTTGCGCGAGCGCGTGCTGCGCGCCGCCGATGCGGCTTTCGGCCACCGGCTGATGCGCGATTGCGCCCTGCCCGGCGGCGTCGCATCCGATCTGGGCAAGGACGGCATCGCCGCCATCGGCGAGCTGGTCGATGAAGCCAAACGGCGCTTTCCGGCCTTGGTCAATCTCTACGACAACACCGCCTCGCTCCAGGACCGCACATTCGGCACCGGCGTGCTGCGCCCGGAACTGGCGCGGCGCTTCGGCGCGGGCGGTTATATCGGCCGCGCCTCGGGACGGAGCTTCGATGCGCGCCGCGATTTCGCCTACGCGCCTTACGACCAGTTGAAATTCGAGGTGCCAGCGCGCGGTGAGGGCGACGTCGATGCGCGCATCTGGATCCGTATCCGCGAGGTCGAGCAAAGCCTCGATCTGATCGGCCAGATTCTGAAACGCCTGCCCGCCGGCCGGTTCCGCGCGGGCCTGCCCAAGCCCGGCCGGGCTTCGCGCGAAGGCGTGGCTTTGGTCGAGGGCTTCCGCGGCGATATCCTGGTTTGGCTGCGGCTTGGCCGCGACGGCAAGGTCGAGCGCTGCCATCTGCGCGATCCGTCCTGGTTCCAATGGCCGCTGCTCGAAGCGGTGATCGAGAACAACATCGTCGCCGATTTCCCGCTCTGCAATAAATCCTTCAATTGCTCCTATTCCGGCCACGATCTGTGAGAGGCTGAGTTGCGCAAGCATCTGTACGAGGGAATGATCCATCCGCCGCTGACCGAGAAGGCGCCCTTGGCCGGCGACGCGGCTTTGGCCGAGCTGGCGGCAGCGCTCGACCGCGCCGCGCGCCGCCGCCTGGGCCGCTCGCTCTCCATCCGCCAGGTCGATGCCGGCTCCTGCAACGGCTGCGAGCTCGAAATCCATGCGCTGAGCAACGCGTTTTACGATCTCGAACGCTTCGGCCTGCGTTTCGTCGCTTCGCCGCGCCATGCCGACGTGCTGCTGGTCACCGGCCCGGTGACGCGGAACATGCGCCAGGCGCTGGAGCGGACCTATGCCGCCACGCCCGATCCCAAATGGGTGGTGGCGGCGGGCGATTGCGCCCGCGACGGCGGGATCTTCGCCGGGAGTTACGCGGTTCTGGGCGGCGTCGCCAAAGTGGTGCCGGTCGATCTGCATATCAAGGGCTGCCCGCCCTCGCCCACCCGGCTGCTCGAGGGATTGCTGGCCTTGATCGAGAAAGCGGCGAGGTAAACCCGCCTCGGCCGATGCCTATTCGGTTAGGATGGAAGTTGGGCCGCGTTTCCTCTAAAAAGAGGCGGTAATCAGCCCTATTTATCAAGGGACTCAATGCCTTCCGCCCC
>Ga0187803_10000383_pt1 | contig 17951 bp, 12 predicted proteins | sample NC_wetland_sal_i_2_FD_132425 | JGI IMG/M metagenome (GOLD analysis project Ga0187803, IMG submission 132425) | Wetland sediment microbial communities from Neuse River Estuary, North Carolina, USA - Control_3 | ecosystem: Environmental > Aquatic > Freshwater > Wetlands > Sediment | place: USA...
GACCGCGCAGGCGCCACACTGGCCTTCACCACAACCATACTTCGTGCCAGTTAGGTCCAGCTGCTCGCGGAGGACGGAGAGGAGGCTGGTGTCGGGGTCAGCCTCGACGGAATAGGACTGCCCGTTCACCAGGAGGGCGTACTTGTTAGGCATGTCGGCACCTCCAGAAGGAAGCTTACGTCAATACCGGGCGAGAGGGGAAGCGGCCTAACTGAACATTCGCAGACTGTGCAAGAGGTTCGTGCCACCAAAAATGGACTGCGTTGACCATGATCTTTGGAGTCGGGCGCAACCACAACCAAGGGAGTGAGTGAATGTGCGGGCTGGACCGTGAAGTTCTGGTGGACGTGAGGGGATTCGAACCCCTGACCCCCTGCTTGCAAAGCAGGTGCTCTCCCAGCTGAGCTACACGCCCAAACCTGCAACTTTACTAGTCTAAATCACTTTCCTTCAGCGTGCATCTCTCAGCGTACTCATTCGTGTAACGCTGACTTTGATGCCAGCTCCCTCGGATTCAGGTAAGTGTTGCCTGCAGAACCTCGCGAAGCAACTCATGCTTCTGCGCCGTCAATTTCTTCCCCTCCGACGTGAGGTAGAACACATCAATAGCTTTCTGTCCTTCCGTATCAATCAGCGCCACGTCGATGTTGCACGCCAGCCGGGCAAGGGCTGATCCGATTCCGTACAGCAGCCCCGGCCGGTCCTGCGTCACAACTTCCACCAGCGTGCAATGCTCGGAAGAGTTGTCGTCAAAATTGACCGACGTCGGCACTACCACCTTGGGTGGCCGCGCCACGGCTCCCGCAAGGCGTCCCTTCAGCAGCGGCTCAAGCGCCTGCTTGCCGGTCAACACGTCGGAAATGCTCTGTTGAAACCGCGCAATTTCCCCGGGGTTCAACTCCAGCGTGCGGTGCAAATCCACGAAGTGGAACGTGTCCAGCACCACGCCCGCGGTATTGGCGAATGCATCCGCTTTCACGATATTCATTCCCCACGCCGCGAGTGCGCCAGCGATGGTGGCAAACAGCGCCGGCCGGTCTGCCGAGAGCAGCGTCAGAACGTACGCGTGGTGCGTCTTCTTGATCTCCGTCTGCACCGGTTCCGCGCCCAGCCTGCGGTAAAGCCCGAAATGCAACGCAACCTCCGCCGGTGAATGTACCGCGAGGTAGCGCCGCGGGAACCCGTCCAGGAACCGCTCGATTTCCTTCTTGTCTGCCCCGCCGGTCTGCTCGCGCACCTGCTCCAGCAAAGCGGCCTCGTCGGAAGCGTGCAGCCGGTCGCGATCCAACGTCCGGCTGAAATAATTCGATGTACCCACAAACAGCTGCCATAGCATTTCGGCTTTCCACGGTGTGAGCGCCTCCGGGTTCACCGCGTGAATGTCCGCATACGTCAGCAGGCAAAGCCGCTGTAGGCGTTCGTGCGTGTTGACCGTGGCGGCAAATCCACTGATCGTGGCCGCGTCGAAGATGTCGCGCCTCTGCACGGTCGCGGACATGTCCAGATGATGCTCAATCAAAAAATGGACCTCGGCCTTTTCCTCCAGAGCCAGCTTCAGCCGGTCGGCGGCAATTTCCAGCGCCTGCAAGCTGCCGGTCACGTGATTTTCCACCGTCATACCTTTGCCCACATCGTGCAGCAGCAGCGAAAGGATCAGCAAGTCGCGCCGGTCGACGGTGCGCCACAACGCCGTGAAATGTTTCCCCAGCGCATCCGGCGGATCGGCCAATTCCTGCAGATGTTCAATGGTGCGCAGCGAGTGCTCGTCCACGGTATAGCGGTGATAAAAATCGCGGACTACCAATGAATCGATCGCTCGAAACTCCGGCAGCGCCTCCACCAGCAGGCCCAGTCGGTGCATCGGCCGCAATGCCACGCCCGGATAGTCTCCCCCCAGAATTTCCGACAGCGCAGCCCAATTGACCCGGGAATTCCGCTGCGGCAACTCCGGATGCGCCATGATGTACGCGATACTGCGCTCCGCTTCCCGGCTCAATTGCAATCCACTGCGCGCCGCTTCGGTCAGCAGGGAATACGTAACATTGCGGTCCGCGAAGGCCTGTTCGTTGGTGATCTCCAGCAAGCCATCTCGTACAGTGAACGGGCTGCCGTTCGGCACTTCCCCCTTGGCCCCCATCGCCGCGTTCAGCAATCGCTGTCGCAGGGAGATCGCCGCAGGCGCGCGTTGTTCCACATACCGCAGCAGTTGCCGGTTCAACGTCCGCGCGTGCCGGAAATAGAGCCGCATCCATTCCGCAGCGTTGCGCCTCAGGTTGTCGTCGATTCCCAGCGATCGCTCGGCAGCTTGCGCCTGCAACTCGTACGTCAGCGTGTTGTCGTTCCGCTCGTTGCTGTAGTGCAGAAAACACCGGATTGCGCTCAGGAATTCCACCGCGTTGCGCGTCAGTTCATCTTCGTTCATCGGGCTGAACCGCGGGTCGCGCCGGTCGCCCGCCAATTGCCGCATCCACAGCGTCGAGTGAAAATCGCGCAGTCCCCCCGGCGCATCCTTCACATTCGGTTCCAGATGGAAAATCGTATTGCCGTAGCGCCCCAGTCGTTCGCGCGTCAGCCGTTGCAGCTCCACCAGTAGAAACGGCCTCGCCTGTTTCTCCGAGACGGACAATACCTTGCTGTCCAGTTTTTCAAACAGCGCTTTGTCGCCGTCCAGGTATCGCCGGTCCAGCAACGCCAGGTGGAATTCCGCGTTGTCTTGTTCGATCCGCCTGCACTCGTCCAGCGTCCGTCCCGCGGAGCTCACCCGGAAGCCCAGGTCCCACAGCATGCGCGAAAATTCCGCGATCAGTGGCCGCGACTCTTCCTCGATTTTTTCGCTGGCGAAAAGGAACAACAAGTCCAGATCGGAGTAGGGAAAAAGCACTTCCCGGCCGTACCCGCCCAGGGCCAGCAGGCAGAGGCCCGGGCTTGCGCCGCCCTTTACATGCTGCAGTTCGCCGAATACTTTGCGGATGGTTTCGTCGGCCAGCTCACACAGCTGCCGCAGCGTTTCCTGCGCGCTTGCGCCGCTCTCAAATAGCTTGCGAATCCGCTCCCGCTGCGCGTCGCACTGTGGCCCCAGCACCGATAGCGGTGTAAGCGGTTCTTCCATTTTCTTTATCAGGCGATTGCCGGGGACAAGACCTGGACGAGGCGAGGACATGGTCGAATTCAGAGCGCGCTTTCGCCTCGTTCCTCATTCCGGATCCGGATCGCTTCTTCCACTCGCGACAAGAATATTTTACCGTCCCCTATTTTACCAGTCTTCGCGCTCTTCAAAATCGCTTCCACCGCTCGGTTCACCAGCGTGTCCGGCAGCACCAGCTCCACCTTCACCTTTGGCAGCAGGTCCACCGTGTATTCACGTCCGCGGTACACCTCCGTGTGCCCTTTCTGACGTCCGTGCCCGCGCACCTCGGTTACCGTCATTCCTTCGATTCCGATCTCCAACAACGCAGCCTTGACCGACTCGAATCTCGACGGCTGAATGATCGCTTCAATTTTCATCATACGAATCTGTGCTCCCGCCTCGAGTTGTGAACCGCTCCGTCTTGTGCTTCAGGATTCCAGGTTATAACCTTCTTCACCGTGCAGCGTAATATCCAGTCCACCCACTTCCTGCTCTTCTGTCACGCGCAGCCCGGTCGTCAGGTCCACCACCTTCAGAATGACGATCGTGCCCACCAGCGCAAACACCCACGCGAACAGTATGCCTACCAATTGATTGCCCACTTGTCCCCAGTGCCCGTCGAGCCCGCCGACCGCTTTGCCTTCTCCAAAAATCGGATTGATGACCACCTGCGCGCACACACCAGTTAACAGCGCCCCGATCGTCCCGCCCGCCCCGTGAACGCCAAACGCGTCAAGGGCGTCATCGTAGCCGAAGATGGCCTTGAACTTCGTCACCATCCAGAAGCAGAAGAGCCCGGCAATGAATCCAATCGCCAGTGCCGACCTTGGCCCCACAAATCCTGCGGCCGGGGTGATCGCCACCAGGCCTGCAACGGCTCCGGAAATCGCGCCCAGCGCGCTCGCCCGGCCATTCTTGATCCATTCCGCCACGCTCCAGCCGATCGCCGCCGCGGCTGCGCCAAAATGTGTGGCCACGAATGCACTCGACGCCAATCCGCTGGAGGCCAGCGCGCTCCCAGCGTTAAACCCAAACCAGCCCACCCAGAGCAGGCACGCTCCTGTGAAGCTCAGCACCAAACTGTGTGGTGGCATCGGCTGTTTTGGGTAGCCCACGCGTTTGCCGAGATACAGAGCGCATACCAGCGCCGACACCCCTGAAGTAATGTGCACCACCGTTCCGCCCGCAAAATCCAGCGTAGGGAATCGCCCGCCCAGCGACGCATTCAGATAGCCGCCCTTGCCCCACACCATGTGTGCCATCGGTGCGTACACCACCAGGAACCACAGCGTCATGAACAGCACGGTTCCGGAAAACTTCATGCGCTCCGCGGTTGCCCCGGTGATCAGCGCCGGCGTAATGATCGCGAACATCAGTTGGTACACCATAAACGTCAGCTGCGGGATGGACGCCGAGTAATCCGGGTTTGGATTCACTCCCACTCCACGCAGCATCGCCATCTGAAAATTCCCGATAAAATGTCCGTCGCCGCCGAAACACAAGCTATATCCCACCAGCGCCCACAGCACGGTAATCAGGGCCATCAGCGCGAAACTTTGCATCATGATCGCCAGCACGTTCTTCTGTCGCACCAACCCGCCGTAAAACAGCGCCAGTCCTGGCCCGGTCATCAGCAGCACCAGCGCCGCGCTCACCAGCATCCAGGCGTTGTCCGCTGAAGATTGCGCCGCGGTCACCCTTTGCTCCAGTTGATTTAACTTTTCTGTGACGGCGGGAGGCACTGCGGGGGAGGAAGCGCTGGCGGAAGGAGGGGCCGGGGAGGTCGTTGCCGGTGCCTGTTGCGCAAGCAGCGGCACGGCCAGCAGCACCAGGGTCAATACGCTACAACAGACGATGCCCATGCGCTTCATCGAATTCTCCGGTGCGAATGGAAGCTAGCCTTTATCCCAAGAGTTCTCTTTAGGGGGTCGGTGCTTTAGCTCCGACATTAAAAGCCCGGCGAATTTGGGCTTCAGCCCCTGAGGAAACTCTTTTCTTCTTGCAGGACCCATTTGAGAGACAAGCTCTAGCTTACTTCGTGCTTCACATTCGCGTTATCGTTTGGGAACCTACCACGGCGTAGGCCCGATTATACGCAGCACTGCCTGTCCTACGCAGCTTGAATTTTTTCTAATCCCAATTCATTTTTCGCATAGCTGGCCCTGCAACAGCTTTTTTTTGACTTCGCTGGCGAAGTGGTCCGCGTCGCGTGTCGGCCGGGGGATGCGGAACCCGTCGGTTACCGCCAGCGTCAGCCGAATCGCACTTTCCAGGCTGACCCGGTGGCCCTGCGAGACGTAAATTGGACGCACTCCCTTGCGTGTCCGCACGACCGCTCCAATTCTCTCCCCGCCCGCCGCCTCATCCACCAACTCCGTCCAGCTTCCCGCTTTCTCCTTCAACTCCCCGTGTTTGCCAATCAGAATGCTCTTGGCGCACCCGATCGCCGCCCGGTCCAATAGCACGCCCAAGTGGCACGCCAGGCCAAACCGTCGCGGGTGTGCGTACCCCTGCCCGTCGCAAAACAACACATCCGGCAACTCCTTCAGGTTCTCCAGCGCCGCCAGCAGTGCCGGCACTTCGCGAAAACTCAGCAGCCCCGGTATGTACGGAAATTCCAGCGGCACAATCGCAAACGCGCGCGCGATCTCTTGCATCTCCGGAAAGCGGTACACCACCACGCACCCAATCGCCTGATTCGCCTCCCGCTGCCGTTTCCAGTGGTTCGCTGTTTTCCGCAGAGCTTGCGAACCTGTCAACACAAACGCCGCATCCAGCCCCGCCACCGTGCGAATCTCTCCCAGCCGGTCCTCTCCCTCCCACTCTTTTCGCAGCCGCTCTTGGATTGCACGCGCCTTTTCCGTGGAAACCTTCCACGGGTGCCGCCTTTCCCCAATTAATTTGTTCTTCATGCTCTTCATCGTATAATGCAGTTGCTTTCAATGCCGCGCAGCCTTGTATGCTGGCAGCCGTCGACGTCGAACTGAGGGGAAATCTTCATGACGCTTCATCCACCGCTGGAAGTCTCTGCGCGCGAGGCCGCCGGCATCCATTACCTTCAAATCCAGGGCCGCCTCACCATCGGCGAGCCCAGCGAGCATTTGAATGAGTTCACCCAGAATCTGGTGCAGCGCGGCGCGCGCAAGCTCGTCGTCAACCTTGATAATATTCCGCAAATCGATAGCTCCGGCATCTCCTCTCTTGTGAAGCTCTCCATCTCCCTCGCCCGCCAGGGCGGTGGGCTGCACCTCGTCTGCGGTCCTGGCCGCGTTCGCGACGCCCTTACCGTCACCCGCCTCGTCGAAGCCATCCCCACCTTCGACTCCGAACAAGCCGCCGCCGCTAGCTTCTAGTGGGTACGGAAGAATTTTCCGACCCGGTCGGTAGGAAACCGATTCCGTCGATCGTTCCAATTGAAATTAATTTTCGATTGAATTACTTAAGGTAGGAAACTATCCGCCCTTCTTCAACTCCGCCAGCACCATTTTCGCCAGTTCTTTCAGCGTCTCAAACACGCCCTGTCCGTTGATCGCCACTGCCTCGATAATCGGCTCGCCCTTCTTTTGTAATTGCTTCTTCAACTCGTCCACAGACAGCACGTTCGGCAGGTCGCGCTTGTTCAGTTGCAGCACGTAAGGAATCGACGCAAAATTCAGGTTGTGCTCTTTCAGGTGTTCCTGCAGGTTTTCCAGCGTCTCGAAATTCGCGTCCAGCCGTTCTTCCTGAGAATCCGCCACGAACACCACGCCATCCGCGCCCTTCAGGATCAGCTTCCGGCTGGCTTCATAAAAAACCTGCCCAGGCACGGTATATAAATGAAAGCGCGTCTTGAATCCCCGCACCGTTCCCAAATCCAACGGCAGAAAATCGAAAAACAGCGTCCGGTCGGTCTCCGTCGCCAGCGACACCATCTTGCCCTTCTGGTTCTGTCCCGTGTGGTCGTAGATCCACTGCAGGTTCATGGTCTTTCCGCCGAGACCTGGACCGTAGTACACCAGCTTGCAATTTATTTCACGCGCAGGAAAATTGATGAAAGGCACGAGTCCTTAACCTGAGTTCAACCTTGAACTTATAACACACGCCCTCGGGGCAGGCCAATCTCCTCGATGCATGCTTTTGGCCGCAAGGTACTCTTCTAGTTTCCCGGAGATGAGCGGTTTCCGGCTATCTTATTTTCGCACATGCTCCCGGTCGGTAAAGGATATTCATTTGTGCACTTTCCACAGGTCCTGCGCCTTGCGTTGACGGATGCCTTCGCCTTTGCTAGCATGCGCGCCATGGCCAAAGTTCAGAAATCGTCTTCCCGCGGGGCCAAGTCATCGGCTCAGCATAAGGCTAAGCCTAAGAAAAAGAATAGCTTACCTCCTCACCCTCCGCAGCGCGGTGGCGTCGAGATGGTGGACCCGCTTGTCCAGGCTCAGATGAAAGTCTACGAAGAAGCTATGGCGCTCTTCCACCAACAGAAATTTCAGCGCGCCAAACAGGAGCTCGAAAAGGTCGTCGCCGGTCCCAGCAAAGAACTTGCTGACCGCGCGCGCACTCATCTGCGCATCACCGAACAGCGCATGAAGCCGACGGCCGATCAGAATCCGAAGAGTCCCGAAGACCATTATCAGCGCGGCGTCGCCATGATGAATCTGGGCCGCTGGGACGAAGCTCGGGAGAGTCTCGAGAAAGCCCGCAAGCTTGCTCCTAAAGCCGATCATGTCCATTACGCCCTTGCGGCTCTCGATTGCCTCACCGGCGAAGCCGATTCCGCTCTGGCCAATCTCAAGATTGCCATCGAATTGCGCTCCGCCAACCGCTACCACGCGCGCAACGACGAGGACTTCAATTTCCTCCAGGAAGACCCCCGCTTTACCGAATTGCTGTATCCTGAGAAGGAAGGCTATCCGGGCTAGCCGCTTCGTGGTGTTTTGTGTGCCGGCCTTCTCCGGGCTTTGCTGTGGTCGCCATTGAGGACTGTTTTTGGGCCCACTTCAGCTCGACGATTTTCGATTGGGCTCGCTGCCGCCCTTTCCCTAATGAGTGTTTCCTACGAGGTGCCGCTCTCCATCTCGTGGCGGAGTTTCCGTACTTGGGTCCTTCATGAAAAAGTCGCGCTTGAGGAAAAACTCTTCCGAAGGTGTGCGTGTCGTCGCTCTCGGAGGCGGCACCGGTCTTTCCGCGCTGCTCCGCGGCTTAAAAGAACACGTTGTCCGTCGAAGCGATCACCATCCCACTCCCGAGCGGCCTATTGCCGACCTTGCCGCCATCGTTACCGTCACCGATGACGGTGGCAGCTCCGGCCGTCTCCGCCGGGAAAATCGCATGCTTCCTCCGGGCGATATCCGCAACTGTATGGTCGCGCTCTCCAAGGATGAACCCCTGCTCAGCCGTCTCTTTCAATATCGCTTCCACGCCGGTCGCGGCCTCCGCGGACACAATTTCGGCAATCTCTTTCTTGCGGCGCTCACTCATGTTACCGGTGATTTTGCCGAAGCCGCCCGCGTCTCCAGCGAAGTTCTCGCCGTACGTGGCCGCATCTTTCCTTCCACCCTCTCCAACGTCCACCTCATCGCTACCCTTGCGAACGGCAAGCGAGTCCATGGGGAAACACGCATTTCCCGCAGCCAGGTTCCGATTCGTAAAATCGAGCTGACCCCGCGCCGCGTTCGTCCGCTTCCCAAGGCCATCGAAGCCATCCAGCAAGCCGACCTCATCCTCATGGGGCCCGGCTCGCTCTACACCAGCGTCATCCCCAATCTCCTCATTCCGGAAATTGCTCGCGCTATCGCCCGTTCCAAAGCTCCCCGCGTCTACATCGCCAATCTCATGACCCAGCCCGGCGAAACCACCCACTACGCTCTCAGCGATCACCTCCGCGCCATCCAGGACCACGTCCGCGGTCGCCTCATCGATGCTGTCGTCGCCAATCACAAAACTGCTTCCCCAGAAGTCATCCGCCGTTACCGCTCCCAAGGCGCCGAACCTGTCCGCCTCGACCGCGACAAAATCCTCAGTAGGAAAGTTCGCCTCATCACCGGCGATCTGTTCGAGGAGCACCGCGTCATCCGCCACAACTCCGCCCGCCTCGCCCGTCTTCTCCTCGAAGAATTCCTCCTCGCCCCGCACCGCCGCTGATCCGAATTATTCGCCATTGGGAATTTGCTTCGCCACAACTTGTCGCAGCACCTTCTCATCCTGAGGTGCGCCGCTCGTCGTCTGAACTTGAGGGTGCCCCATCCTTCGCGCAGTTTGCGAAGGGTGGGCTCTTACGATCTGACGCCACAACTCTTCCTGTCTTCGCTCTTTCATTCCATTGCTAGGTGCAGCCGAATATCCTTGGATTCGCTCCTTACCGCCACTGAAACCTCACCCCGCCTCGCACAAAAATCGGCGGCCCCACCAGAAACACCGGCGTCGCGGCAGTCTTGAATCGGTCGTTGGTCAGATTCTGTACTGCAAAAAACAGCGAAGTGCGCCTCCCCAACTTTCGTGACACCTGCGCGTCCAATGAAAACGCTCGCCCCAGCGGCAGCAGGTTTTGATCGTCGTCAAACTGGTCTCCTGAGAATCGTCCTTGGATTCCTGCGTCCCAGTTTTTTCCCACGTAGCTGGCCTGCACGCTGAACTGGTTCTGCGGTACTTGTGGCAGGAAATTGCCTTGCAGCGCCGGATTCGCAGAAAAGCTCAGCACCGTGCTGTTCACGAACAGATACGCAGCCGAGACCTGCAGTTGCGATGTGACGTGTACCTCGCCCGACAGCTCTAACCCTCGCGCCCTCGTCACGCCCAGGTTCTCCTTCTGCCGTGTGATGAGCGTCGGCGTGGTCGTCAGCGTCACATTCGCCACCGTGTCCGAGATATCGCTCCAGAAAAAATTCCCCCGCAGCGTGACCCGGTTCTGCCACATCAACTGGCTCACCCCCGCCTCTCCGCCCGTCAAATGCTCCCCCGTCAATGCCGGATTCGCCAGCGTAAGCACGTTCCCCACGCGAAAATTTCGGTACAACTCATTCAGTGTTGGCGCGCGGTACGCGCGGTACACGGACGCGTTCAGCGCCGTTCCATGCGCAAAACTCTTCAACAGCGACACTCTCGGGCTGAATGCTGTTTCTGTCCGCTCAGCAAATGCCTTCATGGTTGGCGTGCCAGTTGGCAGCGGCGTCGTGTCTTGGAAGCCCGTGTTGTTACTCCAAGAATCTACACGCCCGCCAAACGTCAGCAGCCAGCCCCGCGCAAACAAGAACGCATCTTGCGCAAAAACTCCGAACGAGTGCTGTCTACCGCCTGCATCCACCAGCGCCGTTGTCTTCGTGTCTTCGCTGTGTCCGCGTACGTCCAGCGCTTCCACGCCCGCGGAGATCTTGTGCTTCTCATCGAACAGCCGCGACCACGTGCCTACAAATCCCACCTGTTGCGACGGGCTTCTCTGCACGTCCGTTAGCGACTCACTGTTTCGATCTGTCGCAACCGACGAAAACGTCTGGTGGTACAGCTCTCGCGATCCATACACCCGTGCCGAAAAACTACCCAATTTCCTAGCGCTCCAGTCCGCTCCCAGGTCCAGCTCCGGTATCGTCGTGTCATTCCGTTGGAGTGGTGTTCCGTTCTTCGAACTGTCCCCGAACCCGCTGCCCCTCACGAAAAATCGTCCCCGCTCCCCAATGCTCCTCGACGCTTCCAGGAAGCCGGAGAGCGCTCCGGAGCTCAAGTCCGTATCTACTGTGCCGCGCTGATTCGTCGGAACCGCGATGTACCCATCTGTTTGATAAGCCTGGCCCGCGCCCGCCAGCGACCAGCGGCCAATCGGCACTCCTGCGGCAAACGAAAAGTCAGGCGTGCTCATGCTCCCGTAGGACAATTCTCCGGCTGCATACCCCGCTTCCGCGCTTCGCGTGCGCAGATTCACTACGCCTCCTAACGCCCCGCCCCCGTATAGATCCGACGCGCCTCCGTTCGCCACTTCCATCGTTTCAATCGCTTCCTTCGGCACACGTGCCCAGTACACCCAGCCGCCAAACGGATCGTTCAGAGGAATACCGTCCAGCAGCACGCTCGACCGGCTCGTCGCGCTAGCTCCCACTCCCCGCAATGACACGCCCTGCGATGTCGGATTCGCGAACAAGCTGCTCGATCGCCGGAACGTGCTGAACCCCGGCACTTCCCGCAGCACGTCGTCCACCGCTAAGCTTCCAGAAAGCTCAACAGCCTCCGCGGAAATTTGATACTGGCTGGTGGGCGCCGCCGGAATTTGGTCTCCCGCGCTTCCTTGCACCTCGATGCGCTGTAATCCTCCCGCGGGGCTCAGCACGATTTGCAGGTTCACTGCGGACGTGTGCGCGCGGATCTCCCGCGTAACCGTCGCAAATCCCGGGAATCTCACCACCAGCGTTCCTCCTGCCTCCGCTCCTTGCAGCTGAAAATGTCCCTTTTCATCGCTGCCCGCCAGCGTAATCCCTGCGGCAGAGCGAAACTCGATTTGCGCGCCTTCGATGGCCGCACCCGTTGTGTCCTCCACCGTGCCGCCCACCGCTGCGTGTTCCTGGCTAAGCGCACAGCTTCCCAGCGCACCCATCGCCAGCAGAAGACTCAACGCCCGCCAGAAACTCTTCGAGCCTGAGGTCCCACTGACCGTCGTCTTCATACAGTCATTCATTCCTTCTCTTAACTCCACTGTGCGATCCGTCAGAGCGGTCCGGGCTTCCCTTCGATCAACACCCAAAGGGATCAAGGTAGATTAAGGTTATCTGAATTCTTGCCGCGCGCAACTGATCGCACACGGCCCGCGCGTTTTAAATTGCAGGGCAGGAGGGGGCCGCCGACCTTCTTATGCTCCGCCCACTTTCCCCGTCAGCACCGTCACGGACGCTTTCGGCAGCAACACCTTCTGTCCTTCCTTCCACTCCAAGCTGCTCCGCTTTGCCGGACCGTCCGGGTCCGCGTGACTGGTCGGCCCCGATGGGTGCCACACGTATTCCGCTGCTCCAAATGTCACCATCCTTACCGGCCCCGTGAATCGCGCCGCGGTTTCTTTCCCGCCGTCCTCGAACGCAATCCTCACCTCGTGCGCATTGCTCGGGTCCTTATTAATGATCAGGAGCGACCACTCCCCGCCCGGGCGCTTCACCGCGTACGCCGTAATCAGGTCGTGTTTCGCTTCGTCTTGCAAATCCCCCGAGACCGGAAACAATTGGTGCGTTCCGCCGCCGTGCTTCACCCAGTCCAGATTCAACAGCTGGCTCGCGAAATATTGTGCCGTGTATTGCTTAATCTCCAGTTTTTCGTTGGCCACAAAATTTCCATACGTGCTATACGTGTGGCAGCCCGGCCGCAACGCCTCCGGTTGGATCGGCGAGTGGTAGTACACCGCGCCCGGCCCGCCGTGTGTCAGAAATGCCCCTACGCTGTCCGCCAGCCACAGTCCCGCAAACAAATCCTGCATCGGATCGGTCAACGACCACGACACGTTGCTCTCCGTGTTCATCAGCGGAACGTCCGCAGGCACACCGTCATCCCTCCACACCTTCAGGATTCCTTCTACGAACTGCGGCTCACGGTACAAATCCGACCAATTAATGACGCATGGGTCCAATGGGTAGTGCTCGAACGACACAAACGCCAAATCCCCCATCCGACCGTGCGCCTTCAGATAGTCCAGAAAACGCCCCAGCCACGACGTTCTCCCCTGGGCGTCCGGCCAAACCTTGATGTCCTCATTCACCCCGGTGAAGATCGGTCCGCCCAGCTTCAGCTTTGCATCGACTTTGTGCAGCGCCGTGGCCCATTGCACGTAAAGTGCCGCATAATCCTCCGGAACCATGAACGCCCCGTCCGGCTCTTCGCCCATCTCCACGTACGAAACCCCATAGCCCCGCTTTTCGATGTACGCGAGTTCCGCCGCGCTGTCTTCCGGCGTTGCGTAGATCATCGCGATCGGAATCATCGCCGGCAAATGATTCGTGTAGCCGCTCGTGAAAAACAAGTCGAATCCCGTCTGGATTCGCGACGACACCATGTCCTCTGCCGTGTGCCACGGATCCACCGACGAAGCCTGCGTCACCGTCTGCGCCTGTCCCGGCGTATGTTTCACCAGGTCCACAAACTGGCCCAGCGTATTGATATTTCCTGCAGAAATCTCCGCAATCGCATATCCCACGCAATTCCGCGGATCGTTGCTTCCATGCGTGTCGCAGGTGTTCGAAGATTCCGTCATCCAGATCCGCAAAAACCGCGTGGTAATCGGATGATCCGCCAGCCGCTGCACATTGTTTCCACCCGTTCCTGCGCTGACTTCGCCCTGCGGAAACTGCACCCATGTGCCCGCAATTTGCTTGTTTAGCGCATCTTCTTTGCCCGTCCAATACTCCACCACATACTTCGTGGCGTATGGATTCGCCCAGGCGATTTGAATCGCATCAATGTCTTGCGGCAGCGCAAAATCGATCACCACCCACTGCGGGTGCGCGGAGTCCGCCTCGCCCGTGAATTTCCCGCTCAGATACGGATTGCTCTTCCAGTAGCTCGCCGGGTCTCCATCCGTCATCCGCGAATACTCGTTTTGCCCTGCATCGCTCCGCGTCGTTCCCCGGTGTGGCAGCCGGTATCCAAATGATTCGCGCAAGAAATCCTTCGGCTCTGCGCTCCCCAGGAAATACCCGCTCTTATGTTTCTCGTCGCTCCACGTTCCGTTCGGGTTCCAGTGCCACGCGTCATAAGTCAACTCCGTGTTCTGCCGGTACGAGATCGGCCCCCAGCCTGCCGAGAGCCCCGCCTTTATGATGGGTTCTGAATACACCGCGTCGAACTCTTTCGCGGAAAGAATATCCATCGATGTTCCCATCGCCATGTCCGGGTCAAACGCCACCGCTTTTCCGGCGGTCACATCCACATGCACGGTCTGCGCCATCGTCGCAGGAGAACTGCAGGCGATCACGCAACTCAGCACAATCAGGGGAACTCCCATAACTCGCAGGGCAGGGAAGTGCATATCGTCCTCCTTCAAACGGCACTATTATATCGATTTAATCGATTGGTAGCGGCCGATCTTTAGACCGGCTCTGCTGTCTCTCCCGTGGGGACCGCCTTCTGAGGCGGTCCGCTGACTAAACCACATTCCAACTCATCCTTATCACCCAGTCCTCCAATGTGCACACCCTACCCCGGACACAAAATTCCAGCTACCATTTCTCCTGCATCCACTTCCTTCAACGGAGCTCTCCATGTCCACCTTCGGTCTCATTGAATACAAGGACGCCACTCCCGCCGTCAAAGCCATCTACGACGACATCATGGCCACTCGCAAAACCGACTACATCAACAATTTCTGGAAAGCCATCGCTCACGACCCTGCTCTCCTCAAGCGCACCTGGGAAAACCTCAAAGCCATCATGGCTCCTGGCGCCATCGATCCTCTCACCAAGGAACTCCTCTACATCGCTGTCAGCGTCACGAACAACTGCCAGTACTGCATTTACTCGCACACCGCCTCCGCCTTCAGCAAAGGCATGACTCCCGAAATGTTCAAGGAACTCCAGGCGGTCATCGGCATGGCCAACGAAACCAACAAGCTCGTCTCCGGCTATCAGGTCGCTGTCGACGCGCGCTTCCAACCCCCCCTCGATTTACCAAAATAGATTGGCCGCCGTGATCGTTTAACTTGCTTCTTCCGCGTCCAAGCGCAACCCCCCCCGTGCCTGTTCCGGCACATGCTTCGCCCTGTTTCCATCGTAGTACCCAAGTACTATAGCTGGCGGTCTACGCCCACTTCACCATGAAGAAGTACAGCAGGAGAGCCCTGTCTTGACTGGGCTTTCATCTGAATCGCTCTCTAGGTGGGTACTCCATGGCGCCGATTTTGAAAGATCTAGAAGCTCCTGTAGCGGTTGCAAACACAACTTCTCCGCACGCCAAGCCGCCCGCCGACGCGCCTGCACGTACTCAACCCGTCGCTCTTGAAATTCCAGTGACCGTAAATGGCGCCCACACCGTCGTTGGCTCCGACAAGCGCGAGCCTTTTTCCGAAACGACCAACACGGTTCTCGTTTTTCCTCTCGGTGCCGTTATTCGGATTGCCACGCCGCTGGCGCCTGGCCAGCTCATTTTTCTCACCAACGAAAAAACGAAGAAGGAAATCGTTTGTCAGGTTGTAAAATCCAAGTCCGCAGGCCCCACCGGCACTTACGTCGAACTTCAATTCACGGAGCCATCCCCCAGCTTCTGGGGCTTGCAAGTACCGATCGCTCCCGTTTCGCCGGGTGCTTCTCGCCCGGCCGTGCCCTCGCTATCCGCAGCTCTCAAAGCAATTCCGTCCGCCCCCAAAGTGGCGGCCATTCCCGTTGTGCCTAAGCCCGTCGTGCCCGCCGTGATTCCCGCTCCGCCCGCAAAGCCAGTACTCTTGGCCCCTGCGCCTCCGGTCGAAACGCCCGAGCCTGCGGCACCGCAATCCATCGCGCCAGCGACTCCCGCCCCGGAGATCGCCATTGCACCTCCTCCTGTCGAAGCTGAGGTTCCGGAACCCCCGCCAGCGCAAACCGTTGCGCCCGTGGAAGCTGTTCCGCAAATCGATGTTGTGTCAGCGCCGCCAGCACCAGCGCAAGCGGCCACTCCCGAGATTCCTCCTGCACCGGTTGCCTCCAGTCCGATGATTCCCGTTCTCCCGCTTCGCGATTATTCCAAGGCCATCGACGCCCTATTTGGTGAGCCTCAGGCACCTGCTGACCAGCCGCCCGCCTCGGCAACGCCGGAACCGAATCCGGTAAGGGATTCTTCCACGCCCTCCACCGAGGATCTGAAGCTCCACGCGGCTCGTTTGCAGGAACAGCTCAGCTCGCTGCTCTTCTCAGAATCTCCCGCGGCTCCGGCATCTCCCTCTGAACCTCCAGTCACTCTGACGCCAGAACCTCCAGCCGCCGAGGTTGCAAATAAGGTCCTGGAGATCGCCCAGGAAGAACCCGCGCCTGTCGTCAAGAGCGAGCCGATACCCGCTCCTCTTTTTCAGAAGCCCGTTCTGCCTTCTCTCTCCCACGAAGAGGAAGTTAGCATTCCCGCGTGGCTTGCCCCGCTCTCTCAAGTTTCCGAGACCTCTGTCACCGAACCTGCTGTTTCGGGCGAGGTTTCGACTGAATCCGGTTCTGCTGTTTCGACGAACTCCGAAGAATCATATGAGGCCCTTTCTGTCGATGCAGCGCATCGCTCGCAGGTCGCCGTATTCGGTGGTCAACTGCTTGGCGAGTCCTCCGCCCAAACGAACCCGTCCTCCTCGACCGGTTCAAAAAAAGGACTGCTCCTCGGCATCGCCGCAGCTGCGCTGCTTGTCCTTGGCGGCGCCTGGTACTTTCGCCAAAACCTCACCACTTCCACCTCGGTCACAGCAGCCAAGTCCGCCAGCGCTCCCGCTTCCACACTGGCCGCGCCTCACACCGCTCTTCCCGCGGCCGCTGCGGCTCCGACTCCTGCCGTCAACACTGGGAACTCCGTTCCGGCTGCTTCTTCTCCGGCTACTTCGGAGCCTGCGAAGATTGCTCCACCTCCGGCAGCCCCGGCGGTCTCCGCCTCCACTTCCGAGCCTCGAAATTTCAATTCGACCCCTGCCTCTCGGAACGATGCCCCTGTCGAGCCTGAGAAAAAATCTGGTCTGGGAGACGTCCATCTTGCGACGCCGGTGGTCAACCGGACAGCGTATTCCGAGCAGTCTGGCGACGCACTACCCACCATCGACGCGAGTTCTGCTACCGTCGGCGCAGATCCCCTCGCCGTCATTGGTTCCGCTAATCGCAATGAACCAGCCGCGCCTCTCCCGGTTGGTGGCGACGTGAAACCCGCGCAACTTCTCAAATCCGTTCCACCGCTGTATCCGCCGATGGCCAGATCCCAGCACATTTCCGGCAATGTTCAAGTTGATGCTCTCATCGATGCGTCTGGGAACGTCGCGGCCGTGAAATTAATATCGGGCCCACCACTTCTGCGCAGCGCCGCCCTGGACGCCGTGAAGCAGTGGAAATACTCGCCCGCCCTGCTTGACGGACACCCCACCGCCATGCACCTCGTTGTGACGGTGCAATTCCGCGCTCAGTAGTTTTTTGGATTTTCTGTGCGGCCCGCCCGCGAGCCGCTCCCATCAGCTTTGGCGATAGCCGCCTTGCGCCGGGAGCAGTGTTTGCGGAATCTCCGCTGCCGCGCTTTCCTGACCCTGCTCATCCAAACGAAGAATCATGATCCATGATAGGTGCGGAAAGGGCAGGAACCGGTCTAATGGCCGGACTACCGGCAACAGCGTGTTCAACAGCTTGATCTGCCAAAATCCAAATGTCGTCCTCTTCAAAATCCGCCCGTTCCACCACCATCCCGGTGCCCCGATCCGGTTGAACTTCAGTACCTTCTCCACACGAAATCCGGCACGTTCGCACGCGGTCTGCAATTGCTCCCGCGTGTATCTGCGGTAGTGCCCAAGCACCCGATCGAGCGATCCGTACAGTCCCGGTCCGTTTGGCACCAGAATAATCGCGCGCCCATTTTTCTCCAGCGATGCCCTTATATTCCGCAACGCCTGTACGTCGTCCTCCAGGTGTTCCACTACGTTCAGGCAAATCACTGTGTCGAATTGTTCCGCGGGGTAGGTCTCCCCGGCCCTCGCATCGGTGTAATGCACCTGCAAGTACGGCCGTGTCTGTTTCAGTTTCTTCAGCCGGTCCAGATAATGCGGGTTGATGTCGCTCGCCCAGTACACTTTTCGCGGCACCAGATTCGACGTCAGGTTTCCGATCCCTGCTCCAATCTCCAGAATTCGCTCGCCCAGGTACGGCCGGATCGTGTCCGCCATCCATTTCGTGAATCGCGGCGC
>Ga0187803_10000384_pt1 | contig 17924 bp, 21 predicted proteins | sample NC_wetland_sal_i_2_FD_132425 | JGI IMG/M metagenome (GOLD analysis project Ga0187803, IMG submission 132425) | Wetland sediment microbial communities from Neuse River Estuary, North Carolina, USA - Control_3 | ecosystem: Environmental > Aquatic > Freshwater > Wetlands > Sediment | place: USA...
AACCTCGTTTGAAAGTCCATGGCAGAACGGAATAGCGGAACGATGGATCGAGAGTTGCCGGCGAGATCTGACGGACCACGTGATCGCGCTGAATGAGTCGCACCTGAAACGGCTGCTCTCAGAGTACATCCGCTACTACCACGAAGACCGGACCCACCTCGGCCTGAACAAGCAAACCCCGGGAAGAAGGGTCCGCTCTGCTGCTAGCGGTCGGGTCATCGGGTTTCCGAGGCTCGGCGGTCTGCATCACCGCTACGAACGAGCGGCCTAGTCACCCAACTGCGAGCCTGCTGAAGCGCTGTCTGGCGCGATCGATAGCAATCCCTGTCCCATCAGGGCGTATTCTTCCACGCTGCCACCAGTAGATTTCATTTGAAGCAGATAAGCGAGGTGAAAGCCGGTCACGAAAGGATGCGATCGCGCAATTGCAGAACCCGGATGGCATTTTGGCGAGGCACAGGTGTAAAATGGCCGCGTTTTCGGCGTCAAAATGGAAACCCCTGACACTCTAGATGAGAGCGACGCACGATTTACGTGGAAGGAGATGAACCCACTGCCACAGTTCTTCGATAAGTTCTTCTTCCTGAAGAAAGGCTATTCGGTGTTGGCCCACGTGCTTCCCTTCGGTGTCGCTTCGTTATTGCTCCTCACGCTTTCGGTGCCTCAAGACAATATTTTGCTCAAACTCATCCTTTCACTTGAGCGGCCTGGAATCTGGCTGCCAGCGGCTTTGCTCAGCATTGTATCGACGAGTGTCTATGTCATCTCTGTCTATGTGCAAGTTCGTAAAGCCTATCTCTTCGAGTCCGGGAATAAGCCGCGAACAGCTGGAACTTGTTTGTTGTTTATATTTTTGTGTACGTCAATGGGTTACGCTGTGTTGAAGTCGGTCTCGCCGCAGGCCTTCACTCCCGCAGGCGTTTGGGCGTGCTTCCTGGTCTCTATCCTCTCACTTACTGGAGTTGGTTGGTCTACACCGACCACATGGATTGACGTTCTTGGCGTGAAGCATCCGGACTACAGAGAGTCACAGCGTCTGGTGCGTCTCCTGACCGATGCGCTGAACTCAATTCGAGCGAAGCCGCGCTCTAGCAAAGACGACGTGACTAGGATCCTCTCCTATGCCGGGAACCTGTGCACCGAGCTGGAGAAGAACGTCGATTGCGAACCTGATTGGGCGAGGCAACATATTTCGGAGGCCGGAAATGCGCTTCGCGATTTCGTGGCGGCAGTGACCGATACATTCTCTAATGCGGAAGGTCCCGTCATCGAGGATTTCGCCCAGGTAATGAATTGTAGGAAGGGGTTCCAGTACGAAGAAGTCGTTAATGCACTCAAAGCCCTATCGAGATTTTGGCTCGAATGGCAGTGTAGTTGAACCAAGGGAGGTTAAAGTGAATCGCAAGAATCTTGAATATGTGCTCGCACTTGCCAGCAAACCAACCGGCAAACCGTCTATCCTGGATTGGTGCCCTTTCGGTAAGGACACTCTGGATGCGATTATCAACAAACACAATCAAGATTACCTGGCGTCCCTCAGGGAAATACCCTGGTCAGCGAACCTAATCGAGGAATATGGTCAGTTCGTTGCCGTTGTGAATTACGACCTCTCGGAAGTGGATAAGATAGATCTTGCCCAGTTCCGCAGTATAAAGTTTGTTTTCGCCAATCTTAACGAGATCGCTACAGCCGGATCGGCCGTGGAGCAAGTAAAAGCCGCAATGAATCAGGCTCGCCGGCGTTACTACCTTGTACAAATCAGCAAGAAGCCGCCCCGACCGTCAGAGCTCTCACGTTTTACGCCTTCCCCGGTTTATACATCGCGACCGGAGGTGATAGACGATCAGCATAAGCTTGAGCAATGGTTAGCCGTTTTCTATCGGTTTTACAACTATGCTATAAGCGAGGCGGTGCCACCATCTCCTGGTGGCCAAGGCGCGCAAGGAATCGCGGGTGGTTCCTCGGCCTCGACTACGGCCCTTGTAGGGGAATCCAAGCCCCGTTCATGGACTCGGCTTTTTATGGATTATCGCCCCTACGAATTATTCGGGGGTTCCGGAGAGGGTGAAGGTTTCCTGTTGCGACGTTCGCCCGTCGACATCGCATCAGAGGTGCGTGACACCGCTATTCAAAAGAGCTTCACTGAAAAGGAGACGAGAGCTCTTACCCGAAAGGCTGTGCTTCAAGAGAAAGCTCTGGGCTACGTTCAGGCATCCGTCTCAAACAGCCTTGATCTCAAAACCGGTGACGAGCTGTTTTTGGATTGCCTGCGAAAGCCAATGGAGGAAATGACGCTAGATGATGAATACTTTGAGAGAACGCCGACACTTGAAGTGATGACGCTCAAGCTGGCCCAACCTTTGGCCGAGCTTTCAACGACACAGTCAGCATTATGCTCACAACTGAGGTTGAGCAAGAGGAACCGTCACGTATTACTTCGGAGTAGTCCTGCAACGCTTGAGAAGATCAAGGCACTGAAGAACGTCATTGAAATGCATCAGGCGGGGCTGACACTTCCTTTTGACGCTACCGACCTGCTGGTCTAAAGCATGATTTGTGCGAGGCCGGGCAATTTGAACAATGGACGCAGTTGTCTGACCGGCGATTATTCCTTATGCAGCCATGTGCCCGAACTTCCAAACTTTTCTGTTGGGCGAAAAATCGGGAGGGCAATGCGTTTTTGGGTCGCACATCCCTCCCGCGTATGTGGTTTGGCGACGCGCTCATGCGGCGTGGATGCCTTCAAGAAATGGTCCCAGCCTGGCCGTCACCCGGAACTGCGGAATCGCGTCCAGTTCCTTGAAGGCCGAGGTAAACGCGTTCGTGAGGCTCCACATGGTTCGCGGTGCGAACTCTTTATATTGGGGATCAAAATAGCGGTGATGCACAACGCGGGCCAGGTGCTTGCCCAGACTATCGCCGGTTTCGAGCATGTTGCCTGCGGAGAGCTGCTCAAGAAAGATCGCGAACTCTTTATCAGACAAGGATCTCCTGACGATCACCACATTGGTGTACACATGCCTGAGGGGTGGTGATGATTCCCCTCCTCGGGGGAGAAAATGTATCTTTGTAAGCGCGTTCATCCATCCTGAGGTGGTTTGCAGTACACGGTTGTTTGCACACCTGTCTCGTACGATTCGGCACGGTCGGAGAGGAGCTGCAAGATCCGGCCCTGGAGGGATTTCTCTTGAGGGCTCTGCTGCATAAACAGAGGTTAACCGAAGAAGTCGCTAAAAAGAAGATAAAGCGATATAGCCGGTCGACGATGCGAACCCAAGATGTGAGGATCAAACTGCCTGGGCCCGTGCCGAGAAAGAGAGCTTTAGCTGCTCGCGTGCTAGGGTTCCGTTCATGCGTAATACGCTCGGGAGCTAAAGCTCGAATCATCTGATCTTGGCAAAGACGAAGGATTCCTGCCGCCGTCATAGCGTGCTCCCGTATGCATGTATGGAAGCGTAGAACATAGGCAACCTCCGTTCAGTAGGCCGTTTTTCTGATCAACGACGATGCTAAGTCGATCAGGCGGCGTTGGGTAGTGTCCATAGTTTTTCGCACATTTGTTGAGGCACAGGCCTGGTAGTTTTGGTGTTCGGCTCCCCCGAGAGGGAGCCGAAATGGTTTGCGCGGGCGTTCATGCCGCCTCGCTCGCTTCTGCCAAGCGGTTCATGTCTAAGTAGCGCCGCGTGCCCCACTTCGTGCCGGCCACGTGGCGCAGCCTGGCGGCGGCCAGCATCAGCGCCGATTTGCCATCCGGGAAGGCACCCACGGCTCGCGTTCTTCGTCGCACTTCGCGCAGGATGCGCTCCACGGGTTGTTCGTCCGCAGGCACCGCCAGTGCTCGCGCGGAAAGACGTAGTAGTAAAACGTCTCTTCGATTCCCACTCGCAGCAGTTCCGCCGCGTCCGCCAACTTCATCTCGCGCAGCTTCGTAATCACTTGCTCGGCCTTCTGCCGTGCTGCCGCGCGATCTTCCTGGGCGTGAATGGCCTTCAGCATCGCGGCCACTTCCCTCACTTTGCTCGTGGGAACCGCGGTCCATACGTTCCGATAAAAATGCACCGTGCACCGCTGCCACAGCGCCTCCGGGTAGAACTCCCCCAGACTCTCCACCAGCCCCAGGCACTTGTCGGAAACGAACAGCTGCACCCCTTGCAATCCGCGCTCTTTGAGGTGCCGCAGGAACGCCGTCCAGCTGGCCTTGTCTTCCTTGGCCCCTTCCGCCACCGCCAGCACCTCGCGGAAGCCCTCCTCATTCACGCCGATGGCCACCAGCAGCGATACGTTCCGCACTTCGCCGCCCCAGCTCCGCTTCAGCCACAATCCATCTAGGAAAACGTAGGGATGGCTGCCCTCCAGAGGCCGGTTGCGCCAAGCCTCGATCTGCGCGTAGATCTTCTGGTTCAGTTCGCTCACCGTGCTGGGGCTCACGCGCGTGCCCCACAGCGCTTCGGTGATGTCTTCCACACGCCGCACGCTCACGCCGGCAAGATACATCTCCACCAGCGCTTCTTCCACCGAACTCTCGCGCCGCTTGTAGCGCTCGATGATCGCCGTCTCGAACGGCAAGCTTCGTAGCTTCGGAACCTTTAGGCTGACCTGACCCACTTTGGTGTGTAACTGCCGTTGGTAGGAACCGGCCCGCGTATCCTTCCGGGCTTCGGTGCGTTCATAGCGCTCCGCATGGCAGAGGCGGTCCGCCTCGGCATCCAACAAAGCGTTCAGCGTCTCTTCCACCGTGCTCCGTACCACTTCTCCCAAGTGGGCTTGGATCTTCCCCTCATCAATCTGGATCACCTGGCTTAGCTTGGCTACTTCCTGGCCTGCTTCCCCCTGGTTGGTAGGCTCCATCGCCGCTCCTCTCGGGCCTTCCTCAGACCCTCTCTTGTACCAACCAGACCTGCTCCCCCTCAAATGTGCGCAAGAAATCGTACGTTATCCGGCGTTGCCCCTTTTCATGACATCTCCGGATTGAGCGATGAGGAAACCGAGTCAGTCGATCCTGAAACTCGCGTACGTCAATCGGCGTGGTGACCGTCGTCTGTGATTGTATCCGTGTGCCGGACTGCTGCGCCTTGACCGGTAATTCTCATCTGAAGGGATTATAATTTTAGAAGCATCGAAAAAGCACAGGAAAGCCAGCCCATGCCTATCGGAATCTGCAAGCTGTGCCTGCTCACCAAAGACCTGAAAGACAGCCACCTGATACCGCGCTCGCTTTACAAGAAATCCCGCGGCTCAGGAACAAAGGGAAATCAGGATCCCCTGCTCGTCACGAAAGCTGCGCGGAAGCAGTCGTCGTACCAGATCACGGATTATGTGTTCTGCAGGGACTGCGAGCACCGGCTGAACGTAAACGGCGAAGACTACGTGATGCGCCTCGTCAGCAAGCAAAACCTGGACTTCCCGCTCCTCGACGTCTTACAGGCCGTCCCGGCTACGGTCAAGCATGCGGAGGGGGAAACGTATTCTGCCGCCGATACGCCGACGATTAACCGTGACAAGATCGCGTACTTCGCAATCAGTGTTTTTTGGCGGGCGTCCATTCACACGTGGCAACTGGAAAATGGCACTAAGGTGAAAATCGATCTTGGTGCGAAATACAACGAGGAGCTGCGGCAACACCTCATGGGCTTGACCGCGGTTCCGAAAAACGTTTCGCTCCAGCTCGTGGTCTGTTCGGACAAGTTGAACCGGGGCGTGTTTTTCGCGCCTGCCGAAAATCAGAAAAAGAAGGACCGAACGTTCATCTTCGTCGCGCGCGGCATGCTGTTCTTCTTCCGAGTAAGTAATACGCTGGAGGCCTACCAGAAGCGACTCTCGATCGTGAACACCGCGGACCGCTGGATCACGGTAAAGGATTGCGGGAAAAAGCCGGTGTGGCTCGCGCCGGAATGACGCTACGTTCGGATGCGCTGCCTGTTATTGTGGCAGCACCGCCGCTATGGCCGCGGCAAAATCTTCGGATTGCCGCAGCTCGACATGAACTCTAGCTAGCTAGTGCCTTGGCAGAGAGTCTTTTGCAGCGCTCCCGAGTCGCAGCGTCATAGATGTCGCCAGTGAGTGCGTCGAGCGTCAGATCCTTTTCATAATCGTGGGCATGAAGCGCCGATGGCCACAGATCGGGATCCGTTTTGTGAAAGTTCCAGATGTACCCCCCGCCCTTGACGATCTTCTCGGTCAGCAAGCGACGGACCGGAAATTCCTGCGCGATTTCGGCTTCGTCGGTTTGAATCCTTAGCGAGACCGTCATCCTTTCTCTTGGTTTGTGTTTAGCGAGATGAGAAAGTCCATGAGCGAACCACGATAGGGGCACGACCCATTCCTCGGGGGACACTCGTAGGTGAGGTTGAGGGTCACCCGGGCTATGCCGTCCTTGCATTCATATCGGCCTACAACCCTTCCGTCATATCGGATTTGATTGGTATGCGAGTCATATTCAAGTGGCATGGCTTCCACCAAGAGACCAGATAAAGATGCGCTCCAAGGGACGCGAGAAACCGTAGGTGGCGTCTCGGACTTCTTCTGTGCAGAGTAACTTAGTCCCTACTCCTTATACCGATGCCGGCGGTTTATTGCAATTGAACCAGCGTGTAGTCGATGTCTTGCGCCGTGGGCCACATCCGAGACGGAACATTCTTCTCTCATGTCAAGGGCGCAGTGAAGCTTTCTCGTCTACAATTTCGCCCTCCATGAGGTTGCCGCGTAGGGCAAGAGCTTTCTGAGCGCATTTGGTTTTTTCCTCTCCGTTCAGCCGCCCTGTGCCCGCCTTCCATCCGCACTCGAACCGGTAATGCTTTGTCTCAGCCCGGTGCACGCGGGAGTCCTTCCTCCAGGGGGTGCTGCCATCTACACGGCGATCTCGCGGAGACCCGATGCGAGTGGTCTTCCGCAGATCCGATAAAATTCCGCAGTCACCCGAACGCGACTTGAGCTCGATGAACCTGATCTAGTTTCTCTTTCCTCCATCCCCAAATCTTTTTTTTCACTCCACTTTGTTACGCAGCCTGTACCGTCACTTGGCCGTACAGCGGTTCATAGACCTCCCCCGTGGCCCACAGGTCATGCAACAAGACGGCCAGCTTCCTGGCCACAGCCACCACCGCACGCCTCTTGCCGTTCTTTCCGCCATGAGAGGCCAGTTGCAAACCCCAACGTCGTAGGTTCGAGTCCGGTGCAAAGGGACCCAGCATGAAGTGCGCGCACTGGACCAGCAATCGACGCAAATAGCCGTTCCCGGATTTCGAGATGTCCAACTGCACCACCGCTACGAACGAGCCGCGTAGAAAAAAGGCGAAACGAAATTTCTCTAGCGGGAGATCCCTGACCAAGTTCAACTGGCTTGCGCAGAACAAGGTCACGCCACGCTTCCAACAGCGGTTTTTCGCGGCTGGTTCCGGGTGATAAAGGACTCAAGTCTTGTATTTGAGGACCGTTTTGAATTATGGCGAGGGACAGCAAGAGCGGATGGGGAATCCACGTCTCTAGAGCGTCCGAAGATCACGAAATGGGGAGTTGCGTCGAAGTTCGCTACGTCGCCTTCTCCCTTAAGCGTGTAACCCGCTGCAGCGAATAGCCTCCGACCGGGAAAGACCGGCCGCACGGTTAGAAAGTCCCCCCATTCCCCGTGATCGAACTGTGAGACTGATAGTGGGCCCCGCTCTCCGGCAGCCACCACGACTTCTTTTCGTGCGGCAGTGAGCATACCCACGACGTGCGATGGAAAGCGGTGTCCCCCGCCAATCATGTATGTAATGCCTACCTCATTATTTGCGTTCGCACATAGGGCGGCGTAACAAATGGCGGAATCCTGATCGAACACACTGATGTTCTCGATTAACTTCATGCTTCGAGAATCGATTCGCGCGACCTGGACAAAAGGCTGTGATCGCTGGTTGGTCCCGCGATCCACTGCCCATGCGAGCCACAACTCGTCCCCCGCCAAGGTGGCGCCTGTCAGTCGCGGGTCGGCGCGATCTAGCCATCTTCGCCCGTCTGGAGTCCGAGAATGATAACCCAAGCCGCCAATCCACCGCGGTACCGCGACGGCGGCCGATGTTGGCTGGTCTTGTTCTTCACCCCACGAAAACACTCGCAACATGCTCGTGTCTTCATGGGCCGCAAAGAATACAGTTGCCCCACAGTTTTGAGCAGCTCGAAAGGATTGGTATATCATCGTAACGAATTTGTTCGCGACGACCTGTCCGCTCTGAATGCTGGTAAACGGAATTCGAATGACGGCTGCACCGACCTGGTTGTCGACATAGATGTTTGTGGTCACGTAGAGGAAGTTGGCGCCAACCGCGAGATCAGGGTAATCCAGAAGAGCGCCCTGCACACCTAACGTCTGAGTCTTGATGTCGAAGATCCTCCACTGCCCTCGAACCGCATCGCATGTCTTTGCGAACGCCAGGCGCAAGATGTTGTCGACGGCGGGGCCATACGGCAGCAACCAGACAAACGTATCGATCGGGTTGATGTAATGGACAACCTGGTTGGAAGAAAAATGCGAATCGGGAGGGTCAGCGGCTTCAAACGCAGTTGCGGGATTTAAGTAGCGGAACGTCAAACCTCCATCGGTCGAAATACCTGCGTACCAGTTGCCCGTGTAAAATACGACCTGGCCGTTCATCGCAACACTGGGTGATCCAATATGGCTCGCCGTCTGGTGTTCCCTCGGCGACGTCAGTTCAGTATCCATCACAACTCTCAGGGCACTGCCGCCTTCCATCCCTGAAGGGGCGAGATCGTCTGCTAGGAATGCGCCTTCGTAGGTCACGCTTTGAAGCTCCCCTTCTATTCCCTCCTTCACTAGCGGCAAAGCTCGCCCTTGCTCACTGAGTTTCGGCGCATCAACCTTTTGAGCCTCTTCCGCTGGTTCTATACGGGGTGGCGCTGCTGGACCGTATACATCCTCGATAAATGATTGAACATGGTTCCGAAGAAGGCCTTCAAACCTGCTCTTGCCCTTGTAAGGCCACCAGAGAACTTGGAGTTCTTGGGCTAGCTTCCGCTTGAAGTCCAGGACCTTTCCCCACTGATCGGTTTCTTCCTTCGTCTTTGGTGAGTAAGGAGCCTCATTGAAATAAAGCATCAACTGGGGACGCCCACTGGCCCTTCTCGCCGCATAGGCCTTGAGGATCTCATGCTCAGTGCCTGTGGTGCCCTCCTTGGTCGTCGTGCCAAAGCGCTTCCAAAAGATCCCAATCAGGATGTCACATTCCTCTGGGTGAAGAACGGTGTCGATGAGCCCTTGTGGACCCTCGGCGTGAAAGCCGGGAAAGGCATCAGTTTCCCACCGAAGCAGTTCGAGCCTTAGGCGGAGGAGTTTTCCAACGTGGCGGTTCACTTCGTCGAGCACATGGCCGACACAATTGCGCTCCGCTTCGACATCACCGGGCGAGGCAAGCACCACTTTAAGTTCTGTAACGTGGTCCACGAGAAATTCCTAGCGGACGATAGGAGAGCAACCTCTGTCGCTGCAACTGTAACACGGAACAGATGCATGCAGATGTGGCGGACAAGCTGGCAAGTGGAATGTTCAGTTCGTTTCTTGAGTTAGAACGCATTGAAGTGATGCGTGATTTCTCCGCTCATCGGTGCGCGGTGGATCAGCCGATTCTAGATGAGTCGGCTAACCTGACCAGCCCGAGTTTTTGTACCAGTTCCAATGAGAGAGTCTACATCACAGCCCAGGGCTGTGAAACTCTGCGCGGTGGTGGGTAAGGGTTACCGGGCGCCGGGGCAATGTCCTTGCCAATCTCCCCCGCGCCGCTAGTGTCTCGGACCCACAGCACGTTTAGTTGTTGCTCTAGCAGGGCGATCACAGCTTTTCGAAGCGCGAACTCATTTGCAAATGAAGCGCAAAAGCGTTCGAGTTCACTATCGTTGGGCATTTCAATTCCAATCCGGAACGAATAACGGTCCAATACCGCATGAATCGTAACGCTGGAGTTTCACTTGGGCAAGGCTGTGTGCTCGCCTGCATCGTTCTGCCCCAGAAATCTAACGAATCACCCGATTAGCCAATTTAAGATGACCGGTGACGCTAGACCCTCTGCTCTGATATCGGCGAGGAAACCGTCGTCAAGTTCTGCGGTTGCTATGAGATATGGCAAGAATCTTCAGTCATTGTAGATGGAAACTTAGAGCTAGATCCTCTGCTTTGATAACAGAGGGCCGAATCTCCGTTCAGTTTGTGATTCAATCGCTTGTGGCCGGCCCTCTCAAGACTGAGGTCAGTATCGTAGCGGGCCCCGCACCACTCAAGGTTTGAATCGACTGATTGCGGATTGCGAGTCATGGGCAACCAAGTTACTCCGAATAAAGTCTGCATAGCGGAGTGATCAACAAGCAAAGCTCATCAGACCGAGCCAGAATCTGGGTGTCCGGCGGCCTATCGTTCCCCAAGGCTCCGTTCGCCCCTGAAATCGACAGGCTAGCCCATTTCGAATCGTGGGCAATCCGCAGCCACCCGGGTTGTGCCGTGAGGCGGCTCAGCAAGAGCATTAATTTCAATGGGATGGCCGTTTGTCCGGCAAGGTTGTGGACGAATGTGAGACGCATTGAGCTCTCCAAGTGTGGATGAATTTGAGGGCGATCACGACCGTGCAGATAATCAGCAGGGTCTAGCAGCAGTTAAGAGTCACTTCTCCCAAGTGTTGTTTATGCGCGGAGTGTACTTTGGACGAGCCTGAGATGACGGCTGCGGGTCCCACCAACGGATATCGGGATCAAGAACCAGTCGCATTCTATCTGTAGGATGCGACAACCATCGAGCGGTCGACTCTCACCTATCGGATTTCCTTGCTAGCGCTGCCGGCCACCGGAGCCGGACCTCAAGGACATGAGGTGCTGTTTGAAAACGGCTTTCATTGCAATGTGATTGCAATTCACAATGCATCACTGTGGGCGATCTGGAGACGGCTTCGCTTGCTCACTGTGAATGATATTGAGGCCGATGGGTGCCCAACAGTTTCATCCTAAGTACGCATCATCAACGCCGAGGAGAATGCTCTCGACCAGTCCCTTGGGTAAATTATCCAGGTCCGGGAATACCGTGCGGCGATTTATTCCGAGCCTCTCAAGCTGCTGAAGTATTGGCAGCTTCGCGTCGCGTGGGATAGTCCAATCGAGCAGGGTCTCGACATCCAGACGTTGCGGTTGGAAGTTCTTCTGGGCGTACTTGGTAAGAGGGATGGCGGGGCTCGAATGAAAGGTGAAGACACCTGCCTGAGCTACGATACGTGGCGAATTGTAGAAGGGATGAAGAATCTTAATCGCCTCGCTGGTTGTGTGATGAGGTGGATCGGGCGGGTCAACATGGGCGACGCGTAGGAGAAGTCCGCGGTGGGTACGAAGATTCACAGGACCGATCCGCTCTTTGACCTCAGCAAGAAATTCTGGGCCGTTGTCGAAGGTCTTATCGCGGAGTGCACTGATCGGACGAAGAGAAGGAAGATCGCCAAGAATCGTGAGCATTTCGTCTAGCGCCTCATCGTCGAGCCGGTAGCTCGTATAAAGTTCGAGAGGGCCGTACCCTTCATTCTCGGCCTCCGGACTTAGTGCCAGGCTTAGAACATCGAGGTCGTAGTCCTCGCTGGCCACTCGGGAGATTCGCCATATCTTTCCAGGCTTTTCAGAAGCACCAGAACACGCGAACCAGAGGGCAATCAGTGGATTGGCGGTCCAGTCGAGGAGCCGTACGGGGAGGAGGTAGTGGCGGGCGAGGAAGATAGCCTCCCAGGTGTTCAAAAGGCTGCCAAGACTTGGGTATGCTCGCCTTCGGAAACGATGGAGGAGATTGCGCTCGGCGATCCAGTTGAGCTGAGACTGCTTGCCCGCGTACTTCTGGGGACAGCCAGCCGATGGCAAGGGATCGTATTCCGCACAGGATTGGCCTCGAAACCAAGTTTGCGTGGCACTCTTGTTGGCAGCGATGCTGGTGAGAAGCGCTTCGACCGAGTCCACGCTGGTCGCACTGGAAGTGTGGGAAAAGGCTGCTTGTTTCATAAGACCATCAGGCCACGGGCGCTGGCGGACCTGTTAACCGGAATTTGCGATTTAAACTTTATCAATTGCGCAGAACCATATAGCCCGCCACCCTCTCCTGTCAAGCTAAGGTCGACTCGGCCGCGGTTGGCTGGCAAGCGGGTCTCGTTGGTAGTCCCGCTGGCTCACTTGGTTTGTTTGTCGCTCTTAACTCCTGTGCCGCCGACAATTGTTCTCGTTGAATGACCTTTGAGGGCCGGATTCGCTGTCTCTCCCAGTTTGTGCTGTGAGATACCGTTGATCTTCCGGAATTCCTGCAGGCTCGTCGATGGCTTTTCCAATCGCCTTAGAGTGGCCGAGTGCCGTCCGATCGCTAGCGCACCTGGACAAAGTCCAGGTGCTTCCAGCGAGCTTGCGTTAGCCATCACCAATAATTTCAATCGCTTAAGGAGATTGCTCTTGCGCCCCTTGCAAAATTGTGGGCGATCCGTGCCGCCACGACGCTTGCGGCGGTGTGGATGATCGCTAGACCCCCTGGACAGAATCCAGGTGCTCTACCCACCATGTCGCTGAGTTTCTGCCCTGTTCCCATATTGTTGGCCCCTAGACGCGCGAAAGAACGGCGAAGCCAGGTCGGCCACCCTTAAGCGAGGCCCAAAGGACGGACAACCGCAATCTACTGAAAATAAATGAGAAGGAAAATCAGCGGGAGCAACCACCTGTCTTGATATCCGTGAGGCGGATTTCAACAAGGCCTTCCGTTTCAAAGAGATGCGCTGTGGATGCTATGTGGGATTGAGGGCAATATTGAGATGCTCTTTATGCTCGCTTTTCGCCTTGTGTGGATGAATTTGTGGGCGATCAGCGCCAAGTCGATTGCCCAAAAGACAAATTTCTGGGCGACCGCGCCTTGACAACTTTGAGGCTATGCCCTACGGTGAATTCATGATCCCAAACTACCTACACAACCTCTTTTGGGACACGAACCTTGACAACTTCAACCCGACCGACTTTCCGGAGTACACCATCGCACGCGTGCTGGAATACGGTGATCGCGAAGCGGTGGCGTGGCTCAAGAACACCTTTTCCGAGGCGCAGATCGTTGATGTGCTGCGCAAGGAGCGAAGGCTTTCCCGCAAGTCGGCCAATTTCTGGGCACTGATCTACGGCATCTCTCGGGATGACGTCGCTGCGCTCAGAGTCGCTTCCTGACCCTTTCCCGGTATATCCTTCAACAACTCAAGGAGTGTAATTCCATGGATGATAAGCAACACGTGTGGCATCGGGAGGTCGTGGACGCGGGCGTCGAGCGCACGCTCACCGAGCTGCAGCGCGTCCCGATCCTTTCGCGCTTCTACCTTGCCGGTGGAACCGGCCTCGCTCTCCACCTCGGCCATCGCCGGTCCGTAGATCTCGACTTCTTCTTGGGTGAAAGCTTCAACGAGGAAACTGTACTCCAGAGCGTGCAGCAACTCGATGGGTTCGTTTTGGTCTCCAAGGCTCCCGGCACGATCTACGCAACCGTCCACAACACGAAAGTGAGTTTTATCGCCTACGTCTATCCCGTGCTTTTCCCACTGAAGCAGTTTCTAGGCGCAAACGTAGCTGATCCTCGCGATATCGGCTGCATGAAGATCAGCGCGATTGCAAGCAGGGGTACCAAGCGCGACTTCATTGATCTCTACATCGTCACGCAAGAGCACGGACTGGAACAGCTTCTCGGGTGGTTTGCCAAAAAATACACGCAGACCAACTACAGCTCGGTGCATGTTCTGAAATCGCTTACCTATTTCGAGGAAGCGGAGCGAGACCCCCTGCCCGATATGCTAGTGCCGCTCTCCTGGGAGGAGGTGAAACAGTTATTCAGGCGAGAGGCGGCGCGGCTCTTCTGAATTTCCAACCCGAGCCGGTTTCCAAACGAGACCGGCTCTTTTTGGTCTTCCAAAGGACGTAATTTATCCAACGGGAGCCAACTTAGCTTTCCATTTAATCTGAGATTGAGGTACCAAGGAGCTTAGTAACCGCCGGTGTGCCAGGTACAGAACCGTGGTCTTTTCATCCAGACTTACTCGCTTTCGCAGGAGCTGACGGTTGCTGTTTCATGCCTTCTTGTGCCACGCATTTAACAGTCCAAAAGAGAAGGAATGCGATCGGAAAAAGGAGTAAACCAATATCTCGCACGAAGACGTGGACCGTCATATATTCCCTTTGCCATCGAGTGCTAAACATAGTTCCCAAGCGAATTGGATCAACTGTCCTGAAATCAGCCCAGATAGCAAGTATTGCGATAATGCCACACACGATCACAAAATGGAGAAACCCTCTGACGTTTTGAAACACCGTCAGGAGCGCTCGCGCACGCGCTAACTTGAACAATCCCACGTAGAGCATGCCAGAGATAATGAACAGAAGAATGTAGTCTTTAACCAGAGACAGCTGGAGGTCAAGACGGGTGACGGAACTAATCCCCGTAAAATTGACCCAGATCCACGTTCCACCGATCAAAAGCAGATAGAATGGAATCGCCACTCGAAAACTCAGCGCCCAGCTATCGACGCCTTGCCGCAGGCCTGCGGGCAAAGAACTTCCCAGAGACTGTATAAACCTTGCTAGGAACCAGATCAGCAGACCAACCGACACAATGATCAACAACTTCAAGAAGTCACTTAAGGCCTCGCCCTCGACGAATTCTACAAACCTCTGCCTTCCCATAAAAACGTAGATAAGAACCATTGCCGCCGCAAGATAGATGTATGTTTTGGCATGCTTTCTTAGTCCACGCCGAAACGAGCTAAGCGTTTCCCTCACCTGCTGCGAAAGTTTGTCGATATGCTCTCTCTCGATTAAGAATACCAAGCACATCGAAGCCCACAACAGGAGGCCAAGTAAGGAGACCCTAATGTAGTCATCGGTTGACAAGTGCGACCGCCCAGAACTTACATGAGCATTAAATACCAGCGTTTCCAGGAATGGCAGGGTTACGAATGTTGCCCAGATAAGACCCATGCCCTTCATTTTTCTAGCGTTGTTACGGTTGTGATGCGGGATCCTAACTTGATCCATGATAAATACTCATCTTATGGCGAGTGAATGTATACTTCTGAGCGAGTTGAACGTCAAGGAATCATATTCCGGTTGCGGCCCATTTCATTCACCTCTAGATTTTCGCTCGCAAGTGCTCGCACGCCCCAGATATGAACGGCTTGCAGAGAAAGCTGACCTTCGCCCGGAAGAAATCTTCGTTAGGTCGCAGGGCAAGAACGTTCAATCTTCTCAGGGCAAGCAAGGCTTGGGCGTGGAATTCGACCGTGGACACTTTACATGAATTCGCCATCCTCTCGGTCGTGTCGGCGCACAAAGAGACTGTGCCTGTTGTCAGGCGCCTGACGGGTGGTCGACAAGATCCCCATATTCAAAAGCCGCGTACCGGTCCCTACTTTCCTTTTTGCATAATTGCCTGAAGAAAACGACTGTCAGTTCCGATAGTAGAGGTGCTGAATCCCAGGAGCGCACAGGCTTGCTGGCCCAGGTTGGCCTCGAGTGCACCCTTGTCCACGCATTCCAAGACGGCAAACGCAGCTCCAGCAGGGGTCAAGAAGCCCTTTTCCCTAGGCGCAGGTCACAAGAACCGAAGGCCGGCGCAGTAGCTTCATCCGCGGGTTAATCGCGGCCTTCTTTCCTCTTACACATAGAGCGCAGTTAAGAAGGTGGACAATGTCCGACACACGCGATCCACTACTTCAGTTGCATCGGTTTTCCTTCTTGCGAAATCGCCGCGGATTGACTATTGACCGCCTAATTGACACTTAAATATAATGCCCATCCTGATTGCACGTACGTTCGCACACGGCACCCAGCTGTATAATTGCCTGTTTGCGAAGGGGCCGTGTGCACGTCCGAACCCATGAAATGAAACCAATTCTCCGTTGCACCCATTTCGGGTTCCCCTATGAATGGACTGATGCCGACAAAACCGCTGCCCGTGTGATCAAGGAGATGCAAGAGCTGCGACCGGTGCCCAAATTTGGAAACCCTAGTCCTTGGAGCCAATACGTAAGCAAGTACCCTACGCGCGATTTTCTGGGCGATCTGTATTACGCCAAAGTGATCCCGCCCGATGCCGATTGGGCACGTCTTGCATCGCTCCAGTTAAGGACAGTCAACCATAACGTCATTGTTGCACAGACACTTCAGGCGCTCGACAACAGATTGACCGACAATCTCCTTCGATTGAGCAGCGCGCACGTATCTCACGAAGGCGGCATCATCTACTATACCGATCGTCTTGATCGCTGCTTGGTTTATGATTATTCCTTTGGGAGGGCAAACACCGCAGCGAGAGTTAATGCTGCAGCACAGATTCTGAATCCCGACCTGCTTTACGACGTAGATAGCGCTATGTCGGACAAAGAGGGCCCCTCCCGTCGCGCGTTGAAGAATGCCCTCGTATTTGGACATAAGATTGTCGCTCACAGAAATACCATCGTTCATGTGGATCGTAGGCGCGACGAAAGTGTCGCGGGCCCCTACATCGACACGCTTGTTCTCAATGAAATTCTTCATCGGTACATTTACGAAAGGACTCGCGAAGACGCGAAGAATCAATTCCTCTCGGCGGTAGAAATCGGCAGCGGCTGCGGGCTTCTCATAGCCGCTTGTGGTCAATACCTACCAAGCGCAATTCATCTGGCGGCTGTAGATCCATCCATGGCAGCCGTCGCTTGCACGCATAAGAATTTTTTTGCGAACAACAGACCTCACGCCAAAAGAAGGTTTATTGCCATCTGCAGCAAGTTTGAGGACACAGATCTCAAGAAAGTCGACCTTGCGATATGTAACCCACCTTACATACCGGAGCGCCCGGGAACACGGAAACGAACGGTGCCCACCGCTAATTTCGGCACTGAGTTATTGGAACAAACAATAAGAACTGCACCGAATTTCCTGAGTGACAACGGCCTGCTATTCCTTATCTTTAGCGACCTGGCGTGGAAGGAGTTTGAGGCGGCCGTGCCCGACGGAATCGAATGTGAGCTCATTGGTCCACAGTCAGGTTTTCGAGTGCAGTTTGACCAGACCGATGTCCTTGAAGACGAATCTTGGATTCAATTCCTTGTAGACCGTGGCCTCGACTTTGATCGTGCGACCAACGTTTATCATCACCACCTTAAATGCGTGGTGGCACACAAGAGCAGACAACATGGGTTTAGAAATGATCAGATTCTGGAACGCATCAATCTTCTCAACGGTGGATTCCGAAAACAAGTTGGAGGATAAGATTGGACGAAACTCTGCTTCTCGTGTTCCGCGACCTCGTGACCCTTTCGCACCAGACGATCGGGCTCCACAACGAGATAATTCGGGAATACGGATATTGCTGGTGGGGTTGGTGGAAGAAACCCATTGAAGATGTCCCTACGGATCTGTTTGAACGGATCTTAGCAGAGGGCGGCAAGACAATCTACCTGCTTGATTGTGGCAATTATCTATTTTATCGGGCACATCTCACAGGCGTCAAAATAGCTCCTTCGGAAGAGGGCTCGCCCACCCCCGAGCTTGAAAGAACACCTTCTTATTATACCCACCTGCGACTAGTGGTTTGGCTGAAGTTCGCATCGATTCAGGCTATCGACGAGAAAGTGATCAAACAGTTCAAGTATGCCAGTTTCCCAACGTGGAGAAGTCACGCATACGATCATTACAAAGGGAAAACCGTGAGCGGCGCTGAAGAGATTGATGAAATGCGAGTTACACTATGGCATCTTGCTCGAAAATAGAAACACTTATATACTTAATGTAGTAGTATTATAGGTATACCTGAGAAGGAGGGGTTCTAATGCAAAGAGATGGAAAAGGGAGATGGCAGGTTCGCCTTAGGGATGTTGACGAACATGAACCTCGTCTTGTTTATGGACCCGAAGGGCTCATAACCCTAG
>Ga0187803_10000385_pt1 | contig 17905 bp, 15 predicted proteins | sample NC_wetland_sal_i_2_FD_132425 | JGI IMG/M metagenome (GOLD analysis project Ga0187803, IMG submission 132425) | Wetland sediment microbial communities from Neuse River Estuary, North Carolina, USA - Control_3 | ecosystem: Environmental > Aquatic > Freshwater > Wetlands > Sediment | place: USA...
CAATCCATGCCATTCTGGCCGCGGGCGATCCGCCTGCCTTTGAAGCAAAGCTCACCAAATTTAAAGGCGAGGACATTGAAGTCCACACGCAGGCCGAGGCGGACGCCATTGTTGCCGCCGCAGGAAAAGCGCAATGGAAGGTGGCCGGCGTCACGCAGAAGGAAAAGCGCCGTTTCGCGCCGCCGCCCTTCACGACATCAAAGCTCCAGCAAGCGGCCTACAATCGCCTGCGGTACACCGCCAAGCGCACCATGGGCCTCGCGCAGCGGCTCTATGAAGGCGTGGAGCTCGGCCAGGAAGGCTCGGTCGCGCTGATCACTTATATGCGCACGGACTCGGTGCGGGTTTCAAATGACGCGCTGGACCAGGTGCGCGGCCTGATTGGGTCCAGATATGGCCAGCCGTACCTGCCCGAAAAGCCGAATTTCTTCAAGTCCAAGAAGGATGCGCAGGATGCGCACGAAGCCATTCGCCCGACGGATGCCGCCCGGACGCCCGAGGAAGTACGACCCTTCCTGAGCGATGACATGTTCAGGCTCTACCAGCTCATCTGGCAGCGTTTTGTGGCCTCTCAAATGGTGCCTGCGGTGTTCGATCAGACCACGGTCGATGTGGCAGCCGGTGATTACACGTTCCGCGCGTCGGGTTCGGTGCAGAAATTCGACGGCTACCTGGCCGTGTATCAGGTGTCGGCCGATGACGATGAAGATGTCGATGCGGACGCGGGCAAGGCGCTCCTGCCGCCCGTCACCGAGGGCGAGACCCTGCGTCTCGAAACATTGCGGCCCGACCAGCATTTTACCGAGCCGCCGCCGCGCTACACTGAAGCAACCCTGGTGAAGGAGCTGGAAGAAAAAGGCATCGGACGCCCTTCGACCTACGCTTCCATCATTTCTACGATCGTCGACCGGGAATACGTCACCAAGGACCAGGGCCGGTTCGCTCCGACGATGTTGGGCGAAAAAGTAAGCGTGCTCCTGGTCAAAAGCTTCGAGGATATTTTCGATGTGGGCTTCACGGCGCTCATGGAAGAGGAACTCGACGAAATCGAAGAGGGAAAACTTCCCTGGAAGAAAGCCGTCAAGGAATTCTACGGCCGCTTCGCCGTGGACCTCGAGAAAGCTAAGGACGAAATGGAGTCCTACAAAGCGGGGATTCCCACCGGACAAAAGTGCGAGAAATGTGGGCAAGGGGAACTCCTCGAACGCATTAGCCGGCACGGCTTTTTCCTGGGCTGCTCGCGCTATCCGGACTGTGATTTCATTCGAGATCTTTCGCCGGAATTGCCTCCCGAGGGCGAGGACGGCGCGGCGAAAATCGAAGCGTGCGACAATTGCGGGCGCGAAATGATCATCAAGCGCGGCCGCTGGGGAATGTTTTTGGCTTGCACCGGCTATCCCGATTGCAAGACGACGCGCCGCTTGAAGGCCGGCACGCGCCGCGCCCTCCAACCGGACGAACTGCTCGATGAAAAATGTCCGGAGTGCGGTTCACAACTGGTCAAGAAGCACGGCCAGTATGGCGAATTCACCGGCTGCACCGCCTATCCAAAGTGCAAATTCATCCGCGCGAAGACACTGGGCATCAAGTGCCCGCAGTGCGAAACCGGAGAATTGGTGGAGAGGGTTGCCAAGAAGGGACGCAGGCGCGTCTTCTACGGGTGCAACAAATATCCCGCATGCGATTTCACGACGCCGCACCTGCCGATCCCCGAGCCGTGTCCGAAATGCGGCGCGGCATTCATTGTTGAGAAGCGCGGCAAGCTCGGGGCGGTGAGAACCTGTATCAAAAAAGGTTGCGATTGGGAAGCGGCTCTTCCGGAAGTCCCCGCCGCTGCCGTTCCTGAGCCCGTGGGCACGGCCCACTCCTGAACGAGTCCGCTCAACCGCCGGGGTCTCGCTTCTTTGAGTAAGCACGAGTTTTTCTGAACGCGCGTGCGAAGCCGCAAAAACTTGCGGTCCGGCAGGGGGAAATGGATTCCGCGGTAAAACAATTTCTGATTTATTTGCGATCGGTGCGCAATGCTTCCCCGCACACGATCCGCAGCTATGACAACGACCTCGGGCAGTTCCTCACGTTCTTGACGCCTCCCGGCGCCGCGATGCCATCCCCGCAGGATGTCACGCACCTCATGATCCGCGAATTCGTGGCGCACCTGCACGACCTCAATTTGGAAAAATCTTCAATTGCCCGCAAGCTCGCGGCGATTCGATCGTTCTTCAAATTTGCGGTGCGAGAAGGCATGGTCGTGCGGAACCCGGCGCGCATGGTGGCGACCCCCAAGCTGCCGAAGCGCATCCCCGCGGTTTTGAGCGCCGAGGATCTGAATGCGTTTCTCGACGGCGTGGCAGCAGGGCCGGCTCGCCAGCCTGGGCGTCGCAAGGAGGCTTCCGGGGGCGAGGGCAGCCGCCTGATGGTCAAGCGCGACCGCGCGATTCTCGAATTGCTGTACGCGTCGGGCCTGCGCGTCAGCGAACTCACTGGACTGAACCTGGGTGACATGGACCGGAAAGAACTTATGCTGCGCGTGCGGGGGAAAGGCAACAAGGAGCGCATCGTTCCATATGGCGGCAAAGCAGAACAGGCGCTCGAATCTTATGGGCCGTTGCGTCAGGAATTGTTGCGCAAGGCCGGAGGCCGCGGAGAACGGCAGGCGGTGTTTCTCAACCATCTGGGGACAAGGCTGACGCAGCGATCCGTGGCGCGTATCGTCAAGAAATACGCGCGTCTGGCCAACGTGAATTGGGACTTGCATCCCCATTCCTTGCGGCACGCATTCGCCACGCACTTGCTAGCTGATGGCGCGGACCTTCGCGCCATTCAGGAATTGCTGGGACACTCCTCGCTATCCACCACGCAGCGGTACACGCACGCCACGATTCGCCAACTCCTTGAAGTCTTTGACAAGGCGCACCCTCGCGCCTGAATTTTTAACGAGGGAAAGAGTCAATCGTTGGCAGGTTCGGTGACGGTGGGGCGCATGTGGATCGATCGCCGCCGTCGAAAGAAGAAACCCAGATGCCTTGCATTGCATTCGAGGCAGCGGAACGGCCTGAGGAGCATAGGAAAAAGGATGCTCCATTCCAGAACGCCGCGCCGGCGAGAACGCGAAATATCCTCGCTGCCGCATCGGGGGCACTTCCGCGGACCGACCCAAACCGAAACTGTGTATGTTCTGGCCATGTTTTGGTCATATCGCGATCCGATAATACTCCGGCATGCTGCGATCTGAAAAGGACAATTGCCGTAAAGGTGCGGGCTGAGTTATTCTCGCCGGGCTTCGCCAGGGGTGAAATTCGAGGCGAGGATTCCTTGCCGCCACCGCGATAGACGATTGTCCGATCTAAAATTGCAAAGCTTTGCGGCTGGCATGGCCGTGCGCCAGCCCGGAATTATGCGAAGAGATGGAAAATGAGGCTAGTGGGAGGCAATAGGAAACATGAAATTTTTTCAAAGGAACATTTACTTTGTGCTGGGATGGATTGCCTTCGCCTTGTTTGCTGCCCCCGCGGTGACTTTTGCGCAGACCGACGAAATCCAGGTTTACGATGCTGAGATCGAGGACCAGGGCAAGTTCAATATCATGATCCACAGCAATTTTACCCCCGCGGGGCGGACGACTCCCAATTTCCCCGGCAGCATCGTTGCGAATCACTCGTTCAACGGCACGGCCGAATGGGCCTACGGGGTCACCGACTGGTTCGAGCAGGGACTTTATCTGCCGGTGTACACCATTTACTCCCCGGGGCACGGCGGGTCAATTAACGGCTTCAAGATCCGCGAGCTGTTCGTGCGGCCGCACGCTCACGATCACACTTTTTTCTACGGTGTCAATTTCGAGTTCAGCGTCAATTACTCGTATTGGGAGTCCCGGCACATCACCTCCGAGGTCCGGCCCATCGTCGGGGTGCACTTGCATAAGGTGGACTTCGTTTTCAATCCGATCGTGGATACGGACTACACGGGCGGATTCGGGAACCTCGAATTCGTCCCGGCCACACGTCTGGCATATAACTTCAACGATAAATGGGGCGCCGCTCTCGAGGAATATTCCGATGACGGTCCCCTGCGCAAATTCCTTCCGATGCATGACCAATTCCACGAAGTTTGGGCGGTCATGGATCACAACAACAAATTTCTGAATATCGAAACCGGGATCGGGTTTGGCGTGAGCCATGGCGCTGACAAGGTGACATTGAAGCTGATGCTTTCACGCGATCTGAATTGAAGGCTCACCGCCGCAATCGATCTTCAGCGCGAGAACAGCATACTATTTTCGTTAGCTTTGAAAAGGAGGCGTTATGGCATTGCAACGCCTGATTGACTACGACGACGCAGCTCCGGAAGTCCGCGCTGTGTATGACGACATCCGCGCCACGCGTAAGACCGATTACATCAATAATTTCTGGAAGGCGCTGGCGAACGATCCCGCATCCCTCAAGCGCACCTGGGAATCCATCAAGCAGATCATGGCGCCCGGGGCGCTTGACGCGCTGACCAAGGAGCTGATCTACATCGCCGTCAGCGCCACCAACCAGTGTCCCTACTGCATTGCTTCACACACCGCTTCCGCCCAGAGCAAAGGCATGACCGCCGAAATGTTTCACGAACTCATGGCCGTCGTTGGCATGGCCAATGAAACGAACCGCCTTGCCGCCGGCTACCAGGTTGAAATCGACGAACGATTCAAGACAGCCTGACCCTGCTCTCTCCCAAATAGGACAGACTTCTCACCCTGAACATCCTGAAGCATGGTCCGTTCCGCTTCTGATATAATTCTACTTTATAGAACTCACAACTATTATAAATTTGATCTGCTTGCCCGTGCCGTGTGAAATGGATGGAGTGGGAGAGTGCCATGGAGATCGTACGCATTTTTGACACGACGCTGAGAGACGGGGAACAGTCCCCGGGATTTTCCATGTCGGTGCCGGAGAAGGTCCGCATGGCCCGCCAGCTGGAATCGCTCGGCGTGGACATCATCGAGAGCGGCTTCCCCATCGCCTCCAAGGGCGACCTCGAAGGCGTGAAGGCGGTTTGCCGCGAAATTCGCGGCTGCACCGTGGCGGCGCTGGCGCGCGCCCGGCGCGATGACATTGACGCGGCGCTCGACGGCCTCGCTGGAGCGGCGCATCCCCGGCTGCACACATTTCTCGCAACATCGGACCTGCACCTGCAACACAAACTGCGCTTGACGCGCGAAGAGGCCCTCGAAGCCATCTCGAGCAACATACGCTACGCCCGCGAGCGCTGCGCCGAGGTCGAATTTTCCGCCGAGGACGCCAGCCGCACGGAAATCGGTTTTCTTTGTGAGGCGGTCGGCCGGGCCGTCCGCGCCGGCGCGACGACCATCAATCTGCCAGACACCGTCGGCTACGCGATACCGGAGGAGTACGCAGCCATGTTCCGCCGCGTGATCGAGTATCTGGACGGCGCGAATGGCATCACACTCAGCGCGCATTGCCATGATGACCTTGGCCTGGGCGTCGCCAATTCCCTGGCCGCGGTGCAGGCGGGAGCGCGCCAGCTTGAATTGACAATCAACGGTATTGGCGAGCGCGCCGGAAATGCCGCGCTCGAAGAAGTTGTAGTATTGTTGAATGTACGGCAGGCCACCCTGGGTGTATCCACCAATGTCCATCTCGAACAGCTGTATGCGGCCAGCCGCCTGCTGGTAGAAATTACGGGGGCGCCCCTGGCGCCGAATAAGGCCATCGTAGGAGCAAACGCCTTCGCTCACGAGGCCGGCATCCATCAGGACGGCATCCTCAAGAATCCTCTGACTTACGAAATCATCTCCCCCGAAGCGGTCGGCGTCCCCAAGCGGCAACTGGTTCTCGGCAAACATTCCGGGCGCAACGCGCTGCGGGCCACGCTCGCCGATCTGGGCTACCAGCCGACGCGCGAAGAGCTCGACGAATGTTATAAGCGCGTGGTGTCGCTGGCGGATGAGTCGAAAAACGTGAGCAATCGCGATCTACTTGCTATCGCGCACCAGGTAATGCGGAAGCGCGGAAGCGAAACCGCCGTCGCCGCCGAATAAATTACCTGCGGAACACTTCAGCAGGACAAGCGCACGCCGTGGCGGGTCTGTGCGAGTTTTGCGATGATCAATGGACTGGTACTCTCCTGTCCGACTACAAACCGCACAGCCAAGGATGACTGTGCTACTCAAATTATTTCCGAACTTACAAATCCACTGGACATTTGTCCTCGAATAGACTTCCATAGCAGGATCTCAAAGCCCCTGGGGAGAATTCCATGCGCATGAGGGTGCCTCTTTTCGTGGCGACGGCCTTGCTTGTCCCGCTTTCGCTTGTTCACGCACAACAACAGACGCAGAAAAGGCCGCTGGATATCTATTTCCTGGACACCGAAGGCGGGCAAGCTACGCTGTTCGTTTCTCCCTCGGGACAATCGATGCTGGTGGACACGGGGTTCCCGGGCAACCAAGGCGCGCCGCCTGCCGAAGCGAACGCCCCGGGCATCACGCGCGATGCGGACCGCATCATGGCGGTCTTGAAGCTTGCGAATGTGAACGTCCTCGACTACGTGGTGATCACGCATTTTCACGGGGACCATGCCGGTAACGCAGCTGAACTCGCGCATCGCATTCCCATCCGCCATTTTGTGGACCACGGCCCGTATACGGTCGAGATGCAAGCGGGGCGGGACGCTCCCATCTTGTCCTATTTGCCCATTCGCGAGCATGCGCACGCAATCACGGCAAAACCCGGCGACCGCATTCCCGTCGAAGGCCTTGATGTGCAGGTTGTTTCCTCGGCTGGCGATGTGATCAAGGAGCCGATGGCGGGAGCGCCCGGAGCGGGGGCGCCCAATCCGCTGTGCCGCGATGCCAAATTGAAAGACCAGGACGCCACGCCGGAAAATTTTGAATCGGTGGGAATCGTGGTCCGGTACGGCAGCTTCCGGCTCGTCGATCTGGGCGACTTGACCTGGAACCAGGAACACGCGCTCGCATGCCCGAATAATCTGGTCGGCACGATGACGGTATTTCACACCACGCGCCACGGAGACCCCCATTCCGGCGCGCCGCAATTCGTAGACGCGATCCGCGCGCGCGTTGCAGTGATGAACAATGGCGAAAGAAAGGGCGGTTCGCCCGAATACTGGCAAACCGTGCACGATGCGCCGGGGCTTGAGGATTTCTGGCAAATACACCGCTCGGCAGCGGGTGGTGCGGACCACAATTCGCCGGAACAGTTTCTGGCGAACCTCAACGAAACCGATCACGGCCACTACATCAAGATGTCCGTGCGAGCCGACGGCAGCTTCATGATGACCAATGAGCGCACCGGGTTTACCAAAGATTATCCAGCCCGCGGCGGCGCCTCTCGATAAATCCAAATTGGATTGGAACCGCGGCTTGAACGCCAAGCGGACCTGACCGCGTGCAAGTGCGGTTCGTGACGTCCGTCGGTCCAGACTCGGAATCATCAGATCGAGCGGGGTACGCTTGGCACTGGAATTGCCCAGCGCCGTAAAGCGCGAAAGAATTTGTTTACTTATTGGTAATAATTCGACAGTAATATAGAGTTACTAACCTGTCCTTATTCCGAGGGTTTATTTGACACTTTTCGATCCCTGACCCGCCCGAAACAGAACGCTCTCCCCCTGCCCTTTTTTGGCGTTTAATCATCATAAAACACTGAAAATATAAGACTTACTAAAAAATGGACGAATTTGGCGAATATCGTGCGCGTATATCCGCTGGGGTAGCACCGAATTTCGGGCAAAGTTTCCGCAGGAAAGGGAGCCAACTGAATATGCGTGACAGAAAGCTGCTTCCCAGAGTACTGGCTGTCGCTTGTTTTACGATTTTGACGGGTGTGTGGGGAAACCTACGCGCGCAGGAGGGCCATCAAGAGGGCCACTTAGATGTGTCATCTACTCCTACTGGCGCGCACGTATCCGTGGATGGGATGGAAATAAGAAGGCTCACGCCCGTGCGCATAGACGACTTGCGCTTAGGAATGCATACGGTGAAAGTCTTTATTCCGAACTCAAACTTCACCCCAGACACGAGGACCGTGAACATTGTGAGGGGCGACAACGATCTTCACGTGACCCTAATTGACCCTCCTAGCGGGGGCGGCACCGGAACACAGGGGCCACAAGGACCCATGGGCCCACAAGGACCCGCGGGGCCTCCAGGACCTGCAGGGCCTGCGGGTGCAACCGGGCCAGCAGGACCACAAGGACCTAAGGGCGATGCCGGACCGACAGGACCTGCAGGGGCCATCGGAGCGGCAGGACCAGCTGGTGCTGCGGGCGCGGCAGGACCTCAGGGGCCTGCAGGACCTGTAGGGGCAACCGGTGCGGCCGGTGCGATTGGCCCAATGGGTCCAGCAGGGCCAATTGGAGCTACCGGCCCGGCAGGATCACAGGGGCCTGCAGGACCCGCAGGGGCTCCGGGGCCCGTCGGGGTTCAAGGTCCAACAGGACCTACCGGTGCGCAAGGGCCTGCGGGACCTCCAGGACCTCCAGGACTTAACCGGTTGCAGATTGCGACGCTACATTGGTATCAGGCCAACCAGTCGGGAGATACGTTCCCTGTTGGTACCGGTCCGCTTGGAGTGGCCTTCGACGGCGCCAATATGTGGATCGCAGACAATGGCGGTGGCACTGTCACGAAGATGCGAGCCAGCGACGGCGCAGTCCTCGGTACATTCGCGGTTGGAACCAGCCCGTTGGGCGTGGCCTTCGACGGCGCAAACGTCTGGGTAACCAACTTTGACAGCAACAACGTCACCGAGCTGCGAGGCAGCGATGGCATCGTTCTCGGCACTTTCAGCACGGGCATTAATAGCCCCACCGGCGTGGCTTTCGACGGCTCGAGCATCTGGGTGGCGAACAACGGCGGCAACACCCTCACCCATCTCTCAGCCTTCGACGGATCGCTTATTGGAACAACGAATGTCGGCCTCAATCCCACTGGTGTGGCCTTCGACGGCGCCAATATCTGGGTGGCTAACTCCGGCAATAGCCCGGGTACGGTCACAAAGGTCCGGGCCAGCGATGGCACCGTGCTCGGGACTTTCACTGTCGGCTCGAGCCCCCAAAACGTGGCCTTTGACGGCACCAACATCTGGGTAACGAACTTTGGTGGTGCTAGCGTCACAGAGCTTCAGGCAAGCAACGGAGCAATCATCAACACTTTCCCGGCCGGAACTCAGCCCATGGGTATTGCCTTTGACGGGACCAACCTGTGGGTGACTAATTTTTCAGGCGGAACTGTCACTGAACTGCGTGCCAGCGACGGCTCCACCATGGGTACCTTCTTCGTGGGCACGAGGCCTCAAGGAGCGGCCTTTGATGGAGTCTATATTTGGGTAACCAACCAGCGCGATAACACCGCTTCGAAGCTCTAGTTTTCAACACTGCTTTGATTCCGGGAGCGGGGCCCTGGCGCATTGCGCCAGGGCCCCGCTCTTTCTTTATCGCTTCCGTCCTCTGCAACCGCCAAGAAAAACACAACAGTAGACGCTGCTTCGTCGAGATAGATGGAAAACGATGCCACTCGGATCTTCCGGCCTTCGGTAGCACTCGCTCAATAGGCCAGGCCTGTCGCGGTAAATAGAGGCCCAGGCTTCTTTCCTTCGGCCGCCGCTTTGAGGCGGAACATCAACTCGCCCCAGGTCGTGTTGCACGCTACGAAATAGTCCGTCTCCGCCTGCCAACCGGCGTGCGTGAATCGCAACAGCGTCTGGCCTTTTTGTTCCGCCAGATCGAAGAGCAGGCGTGTGCCGCTCCATTCTTTTCCGGATTCGCAGAGCCAATGCGCTTGGCGCGGCGCTACGATTTGGGTGGGATGAAGGCCATACACCGTTGCGCGGTTGAAAAAGCCGAGCTGCACATTCCCGGTGGTCTTCTCTTCCGTCACGTCAGCGACCCACCAGCGCGAAAAACCTTCAGCAGAAGAGACGAGAGGATGTACAAGCTGAGGGGCCGCTTCGATCTGGATCGAGTGCTTGATGTCAGGCTTTTTTAGCATCTCCCTCCCTGCTCACGGGCATCCCGCGAGGACTCCGGCGCATTCTGCCGCGCGAATCAATAGAAGTGTTTAGGCATCCAGTTCTCGCGCCCCTCCGGGAGAAGATCGTAGAGATGCCAGACGGGAGAGAATGGATCGATCCCGCGGTGGTGGCCAGGCGCGCGCGACATTTCGGTTGTGTACGTGAAATAGATTTTGCCGTCAGGAGCGCGGCGGAATACGCTGACGGCGGGTCTTTGCCCCTTTTCATCTTCCACTAAGAAATCGTGGTTGAACGTGTTGTCGTGGCTGGAGAGAAGACGCATCTTGTCCCAGCCCCGGCGGCGGCCCCACTCCCGGAGGCGGCCAATCTCCACTTTCGCGACCAGCACGAAATTGACTTTGTCGCTCACGTGCTGCGCGATTCCCGCGTAGCCGTCAGCCCACATGTTGCACATCGGACAAGGAAGCTTGTCGTTCGGGCCCCACATCAGGTGGTCGACGATCAGGCTGTCCTTGCCGGGAGCGAAGAGTTCCGAGAGACGAACATCCCGGAAATTCGCGGGAGATTCATCTCGAAGATCGGCTGGCCCTTCGCGGAAGATGTAGTCGGTTGCGACCAGCACGTCCGTGGGAAGTTGCCTGCGAAGCGCCGCCACGCGCTCGGTCTGGTCCTTGAGCGCAATTTCCGCTTCCAGTAATTGGTTCCGGAGCCGTCGATACTCTTCGCTCTCGCCCTTGATCGCTACGTTCATCGCGCACTCCTATCGTGGCGGTTGATGATGGTCGGGAATTTGTAGGGGAGCCACCCGCAACGGCGGGTGGCCGCCCTACCTTGCAAATTGAATGGCCATGCAAATTACGCGAACGGGTTTTCGTCCGCGCTGGGACCGTAGATCGATGGCACCGGCACTTCCAGCATCCTGAGATAAACGGAGAGTTGCCCTCGATGGTGATAAAAGTGGTTCATAAGAATGGAGCGAATAACCCCAACCCGCGGCGCCGAAAGCAGCACTTTCCCGCCCTTCGTGAGCGTCCAGATGGCCATCAGTTGGGAATCGCTTAATTTCTTGAGTGTTTCCAAAGCGGCGGCTGTGTTTTGCGAGAATGCTTCCAGGATTTCCTTCCGGCTGCCTGGCTGCGGTTGTGAAATGTTGCCGATTTCGTGAGTGTCCTTGGAGAGGATTTCGGCCAAGCGGCCTTGCCCCACGGCGATATGCATGGCGAGCTGACCCAGCGAAGAGGATCTGGGGTGCGGCTTCCAAGTCAATTTGTCTTCCGGAACGCGATCCAGAACACGCTGAGTTACTTTCGACTCTTGCTCGATTTCCATCAAGATCGGATCAATCGCTGCCACGTTTCCTCCTTTGAGTGCTTGTCAGACTTTAGTTCTGTATTTCGCGCGCTGTGAAAATCCACTGAACCTACATGTTCAAATAATTGGCGAGCTGATCGATGCACCCGTTCCAGCCGTGCTCGTGTTTATCGCGTTGTTCCACATTCGGCAAATGCTCGTGCGTGAGCAGGATTTCGGTCGACGGCCCCAAATCGCGAAACTCGATGGTCACCAGCGATTCAGCCACGTCCGGGTCATGCTCCCAACCCCAGGTGAATGCAATTTTTTCGGGCGGCTTGATTTCCCGATACGTTCCGGACACGCGGTGGACATTGCCGCCCTTGTGATGCATCTCCACGCAATATTTTCCGCCAACCTGCAAATCCAGCTCCGGCACGAGGGTGGAATATTCTTCGGACGGAGCAAACCAGCGCCCCAGCTCGATCGGATCGGTCCAGGCGCGAAACACTCTTTCGCGCGGCGCCTGGAATATTCGTCTCACCTTCAGCGTTGTTTCTGGGGATAGCTGTTCTTTGGCCATTCCGAATCCTCCGCCGGCTGTTGAGCCAGGTATCGATCGAGAGCGTCAAACTGCGTTTCCCAGAACGCGCGATACTGGGAAATCCACGCTTCCGCTTTCTTCAAGGGCTGGGCGGCGAGTCGGCATCGGCGCGTACGCCCGAATTTTCTTTGCGTGACGAGGCCGGCCTTCTCAAGCACTTTTAGATGCTTCATCACCGCCGGCAGACTCATGCGATGCGGCCGGGCCAGCTCCGTGACGGAGGCCTGGCCGCGCGCCAGGGCTGAGACGATCGCGCGCCGCGTAGGATCGGCGAGCGCTTGAAAGGTGGCGTCAAGTCCTCGATTATACTTAACCATTAGGTTTACTAATATACGGCCGCGCTCCTTGTGTCAAGCCCCATTTTTTGAGCCGCCGCACCCTGACAGGAGGATCGATCCGGACTATACTATCTGGCCTTGGGCTGACGCGAACTCGCTTCGTGTTCCTCGGCAATTGCGCGGAGAAAGATTTTGCGCTGCCCGGGACAAAACCATGACCATTCAAAAGAAAATTGTGCTCCTCCCGGGGGACGGCATTGGCCCTGAAATCATGCGGGCCGCCGTGCGTGTGTTGAAAGAGTGCGCCGCGGAATTCGGTCACAAGTTCGACTTCGCCGAGTTCCCTTTCGGCGGATGCGCCATCGACGCGACGGGCGAACCCCTGCCCGCCGAGACTCTCGCGGCTTGCAAGGGCGCCGACGCAATCCTGCTTGGCGCCGCCGGCGGACCCAAATGGGATTCCGTTCCGCTCGGCAAGCGACCAGAAAGCGGCCTACTTGCGCTGCGCAAGGCGCTCGGGCTGTACATCAACCTGCGTCCAATCGATTTGCACTCGGCCCTCTACGGCCTTTCGCCGTTGCGAGCGGACCGCGCGAGAGACGTGCACATCGATTTTGTCCGCGAACTCGCCGGAGACATCTATTTTGGCAAGCATCAAGTGGAACCCGATCCAAGCGGAGAGCGCGCCACCGACGAAGCTGTATACACAACGGCGGAAGTGGAGCGCGTCGCCAAGTACGCCTTCGCGCGCGCGGAATCGCGCAAGGGCCGGCTCGCTTCGGTCGACAAGGCCAATGTCCTGACCACATCGCAGCTTTGGCGCAGGACGGTGACCCGCATGGCCGCGGATCATCCCAATGTGAAGCTCGAACATTTGTACGTAGACAATGCCGCAATGCAACTTGTGCTCGCTCCCGCGCAGTTTGACGTAATCCTCACGTCGAATATGTTCGGCGATATTCTGACCGACCTTGGTGCGGCGCTTGCCGGCTCGATCGGGTTGATCCCGTCGATGAGCTGCGGGCCGGGCCCCTCGCTCTACGAACCGATTCACGGTTCCGCGCCCACGCTCGCCGGTAAGGATGTAGCCAATCCGGTGGGCATGATTCTCTCCGCTGCGATGATGCTGCGCGAAAGCTTCAGCATGAAGCGCGAGGCCGAATGGATCGAATCGGCAGTGGACCGCCTGTTCGCCAGCGGAATTCGTACTCCTGATACAGTCGAGCCGGGGACAACCAAAGTTGGCTGCATTGAATTCGGCGAGCGGCTATGCGCCGAGATGGCTGCCACGTCGCAGCGGCCACAGAGCGTGAAATCGGACGCCTAGCGGGAATTTTTAGCCTTTAGAAGCTTCTTGATCAATTGAATCTGTCCGGCGTGATAAACATCGTGGAAGGCAATCCCAGCAATCAGCCGCTGCGCAATCGTTTTGCCTCCGCGCGAAGGCCGGTCCAAATTTTCCGCCTTAAACGACGAAACGGCTTCCTTCAACAGATGATGTTCTCTATCAAGAAGCGCGATGGCATCTCGCCATGCTTTTTCACTCCGATCGATTGGTCGACCGAACCAATTGCTCCCCGGAAGCGAAAAAGATCCGCGTTTTTCTCCAGATAGCCGCCGCCTCACTGCGTATTTCCAATAGGCAGCGTGAACTACGACTTCCCAAATCGTATGGCGCCTGGCCTTTGGAGGCAGAGCCGCTTCACGCGCAGTCACACCGCGAATCGACCCGCGAAGGTTGGGTCCGTGCCATGCGGCTCGGTTGTAAGCTTCGTCGAGCAATTGCAAGAGATGTTCGATATCTCTCTGCGCCACAGCTTCACCCGAACGCGCAGGCGGTCTCGCATGCGCGTTTTACGCACTATAACAGAGGCCTGACAGACAAGAACGCTCCGTATATCGCGCAAAATAGAGAAAGGGAGCGCCCCTCAATTCGAGAGGCGCTCCCCATAAACCCACCGTGCAGACCGGCTTATTTATTTTCTATCGGTCGCCGTCCCCGAAATCCAGACCCGGTAGGACCGGCGTGCCTTCTTTCCTAACGGCATCGAGGTCGTCCGGATCCAGGCCCAGGAACTTGAGAATTGTGGGAGCCACCTGGGTGGTTTCCACAAAGCTGTGAACGGTCCGGCCTTCAATACCAGGGTTAGATACCAGCATCATCACGTTGGTATCGTCCCAGGCGAAGCCGCCGTGCTCGGATTGCTTTTTGAGGTTGCCGGTGTAAACCACACCTACGTTGGGCAGCACGACGATATCGGGCGTACGAGGGTCGCCGCCAGGGCGGAGGAAGCAGCAGGGACCCGGTGTATTCGGCACGCCGGGAGGATTAAAAATTGCGTCGAGCGACGCCCCATAGAGGATCTGGCCCAGTCCGATGGCTGTTCCGGCAGTCTCCAAATCCGCTACCGCGTCCGCAGTACGGTTTGAATCTGTTAGCCAGAGCTGGGAAATGTCGTCCTCGGCTATCCCGAGGGCGTTATTGGGGTCGCTGTAAACCGCCGGGAGAAAGGACCCGATGATCCCCGAAGGCGGCGTGCCATTGTTGCCCGTGCTGCCCGGAATGGGGAAGAAGCGGTTGGGATCGATCGGCGACTGCCCGTGCTTGGCAGTGATGATGATGACGGTCGAATCAAGGAGGTGGTTATCCTTGAGGGCCTCAACCATTTGCCCGATCGCCGCATCCACGAATTCAATTTCTCCCAGCATTTTGGGTCTCGGTGTGCCCTGGGCATCCTCATAGCCGCCTGAGTTTGCGTCGGTTCTGGTTGCGGACTTAGGTGAAATCAGCTTCTGTCCAACGCTGACCGCTTGAAAGTTCATGCCAAAGATGGCCGGGACGGGAGCACGGCGCGTGCCGAGGTGGTTCTTGCCGTTGATTTCGTTCACAATCGCATTGGCCTTTAGCTGGTCGTAGCATTTGATGGCATCGAAATCGGTGGTCCAGTCGTTTCCACTGGGGGTAATCGTCGAGCAGTCGAAACCGGTTACGCCCTTGGGAGCTGCCACCTTACCAGGCAAGGAAATCTGGTTGGAGTTTACTTCCGGCGAGTAATAATCGTCCACGTTGCTGGGGATGGAAGTTCCGGTCGGGCCGGAAACCACGGCATAGACGGCATGCTTGTCGGACCAGGCCGTGTAGCCCCCCGCCTTGTGAATGACCCCGTAAATGGTATTGGTACGGACAAAGTTCCAGGGGTAAACGGGATTGCACCCGCTGAATGGATCGCGGATAAGCTTGTCCGGATCAATGGCGGTGATACCGCCATCGATAACCCCGGCGCCCGGAGCGCCGCCGTTGAGCAAGGTCTGATTGAATTCATCGCCTTCTTCATATTCGGTCTGCGTTCCGTTGATTTGCCCTTCGTTGCAGTTCCCGGCGGGCAGCCCGTTGCCGGTCGCAACCTTCGGTGGGGCAAGGACGCGATCGTAGGCGACATCGTAGAACGCGCCGACTGTTCTGGGCGTGCCGCCCGTCACGAGAGCCATCAGCCCGGGAAACGAATCCGATGGCCGGGAAGTAGAGGTGCGCGTGTAAGTAACGCCCGTCTCGCCAAGTTCAGCAAGGTTCGGGCAAGTGTTGGAGGCCACGCAGTTTGCATAGTCGACGGCGTGCATTCCGTCGATGCTGATCAGCAGGACGTGACGAATGCGGCGGTGACCGTCGTCCAAACCGCGGCCGTCTTTCGGTCCAGCGTAGACATTCGACATGGTGGTCAAAATCAGTGCGGCAACCAGAGTGCCGGCCTTCCACTTACTAACCATTCCAATCCTCCTTGAAATCTTTCTTGTGTGTACTTGCCACAGCAGGGAGTGCACTCTACTTATGGGAGCTTGCGAGATGTGTGAACTGGATATGAATCCTCTATAAAAATCAAAAAATGAGATTTTTTCGCTATTCGTACAGGAAAACCCGAAACCCTTATGTCAGGTTGGCTGGGGATGAAAGTTTCACAATTCTGCCGATGCTTCTTGGAGGGGTACGCAGGTCTTGCACCGCAAGTACATAGCGGCAAACGGAGATTGCGGTTGAACTTACCTGCCACGGGCTTTCCCTATTGCACAGCGAGAACCGCAAGGCCTTGCGATTCAGGGGCCGGGAATGTTAGTTTCAATCTGGCCAGACTGGGTGATTCTTCTTTACATCACTGGAGTGGAACTCACCGTTGAGTAATCAGAGCGCCCAAAATAGTTCCAACGGCCACCCTGTTCACGGGAGCGTCCCCGCATCTCCCCCGCAGCCGGACCTTCATGCCCTTACGTTCTGGCGCGTGGAGGGGAGCTTGGTTGCGCTTGGCGCCGTCCGGCCGGTGGCTTACTTCACCTGGAACTCCCACACGTTCGCCGGGCGCTGGGCCCGCCGGGGTGGCGCCCTGGCGCTGACCTTGGTGCGACCCTTCCTTTACGCGAGTAACCGGGTATTTGCCACGCGTGTCCTGCACACGCTCTTGGCCGGAGTTACGCGTGACCGTCTTGATTCGTTGGGCGAGGAATATTTCGAATACGTTCTAAAAAAGCAGCTGAAGCCTGAGGGCGTTGAGCGCCTGCGCGCCTGCGTGGCGGAAAAGGGCGCGGAAAATGTGGTGCTGGTCAGCCAGGGCCTCGACCACGTCATGCGGCCGCTGGCGCAATATCTCGGCGTTTCCCGCCTCGTCTCGAACCGGCTGGAATTCCGCAATGGCATCGCCACGGGCCGCCTGCTCAGTCCCGTGATTCGACCGCGGAGACCAGTCGCCTGGGCCTTCCAGCGCAGCTCCGACGGCCGTGTGCCTGCGGACCGCCTGTTGAGAAATCTCGGGCTGACAGATCATCCTGAGCGCCTGGAAAAGGCAATTCTGCCAGCGGAGCGTCCCAAGGCGCCGAATCATCGTGCCATCGTCGTATTCAACGGGAAAAAGCAGTCCGAACCCCTTTCAGTCCGGCACACCCTCGAGGGTAAGAACATTTTGCTCATCGGGGTAACGGGTTTTATCGGCAAAGTGTGGCTGGCGCAGCTACTGAACGAAGTGCCGCAGATCGGAAAGATTTATCTGCTGATCCGGCGCCAGCGCACGACGACCGCGCAACGCCGCTTTGAGAAAATCTTCGAGGAGTCTCCTGTATTCGATCCGCTGCAGGAGAGGCTTGGCGACCGGTTCGCGGAGTTCGTCTCCGAGCGCGTCGAGGTCATCGAGGGCGACGTGAGCCTGCCGGGATTGGGAATTGCCCCGCAGGTGAGAGCGCAACTTGCGCGCGATCTGGACCTCATCGTTAATAGTTCCGGCCTGACGGACTTTAACCCGGACCTTCGCGAGGCCCTGGCCAGCAATGTGGCGCCCGTCCTTCATCTGATTGAATTTCTTCGCGCATCCGATCACGCCGGGCTGATGCACCTTTCGACTTGCTACGTGGTGGGATCGAAGGACGGGCGGGTCCTGGAAGAAGTTCAGTCAAATTACACGCCACTTGGCATTGCCGATTTCGACGCCGAGCATGAATGGCATTCCTTGCAAGAGGTCGTCGCGCATGCCGAAGCGCGCGCCGAGAGTCCGGAGATCACCGCAGCGCTCCGGCGGCAGGCGCTGGGGAAACACCGCGGAGAAGAACCCGCGGGGCCCGAGCTGGAAAACCTGATCCGCAAAAATCGCATGCGCTGGCTGCGCAATCGCCTGGCGCGCGCGGGGACCCGCCGCGCGCGGCGCCTCGGCTGGCCCAATACGTACACTCTTACGAAATCGCTCGCCGAAGCCTTGATC
>Ga0187803_10000386_pt1 | contig 17844 bp, 13 predicted proteins | sample NC_wetland_sal_i_2_FD_132425 | JGI IMG/M metagenome (GOLD analysis project Ga0187803, IMG submission 132425) | Wetland sediment microbial communities from Neuse River Estuary, North Carolina, USA - Control_3 | ecosystem: Environmental > Aquatic > Freshwater > Wetlands > Sediment | place: USA...
ATCTAGCCGGATATGCGCGTCATGGGCAAGCGCGTTGACCGTCCCCGGCTTGACGCTATAGTGGGCGGCTTTCGCGGGTTGCCCCTGTGGCGGAATTGGTAGACGCGGCAGACTCAAAATCTGTTATCCGCAAGGATGTGCTGGTTCGAGTCCGGCCAGGGGCACCAATCGAATCAATAACTTACAAGAGCGGCGGATTTTTTGACCGTCGCGGAGACTCTCCCGGGTAAGCTCGGGGTAAGCAGCGGCTAGGTTCACCGCTTCTTTTAAAAAATTATCCTCGCCTGGGTGCTGGCGCAGATGGTCCGAGCTCCCGGATAAAGCGGCTCGCATTTACATAGGCCATGTCGTAAACCTGTTGAGCTGGATGGATGTTTGATCGCATTGCATCAGCAAGTGTCATCGTTCGACTGGATGTAAGTAATAATATACCAGGGCGATTAGTAGCCGGATTAGCTTTTACACGAGTCACTCCAACATAAAAAAGACGACGTTGCTCTTCCAGACTGGCTTGTTGTTCCTGCGGAGATAAATCGGGATCGGGTTCCGCAGGAAGCAAACCCTCAATGCAGCCAGCGATTACGACCACAGGTGAGCTAAGTCCCTTACTTTTATGTAAACTCATAATCCGAACTTCGGCTACATCGGGTGGAATCTCTGGCTGAGAAACAGTCTGCATAACCGCAGACAATAGATCGGGTACTGACAAAACAGATGGAATGAGATCGAGCACTAACGTCCTCAATCCAACCAGTCCTTCCACATCGGCCCTAAGCCAATGATTGACGAAGTCTTCAACATCATTGTGATTCCGTAGCGCGTCCAGTTCAGCCGTGATAGTCCTAAATCGTGCGATCAGATTAGTGACGTAAGGAAGATGTAAAGCACCGTTCAGCAAATCACACATAGCATCCCATGGAGTGCGGTTATTTTCTTCACAATGACCGCGTAACTTAGAATAAGCCCCCGCTCGAAAGTCGCCGCTTCCACTTCCAAGCAACCATCGAAGCGCAATTCGATCTTGTGGATTTAAAAATAATTTGAATATCGCCACCCGCTCTTGTGCGTGCAAGCTATCCAATTCATTCTCCTGATAGTATGACTTGCTCGGTATATTTCTTTGATTCAATGCATCATCTATGGGATTTCCGATCGAGCGTCGCTGCGCAAGAATCAGAATATCTTCTGGCCGATAGCCTCGGTTGTTAATTAAGTCGCGGACAAAATCTGCGACACCAGCCACTTCTTCGATGAGTGTTGGAAATTGGATAATCTCGACATCACCAAGACCATTTGCTGGCAAAGGTGAGAGTCGCCGATTTACCCTATCTCGATTATTTGAAATCAGAGAATTCGCGATTTCAACGACACGAGTGGGACACCGGCGACAATCGAGCACCTCGTGATCATTAGTGCCGGGGTGACTTTCAGCGAAGGTCCGGATTCCCGCAGGGTGAGCATATTTGAAGCTGTAAAGGGATTGATCATCATCACCGACGATACAGAGGTCAGAATTTTCACTAATCAAATCAATCACCGCCTGCTCGGCGCGATTTAAGTCTTGATATTCGTCCACAAGAACATGGTCATATTGATTTCGTTCCGGTGCGGCTGGATTATTTCGGAGATATTCATAGAGCTGCGGAATAATTTCTCCAATTAACATACCTTTATGGAATCGTAGCCAATGAACAAGCGTCTGATGAAATTGTTGGTCGAGCGGAGCGATTGCGAAACCAGGTTGTTCGTGTTGAAGCCGCGCCCAAGCTGCTTCGTATGCGCGGATGCGTTTTGCCCGTTGTCGTTTATTACCGAAATGTATTCCCAGATCATATAAAAGTGGTTCCATTTCGAATTTGTTTAATGGTCGCGCAACGCGGCCGGTTGCGGCTAGAACATGTTGCCGAGTTAAAATGCGCATCCCGAGTGAATGCAGCGTCGATCCTCGTATCGTATCGCATCCCGGTACGCCCATTCCGATCAGCTCGCGCTGTAGGTCTTCGGCAGCAATGTTAGTGAATGTCACAGGCAAAATACGCACCGGCGGAACCTGCTCTTCAAGCAGCCGTGCGACGCGTCTCTTCAGTGCGAAGGATTTTCCAGTACCTGGTCCAGCAACTACACGGATGAATTCTGAAACATCCGCTGCAATTCGATAGGCGACGGAATTCGGATCAAGATTATCGTCCCATGCCATGTGATCACTCTAATTATATCATTTCTCACAGATGCTTATGCTTCATCTATATGCTGATAAAGTACATATTAGACCATGAACTCTCGTAGCAAAAGCGGCGGCAAGCAAGAGCGTCATAAATCGGCGCAAAGGATCATATATCCTGGGAAATTGGGCGAGCCGCTTGAAACGATGGGCGAAAATGTGCTGTCGGTTCCTTCGGACGAATACCCATCCGAGGAAGAGATTGTACCGATACCTCAGGAGAAATTTCCGATAGGAGGTTCAGTCGATTTGGATCAATTGGTTTTCGAAAAGATGTGGCGGCCTGAATTCGACGAGAAATTTGAATTGCTGTGCAAGTACTTCGAAATTCGGTGCGACGATCCCGACAAATGGCGCAAATTGGCCTTGGCACTCGCCCAAAATCACGTTCGCGGCTTTCAAGAAAAGCAGTCTCGGGGCAGGGGGCGTCATAAGGGTTGGAATGACATTGAAGAGCTTATCATTTGGCAACGATTCATGGCCACGAAAGCAAGAGGATTGAGCGAGCGCAGTGCTGCGGCTTATGTGGCGAAAACCCTGGACAAGGGATTTCCTGCAGTTCGCCCGGCTCCCAATGTTTCCGCCGCTTCACTGCTTAGGAGGCTAAAGCGTATTGAATTGCGTCTGAAAAATATGAGGCTGATTTCTTAGCCGTTTCCAAACGACATCACTTTATATCGTCCGATTTATGCGACCTCCTTTTTAGTTCTGCTAAATTTCGCCTTAGCCATTTATCGGCAGATTCCTGCCTTCCGTATAACGATGACGGTTTGTAAGAATTGGGAGTTAGCCGCAAGGGCGGTAAAACAACCGGCTCTATGCGTCGGCTCATCATGTACGCATCGAGGTCACTTTTGAGAAAGCGAGGCGTCCGCTGTCCGAGAATATGGCGCGCGATCTTAAGCCGGTCGAAATTCCTCCGGCTGGTTCGAAGATAGGCAGCGGCTTCTTTCGGCGTGAGCCAGCGTGGTTCATCTCCCATACGTTCCCCCTGCAAGTCAGGATTTCGGCGGCGATGCGCAAATTACGTCGCCAATTCTGCCTCGTTTTCTATATGCATTCAGTCGAAATCGGTTGGCCAAGCTTAAGAAGACTCTCAATATCGCTTTGTCAGCGCTGCGTTGCGATGCAGCTGACTGGACAAGGATCGAGAGCGCTAGCATGGACGATGTTCTGATACGGCCCCAATATCTACGCACGCGGGAGGCGGCACGCTTCCTGGGTATGTCGCCCAGGACGCTTGAAAAGCTGCGCGTCATCGGCGGCGGCCCGCCATACTTCAAGCGCGGCCGGCTATGTCTCTACACAATCGCGGACCTAACGGCATGGGTCGAAGCTGGCCGGCGTACCTCTACGTCAGACTCTGGAAGCGAAAACCATTCATGAATACGGTTCAGATGGTAAGTATTTGGTGCTGAAATTCGCTCTTGATGGTTTTACAAATACGTCTGGTTGGAAATAATGGTGTCCGTCGCGATTGATAAGGGAGGTTTCAGCGATGGAAACGATGCAATATCAAAATCTTGGCTTCGATTACGAGCTAGATCGGCTTGTCGATGAACGCCAAGCAGCAGCTTTTCTAGGTTACACCGTTCGCGCTCTGCAAAATTGGCGCCTTCGAGGCAACGGTCCACGCTTTGTGAAAGTATCAAGCCGTTCCGTCAGATATCGACGTAGAGACCTCCTCGCGTGGATTGAAGAGCGCCTCAGATCACACACCTCAGAGGCCGGGCCTTCTAGAGTTCAGCCGGGCTCTCACAACACGCTTAACATTAAGGAGGGCAAATGAACAGCAAGCGGTCTTCTGTATCGATTCACATCCGCGCACGACGCAAACGATATCGGAAAGCTTCCGAATTTTCGTCGCATAAGCCAACGCCCGTAATCGACCCCCGCAAGGCTCATATTTTCTTGAGGAAAAAACAAAAGTCGAAATCGAAAAGAGGGGAAAGGCTAATACGAAATCACATATACAGATGGATTTGATGCCCAAAAAATGAGGTTCGAATTCGCAATCATGGAAAACGATTGACGATACGGCGCTATTACAAGCTAATTTGCATTTCTTATTCATAAATCTGCATGTAAGAACAGATAAGGAGACACAAATGGCAAGCCGTCTACTTATTGGGGTGCTTGGGAATCGAAAAGCAGGGAAATCCCGTACTTGGAACACGTTATTTGGGAGACGCGTAAGAACAGGAAAGTATCGCCGCCACCTCACTTTGCGCCCTAACGAATGTGTAGAGGTATTCTTGATAAGCGGATCGGCTGAAGAGAGGGGAAAATACGCTGGTGATATCCTTGAGGATAAAAAATGCCGAATAGTTCTCTGCTCATTGCAATATACAGAGAACGTTTATGAAACCTTTGATTATTTCACCGAACGAGGATTTCAGCTTTATATACATTGGCTAAACCCCGGATATTATGATCACGGTGCTCAATGGGATCGTTTAGGAATAGTGAATCGAATTATATCCACGCATTCGATGCTAGGAATTAGAAGTGGACAGGATCATCCAGCCACACGCGTTCAAGAAATTCGCGAATGCATATATGGATGGGCAAAATATCGCGGTTTGATTTTTAAATGCTAATCTTCACCGGAGTTATTTAAGTTGAATCAAGCCATCCGTAAAATTTCGGACCTTCCGTTGCCAGTACAGGCAGCGAAAGCCGACTGGCTTGTGGCATCGCACTGGCTTGGTTTTACACCTGCAGGTAACTCTCGAAATGCACGCGCACAATGTACGAGCGCCATTGCTCGGCAGTCTGCCGGTGGATTTGTAATTGAATACATTACAGCTCTTTTCGGCGAACCTAATCAAGGTTTTGAAAATGATCCCGAATACATCGAGGAACGCGCCGCACATAAAGATGTGGCTGGCCGGCTTATCGCGGTGCACCGATTGCGTCCCTCTTCACGGCCAGCAATTGAAATATTAGGTCATGAAGAATTCAACCACTTACAAGATATGTGGTCAAAAGACGGTCAAAGATGTCGATGGTCCGTTGCCTTTCCCATAATTGAAACTTATCAAATTCCAACCCGCCCACTTGCGTCGGAGGTGCTTGGTACAAATGCAATGAAGCGTTTATTTGCGCATCAATCTGCAACCTTGCGACCGTTAAACGATGACGAACGAAAGCTTATCGCTGACCTACCATTGGAACGATCAGAATCAAAAAATGCATGGATTGGGATAGAAGATGAAATTGAGATGGCTGAATTGAGTGAAATTCCCATCCGGACTCAAGAGCTTATTTCTGAGGATTTGGCCGCGATAGAAGGAGAGTCAGCAGAACGAAGTAATAAAATTAGGCTTCGTGCCGCGTGGCTTGCTAATCGTTTTATAGCGGACAGAATGAGAGCCGGATTACTCAAGTGCGACGAATGCGGCTTTGATGCAATGAATAAGGTCGTTGGAACACGAATTAAGCCGCGATCATTATTAGATGTTCATCACATGAACCCACTTGCGGAGGGCAAGCGATACACGACCGTCTCTGATTTCGCGCTTCTTTGTCCTACATGTCATAGATATGTACACGCGCTACTTCAGGCAAATTGACTAGGTTCTAAATCAAGGTAACCGCACATACCTTAAGGCGAATAGGATCAAGCCGCAGCCAAGGATCGACAATGCACCCCGAAATCCGACCGTAATCAGCAGCCCGGCGATTGCGAACGGAAAAAATCCAATGCGCCAGATTAGATGAAGGATGTAATCAGCGGTTCTCATTTTCTAGCCTCCATTTCCCAACGTCAAAAACTCGGTTGTCGATAATATCACCAAAGATTTCATGGGACGGTTTCCGTGATTTCAAATTTGAACCTCATTTTTGGCATCATAGCATTCTGGCTATGCGTTTGCGCGGCTTCCTCGGATGCTCGGTTCTGAGGCTTTCTTTTCTGGTCATTAGGATTATCGCGTCTTCCACTGTGTCCGCCCTGAATTCAGGCCTTTTTGACGCTTTCACGTCCCTTGCGTATTCGTAGAGGTGATATTTCGTGATCCCGTAAGTGATTTGGAGCTGTTCCGGCAATCCGGACGCATAAGGTTCATCTGTTCCGAAATCCTTGGAATCGCGCTTACCGGGCGGCAGGCCAAGGCAGCGGAATATGAGATTGCTGTATATCCCGGCAAGCTCGCGTTTTCGCTCGGTTTGAATTGGTATTCCACTCCGCCAGGCCTCGTCATTCGCCATGGCAAAGAGCATTTGAATGGCATTTCGGACGGATTCCTTGGCATTTGGGATTTCGAGCTTGGGCGACATCAATTCGACGGCCCGGTCAATGACCGCAGAACGGAATTGAATATAGGGTTCCGCCCCTTTGGGCTTGCTCATGCGAATTCGCATGGCCAGTTGAATTACGCCGATGGTGGGGACGCTCATGGTATTGGCGATTACCTTGTCCACGAGCCTGAATATGATTGCCTGTGGAGTCGCGTCTTTCCAGGCTTCAGGGGCCAATTCCCGGCCGAAACCCCTGGTCATCTCCAGGAAGGTCACGCGCACCAAGGCGTATTCGAAAGCCGGCCTGCTCGGGAACCGCTTATAGAAGGTGTAGGGCGTGCTGCGCGCATTTCGGCAGATCGTCGCGACCGAGACCTTCTCGTAATCCTCCCAGGAGAGCCGCCAGGCGGCTGAATTAAAGAACTTCATTGTCCTTCCGTGCCGGCTGCCAGCGCCCGAAAAACGCTGCTCCCGGTGCCGCTTCCCCCGCCAGGCCTTCGCACCGGGGTTTTTCTTCTTCTCCTCCAAGCGAAGTAAGATTTGCGCTCTCCTCGCCGCCTTCATGCGAGCCTTGACCTCTGGCGTCATCCTCATCTTCGCCTTCTTCACCTCAACCCTCCGACAGAACCTCGGGAAAACAGGCCTTTTATGTACCAATACCATAATCCGGATTATGGGCTTGGTCGATCAAAAACGAGCGATTTCAGGCCAAATTTCGAGAAGGGAATTGAGAATCTATATCAGAATTAAAAAGAAGAAGGCGAAGGAGGGAATGATCGAGCGTCGAAGATCGAAATGTGCCCAATCGTAGAGCATCAATTATCGACTTCGTAAATCGTCTCAACGGCATGCGGCAGTCCCAAGGGGGAAAGATGCCCAGCAGCAATCCTGACACTTGACTCGACTCGCGCAGCTGTCGGATTGCTTCAGCATCAGGCAGCGATTGGACTGGCATTATGCGGCGTAGTTTAGCTGCCAAATTTCTCGAATCAGAAATTACGGAATAGGGAAGGAAGAATGGCTCAGAGCGATCTCCTTCTTTGGCGCCGGCTTACAGAGACCGATTTCAAAGCAATCAATGGAGAAGCCGCTCCAAGTAACACGGGCGGCGGTGCCATGCACATTGCATTAGGAAAAGACCGTGAGAGCCTCCCAATTAGATTGTTCTTGAAGGGTAATTTGAATGGACATGTTGCGACAATTTCAACGCAACCTAGTGCACCCAATATTCCCCAAAGTGCGCTAACGTTTGACGGCAATCCAGGGCGACGAAGCGGCGAATGGCGTATTGCAGATCAATTCAGCAATCGTCATCCAGCATGGTCACCGACAATTGGGTTCCCAAGTTCTTATAATCAGAACGATCGGCCAATTGCTTTCGTGATACGTCAGGGCAACGATTTTCACGCGCGCTTCTCGACAGAGAAGAAACTTAGGTCAGAGATTCCGTCTCTTGCTCTTCATATTGATAAGAACACGAAAACAAGTACAGGGATTCTCCCATTTGATCCGTCATGGGGACCAGGATTAAATATCACAGCTCAAGTCGATAATCTTGATGCGTATGCAAAACTTGCAAAAAGTGTCGAGGGCGAAACCCTCAGCACATTTGATCCCAAAAATATAGCTGACGGTAGAAAGAAAACTCTCGCCGAAGTTGTTAGGCGACAAGGACAAAGCTCATTCAGGAAGAAACTATTAGCGGCCTATGAGGGGCGCTGCGCGATATCAGGAAGTCCAATAGAAGTTGTTCTAGAGGCCGCTCACATTACGCCCTATCGAGGTCCAGAAACCAATCACCCATCCAACGGGATATTGCTGCGAGCCGATCTGCATACGCTTTTTGATCTTGGTCTGATAACGATTGACTCAAATCAGGTGACGGTGATCATCTCCTCAAAGCTCAACAAAACTGAATATGCTCAATTTTCGGGAGCAAAAGTTTTTATCCCAAAAGAAGCGGCTCTAAGGCCAAGCACAGCCGCTCTAAAGGAGCATAACGCGTCGTTACAGGACTGAAGCCTTTAATTTCTTCCCGCAGATTCCGTATAGAAATGATCGCTTTCATCTTTGACTAAATGACTTGGACGATAGGGAACTGCACCCTGAGCTTTTGCTTCATCAACCCTTTTTGTCCATACATTGAATTGTCGGGTTTGATGACCGAGATGATTGGCACATTTAAGTAATGTGAAGTCCCTCGTTATTGTGGATCGGAGTTCGCCTCGGATCGGACATTCGCCACGATCTAAAAGCGGAAAATCCTTCATCATCAATTCTAAGTCATTCATTGTCAGATTGTATGCCCGAAGTATAAGAGCTTCGATTTCAGTTCTTATCTCAGCATCCTCCCATCGACCGAATGGAGCGCTTCGCGAAGATAACCGCTGGACCAGTTGAGTTAGCCGCGCGGCAAGTGGCGAATGAATATCGATTTGAGGAAAGGGGACGCTCTGTAAAATAAAATAATTGACTGTCGTCGTACAAATCCGCCGGAGGAGCCAATCAAAAACAAAACTATTAACGATGGAAAGAAAAACACTGGGCAATACGAGGTCATCTACGTCCATAGAGAAGGCAATCGTGGGAACCTTATTTCCACACACAGCATTCTTGGGGATAAAAGCCGCTAACATCGAACGCTCGTTCGTCTGTCCTGTAATGTCGCAAAAACCAGCTCGGACATGACGGATTCGATTTAACACGCTGTGCGGTAATTTCCCACGTTCAATCCAAAATTGAGGACGGGGAGTAGAGGGTTTGTTCTGAGAAATCCATTTTGCTCTCCGTCCCGTGCCACTCAGATAGGATTTTGCCGTACTTGAATATTGGTGAACCATCCTACCTTCTACTAGCGGTATCGACTGACGAAATGACTTCCGATTAAATAGGTGACGATCCTTTGTCATATCAATTTCTCGCATAAAACTCATTCCAAACGCCTTGCCCCACTCCAAAAGTGAGGGATGGCGTTGAGCAATTTTTTGGAATAGTTGCCATTCAGCGCGATTGCGGACTTCTGGTACAGATAGATCACGCCTTACGCGCCGTAGCGAACGCCCAGGAAGAACTACCCTGTCTCCATCTGTTATACTGGTCTCATTCGCACGAGGATGCGCAAGTATTACTGAATGAGAGTTTCGTGGCTGCCCCTTTTGCCCGTAGACTGTTAGAAATTTAAACCGTGTATCAATATCGAAAAACCTAGCTCGATTTTCAAAAATGGATATTTTTGATACCGAGCAGCTTTCAAAAAAATGAGTTCTGAGTCTTTCGGTACTTTGAGACCGGATAAGACCAGCAGGAACAAGAATAGAAATTTGACCATCGGAAGCGGCAATATCTAGGCACAACTCTAGAAAAACGGAATAAAGATCAATTTCTTTTCCACCTGTCAGCTTATATTTTAAACTTAACGTCCGACTATATTTTTTTGCTCTATCAACTTCTTGCACAAAATCATCACCATCGATGCTGTGAGAATAATCATCCCCATAATGTCGAGCGATACCATTCGCGGCCAGATATTCATGGCGCGTAATTTTAATTTTTTCCCAGGGCGGATTAGTAATTACTGCTCCAAATCCTGAGGGTGCAAATTTTGATTTAAGTGCATCAACAGCGATAATGCTGTCCGCAACTTCCAAATTATTTAGAAGTGAGGTGATGGTTCTTTTGTCAGAAGTTAAAGCTGACAGTGATAAAGCCGCCGCCCGTACTGCAAGAGGGTTTTTGTCTATCCCAACTACACTTGACCCAAGAAAATGCGATGCCTTCTTGCGATCGTATGCTGCGAAATGAAGCACCGAAGCGACGAGAAGGATTCCAGAACCACATGCCGGATCAATTATGGAACGCCGTCTCAATAATGTGGGATCGAGCTTGCTCGCTAGATATTGAGCGAGCCGGAAATCTGTAAAATATGATCCTGACATACGACGCTCTGATTTTGCCAGGTTAGGTGTCGCGAGCGCCGCAAGACATATAGCCGGATGAAAATTTGTACGGCCAATTTCAGATACAAGATTCTCTGCAATCTTGTCGACGAGCTTGCCGTTAAGGGGTCTGACGGATTGGTGTTCCCAATACCACTTGATATCAAACCCGCCTATCCGGGCAGCCGCTGCTTCTAATATCTGTAGCTTAATTTCTTGGGAACGACCTCGATGGCCGGGATCGCTGATGTTCTGAAGAAAAGCCTGCGCATGTCGCATAGTCACAGGCTGATATGCAACAACCCGCGCCATAATTTATCTCAAAACCTCAATCAGATATTCCATGACCGTACTTGGCCTAGAACGAGAAACTTCATTCGGAGTATAGCGTCGTATCTGCTTAACTTCATGAACTCGAATAGAACCAAAATTTGCCAGGGTCGATGACAATTCCTCTAATGGGACATGACCTTGAGAACTATAAGACACATATATCCGCTTCGCGACTTTAGTAGTGAGCAATTCAGAAAATGCTTTCAATGCACGACGTTTGTAACAGAAAGGAGACGCCTTATGCTCCCAAGCCCGAATTCCTGCCACACCGCATACATCCGGGCTATCGCCTAAGGCGATGGTTTCAACGAGGTGGTAATAAGCTGCATATTGCCGCTTCGTATAAGGCGGATCGCAATACAAAACATCGCTCTTTTGATCCTTGAATCGGAACGCATCGTCCGCCGAATGCGACATGGCCGGTAAGTGCTCGGGTAATTTTCTTGGAAACAAACGAATCTCTGAAAGAGCAGGCATAGTCCATCGGCTGAGAAAACACCCATAGGTTCCTGCAATATTGGCCACAGAATTTGCAGCGGCGATTAAATCAGCAATGAGTAGCGACTGCTCAACCTTACCAATCTGCCTAGATAAATACATCGCCTCGATCATTTCACGAACACCATCAATTTTTGCAGCATTAGTCGTCGAGAAATATTTTCTCATATGACCTGAACGACTGAATCCGGATGGTGAATACTCTCGGTAGATAGGGCCATATTTTATTGGTGATGAGTTGAGTTTTTCGATAACAGCGTCATATCCCCCTAAGCGACTGAAATCTAAACTGTGTCGACTCAACAGTTGCGCGCTCGTCAGCATAACCGAACTCAAGAGATGGTCATTTGCATGAGTGGACCATCCCGCTAAGGCAGCGGCGCGACTGACTGCTCCTCCTCCACAGAACAAATCGACGAATCTGTGCCGCCCATTTTTTGGATATCCGATGATGTTAAGTAACGCTTCGGCCACGCGAGCCTTTGAGCCGATGTACCGAATGCGGGGAGTTGCATTGCGGTCCTTACGTTGCTTATTCGATTGAGGGAGTCGGTCAATACACGAGTCGAGCTGCATACTTTTGCCCCTATACGAACTCTCTATGCCCGGGAGAACGTGCTCTGTGAGTGTCGAAAAGGCCAGCTAGAGCTCATTGATTCGATTTACCCGATCACATCACCTATTGACACGCTGGAAACATATATCACAACATCCGGTAGCAGAATCGGTACAAATCGTGTACGCGGCTTTTTATAAGGGTAACCAGCCTTCCTAGCAAGATTTATAGGGGCTCTTTCCCTAATGAAGGAACTGCCAGCACGAAAGGTGTCGCTTCCTTGTTCCGTAAAGAGAATTAGTAATGCCCAGTTCTAGGGCCTCGTGCAGGTGCATCTTCTAATACCAATGAGGACATTACGTTGGCGTCATGACAGAAATCCGTGATGTCTTTCTTTCCCATGCTTCAGCGGACAAAGCATTTGTTCGGCGACTCGCGGACGATATTGAAGACTGCAAGGATGGTGGAACACCGCTCAAGGCTTGGATTGATGAAGGGGAAATCCGCATAGGCCAAAGTGTTGTTGCCGCTATAAATCAAGGCCTAGAAGCGAGCCGCTTCGTTGCTTTTGTCATGACACCGAATTATTTCCAAAGCCCGTCAGGCTGGACAGATGCTGAATGGCATGCCGCGCTATATCGCGATCCCGATAATCGAAATGAACGGCTTGTCCCGATTTATGCTGCTAATTGTCCACATGTCCCAATCCTTCTACGTCACCTCGCGAGGATCGATCTTCGCGCGTCAAACTACGAACAGGAGTTAGTAAGACTTAAGGCGATGCTTCGTGGACAGCCGTTGACTAGGTCTAGCACGAACAGAGGACGCATTATCGATTCAAGTGGAATGGTTGCCAGAACTTCGATTATTGCTGAACAAATTCCTGCTCGTTCAGAGCCCGACCAAGTTGCAGAACGGCTATCAAGCAATTTGCTCCCTATCGTGAAACTTCCATCGCGGGTTTATTCAGCGCGAGTTGTTTCCACGAGCTTAAGAAAGGGAGTTGCTGATTGGGAAAGTAAGAAGCATCTCAAAGAACGCATTTATGCTACGGCAAAAGAGAGAAAAATAAAACTGCATCGGCTTCCACCATTTCGCATGTCTGGAGAAACCCTTTATAGTTTCAACAATCTCGGTAAGCGACAGTCTCTTTTTAGCGGTGTCCTAAGACAGGGATCGATTGGTAATCGTTCTGCTGCTTCTTTTCTTCATAACAGTGACGACAAATTGATCCTGGTATCTTTGCTCAACCTTACCGTCAACCGATATTGTCTTAGTTTGGGTTTGCAGTGCAGCTATGAACCAGGTCGAGGCTGGCGCTATTTCTTCCCGCCGGCAACCGGTAATACCGAACGAAAGATTCGGTGGACACCAAGCCGTCGCGCAGCGGTGCGAACGGTCACGAAGCCGCTTTCACAGACAGACTCAAAGGCAGGTTGGCTACATGCAGGCGCATATCTTGACGTATCGGAGTTGGGTGGACAGTTTTTCTTAAAAGTAAGGCCAACATGGTTGCTCACAGTAGACGGTCACAATCCAAAATCTGGTCCCAATGTTGGTCGTATTATTAATCGCTGGACCAACCGAGAACGGAATCTTGCCATTCTTTATCACCTTCGATTTTGGTCAACCATTTTGGCAAAGGGACAAAAAAATGAAATTTCGATGAAAGCAGGTAGAGATGACGTTGTCTTATCTGTCCTTCCAGCCCAAATAGCTCTTCCGGTAGGGATCAATCATGACATGATCGATTCAGACCGGTTGCTCGATGTTGAAGCTACATTAATGGCCGAGATAGAAAGCGAATTGGTTATCAGTGCAATGGAATTCGCAGCAGAAGAGGAAGACGAAACCGAGGTAGACGAGACAGACGACACGGGCATTCAAGACGAAATTTCTACCGATAGTGAAGCAGTTGAAGGTGTCATAACCAATGAGTGACAGCCCATCAACTACCGCAATGTCAAAGGTAGCATTCGATGCCGGGGTATTGTCGGAGCCCCGACTTCTTTTTGGTGGTGGTCAGGAACATGTCGATCCAAAACTCGGGCTTAGCCTTTTCGGCCCCTATTGCCCAGCTGACCAGGCAAATCCAGTAATGACATCGATCCGTGTAGGGATAGTTGGACCAGGTTCCGCAGTCTCCGATACGGAACGATGGTTAGAGGCTTGTAGTGGTTTAATCGCTAATGATGGTTCTCAGCCGTTTCTTGCGCCAGAATTTCCTGGCTTTACCGAAGCTATGCCGTTTCAGTGTCGATTGATATTCGGCGATCCGATGCGGTCGATCTTAACCGAAAAAGACATCAAAGGAGCGCTTGCTCCGACCAACCTCTTCGAAAGGATACGTTCTGTCGCTCGCGTATATTCCGAAGGAATTGAAACCCTCAATCAACGAGAACCAAGACCAGATGTTGTTATCTGCTCCTTACCACAAGAAGTTATCGATGTTTGCGCGGCACAATTGACTAAATCCGGTGAACTCAAGCGTCGTCGAATACCCAAAGCCGAAAAACGAGCAAGAGACGCTGCCGAAAGAGGGCAAGGATTCCTATTCACGGAGATGGACCCGACAGTCAATTTTGATGATGAAACGTGGCAATTCTCCGATCTTCGGCGTGCCATCAAAGTTATGGCTATGCAATATGGCATGCCTACGCAACTAGCATGGCCGCGCGCCATTGCCCTACAAAATGCAGAAGAACAACAAGCACAAGATCGAGCGACACGCGCATGGAATTTTACAACTGCTCTCTATTATAAGGCCGGCGGAACACCATGGCGGTGGTCTGGCGCGAAGCCGAACACGTGCTTCGTAGGGATTTCCTTTTACAAGGAAGGTCGGGATACAGCCAGTAAGCTACGAACCGCGATGGCTCAAACTTTTACGTCATCCGGTGATGGTTATGTGCTGCGAGGAAACAGCTTCGAATGGGATGCTGATCGAGAAAAAAATCGATCACCACACTTAGATCGTACTTCTGCCGAAGCGCTTATGAAATTGGTAATCGATTTTTATTCGAAGCAAAACAACAATGTGAAGCCAGCACGTGTCGTCATACATAAATCATCGAAATTTTGGGAACCGGAATTAGAGGGCTTGCGGAGTGGATGTGAAGGCGTCTCGCAAGTCGATTTGGTAGCGCTGCAATGGCGTGGTGTTCAATTCTACCGAATGGGAAATTATCCACCGCTTCGTGGTACTTATGTCAAATTCAGTGACCAGAATCAGCTTCTGTACACAATGGGCTATGTGCCCATACAACGATCATATAATGGACCTAGAGTTCCACAGCCTCTTGAGGTAATAGAGCGCCATGGCGATACCCCATGGCGTGACATTCTTTCCGAAATACAGGGACTAACGAAACTCAATTGGAATACGGCAGCATTTTCAGTCGCCGAACCGATTACGTTGGCTTTCGCCCGACGCGTTGGACAGATTCTTGCGGAAGTTAGATCGGATCAAAAAATACGGAATGAATATCGCTTTTTTATGTAGAAACGGCACGTGATTTAGGAGCGCGATCCATGGCTCATTGTATCTATTGCCGCAAAGAGTTGAATAACAATGTTCCTCCAGACGATATGACTTGTTCGAAAGAACATGTTTTGCAATTTGCTCTGGGCGGTAGCAACGAATTCTCCACGAATGATGCGAGCCGTAAATATAACAACGAACTCGGTGACACCATTGATGCACAGTTCGTCAATTTGCTTCCGCTCGCGATTAAACGACATATGCTTAAGATTCCAGGGCAAAGCGGGATAATTCCGCCAATTATCTGGAGAGCAAAATCACTGAACAATAATGAGCCAGCTACAATCACAATCAGCGCCGATGGGGATATAGACTATAAGTTTGATACGGTTGTGATAGATGACCAGAAGAAAAATTATAAGGAACGTTTAGTGGCGGGTTCCCCCGATCGGGTTCATGAAATTCTCCGTGGAATGCTGGAGAAGGCTCGTAAGAAGGACGAAACGATCTATACAAAAACGGGTGAGAAAATCGCGAGATCCGAAGATTTTGAATCACACTTTGAAGTTGAAGAAACGGACATCTTTAGAGCATCAGTCCAAGCATTCGATTTTGATGTATGGGTACGGGGAATTTTTAAAATTATACTCGGATTGGGACACGTTATTTTAGGGCCAGAGTGGACGTTTAGTGCGGATGGAGGGGATCGAATTCGAACAGTTATTTTCTGTGACAAAAAAAATTGGCCGCATTCGAGTATGAAGGGGTTCAGTACCGGTCGGATTCCTGATGGCATTAGAAAGACATTGGGTATGACTCCAGCCAGTAGTAAAGCGAACATTCATACAATTGCTATTCTGCCCATGGATAAAGAACCGGTTGCCGTAGTCTCCTTGTTTGGCGGAGATAACGTGCCAGAGGCGATGGTAACTTTAGGTTCTGAAAGGGGACGGCTCGCAATTGTGAACGACAATATGATCGCAAATACACGCGTGGGAGTTCGGATAAATCCAGCAAACCGACAAACAACTTGGATTACCGTCAGCGAGCTTGATCGGAATACTTAAATAGCTTCGATGGCATCATTAAATCAAAATCTAATTTCTGCTACGAGGAATTTGCGGTTATTAAGGCTAGGGCTAGCCTTCCTGTTATGTCATTGGCCGCCTCGCGGAGCTTCTCGTTGGCAAGGTGGGCATATCTCTGCGTCGTCTGTGGTTCACTATGGCCGAGCAGCGCGCCGGTAATTGGCAGGCTCTGTCCGCCCATCACCGCCCAGGACGCAAAGGTGTGGCGTAGATCGTGGAGGCGGAAGCCATCGAGCTTTGCCCGCTTCCGGATGCTCGACCATGCCTTTTCAAGCGTATGGAGGCTCAGCGGCTTTTTATGGTCCAAAACCGCTGTCAGGACATAGCGGCCCTGGCGCTTGATGTTGGAGAGCACGTCGAGGGCAGGAAGGCCCAAATGGATCGTCTTGGGACCGGTTTTGCTGTCGGGAAGGCGTATCGTGCCGGCCTCCCAATCGATGAGGCTCCATTCGAACGCTAGCACCTCGGAAACCCGGCAGCCGGTCAGGAGCAAGAGGCGCAAGCCGGTGATCGGAATTGGATGTACTTCGCCCAGACGCTCCGCTTCGCGCAGCGCTTCGCCCAAGCTCGATAACTCGTCCCGGTCGAGGAATCCTTCGCGCTTCTTCTCAGGAAAGCGTTTGACGTGGCGTGTCGGATTGGTGCCATCCGGGCGTAAGCCCCAGGCTTCGGCCAGGTTGAAGGCTTTCGATAGCAGCGCAACGGCTCGATTCGCTTCGTAGGGTGTCTTACTCAGACTGTGCTGCAATTTCAGGATATCGGCCCGCGTGACGCTCTCGACGCTGAGCGTGCCAAGGGGAGGGCGGATGCGGTTCTCTATCAGCCTTTTATCTTCCTTGACGCTGCTTGCCTTCTTGTGAGGCTCGGCATGTTCCTTCAGGTAGCGGTCACATAGTGTCGTCATCTTGGCCGCGCGCCGCGTAGCACGTCTGCTCGTGGCCGGGTCTTCGCCGTGCTTTACTTCGGCAAGGCGGATGATCGCCATGCTACGGGCTTCATCGGGCGTCAGGACGCCATGCGGGCCGAGCGCCAGCCGGCGCGAGCGGCCTTGCTTGTTGCGGTACTGGAGAAAGTAGGTCTTCTTGCCGCTCGGCTTCACGCGCAGCCCGAAACCACGCGTCTCGGAATCCCAAACGAAGGTATCCGTCGCTGACGGACTCAATGCGTCGATGATCCGTTTTGTGAGCCGCATGCGCCGCTCGAAATCGCTCTTCCGGGTAAGCTCGGGGTAAGCAGAGGTAAGCAATTCAGAGCGTAGCCGAGCGGGAAATCGGCGCAAGGAAAAAGAGTCTATCTATTTGATATTAATTGTGAAATCGTACTTTATCGGAGCTGATCGAAACCGGGCGAAAATGGGCGTATACAGACTCAAAATTTGTTGCCCGTAAGGGTGTGGGGGTTCGAGTCCCTCCAGGGGCACCACCACATAGCTGAGCCAAAGTCCGCTTTAAATTTGTAAGGCCATCAAACGCGTCATGTCCGCTTTACCC
>Ga0187803_10000387_pt1 | contig 17832 bp, 20 predicted proteins | sample NC_wetland_sal_i_2_FD_132425 | JGI IMG/M metagenome (GOLD analysis project Ga0187803, IMG submission 132425) | Wetland sediment microbial communities from Neuse River Estuary, North Carolina, USA - Control_3 | ecosystem: Environmental > Aquatic > Freshwater > Wetlands > Sediment | place: USA...
GATATCGCCCGAGGATGGTTATGACAAAATGCGCGCGGAATCGGCAAAACTCGGCGTTGCCCAAGAAATCGACAACATGATGCCTCGATCCGGACCGGGAATGCGATGAGCGACGACAACGAGACCGCGGCGGATTTCGGCATCGGCGAAACTTCGCCCGCCGGCGCCGGCCTGAGGCGCGGCGTCGAGGTGATCCGCGCTGGCCTCAAGACCATGCCCGGACATCCCGGCGTCTATCGCATGCTCGACCGCAAGGGCGACGCGCTGTACATCGGCAAGGCGGCCAATCTCAAGAACCGCGTCGCCAATTACACGCATATGGCAGGACTTCCCCATCGCCTTCAGCGCATGGTGGCGGAAACCAGCAGCCTCGAGATCATCGTCACCCACACCGAGGTCGAGGCGCTGCTGCTCGAATGCAACCTGATCAAGCGCCTGATGCCGCGCTACAACGTGCTGCTGCGCGACGACAAGTCGTTTCCCTACATCCGGCTGAGCGGCGGCCACGATTTTCCGCAACTCGCCAAGCATCGCGGGACGCGCGGGAAGGAAGGCGACTATTTCGGGCCTTTCGCCTCGGCCGGCGCGGTCAACCGCACGCTCATCGCCTTGCAACGGGCCTTCCTGCTGCGCTCCTGCTCCGACAGCGTGTTCGCGAGCCGCACCCGCCCCTGCCTGCTCTACCAGATCAAGCGCTGCAGCGCGCCTTGCACCGGCCGCATCGACCAGACGGGCTATGCCAAGCTCACCGAGGAGGCGCGGGAATTCCTCTCCGGGCGCAGCCAGCAGGTGCAAAAACGCCTCGCCAAGCGCATGCAGGAATTGTCCGACCAGCGCGAATACGAAGGCGCCGCCGCCATCCGCGACCGCATCCGCGCGCTGACCCAGGTCCAGGGCCGCCAGGACGTCAATCTCGAGGGGCTGGGCGACGCCGACGTGGTGGCGCTGCATCAGGCGGGCGGCGATTCCTCGATCCAGGTGTTCTTCTTCCGCGGCGGCCAGAACTGGGGCAACCGCGCCTATTTCCCGAGCCACGCCCGGCATCTGGAGCCGGACGAGGTGATGGGCGCCTTCCTCGGCCAGTTCTATGACAACAAGCCGGCGCCGCCGCTGATCCTGACCAGCCACGCGCCCGCCGAGATGGCCCTGCTGGCCGAGGCGCTGGCTTCGCGCGCCGGGCACAAGGTGGAGATTCTCGCGCCCAATCGCGGCGGCAAGCGCAAGCTGGTCGAATCGGCGCTGATGAACGCGCGCGAGGCGCTGGGCCGCCGGCTGGCCGAAAGCTCGGCGCAGCAGAAGCTCTTGGAAGGCGTGGGCCGGGCCTTCGGCCTCGACGGCGCGCCGCAACGCATCGAGGTCTACGACAACAGCCACATCCAGGGCGCGTTCGCGGTCGGCGCCATGATCGTCGCCGGGCCGGAAGGCTTCATCAAGAACGCCTACCGCAAATTCACCATCAAGGAGAAGATCGCGCCGGGCGACGATTACGCCATGATGCGCGAGGTGCTGGGCCGCCGCTTCGCCCGGGCCTTGAAGGAAAGCCCGGAGCGCGAGGGCTTCCCCGATTTGGTGCTGATCGACGGCGGCCAAGGCCAATTGAACGCCGCGCGCCAGGCGCTGGCCGATCTCGGCGTCGCCGACGTGCCGCTGGTCGCGGTCGCCAAGGGCCCGGACCGCAACGCCGGGCGCGAGCGCTTCTTCCAGGAGGGCAAGCCGCCCTTCTCGCTCGAAGCCAAGGACCCGGTGCTCTATTTCCTCCAGCGGCTGCGGGACGAGGCCCACCGCTTCGTCATCGGCGCCCACCGCGCCAAGCGCGCCAAGGCCATCGGCGCCTCGCCCCTGGACGAGATCGCCGGCATCGGCGCCGGGCGCAAGAAGGCGCTGCTGCACCATTTCGGCTCGGCGCGCGCGGTGGCGGCGGCCGGGTTGCCCGATCTCGAGCGCGTCCAGGGCATCAGCAAAATTGTCGCAAAAAAGATTTATGACCATTTCCACGCCGAGGGCTAAACTCGGTACCCGAGACGCCCGGGGACCGGGTGTCCAGTCCGGAACCAGATGCTGACCACGCTGCCCAATCTCCTGACCTTGTCGCGCATCGCCGCGATCCCCTTGGTGATTCTGACCTTCTATCTGAATCCCCCGGCCGGTCCCTGGCTCGGCTGCGTCATCTTTTCCCTCGCCGGGCTGACCGACTGGCTCGACGGCAAGGTCGCGCGCGCGTGGAGCCAGCAATCGGAGCTGGGCATCTTCCTCGACCCGATCGCCGACAAGCTGCTGGTCGCGACCACTTTGTTCATGCTGGCGGTGTACCACCGCTTCTCGGATTTCGCCGTGCCGGCCGCGCTGGTGATTTTGATGCGCGAGATCCTGGTTTCGGGCCTGCGCGAGCATCTGGCGCACATGCAGGTGCGCATGCCGGTATCGCGGCTGGCGAAGTGGAAGACCTTCATCCAGCTTCTGTCGATCGGCGTGCTGCTGGTGGGCGATGCCGGACCAAGCTGGCTGCCGCTTCGGATCATCGGCGAGGTGATGCTGTGGTGCGCCGCGGCGCTCACGGTCAAGACCGGCTACGATTATCTCCATGCCGGGCTCATCCACATCAACCGCCCGGTTCCCAAAACGCCGTCGATCAAGACGGCGAACCCCGGCAACGCGGCGTGACGCGCATGCGGGTCTTCGGCCTGGCCGGCTGGAGCGGCAGCGGCAAGACCACCCTGCTGACGCGGCTGTTGCCGGTTTTGATCGCCCGGGGGCTGACAGTTTCCACCGTCAAGCACGCGCATCACGATTTCGAAATCGACCAGCCCGGCAAGGATTCCTGGCGCCACCGCAAGGAAGGCGCGACCGAGGTGATGGTGGCCTCGGCGTTGCGCTGGGCGCTGATGCACGAGCACCGCGGCGCGCGCGAGCCGGGGCTGGACGATCTCCTGAAGCACATGACGCCGGTCGATCTGGTGCTGGTCGAGGGCTTCAAGAGCGAGGATTTCCCGAAGCTCGAGGTCTATCGCGCGCATGTAGCCAAGCCGCTGTTGTGCCGCGAGCAGACGAGCATCGTCGCGCTGGCCAGCGACCGCAAGGTTCCGGGCGTCGACCTGCCGCAATTCCTGCTCGACGACATCGCCGGGATAACCCAGTTCATCATCGCCCATTGCGGCATCGAGACGGCACGCCGTGGCGCAGCTCAGCGATGACTGCTTCGCCTTCGGCGGGCCGCTCATGTCGGCCGCCGAGGCGATGCATATCCTGAAGAGCCATCTCCACGCCGTGACCGGGACCGAAGGCGTGAATCTCGCCGCGGCGCGCGGCCGCGTGCTGGGGGCGCCGGTGGTGGCGACCCGCGACGTGCCGCCGCACGACAATGCGGCGGTCGACGGCTATGCGGTGAATTTCGCCGATCTCAAGCCGGGCGAGAAGACGGTGCTGCCGGTCGGCGGAAGGGCGGCCGCCGGCCACCCGCTGGGACGGCCGCTCGCGCGCGGCGAGGCGATCCGCGTCTTCACCGGCGCGCAAATGCCCGAAGGCGCCGATACCGTGCTGATGCAGGAGGATTGCCGGGTCGAGGACGGCCAGGCGATTTTGCCGCCGGGGATCAAGCGCGGGTCCAACCGGCGCTTCGCCGGCGAGGACGTGAAGAAAGGCGACACCGTGCTGGCGGCAGGGCGGCGGCTCCGGCCGCAGGAGATCGGCCTCGCGGCCTCGCTCGGCCTCACCGAGCTGACCGTCATGCGCAAGCTGCGCGTCGCGGTGTTCTCGACCGGCGACGAGGTGCGCGAACCGGGCGGCGAGTTGCCCGACGGCGCGATCTTCGACAGCAACCGGTACACCTTGCGGGCGCTGCTGGAGACTTTGTCCTGCGCCGTGACCGATCTCGGAATCTTGCCGGACAATCTGGCTTCGGTGCGCGATGCGCTCGCCAAGGCCTCCCAGGATCACGACCTGGTGCTGACCTCGGGCGGCGTGTCGACCGGCGAGGAGGACCACGTCAAGGCGGCGGTCGAGGCGCTGGGCAAGCTGCATTTCTGGCGCCTCGCCATCAAGCCCGGACGGCCGGTGGCGATGGGCCAGTTGGGGAAGGTGCCGTTCATGGGCTTGCCGGGCAACCCGGTGGCGATGATGGTGACCTTCCTGCTGCTGGCGCGGCCGCTGATCCTGATCTTGTCGGGCGCCGAGGATGCGCCGCCGCGGCTTTACCGCGTGGCTTCGGGCTTCGCTTACGAGAAAAAGGGCAGCCGCACCGAATATCTGCGCGCGCGTCTCAAGCGCGGCGGCGACGGCTTCTGGGTGGCGGAGAAATTCCCGCGTGACGGCGCCGGCATCCTGACCTCGATGGTGGAATCGGACGGGCTGGTGCAGATCGGCGAGGGCGTGTCGCATGTCGAGCTGGGTTCCCTGGTCGATTTCCTGCCCTTCAGCGAAGTGATCGCGTAGCTATTGCAAGCCGCCGCACAGCGGCCTAAGTGAGCCTTATGAAATTGCTCTATTTCGCTTGGCTCAAGACCAAGATCGGCAAGGCCGAGGAAACGCTGGATTTGCCGGCGGGCGTGGCCACGGCAGGCGCCCTGGTCGATTGGCTCAAGACGCGGGGGCCGGGCTTCGCCGAGGCCTTGAAGGATCGCCGGACCTTGCGCGTCGCGGTCAACCGCCGTTATGTGGGCTGGGATTTCGCGGTCAAGCCGGGCGACGAGATCGCGCTCTTCCCGCCCGTGACCGGCGGCTGAGGCGAGATATGATCCGGGTGCAAATCGGGGATTTCGACGCCGGGCGCGAGATCGAGACGCTCACAAGCGGCAAGACCGCGATCGGCGGCGTGGTGAGCTTCATCGGCACGGTGCGCGGCGGCGCGGATGGGGTCCGGTCGATGACCCTCGAACATTATCCCGGCATGACCGAGCAGGAGCTAGAAGCGATCGAAGCCGAGGCCAACAAGCGCTGGAAACTCGAAGCCTCGCTGATCGTCCACCGTTACGGCAAATTGCTGCCGGGCGAGCGCATCGTGCTGGTGGTGACCGCCGCCTCGCACCGCGCCGACGCCTTCGCCGCCAACGAGTTCCTGGTCGATTGGCTCAAGACCAAGGCGCCGTTCTGGAAGCTCGAGGAAACGGCGCAAGGCGAACGCTGGGTCGAAGCGCAAACGTCCGACGACCAGGCGGCGAAGCGCTGGGTGAAGTCCTAACGCTGCACGGCCATCCTGCGCCCTTCACCCTTCGACAAGCTCAGGGTGAGGAAATATTGTCGATGGCATTAAGAAAATCGCCTCACCCTGAGCCCCGTCGAAGGGCGCACAACGCTTATCCAGCGCTTGGATGATTAGGCCGCGCTCGCCTTTTCGGGGGCGCGCACCGAGCGGTCGAATTCCTCGATCAGCGCCTTGGTGATGGCGCCGGGGGTGAATTTGTACTGGCCGATCTCGCGCACCGGCGTGATCTCGGCGGCGCTGCCGGTCAGGAACACTTCCTGCGCCTTGGCCAGTTCCTCGGGCATGATGGCGCGCTCGATCACCTTGAGCTGGCGCGCCTTGGCCAAGCCGATCACGTGGCGGCGGGTGATGCCGTCCAGGAAGCAATCGGGCGTGGGCGTGTGGAGTTCGCCGTTGATGGCGAGGAAGAGATTGGCGCCGGTGGCCTCGGCGAGGCGGCCGCGCCAGTCGAGCATCAGCGCGTCCTCGTAGCCCTCGGCCTCGGCGGCGTGTTTGGAGAGCGTGCAGATCATGTAAAGCCCGGCCGCCTTGGCCTTGGTCGGCGCGCTGTTGGGCGCGGGCCGCGCCCACTTGGCCCAGGCCATGCGGATGCCCTTCAACCGCGCCTCGGGCGAGAAATAGGCGCCCCAATCCCACACCGCGACCGCCATGTGGATCTTGGTCTGTTGCGCCGAGACGCCCATCTGCTCCGGCCCGCGCCAGGCGATCGGCCGCAGATAGCCGTCCTTGATGGCGTTGGCGCGCACGGATTCATTCGCCGCCGCCATGATCTGCTCGAGGGTCCAGGGAATCTCGAAGCCCAGGATGCGGCCGCTGTCGATCAGGCGCTGCGAATGCTCCTTGAGCTTGAAGACCCGGCCGCCATAGACGCGCGCGCCCTCGAACACCGCGCTGGCGTAATGCAGCGCATGGGTCAGGACGTGGATCTTGGCGTCGCGCCAGGGCACCAGCTTGCCGTCGAACCAGATCGAGCCGTCGCGGTCGTCATAGGGGATGAGGCTGGCAGCCATGGGTTTCCCGGGGTTTCCTCGAACGAGCTTCGCGCGGCTTCACCGGCCCGCTTGATTCTGTGCGATTATGGCCGAAGGCGCTTCCCGATATAACGGTTTCCGCGTAAATTAGTCAACATGGCTGACGTAAAATCCGCCGCCAACCTTCCGTTCCTCCGCGAGGAGGAACTGCGCCAGGGCATCGAGCTGCTGTATTTCGCCTATCGCGACTTCACCGCCGAGGCCGACGCCATGCTGGCGCGCTACGGTTTCGGCCGGGCGCATCACCGCGTGATCTATTTCGTCGGCCGCCACCCGCAGATGAGCGTCGGCGACCTCTTGGGCATCCTGCGCATCACCAAGCAGAGTCTGTCGCGCGTGCTGGGGCAGCTGGTGTTGCAGGGATTCATTTTCCAGAAACCCGGCAGAAGCGACCGCCGCCAGCGGCTGCTGGAATTGACCGAGAAGGGCATCGAACTCGAGCGGCAATTGTCGGAACTGCAGCGCCAGCGCATCGCCCGGGCCTATCGCGAAGCGGGGGCGCAGGCGGCCGAAGGCTTCCGCAAGGTGATGACCGGCATCATTGGCGGCCAGGCCGACCGCCGGCGCTTCGAGCGGAATGCGCAGCCTGCGCGGCCGGAGCGCGCCAATGACGGCCCGCGCTGAACCCGCCAGCTTGATGACCGAGCCCCATCTGCTGGTGATCGACGACGATGCGCGGCTCAGGGATTTGCTGAAGCGCTATCTGGTCGACCAGGGCTTCCGCGTCACCACCGCGGGCGACGCGGCCGAGGCGCGCGCCAAGATCAAGGGCCTCGATTTCGACCTGCTGATCCTCGACGTGATGATGCCGGGCGAGGACGGCTTTTCCCTGACGCGCAGCCTCAGGGAAACCAGCCGGATTCCGATCCTGCTCCTGACCGCCCGGGCCGAGAGCGAGGACCGCATCAACGGGCTCGAGCGCGGCGCCGACGATTACCTGGTCAAGCCGTTCGAGCCGCGCGAGCTGGTGTTGCGCGTCAAGAACGTGCTCACCCGCGCGGCCGCGATGCCGGAAAAGACCGGCGAGCTGCGGCTCGGGCCTTGCCGGCTCGACTTGAAGCGCGGCGAGCTTTACCGCGAAGGAGATCCGGTGAAGCTCACCAGCGCCGAGCAGGCGCTGCTGATGACGCTGGCGATCCGGCCGAACCAGGCGGTGTCGCGCGAGGAGCTCGCCAAGGCGGCTCAGTTCAGCGGCAATTTGCGCAATGTCGACGTGCAAATGACGCGGCTCAGGCGCAAGATCGAGCGCGATTCCAAGTTTCCGCGTTATCTGCAAACCGTGAGAGGCACGGGCTATGTCCTCAAGCCCGATTGAACGCGGGTCGGACGCGCCGCCGCTGTTCGCCGAGCCGGCGGCGACGGGGGCGGAATTGCGCGCGGCCGGCGCCGACAGCCACCGGCGCTGGTTCAAGCGCGTGCTGCCGCGCTCGCTTTACGGCCGCTCGCTGCTGATCCTGGTGCTGCCGCTGGTGCTGGCCCAGATCATCGCCACCTGGGTGTTCTACGACCGGCATTGGGACACGGTGGCGCGGCGGCTGTCCGCCTCGGTCGCGGCCGATATCGCGTTGACCCTCGATTCGCTGTCCATCGCCGACAACCAGCGCGAGCGCCGGATCGTGTTCGAGCGCGCGCTGGCCGACACCGAACTCTATTACGGCTTCCGGCCCGGCGAAACCCTGCCCAAGGGCATGCGGCGCGCGACCACCGGCCGGATGGACGAATATCTCGCCGACGCGATCTCGCAGCGCCTGGGGTTGCCGTTCCAGATCGACGGCGATTTCGACCCGCGCGACTTCCTGGTTTCGATCCAGACCGGCGACGGGGTGATGGAAGTGGCGGTGCCGAAGAAGCGCCTGTTCACGCCCACGACCTACATCTTCATGATGTGGATGGTGGGCTCGTCCCTGGTGCTGATGGGCGTGGCCGCGCTGTTCATGCGCAACCAGGTCCGCTCGCTGCGCCGGCTCGCGGTCGCGGTGGACGATTTCGGCAAGGGGCGCGACGTGCCCAATTTCAAGCTCGAGGGCGCGACCGAGGTGCGCCAGACCGGGGCCGCCTTCCTCAAAATGCGCGAGCGCATCCAGCGCCAGATCACCCAGCGCACCGAGATGCTGGCCGGGGTGTCGCACGATTTGCGCACGCCGCTGACGCGCATGCGGCTCGCGCTCGAGCTGCAGAAGAACGACGCCAAATCCGCCGAGCTCAAATCCGATCTCGCCACCATGGAACGCATGCTGAAGGGCTATATCGACTTCGCCCGCGGCGAGGGCACCGAGGAGACGCGCTCGAGCGACCTGTCCGTGCTGATCAACGACGCCGTCAACGCCTTGGGGCGGGCGGGCACGCCGGTGCTGCTGGCGCTGCCCGGGAGCTGCATTCTGCCGCTGCGCCCCGACGCCATGCGGCGCTGCCTCGGCAATCTGATCGCCAATGCGCGGCGCTACGGCAAGCATGTCTGGGTGACGTTGATCGAAGGCAAAAACGCGGTCGAGGTGCTGGTCGACGACGACGGCCCGGGCATCCCGCCCGCCGAGCGCGAGAACGTGTTCCGCCCCTTCTTCCGCCTCGAACCTTCGCGCAATCCCGAAACCGGCGGCACCGGGCTGGGTCTCGCCGTCGCCCGCGACGTGGCGCGCGGCCATGGCGGCAACATCCTGCTCGAGGATTCGCCGCAGGGCGGGTTGCGCGCCCGGCTGCGTCTGCCAAAATAGGCGCCGGCTTCCGTTCATGGACGTGACCTTCATCGGCAGCGGCGACGCCTTCGGCAGCGGCGGGCGGTTCAACACCTGTTTCCTGGTGGCGGGGGCAAAGACGCGCTTTTTGATCGATTGCGGCGCCAGCACGCTGGTCGCGCTCAAACGCGCAGGATTCGATTTGAATGGCATCGACGGCGTGGTGCTCACCCATCTGCATGGCGACCATTTCGGCGGCTTGCCATTCCTGCTGCTGGATGCGCAGCTGATGAGCAAGCGCATCCGGCCTTTCTTCATCTGGGGGCCGGAAGGATTCCCCCAACGCCTGCGGGATCTGCGCGAGGCGCTGTTCCCCGGCTCCTCGTCGGTCGCGCTCAAATTCGCCATCGAAACCGCCGAACTCGCGGCGGGGCGGCGCCACCGGGGCGAGGGATTCGCCGTCACGCCCTTTACCGCCATGCATTCGGCGGGTGGAAATCCGTGCTTCTCGCTGCGCTTCGAATGCGATGGCAAGGTGGTGACCTATTCCGGCGACACCGCCTGGAGCGACGATCTGGCCCGAGCCGCGCAAGGATCCGATCTGTTCATCTGCGAATGCAGCTCCTATGAAAAGCCGGTCAAAGGCCATCTGGCCTATTTGCCGCTCAAGCAGACTCTGCCCGCGCTGGGCGCCAAACGCGTCATCCTGACCCACATGAATCCCGACATGCTGGCGAAGCTTGCCGAAATCGAGATCGAGACCGCGCGCGACGGGCTGACCCTGACGGTATAGCCCCGACGGTCCAGCGACCCCATAAGCGAATAGGGCCGCCCCATCGGGGCGGCCCTGCTCTAGAGATCGAAAACGATTCCGAGAGTTACTTCGCGGCGCGGCTCTTGACCGTGTCGCGGATTTCCTCGAAGCCCTCGGCGACGCGCTTGGTGATCACGTCGAACGCCTCGGTCTGTGCCTTGGCGAGGGTGAGGGTGAGTTCGCGGGCGTTGGCGAGGCCCTTCTCGAACGCCTGCTTGAGCAGATCGGCGTTCTTGGCGATGCGGTCCTCGGGAGCGCTCGGCTGGGTGATGTCGCGCAGCAGCGTCGAGGCCTCTTCGATCGCCTCTTTGGCGATTTCGACCTGGCGCTTGGCGACCGCCTGCAGCCCTTCGGCGGCAAGCTGGTTGGCCTGGGTCAGCGCTTCGACGTTCTTGCGCTGGCTGGCGAGCACGGATTCGGCGTCGAAGCCGGGCAACGTGAAGCCGGCAAACGCCTTGCTGAAGTCGGTGTCGAGGAAATTGAGTCTGCCGTCCATGATATCCATCCTTGGGTTAGAGAGCGGAGTTCGGGTCTTCACGAAAGAGTTCGCAGCGTTTATGTTGCACTGCACAATCGCAAATATGGGACATATAGCCCACCCCGTCAAGCCCTTTTCGAGGGCCCTTAGGTAAAACTATCGCAATGCAATAAAATTACCTTAATTCCGGCAAAAGGCCGGTCTTGGCCCGATTCGGGACCCTTACAGGCCGAATCGCGGCGATGGCTAAAGACCCAGCCAGGCCTGGACGAGGGTCAGGCGGCGGTCGAGCGCGGCCATGGTCTTGGCCAGATCCTCGCTCTTGTCGTTCAGGAACACGAGGAGAACGGAGAGATAGACCAGGGCCAGAATCTTGCGCCGCGCCTTGCCGGCCAAGCCCGCGCTCGAAACCCCGGCGGCTTCGAGCATCCAGCCCATCGACACCAGCAGCCGCTTGAAGCCCAAAAGCGCGGCCGGGTCGCCGATGCTGTCGCGGAGCATGGCGGCCACCGCCGGGCGGTAAGGCTGCAACGCATCGAATCGCCGCATCAGCACGTCGAACAACACGTCGCGCTTTTTGTCCTTGGTGCCGGGCTGGGGGCCCGCCAGCGCCGCTTGGTCGAAATGCCGCAGGCAGGCGGCGAGGATCATCGGCTTGCCGCGATAAAGGGCGTGGAGCTGGGCCAGCGACAGCCGCGCCTCGGAAGCGATCTCGGCCAAGGAGACGCCCCGCCAGCCCTTGGATGCTGCGAGCTTCAAGGCGGCATCGACCACGCGGGCTTGGGGATCGCCGCCGCGGGGGGCGGAGCGGGCGGAGGAGCGGGCGGATGAGGAGGCTTTTTTCTTCCGGGGCGGCATGGGCCGCATTATCGCACGGTCTGGCCTTTAAACCAAAACCCTCGAACGCGGCCGGCTTAGCCCGCCAATTCGCGCGAGCGTTTGGTTGCCGCCGCGACCGCGCGCCGCAGCAAAGATTCGAGCCCGTCGGGCGCCATCAGCACGTCGAGCGCGGCGCGCGTCGTGCCGCCCGGGCTGGTCACGGAATCGCGCAAGGCGGCGGCGCTTTCGGCGGAGAGCCGCGCCAGCTCGCCGGCGCCGGAAACGGTGGCGCGCGCCAGCTTTTCGGCCAGATCGGCCGGCAGGCCGGCCGCTTCGCCCGCCTTGGCCAGATCCTCGATCAGCAGGAACACATAGGCCGGGCCGCTGCCCGAAACCGCGGTCACCGGATCGAGCAAGGCCTCGTCCTCGACCCAGGCGATTTCGCCCACCGCCGCCAGCAGCCTCCCGCACAACGCGCGCGCCGAACGCGTCACGCCGGGCCCGGCGCAAGCCACCGCCATGCCGCGGCCGATCGCTGCCGGCGTGTTGGGCATGGCGCGCACGATGGCGGCTTCGGGTCCGAGGCTGCGCGTGATCGCGGAAATCGTCTTGCCAGCGGCGATCGAAAGCGTAACCGCGCCGGATGATGCAAAGCGCCGGTAATAGGGCAGAACCTGGTCGAACATCTGCGGTTTCACCGCCAGCACCACCGCAACGGGCGCCAATCGGGCGGGAAGTTTTTCCGGGGCGGCATAATAAAACGCGCCCTTGATGCGACGCGCCGGCTTGGGCTCGACCACGTGGAAGGGGCCGGGGATGCGATTCGTCTTCCACCCCGCGAGCAGCGCGCCGCCCATCTTGCCGCAACCGACCAGCAGGATGGACGCGGCGCCGCGCGCCGGGCGGGTCTTGGTCACGCCTCGCCGATCGGATCGATCATCGCCGAGGCGATCGCCTCTTTGGCCGGCTTGCCGCCCCAGACCACGAGCTGGAAGGCGGGATAGAAGCGCTCGCATTCGGTGAGCGAGATGTCGACCAGATCCTCGATCTGCTCGACGCAGGCGCCTTGCGCGCCGCGCAACAGCACGCCCTGGCGGAAAGACGGCGACTGGTCGTCGGCGACGTCGAAATGCCCGATCCACAGCCGCTCGTTGACCGCGGCCAGCAGCTCGTTGATGGCGATGCGGCGCACGCGCGGCACCCGCATCTCGAAGGCGCAGGAGAATTGCAGCGCGTTGACGGCGCGTTCCCACACGAATTGCATGCGGTAGGCGCACCAGCGCCCCGCCACCTCGACCACCAGCTCCTCGTCGCTGGCGCGGTCATGCGGCCAGGAATTGGACTGGACGATCTCCTCGACCAGATCGATCGGGTTGACGGGGGCGGTACGGGTTTCGATCGACAGCGCGGTCATCCACACTCCTTGGGGGCGCCCTCCGAAGGGGCCCATTCTGGGCCGGAAATGCGGGGATTCGCAGATGTAGTATGAATAACCCCGCCCCACCACTAGCGGTAATCTGCCAAAGCCTTTCGAGCCGAGGCAAGCCTCGAATGCGTCACAAAACGCGGAATCAGGGGAGGAATCAGGGGATGGTTTTGGGCGGCTCGGCGGCGGCGCGCGGCTTGGACTTGGCCTTGCGGGCGAGCTTTTTCCGAGGCTTGCGGCCGAGCCGGGCTTCGAGCGCGGATACCCGGCCCTCCAGCACCTCCTGCGCCCGGCGCGCCTTGGCGGCCATGGCCTGGACGGCGTCGAATTCCTCGCGCCGCACCAGATGCATGCGCGACAGCAGGCGCTCGGCATGTTCCTTGAGGCGCGTCTCCAGTTCCTCGCGCATGCAGGCGAAGGCGCCGGCCGCGCCCTGGGCCACGCGGGCCAAATCCTCGAGCAGGCGGTTCTCGCTTTGCATGCCCGGAACCTAGCATCTTGTGAGCATGGAAGCCCAGCGCCTATAACACCGGCCATGATCCTGGTCACCGGCGGCGCCGGCTTCATCGGCTCGAATCTGGTCGCGGCGCTGGAGGCGCGGGGCCAAGGCGATATCGTGGTCTGCGACATCTTCGGCGACGGCGACAAGTGGCGCAATCTGGCGAAGCGCGAACTGGCCGGGATCATTTCTCCCGAGGGGTTGTTCCCTTTTCTCGACGCCAATGCCGGCAAGATCGACGCGGTTTTCCACATGGGCGCGATCTCCGCCACCACCGAGCGCGACGTCGATCTGGTGGTGGCCTCGAACTTCACCCTGTCGCAGCGCCTGTGGGATTGGTGCACCGCGCATCAGGCGCGGCTGATCTACGCCTCCTCGGCGGCCACCTACGGCGACGGCAGCGCCGGTTTCGACGACGACAACGCGCCGGTCGCGCTGGCCAAGCTCCGGCCCTTGAACGCCTATGGCTGGTCGAAGCACATGTTCGACCGCCGCGTCGCGCGCCTGGCCGCCTCCAACGCGCCGCGGCCGAAGCAATGGGCCGGGCTCAAATTCTTCAACGTCTACGGGCCCAACGAGTATCACAAGGGCGCGATGAAGAGCGTGGTGGCGCATATCTTCCCGCGGGCCTTGGCCGGCGAGGCGGCGAGACTCTTCAAGTCGCACAACCCGGCCTATCCCGACGGCGGGCAGAAGCGCGATTTCGTCTATGTCGATGATTGCGTCGCCATGATGCTGTGGCTTTACGACCATCCCGGCGTCAACGGCATCTTCAATTCGGGCAGCGGCAAGGCGCGCAGCTTCGCCGATCTGGCGGCGGCGGTTTTCCGCGCGCTGGGCAAGGAGCCCAAGATCGAATTCGTCGATACGCCGGCGGAGATCCGCGACAAGTACCAGTATTTCACCGAGGCCAAGATGGCGCGGCTGCGGGCCGCCGGTTACGGCCGGCCATCGACCGAACTCGAGGCGGGCGTGAAGCACTACGTCCAGACCTATCTTACCGGCCCCGATCCTTACCGCTGAACGCCTGACGTGCTGACCATCCCCTATCCCGTCATCAACCCGGTGCTGGTTGCCTTCGGGCCGCTGGTCATCCGCTGGTACGCGCTTGCCTATATCGCCGGGCTGCTGCTCGGCTGGCGCTACTGCCTGTGGATCGCCCGGCAAGCGCCTTCCGTCGCCACGCGCGCGCAGGTCGACGATTTCCTCACCTGGGCCACGCTCGGCGTCATCCTGGGCGGGCGCGCGGGCTATGTGCTGTTCTACAAGCCCGATTTCTACCTGGATAACCCGGGCCAGATCGTCGCGCTGTGGCATGGCGGCATGTCGTTCCACGGCGGCGTGTTGGGCGTGTTGACGGCGCTCGCCCTGTTCTGCCGCCAGCGCAAGATCAATTTCCTCGGCTTCACCGACATCATCGCCTGCGCCACGCCGATCGGGCTGTTCTTCGGCCGCATCGCCAATTTCATCAACGACGAGCTGTGGGGCCGCGTCACCGACGTACCCTGGGCGATGATTTTCCCCAGCGATCCCGAACATCTGCCGCGCCATCCGAGCCAGCTTTACGAGGCCGGGCTCGAAGGCGCGGTGCTGTTCCTGCTGCTGTTCGCGCTGCTGCGGGCGGGCGCGCGGAACCGGCCGGGCGCGCTTTCCGGAACCTTCATCCTGGGCTATGGCGTGGCGCGCATCACCGCCGAGTTCTTCCGCCAGCCCGACGCCAATCTCGGATTCCTCTACGGCGGCGCGACCATGGGGCAGCTGTTGTCGATCCCCTTGCTGTTCATCGGAGCCTGGCTGCTGTGGCGGGCGCGAACCAGGCCGCCGCCCGTTAATCAGCAGGGGCCGTGAGCGGCGACGGCACACTCCGCGACCGGCTCGCGCGCCGCATCCGCGCCGAAGGGCCGTTGAGCCTGGCCGATTACATGGAAGCGGCACTCTGGGATAAGCGGCACGGCTACTACGCCACGCGCGCGCCCATCGGCGCCAAGGGCGATTTCATCACCGCGCCGGAAGTGAGCCAGGTCTTCGGCGAATTGATCGGGCTGTGGTGCGCCGATCTCTGGCAGAAGATGGGCGCGCCCGATCCGGTGCTGGTGTGCGAGCTCGGCCCCGGCAACGGCACGCTGATGGCGGATTTCCTGCGCGCCACGCGCATCCTGCCCGCATTCCGCCGCGCCATCCGGCTGCATCTGGTCGAGCGCTCGCCCGCGCTGCGCGCTATTCAGGAAAAGACTCTTGCTGGGGAAAACGCGGCCTGGCATGAGCCCGTGGACCAGCTGCCGCCGGGTCCGCTGCTGCTGGTCGCCAATGAATTCCTCGACGCCCTGCCCATAAGGCAATTCGAGCGCCGGAAGGGTGGCTGGTTTGAGCGCCGCATCGGCCTCGACGCGGCAGGCAATCTTGTCTTCGTCCTCGATCCCGCCCTGACCACCCAGGATTTGCCGGATTGGCCGGAAGGCAGTATCGCCGAAATTTGCCCGGAAGCTCGGGAGATCGCCCGCGCCTTGGGCGGGCGGTTGAAGGACGAGGGCGGGGCCGCGTTGCTGATCGATTACGGCTACTTCCCCAGCGCGCCGGGCGACAGCTTCCAGGCGGTGTCGCGCCACCGCCATTTCGACCCGCTCAAAGACCCCGGCGGCGCCGACCTCACCGCCCATGTCGATTTCGCGGCGCTGGCCGCTGCCGCAACGCAAGCCGGGGCGCGCGTCTGGGGGCCGGTGACGCAAGGCGATTTCCTTTCGGCATTGGGATTGGCGGAGCGCGTGCGGAAGCTCAGCGCGGGCAAGCCCGCCCGGGAATCCCAGGCGATCGAAGCCGCCTGCCGCCGCTTGATCGAACTCGCGCAAATGGGCAGTTTGTTCAAGGCGCTGGCGCTGACGCATCCGGCCTTGGCCGCGCCCGCGGGATTCGGACCATGATCGAATTGGCTGCGCTGTCGCTGCCCGGCATCCGCCACGGTTTTTTCACCCGCGTTGGCGGGGTCAGCGCCGGGGTTTACGCCTCGCTCAATTGCGGCTTCGGCGCCAAGGACGAAGCCGCGCGGGTTTCCGAGAACCGCGCCCGCGCCATGAAATTGCTGCGTCTTTCTCCGAGCGCGTTGGCCACCGCCAAGCAGGTGCACGGCGCCGAGACGGTGGTGGTGGAAAAACCCTGGCCGGAGGATTTGGCGCCGCGCGCCGACGCGCTGGTGACGAACCGGCCCGGCATTGCGCTCGGGATACTGACCGCCGATTGCGCGCCGATCCTGCTCGCCGACAGCGAGGCCCGGATCATCGGCGCGGCCCATGCCGGCTGGCGCGGCGCGCTCCAGGGCGTGATCGAAGCGGTGGTGGCGGCGATGGAAGATCTCGGCGCTTCGGCGCCGCGCATTTGCGCCGCCATCGGCCCGTGCATCGCCAACACCTCCTACGAGGTCGGGCCGGAATTCCCCGCGCCCTTCCTGGCGCAGGACCTGGCCAATGCCGCGTTCTTCGCGCGCGGCGCCCGGGCGGGGCATTTCCTGTTCGACTTGCCGGGCTACACCGAAAAGCGGCTCAAGGCGCTGGGGCTGAAACGCGTCGAGCTTTCGGGCGCCGACACGGCGGCCGAGGCGGCGCGGTTCTTCTCCTATCGCCGCGCCTGCCTCAAGGGCGAGCCTGGCCACGGCCTCGGGCTGTCGGCAATCGCGCTCGCGCCTTAGGGCGGCGCACCGTAGATTTGCAACGACGCGGCGGATATGATGCGCGCCGCATCATGCGTCACCCTCAATTCATCTGGCGATTCGCCGGCATCCTCCTGCTCGCCCTCGCGCTTGCCGCCTGCGCGCCGCAGGCCCCGTCTTCGACCAGCGACGTGAAGCGGGCCATGTCCATCCTCACCCCGCCGGACAGCGCCGGCATCCTGGTGCTGCCGGTGACGGGCGCGCCGCAGCCGGTGGCGACCGACATCGCCTCGGCCATGGCCGCGGCGCTGCAACAGGCCGACGTGCCGGCCAGCACGGATGCGTCCAACCGGCGCAGCTTCCGCCTCTCGTCCAAGGTGACCACGCTCGCCGCCATCGGCGGCGTCAACGCCATCGTCGTTTCCTGGACCCTCAGCGACGCCGACGGCCGCAAGCTCGGCGACGCCGAAAGCAACACCACGGCGAGCGAGGAAGCCTGGCGCCGGGGCGGCGACGCCATCGCCCAGGCCTTGACGAAGCCGGCGGCGCCCGCCCTCGCCAAGCTGATCCAAAGCGACGCGCCGCTGCCGCAGGGCAACGCCAGCCCGGTGGTGGCGCTGGGCACAGTGAGCGGCGCCCCGGGCGACGGCGACACCGCGCTGGCCCGCGCCATGGGCGCGGCGCTGGAGCGCATCCATGTCGCGCTCGCCGGTCCGGATAGCGGCAAGCCGGATTACACGCTCTCGGCCGAGGTCGTGGTGTCGCCGCCCGCGGGCAAGAACCAGCAGGTCAAGGTGAGCTGGGCGCTCCTGCGCCCCGACGGCAGCGAGGTCGGGCGCGTCAACCAGGAGAACGCGGTGCCGGCCGGCAGCCTCGACCGCTTCTGGGGCGACATCGCCTATGCCGTCACCAGCGCCGCCGCCCCCGGCGTCCGGCAGCTCATCGAACAGGTCGGGATCGCCCCGGCGGCGCCTCTTAAGCCCTTAGCATGGCGGGGATTTTTTCTCCCCGCCGGAAACAGAAGAACGTTTACAGCCCGAGCACCCTTTGTTACATTCGCGCCCGCTTTGGCCCACCGGCGCGAAGCGGGGCGGCCCATCCGGGCGCAAGGCCACGGACGGCGACACAGTCATGAAAATTCTTGCTTGCAACAGCAATCGCCCGCTGGCCGAGGCTGTTTCGGCCTGTTTGAAGACGCCGCTGACCGACGCCAGCGTGCGCCGCTTCTCCGACATGGAAGTGTTCGTCGAGATCAA
>Ga0187803_10000388_pt1 | contig 17831 bp, 18 predicted proteins | sample NC_wetland_sal_i_2_FD_132425 | JGI IMG/M metagenome (GOLD analysis project Ga0187803, IMG submission 132425) | Wetland sediment microbial communities from Neuse River Estuary, North Carolina, USA - Control_3 | ecosystem: Environmental > Aquatic > Freshwater > Wetlands > Sediment | place: USA...
CCTTGCTGCAGCAGAGCGAGCGCCCGGTATCGGCGCTGCTCCAACTCGTGCGGACTGCCTTTGGGTCGCATACCGGCAGTATAGGACATTACTTATGCAGGAAGCAATAAAGCCCGCATTCTTGGCGGCCTTAGATGGCACGGCTAAAAGCCGTGCCCTTCCCAAAACCTATTTATGAAACCAGTTGTAGTCATAATTTCTAACGGCTACTGGTGGGCATCCACCATAACCGCTCCCTCCAGATGGTGGTGCTCAGCCGCCGTCGCCTCGGCTTCTTCGATTTGTTCGTGGCGATCCCACTCTGGACGCAGCATCATGGCCTTGACGTGGAAGCGCGACTCGCGGCGCGAGTCATCCACGCGAATGAGGATCTCGTTGTTTTGAAAGTGGAAGCGCGTGGTCTCGGCGAGGGGCACAAGTTGATCCGAGGTTTTGCCGATGATCACGTATACAACCTTGTCAGTGACCAGTACGTATTCAGGGCAAAGTTCGCCGGAGGGCCCGCGGTTGGAACCGGACAGGGCTTGCATCAAGGGGTGCTGCGCGGCCATGCAATCGGTCATGCGCATGCGGACGATGGTGCCTTGTTGATGGGCCCGGTTTTCGGCGGCTAAGGAAATGGGAAGCGCACTGAGCAAAACGGCGAGCAGCAGGGAGCGTTTCATAGTCCCTCAATTCTCGGTGTGGCTGGGGTAGTAATATCCGTGGCGGCAGTGGAATTGCAAGCCGAGATCGTGAGTGGGAAGAATACGGACCTGGTGGAACCCGGCCGCACGGCTTGGCAGTTTATAAGCGACGGTGTAAGTCGCGCGAAAATCTTCGAGAATGGCCTCTAACACTTTGCCGGTGCCGGCCTCGATGGGAAAGTAGCGTCCCCCGGTGTTGAGGGCAAAACTGCGCAGAACCAGCGTGTCCGGCGAGGCGTGGGGTTGGCTGCTTACGTCCACGCTGTAGATGGCGACGTCGTTATCCACCGCCGAGTTCATGGCCTCGGTGAACGATTTCAAGCTGATGTTGTCGCCGCCATCGGAAAACAGAATCAGAATTTTCCTAGTATGCAGATCGCTGCGGCGCCTCAGCATGCGCGACGCAAAGACGATACTGTCGTAAAGAGGGGTCGAGCCTCCGCTGGCGATGACCGGAACCTTCGCCTGCGGGAACAACTCGTGGCAGTTTCCATCGCACACCATGGCGGGCTTCTGGTCGCGGAAGGAGACGATCGAAAAGCTTTCACCGGGCATGCCTTGGGTGCCGGCGATCAACTGAACGACATGCGAAAGTTCCTGGCGAAATTGCCTGGTGATAGACCCGCTGGCGTCCACCAGCACAACCACATCCATGTGCGTGTATTCAGACCGGTTGAAACTGCGGAAGTCACGCACCACGCGGTCCCGGTCCACGATAGCGAAATCAGCGGGCTGAACCGTGGCCACGACGCGGTTGTTGCGGTCGGTGGCGGAGAACGTCACACGTACCTCGGCGACATCGGAACGGAGGGTCATGTCCGAGGGGATACCGGCGGTTTGGGCGGACGCGGCGAAAACCAAAACACCCCAGAGGCTTAAGAGAACGGTCGGGCGCGGGAGAAAACTGGAGGTTCTAGCCACAAAGGATACATCGGGCCCTTCGTGTAGAACTTTAGGAGGACGGCGGCCGTCTGGCTACATTACCCCCGTCTTTGCTCCTTGGTGCGCGGGGCGCGCCGCGTCTCCAGTGGATTGGTTGAGTCCTACTGCGGCAGCGGCTTAGCCGGCGTTCCCGGCTTTACTCCTGTGTGCTTCTTCGCCTCAGCGATCATCTGCTGAACTTTGTCTTTCCCTTCATAGTTCGGATTCGTGGCCAGCAATTTTTCCCAATCCGCCACCGCGCCATTAATGTCCATCTTCCCCTGCCACTTCACCAGGCCACGGTTGAAAAGCGTATTCGGCTTGTTAGGCTCATAGGTAAGCGCCTTGTTGAACTCGGCGATCGCCGTGTCGGCGTTGCCCATATACCAGTAGGCGGTCGCCATATCGGTTCGCACCGAAGCGTCGGACGGTTTGGCTTTGAGCGCACGTCCGTAGTAGTCCACTGCGGTCGGATACTGCTGTGCGTCGTAGTAATAGTTGCCGATGCTGGCCAGCAGTTGCGGATTATTCGGATCCGACTTTAGTTTTTCGATCAGCGGAGCCGCCTGTGTGTCCGCCATCTTCTTCAGTTGCTCGGGGGTGGGCTGAGAATTCACGGCTCCGCCTACGGCGGCGGGTGCGGAGGCGCTTGTGCTCTCAACCGGCGCAGCCGCCGCGGGAGCCTGCGAGCCACGAATCAGCCAGCCGCCCGCCATGCCCAGCAGTAGGCACACAACGGCGAGCGTATAGGCTTGCACGCCCGTCCAGGTCGTGGTTGAAGATGTGTTTTTGTTCTCTGACATTTCCAAACTCCTCGTGAATCGTAATCTCTTGTTCGGTAGTGTTTTGGCCCCGGACATCGGCCATAAGCCTCTGAACCTGGGCTCTCTTCGCGGCCAACAGTTGAGGGTTCGTTTTTTCCCCGGTCAGTACTTTCCGTCGTGACCTTGTTTACCTTACTTGCCAACGGGCACCGGCGACAGCAAGTAGCATCACATGGGGATGTGACCCGGGTCACACCTCGGCCGGCTGGGCTGGAATCCAATTTTGCGCCCAGTCCAGACCATCGGAACACGGACTCGGCGGCATCGCGGTGGAGGTGCGTTAGAATAGAGTCAGTTCTGCATGGCACGCGAAAAGATCCTGGTGGTGGATGACGAGCGTTTGGTGCGCTGGTCGCTCCGCCAAAAATGTGAGGAGTGGGGGTATCAAGTCATCGAGGCGGAGGCTGGCGAGCCGGGCTTGAGGCTGGCGCAGCATGAGTCTCCCGATCTCGTGTTGCTGGATGTGCGCCTGCCGGGCCTGAACGGGATCGAAGTCCTGGAACAGCTGAAAAAGAATGAAGGCGCACCGTCCGTGATCATGATCACGGCCGATCCGCAGCTCGAAGATGTGAAAGTCGCGATCAAGCTGGGCGCCTACGATTTCGTAGGCAAGCCGCTCGATTTCGACGAGCTCCAGGTCACCATCACGAACGCGCTCGAAGCCACGCGCCTGCGCACGGAGGTGCAGTCGCTGCGCGGGGCGATGAAGCGCCGTGCCGGCTATCGCGAGATCGTCGCCACCTCGCCCAAAATGGCCGAGCTGATGAACTTTGTCCGCAAAGTTGCGGCCAGCGAAGCGAATACCATCCTCATCCAGGGCGAAAGCGGCACCGGCAAAGACCTTATCGCCAAGGCCATCCACTACGAAAGCGCTCGCCAGGAACACCCTTTCGTGGCCATCAACTGTTCGGCCATTCCTGAAACCTTGATGGAGGCCGAATTATTCGGCCACGAAAAAGGCGCCTTCACCGATGCCAAGCAGATGAAGAAGGGATTGTTCGAGGCGGCTGATGGCGGAACGCTGTTTCTCGACGAGATCGGCGAGCTCTCGCCCCTTTTGCAAGCCAAGCTGCTGCGCGTGCTCGAAGACCAGGTGATCCGGCGCGTTGGCGGCGTGCGCGACATGCAGGTGAACGTGCGCGTCATCGCCGCCTCGAACCGCGATCTGGAAAAAGCGGTGCGCGAGGGCCAGTTCCGGCAGGACCTCTACTATCGCCTGGCGATCATCGCCATCTTCATCCCGCCGCTGCGCGAACACAAGGAAGACATTCTTCCACTGGTGGATTTTTTCATTGAGCGTTACAACCAGCGCTTCCGCAAATCGGTGCGCGGCATCACCGACGAAACCCGCCGCCTGCTGCTCGAAAGCAACTGGCCGGGCAACATCCGGGAATTGAGGAATTCGATCGAGCGCGCCATGATTCTCGAAGATGAGCCGCTGCTGCGCCCCGCGTACTTGCCCTTTGCCGTGAGCCAGGCCAACACCGGCCTGACCGCGTTCGAGCGCACTGCCGCCGGCAACAACGGCCAGAGCCTTCCCAACGGCCGCTTCCTGCCCCGCCTCTATATTCCCGAGGGCGGCACTTCGCTCGAAGAGGTCGAGCGGGCCATGGTCGAACTCGCCATGAAACAGGCGGGCAACAATCAGACCCACGCCGCCAAGCTGCTCGACATCAGCCGCGACGCCCTGCGCTATAAGCTCAAGAAATTCGGGCTGGTCCAGGCCGACGATCAGGAATCCGAGCCATCAGCAAGAAATGTCGGGTAGTCCGCCATTGTCAGGTTTTGAATAGAGTCTTATGAAGCGGCCGCCTCGCTCCTGATGCGTGGCTGGTGTAGAATTTCAACGTCAACCCCGCGCTGCCGCTCTCGGGCAGCGGATTCCGTCGGGACGTGGCGCAGCCTGGTAGCGCACTTGCTTGGGGTGCAAGGGGTCGCGAGTTCAAATCTCGCCGTCCCGACCAATCTTCTTTCTTGTCACGCCGGGGTCCTTCATTTCGTTCAGGATTTCGCCGGCGGGCTCCCGTCATCCAGCACAATCTGCGGTCACAAAGCTCATTGCCCTCGTGGTCCCGGCGGGTGCTAATCTGGCATAGCAGCCGATGAACAATCGTGAAACCGAGGCAGCTCGGAAGTATCATGATGAAACCAAGCACTCCTACTGGAGTATTCGCAGTCCTCATTTCCTGGACTGGGCGAATCGGCCGTTGCCTTTCAAAGTCTACCGAAGATAGAGCCTCTTCCACTGCCGCGGTAGCTCCTGCGCCCGCGCCGGTCATTAGCGGCACGGCTGAAGCCGTGCCCTTCCACAAAACCATTTATGAGACCAGCATTTCTGATGACTCTGAATGCGACCTGCCCCTGTGACCCAGCCCCTTGCATTTCTTCGGACTTTGGAGCAAGGTTTTCTGCTGGGAAAGGAGTGGCTTGCTCTCATGATTTATGTGCTCATTCATCACGAAGTCGCAGACTATCCGGCGTGGAAGGCGGCGTTCGACTCTGCGCTTGACTGGCGGACCCGCAACGGCGAACGCAGCTGCCGCATTTTCCGCGGGGTGCAGAATCCCAACGAACTCACCCTGATGTTCGAGTGGGAGAACTTTGACAAAGCGCATGCCTTCATCGGCTCCGACGAGCTGAAGGCGAGGATGGCAAAGGCCGGCGTCAAAAGTACGCCGCGGGTTGAGTATGTGACCGAAATGTTCAGCATTCGGCGCAGCTCCGCCGACTGAGCACGAGCGGATGAACCCCCGGCGTCTAGTGCCGTGTCCCCAAAAATCGCAGCATAAGTCCGGCCTGGATGTTGAGACAAAGCGAAGAGTCTTGTGCTGCAAACAAAATATATAGGCCTTTGCTTCGCTCCGTCGAAAACCCCCACCCTAACGTCGCAAAAAGCGCGACGTTAGGATGGGGCACCCTCGATTTTCATTATCTTCGGCGGGCAGACCTATGAACTGATGACTCGCGAACTTATGCTGCCGAACTTGCGGGACGGCACACTGCTGGTTGAACCATTCGACTAGGCCGATTCCTCAAGCGGCTCGGCCTCGACGAGCGGTGCATTCACCAGGTGTTCGCTGAGGAACCAAACCTGCAGTTCGCTCGGACGTAGCACGTCGCTGACGACCATATCATTCGTGCCGATATCGCCGACTTCATCAGCCCTCCTGGCCAGTTCGCGGCAGTGCAGGATAACGACCTCATGCGCGTCGAGCAGGCGCGAGATCTGCACAGGAACCTCCTCACGGCCCTTGGGGGGGCGCGAGATGCGGGTCAACTCAGCGACATCGTGCGCCATTGCGATGCTGACTCCGCCTAAGAGCTGGATGCGCTCGGCGATTGTGTCCACGATCTCGTTCTGCTCGTTGTAGTGTTTGTCGAACAGGAGATGAAGCTGATAGAAGGTCGCGCCGGAGACCTGCCAATGCGCCTTCTTGTAGAGGTCGCGAAGGGTGATGGTGTCCGCCAGCAGCTGGTTGAGTTGCTCGGTCATTTCCAGCCGCACCGGATGTTCGAGCTGTAGCGGCATCATGCTGGTAACGGAGCCGAAGGGCTGGAGTTCGCGGGCGGATTGATGGATGTGGGGCTGGGCGGAGACCTTGTGGGAATGGTCGGACATTGATTTCTTGGCCATGAAGCTCTCCTTGTACTCCTGGATTGGGGTGCGAATTCTAGACCGGGGACTGGCAGGAGACGACAAAGCCCACACCCCTTCGCTTTCCAGTCTTGCCTGCCGGTAACGAATCATTGGATGCGTGAGGCCGGAAACCGATTCGGCGGATTCAGAAATGCTTTTCGGCGGAGAATAACACAGGGCCAGAAACCGGCCTGCTCAGGGCGGGTTTTTTATGAACGATAAGGCCTAGTGGCGGGCCGAGAGTATGTGCAGGATCTGCTGCAGTTCGTTTCGCAGGTAGGCAACATTGGGCGCCGGATTCACCGGGAATGGCAGCGCACCTTGGCCCCGGTCCGCCCTCGCTTCCTCGCGCAGTTGCGCACGCGCGCCCGCAATAGTGAACCCGTCCTGGTAGAGCAGCTTCTTGATTCTCACCACGGACTCGACGTCGCGCTTGCGGTACATGCGCTGCCCGGTGCTGCTTTTTACCGGCTTGAGCTGCGGAAACTCCGTTTCCCAGAAGCGCAGCACGTAGGCCGGCAACCGGCAGAGGCGCGCCACTTCGCCAATGCGGAAATAGAGCTTGTCGGGAATGATGAGTTGCGGGTTGCGCGCCGCTCGCTTCAGCGCTTTCTGTCGCTGCTTCATGAAGCCGTTTCCATCAATGCCGTATACCGCGTTTCTAGCACGAGCCGGGCCGCCCGACAACCCCCAAAAGTACAAAATGCCTGAACCTGGAGATTGGTTGTGCCACGCACCTTCTGCGCTTGCGACCCAGGCTGCCCAGCCTTAGAGTCTGTGAGGCATTCCATTCTCTGAACTCACGTTCTTCGCCAGCGCCATCAGACTGATCGCCAGGCCTGCCAGCATGGCTGCGCCCAGCACTGCGAGCGTGGCGCGGGAAACGCCGCCCTTGGCCAGAAATACGAACCAGCGGTCCCATCCCAGTCCCAGGCGTGCTGGCGCGGCGCTCTCGAGATACTTGAAGAATAAGTGCACCGGTCCGCTCAACGAGTAATCGAGACGGTAATTCCAGCTCGCGTCGTAGTAATGCCCGCGCGGAGCCTGGTCCTCCATGAAGCTGGTGGCGAGAGAGATGCCCTGCACCAGCGCTCCCGCGACCAGCAGCACAGCCGCGAGCGCCTTGATTCGCGCCCGGGCCTCCGCCAGTACCGGCCCCAACCCGAGGCAGAGCAAGACCAGCGCCGGCACCAGATATCTCGGGCCAACGCAGTATCCGCCCTCCCACTGCGAGTACTTGGCGAAGAGAAAAAGATTCGCCAGCGGAAGCAGCACGGCCAGAGTCGCCAGGCCTCGATCGCGCCGCCACAGCCTGCCGAGCCCCGCCAGCGCCAGAATCACCGGAGGCGCAAAGAGGAACACCGATTTCCCCGGCGAAAGTAGAAAGCCGTACAGCCCTCTGAGAATGGGCGTGTCAAAGCTGTTCAGCCGCTTCGCTCCTTCGGCGGTTGCCGGATAGCCAAAGGCGAACGGGCCGCCGAACAGCAGCGCATTGTGCGCCAGAAGGATGGCTACGCCGACCGCAGAGGCGGCGCAGAACACAAACACCGTGCGCAGCGCCGCCTTCCCGTCGCGCACCAAGATGGCCGCGGCAAACACAGCGACGGCGAGAACGTTGGTCGGCCGCACCAACGTGGCTAGTCCGAGAACGAGTCCCGCGAAGGCCGCGCCCCGCAGCGAGATCGGCTCGCCGCTCCCGCCCTTCCTGCTTCGGATGAAGAGGATCCACGCCACGCCGGCCAAGACCGCGGCCGACAACGGCTCGGAAAACAACCATCCCGAATAAGCGAAGATCGGCGTCCCGAGGCCCACCATCGCCGTCGCCATTAGCGCGGCGCGCAAAGGGACCGCGATTCCCACGAGCAGCAGAAAGAAGAACGTCACCGCGAGCGCGGCGAAGGTTGCGCTGCTCAGACAGGAGGCGAAGGCCACAACCAGGTCGGTATCATCGGCGGGTACGCCGGGCAGGCGCGCCAGCACGTATTGTCCAACGGCATACCATGGCGCGCAGACGAGCGCTTGCCCCGGCGGATAGGCAGCGCGCGGCCGGCCATGCACATCGAGCCTTCCATAAAAGTTATGCAGCGCGATTGCCTGCGGCACCGCTGTCGTCCCGTGCAACACCAGGCTCTCGGCGGTGTAGAGAGTGTTGTACTCATCCGGCGTGCGCACGCGTCCGGTCGAAGTCAGCAGGTAGAAGAACTGGAAGGACGCGAACACCCACATAGCAATGTGCCGCGACGAGTGCGCGTGATTCGCGAAAGAGTCAGATACATGGCTGGAAGTCGGCACGATTGTCTTGATCGTATCAATCGCCTCGGGTCGGTGACGCGATTGCGAATCTGCCCGGTTACTAGCTGTCTTTTGTTTCTTGTCGAGGATTGCCGGTTAGGGATCGAACCGACATCATTGTGATTCGCAGCTCCCGGCGCGCACGGCGGTGAGGACGTCTTCAGACCAAAGTGGGAGTGGCGGCTTGCCCGGGGCGTTCTGCTCCCCGGCTGCCCGGTTGTAGAGCGCGAGCAGGCAGCGCGGATCGAGCATGGTGCCGATCAGGGCCGGCCGGCCAAACCGCTTCTCGACCATCACCGACATCTTGTAGCCAACGGTGTACCACGGGCCCTGCTGGCCGTAGAACGACTCGCCCTTCTCTTCCATGGCATCATGGCTGGCGAACTTGGCGCTCAGAATGTCGAGGAAGAATTGGTTGACGGCGCGGAGATCGCCGTTGAACTGGCCCATGTCGTGTTCCCAGCGAATATGCTCCTTGGGCGAGCTGGCAGCGTGGGGGTCGACGTCGGGCCCTCCGGCGGCGGCGAGCATGGCAAAGCCCTCGCCGAAACTGCCCATCCAGTCGGCCGCCGTGTGGGCAGGCTCGGGCAGGGCGGCGATCTTCTTGTCGTAGACAGGACCGACGCTGCCGAGACCGATATGGTGCAGCTCATGGGTGACGGTGTTCTCGAACTTCTCGCGGCTTACCTCCGGGTCGAGATACAGAAAGATGGCAGGGTCGGAGGAAAGCTCCCAGACGAAGCTGTTGATGCCCGGTTTGATAACGGGATACACCTTCGCGTGGAGGGTGGCATCGGCAGGCAGATAGGCGAGGACGCGGTTCGCGTCTAGTTGGAGATCGGCTTTCTTCCAGCGATCAAGGGTGCTCGAAAGCGCAGCGGCACGCGGGAGAAGGTCGCCGGAAAGGACGAAGCGCTTGAAGTCGTCGTCGGTGAAGGCGACGGTGGGGTCGTGGAATCTTTCCCCGATCGCTTTCTCGCGCTGCTTGAGGCGCTGGTAGGGAGTGGTGGCGAATAGTTTCTGCCACTCGGAGTCGGGTACGGGCTTGCCCTGATTGCGAAGCGCGAGGATGGCGAGCACCTGGTCGGCTTCGCTGGTGTCGAGGGTCAACTGGATCCGGTCACCGGCGGCGGCGAGTGGGAGGGAAAAGGAAAGCAGGAGCAGGATTACCGCTAGCCGAGCAGGCATGACGATCTCCTCAGGTTTTGGACTGGGAAGAGGAAGGAAAGTTAGCTGATTTCCCGATCTGCGAGCCGGATCGTGACACTGCTCCACAGCCGCAAACGGGAAAAGCCTCCCGGGAGGTGCTTCTCCCGGAAGGCTTCTGGGGAATTTCTGGACGAGCATTTTCCGCTTAGTGTTTCTTTTTCTTGGCTTTCTTCTTGGTTGCCATTACGCTAATCCTCCGTTGGAACAGATTGAGTTCTCCCAAGGTTCTCGACGTGGGCACCTTGATGCCCGGGCTACTCAACTTGTGGTATGAGCAGCTGTCCTAACACAAGATATTGCCATTGGTATGTAATTTGTCAACAAGAATTTCATCGTCCGTTCATTTTTGGACGATCACTTGCTTTGCTCACTCCTCACCACTCGCCCGTCATCTTTCGGCAGTGCGCCCGCCGCACACTTGCACTCGCGTCGCCGCAAGTGAACCCGCCGGGCCTGTGCGATAATTTTCAGAGAAAAAATCTATGCCCGAACGCACCGTCTTCTGCGCAAAACTGAAACAGCAATTGCCCGGCCTCTCCGAGCCTCCCTTTGACAGCCCTCTGGGGCGGAAAATCTACGAGCAGGTCTCACAGCAGGCCTGGAATCAGTGGATGGACTTCTGCAAGATGCTGCTCAACGAATATCGCCTGAACCCGGCGCGCAAGCAGGATCAGGAAGTCATCGTGAAATACATGGAGCAGTTTTTCTTCGGCGAGGGCGCGGCTCCGCCAAAAGAATACGTGCCCCCAACACACTGAGATTGGCGACGAAGACGCTGGCTGAAATCCGCACGGGACAAGCCGTCTCCTCCTGGCGTGGCACGGGCGCAGTGTCGCGATCTAATTACTGACCGGTTACCTGCGCCGATTGGTTAGTACCCAATTCATCACCCCGTAACAATTCTTAGAAACAATGAAAGCATGGTGGCGTCTGCGGTTGATCGCCAATATGACACGCTGATTTTGTCGGACCTGCACCTGGGAGCGGAGATGAGCCGCGCACGCGAGGCGCTGCGCCTGCTCGAGGAAAACAACTACCGGCGCCTGATCCTGCTGGGCGACATCTTTGCCGACCTCAATTTCGGACGCCTGAAGAAAGAGCACTGGAAATTCCTGGGCTACATCCGCAAGCTTTCCAATCCGAAGCGCCACGTTGAGGTGGTGTGGGTGGAAGGCAATCACGACCACGGCCTCGCCCAAATCATGTCGCACCTGGTCGGCGTGCGCGTGTACCAGAAGTATCAATGGAACTACCAGGGCCTGCGCCACATCGCCGTGCATGGCCACCAGTTCGACGACTTCTCCGTCAGCAACGTGCACCTCAGCTATTGGTTCGGAACGCTGCTCTACTTGCAGCTGCAGAAGTGGGACTCGAAGAATAAGACGCTGACCCGTTTTCTCGACCGGTTGAATACGCGCTGGCTGCGCCTGTCGTCAAAAGTCGCAGAGGGCGCGCTGGCTCATGCTCGCCACCACAAGGCCCAGCGAATTTTTTGCGGTCATACTCATGCCGCGCTCCATAAGCGCGGCGAGGGAGCGGACTATTACAATTGCGGCGCCTGGATCGACGAGCGTCTCACCTATATAACCGTTTGCGAAGACGGAGTGCAGATTCACGAGTACGTCGAGCCCGCTGCCTCGGCGGACAAATATACGGCGGATCACGGTCTTCATTCCGAGGAGCAACACAGTCTGCCAGATTTCGAGTTGGTCGATTTCGCCGACGAGGTGGGAACCGTCGAAGATGGCGAGTACCAGGGAGTCGGCCGCTGATTTTGGGTGGTCGTTCGTCGTTCGCTATTCGTCGTTCGCTGTTCGCGACTCGTCGTCGGCCGTCCGTTTTTCGAGTGTGGGATCCCAAGTCGTCAGTCATCGAGTCACGCCCATGACCTTGGCGAACGGCAACGGCGCACCGCGAATAGCGAACGACGACCAGCGAAGAGGGGACTCTTGCGCAGGCTGACCATCGTTTTTCATCATGCCGGGGGCGGCCACCGGAACGCCGCCGAAGCGGTGAAAAGCACTCTCACTCAGCAGGACCGTCCTTGGGACGTTACTCTCCTCGACTTCCAGGAATTGCTTGATTCGCTCGACCTCGTCCGCCGTTTCACTGGCATTCGCATTCAGGACGTGTACAACCAGATCCTCCGCCACGGCTGGACCCGTTTTACGCCGCAACTTCTCCGCATTCTGCAGGGGACAATCTACGCCTACCACTCCCCGATCGTGAAAGCTCTGCGAGCTTACTGGGCGGAACATCCCACGGATCTTGTGCTCTCCGTGATTCCGCACTTCAACCGGGAGCTGGCTGACAGCCTACGCGGAAACGGAAGCAAGAAAGCGGCCTTTGTCACGCTCATCACCGATCTGGCGGACTATCCGCCGCACTTCTGGATCGAGCGCGAGAGCGAGTACATCATCGTCGGTACTGAACGCGCCCGGCAGCAAGCTCTGGCGATGGGCCATGCCGCCGACCATGTCTTTCAAACGTCGGGCATGGTTTTGAAGCCCAAGTTCTACGACCAAGTCGTTGTGGATCAAGTGGCCGAACGGACGCGGTTCGGCTTGGAGCCCGATTGCAGAACAGGGATCGTTTTGTTTGGAGGGCACGGGTCGAGCGTGATGGTCGACATCGTCAAGCGCCTTGACCAGAGCGGCGCTGATGTGCAACTCATCTTGATCTGCGGGCACAATCAGAAGCTGGAAAGCGAAATCAGAGCTTTGCCAACGCGAAAGCCGATGCTGGTTCTGGGATTCACTGGGGACGTGGAACATTACATGGCCTTGGCCGACTTCTTTATTGGAAAACCGGGCCCCGGCTCGATCAGTGAGGCGTTACAGTTTCACCTGCCGGTGATTGTCGAATGCAACAACAAGACGCTGCCGCAGGAGCGCTATAACGCGGAATGGGTTGCGGAAAAGGGCTTTGGCATTGTTGTGCCGAGCTTCCGGGAGATCGCACCGGCGGTCGAGCGGCTGATCGAACCTTCGGCCTTCAACGAATTCCTCCGCAACACCAGCACGTATTCGAATCGCGCGCTGCTCGAGGTGTCTGAGATTCTTGAGAAATGCTATGAGGGCGCAGGGACCCAGGGAGCAACCATCTTGGCAAGCGCGCACCGCTAGAAAACTGTGCAGGCGATGATGCAAGAATGGGTTCAGCCCCGGTGGATCCCAGGGCCTAACGGCCGTTCCACGGTGGGATTCAGGACGCGGACCTGAAAGGGTCTGCGTGGGAATTCCGTCTTGCGCCCCTTCGGGGCTGGATCATTTCCCACTTGGACCCACGGCTTAGGCCGTGGGCTGTATTCTTACGCCGCTTCGCGGCTAGGAATCGCCGATGTCGTTCCACTCTAAGTTCGAAAACCAAGTTCTCACCCACACCCTGAAAGGGCTGCTCTTCCCACGGTGGTTCCCTACCTTTTCGCAAGACAAACCAACCCCCCGTTTGCGGAGAATGTCAACAAAGCAGCCGAAAGCCCAGAGCTGCTGCTAAAAATGAACCGCGATCCCCGTCGAGAAGCGCACGCCGTTCTGGCCGTTGCCGTAAAAGCGGGTATTGATCCAATCAAGCTGTCCGCGAATTGAGACCGGCCCGGCCACGAGATAATCGAGGCCTCCGCCCACCGCGTTCACGAACGAAGTATCTGAATCGGAGATGCCGTTGCTCCGGCTGATGTGGCCCGCGCCGATCAAGAATTCCGCAAATGGCCGAAAGCGCCGGACCTGCACCGAGACTCGCGGTCCAAACAGGAAATTATGTGCCGCCACGTCGGCGTTTGTGCCGTTGAAAGTTCCCGATCCGTAGTGGCTGTCAATATCCGCAACTAGCCCAACCCACGGCGCAAACTTTCCTTCGAGCGAAAAATCCCACCCGTTCGAGTTAATGGTGTCATTCCTAACCACGGGCGTGCAGTCATACGAATAACCGAAGAAAACGTTGCCTCTGGTCGGAATCTGCGCCCAGGCGCCGCAGCACAACGTCAATGCCAAAATGATGAGGACCCACAGGCTTCGCATTTCTGTCTCCTGGTTGGGGTATTAGGAATAGATGCTCAGGAGGCCGCGGGCTTTGCCTTCCGGCTCTGCAAATTCCGCCGTGGTAAACGAGTCAACGTCGAGTGGATAGTACTCTGGCCGCATGGTTCTTTCCACGCTGGCCGGGACGCGCCGAGGGCGGGGCGCCCTCGGAACCGCCGGCAAGGTGCCGGCGCTACGCTCTGTGCGCCTGTAGCAGTGACCAAGCGGTCTGAACACTAGCACCGGAAAACACAATCAGCGACGCACGATCAGCGTGGGCCATCAGAAAGTCAGCATCAACGGAACAAGGCCGCGAAGAATCCGCCGAGTTTTCGAAAGAATCCACGATGCGGCGGAGTCGCTGCCGCCCTCTCCGTGCCCGACGCGCGCGCTGCTGGGGCCGCGGGAGGAGCCGACGCGGCACTCAGTTCCTGAGCATCCACGCGGCGCGATTCGATCGGCAGCGCTTGCACATCTTCGACCGGCGCCGGAGGAGGCCCAGTCGCATGAAACACCAGCGGCGCCGTCACCTGCACGTGCAGTTGGTTGTCGGGGGAGGGATCGGCCGGCGTCTGCGGAGAGCTTTCCGCCGGGGCCATGGTGGCGGGCGCGGCCTCGCCGTGCGGCGTTTCCGCGGGGACCAATGAGTTCGTGCTCGCTTTCGGCCGCACTTCTGTGGGCGCAGAACTCTGCACCGGCAAGTCGTTGGTCGCCCGTTCGGTCGTCTGCCGCGGCGGGGGACATCCGCACTCAAGTGGCACCGCCATATCCACGCGATCCAGTTGGCCCGAGCGAAATACGAGCTGATCGGTGGCCTTCACCTGATAGGTGCGATCGCCCAGCAGTTCGGTCACAATGGCCGCCGCCGTGTTGCCGGGCAAAGCGCGGACGCAAGTGTTGCCCTGATGGTCGGCGCTGAAGGCGTAGTGAAATTCTCCCGGGCCGACGAGCGCGATGCGGAAGTCGGGGGTCATCACGGAATCGGTCGAGGCATCCAGCGCCATATGCGTTTCGAGCGCGCCCGTATTCATGCCCAGCATCAGGTTGTGGCGATTCAGCGACGGCGTGATCGACACAGTGGTTCCCGGGCACACGCGCACCTCGCCGCCGCTCGATAAACGAAGCACGGCTGTATCCGCTCCCGCGGTAAAGGAAGCGCCGACATTCCCTGTGTCGGCGGCGATTGCCAGCGGCCCGGCCGCGCGCACCGCCTTCACTACCGGCTGCGCGGCCGGCGACACGCTTGCCACTGACTGCAGTTCCAAGGGCGGATGGCTGGCCTCGCTCAGCGTCTTTCCCAGATGCACGACCAGGCGATTCCCTGCCGCATCCCAGGTGTACTCGCGCGGAACCAGCAAATCCAACACCACGCGCGCCACCGGAGGACTCTGCCGAAACTGGTCGGCGCGCAGAGCGGTGATCTGGTCGGCTTGAATGCTGATTCGTTTGTGGGGAGCGTCAAGCCGCGCATTCGGCAGGTCAATCACCAGCCGCGTCGGGTCGCTGATCAACTGGATGGCCGGCACCAGCGGCGCGGTCGAGAGAATCTCGACTGCGGGCCCGTCCTTTTCCTGTACGATGCGGAAACTCTTGACCGCCGCGACCTTATTTGCGGCCGCAGCCGGCTTTGCGGCCGGCTTCGAAGCGGTCTGAGCAACGAGGGCTGGCCCTCCCAGCGCGAGTACGCCCAGCGCCAGCACTTTCAATGTCAACGCGAGCCGACCGAGTTTCGCCGCCCAGAAGCGCGCGAGGATCCAACGGCGAAATGACGGCACGCGCCCGAAACTGGAATTCGGCGGAAAGCTGTTCACGGAAGCGCTCGAGTGTTTCTTCCACCATATCACTCGGGCGAACTTGAAAAAAGCGGGCACAGGGCACCATCAAGCCTGATTCTGGCTTGATGGGGTGGAGAGAGCTAACTCTCGGCGAGAAACTCGTACTCATCAATCACGGCAGCGACGGCGAGCTTGCCGGCGGAGCTGCCCGCTTCGACGCGCACCACGCGGCCCTTGCAGCGCACTTTGATGCTCTCTGTCAGCGTTATCTCGGGGGGCAGAGTGAGGGTGAAATCAATCGCAGATCCGGCCTGGATGGCCGTATCCACGTAAAAGCAGATGCCGCGCGCGCTGACATCGCGGGTCTGCGCTTCCCGCGCTTCCGCACCCTCGCTGTAACGGACGCTTACGGGCAAACGCAGCGGAAAGCGCCGCGTGGCCCGCTTCTCTTTCTCCTGGGTCTCGGCCATCGAACCTCCGGGAACTGCCTTGTAAGCATGGCGATTCGCGGTTCTCCTGTCAAGGTTCTCCGCTTTCCGTAGTGTCCTAAATTACCTTTTTTCACCACGGAGTCACAGAGTCACGGAGAAAATCTTGAACCTGTAAAACCAGAAGGGCGAGGTTTTGCTAAGCATTTGGGTTCCTCTGTATCTCCGGAACTCCGTGTGGTGAAACCTGGGTTCCTCTGTGTCTCCGTGGTTCCGTGGTGAAAAAGCCAGATTAGGACACCACCCGCTTTTCGAGGACGAGATCGAATCCTGTCGGGCCCAGGAAAAACTCTGCGACGCCTTTCTGATTCCCGTATCCAAAGCAGGTATCGGACGGCGAGCCAGGCCAGAACGCCAGCGAATGGATGAAGGAGTTTCATCATGATTCTGATCACCGGAGCCAGCGGGAATGTCGGCAAGGAAGTTCTGAAGCAGGTTGCGCAAACGGGAGTGCCGGTGCGGGCGGCGTTCCAGTCGGCGAGCAAGGCGGCGACCGCGCCTTCCGGGGTGGAGATCGTCACCATGGACTTCAACGTGCCGGAGACGCTGCGGGCGGCGCTCAAAGGCGTGAAGCGCGTGTTTCTGGTCGGTCCGCCGACGCGGGATCTTCCCGCTCTGGAGCGTCGGGCGGTGGATGAGATCAAGCGCTCGGGTGTTTCGCATATCGTGAAGCTCTCCGCTATGGGCGGGCGCGCCGCCACGTTTCCGCGCCAACATGCCGACTCGGAGGACTACATCAAGGCGTCGGGAGTGTCCTACACGTTTCTGCGCCCCAACGGATTCATGCAGAACCTGGTCAGTTACAACGCGGGCACCATCAACGCGCAGAACGCGTTCTACGGAAGCCAGGGCGAGGGCAAGGTCAGCCACGTTGATATTCGCGACGTCGGCGCGGTCGCGGTGAAAATCCTGACCGAAGACGGACACGAGGGCATGGCATACACGCTCACCGGACCCGAAGCGATCACGAATCGGCGGATTGCGCAGATTCTCTCCGAGGATGTGGGGAGGGAAATCAGCTACGTTGATCTTCCGGGCGAGCAGTTCAAGCAGGCGATGCTTGGAGCGGGAGTTCCTGAATGGAGCGCCAACGCGCTGCTCGATCTGCAGCGTCTGTATCGTGAAGACGGCGCCAGTGCGGTAACGCGAGACGTGGAACAGTTGCTCGGCCGCAAGCCCATCAGTTTTGAGCAGTTCTCGCGGGATCATCGGACGGCGTTTCAGCGGGCGGCTTAGAATCGGTCGTCGGGCGCTAGTCGGCGGTCGTCGGGCAGGTTTTGCCAACGACTGACGACTGACGACTAACGACGCACGGACCAGGCGAAATCTTTACGAGTAGATCTCCGCGCGCTTTGCGGTGCTAGCCTTAGAATGACTCTGTGGTCTTCGTTCTCGACAACTACGACTCGTTCACTTACAACCTTGTCCAGTATCTGGGCGAGTTGGGGGCTCGCGTTGAGGTGCGGCGCAACGACGAGGTTAGCGTTGGCGAGATTGAAGCGATGCGGCCTGAACGCATCGTGATTTCTCCCGGGCCTTGCACGCCGCAGGAAGCTGGGATCAGCATCGAACTGATTCGGCATTTTGCGGGGCGAGTTCCATACAAGGTTCCGCTGCTCGGCGTTTGCCTCGGGCATCAGGCGATTGGCGCGGCATTTGGCGGCGAAGTGGTGCGTGCGAAAACTTTGATGCACGGCAAAACGAGTTCGGTTGAACACGATGGGCGGACAATTTTTCGCGGGCTCGAATCTCCAATGACCGCGACGCGGTATCACTCATTGATCGTTGCTGAGGAGGGCTTGCCTAGTAACCTCGAAGTGAGCGCCTGGACTCGCGATCGAGATGGCACGCGCGTCATTATGGGCCTGCGCCACCGGAAGTTTCCGGTGGAGGGCGTGCAATTCCATCCCGAGAGCGTGCTGACGAGCGCGGGCAAGCAGCTCGTCGCAAATTTCCTGCAACTCTAGCGGCCCGTCGTCG
>Ga0187803_10000389_pt1 | contig 17820 bp, 13 predicted proteins | sample NC_wetland_sal_i_2_FD_132425 | JGI IMG/M metagenome (GOLD analysis project Ga0187803, IMG submission 132425) | Wetland sediment microbial communities from Neuse River Estuary, North Carolina, USA - Control_3 | ecosystem: Environmental > Aquatic > Freshwater > Wetlands > Sediment | place: USA...
GTCCGACGGGTCGCAGAATCGGTAACCTACCCAGGGCTCTGTCAGGATGTACTTTGGACGTGTGGCATCGTCTTCGATTTTCTTGCGAAGGTTTCTGACATAAGATCGCAGGTATTCGAGTTCTGTGCCGTACTCTGGCCCCCAGATCGTACGCAGCAATTTGGCGTGGGTTACGGGAACCCCCTGGTTCCGCATCAGTAAGGCCAGTAACTCGAATTCTGTCGGTGTCAGGTGAATCACATCCCCATCTTTTCGCAAACAGTGGCCTTCCACATCCATCTCCAGGGCTGAGACTCGAATCACGGCGGGTTGGGTTGCTCTGTCCGCTTCGAGCCTGCGGAGCACGGCCCGCATTCGGGCCACAAGTTCGCGGAAACGAACCGGCTTGGTAACATAGTCGTCGGCACCCGCCTCCAGCGCCCGCACCATGTCATTCTCCGCATCTCGCACAGTGACCATCAGGATCCCTACTTTCGGTGCCAAGGCGCGAATCTCACGACAGGCTTCCACCCCACCGATTCCCGGCATGTTGATGTCGAGCAGTACCAGATCAAAAGTGCGTTGGAGAAGAATATCAACGGCTTCTTCGCCGCTACGTGCCTCCTCGATCAGAAAACCGTTGGCAGTCAGGGACGTCCGCAACACTTTGCGCAAAGCTGGTTCGTCATCGACAACCAGAACATAAGTTGGACGCGATTCCGTAGGCATGCCCATTGGGAAGATAGAGAGGTGGACATGAAGATTTCGTAAAGAGTTCCTAAACAGATTGAGGGTATTCATGCTGGTCGCGAATGCAGCAGCCCGCCGATCGGGGTTTGTCAACACACAAGTCAAGCCTAAGCTGTCTTGCCGACGGGATCAGAATGGTTCTTTGCGATTGGGATGGTTAGGCGGAAAGAGGTTCCCTCGCAGTCAAGTGCATCGCCGCCCTCGAGTTCGAGGTCTCCGCCATGCGCCTGGACTATTTTCCGCGCAACATATAGACCGAGGCCTGACCCAGGTGCCACTTGGCGCGCTTCCGTGCCACGATAAAAGCGCTCGAAGATCCTGGTGCGTTCGTTCGGTGCAATAGGGCTTCCACTGTTCCATACTCGAACGGCGACGAATTCATCCTGTAATTCGATGCCGATCTTGATGGCGGAGCCCGAGTGGGAATATCTGCAGGCGTTATCCAGCAATTGAAGCAGAGCAAGTCGTAGCAACTCAGCGTCGGCGAGGATCTCAGCGGATGTTATGTCTCTGGTCAAAGTTAGCTTTCGGTCGGTCCAGCGTTCCGTGTATTCATCGGTCAGATGTGTAATCAGTTCGACAATGTCGGTCAGTTCCAGTTGTGGTTTGACCTCTTCTCTGTCTAGCCGGGCGATTCGGAGCAATCGCGAGGTTAACCGGCTCAGCCTTGAAGCCTCCATTTCCGCTGTCTCAGCCAGTTCCACTTGTTCGGGACGTAACCCGCTCGTTTCGCGGAGGCCACCAGCGGCAGTCACTATCGTGGCCAGAGGAGTCTTGAACTCGTGGGCCAGTGCATCGAGGATCGCTCCACGGAACACCTCTGCCTGAGCGGCCGCGGCCGCGTGGCTTGCATCGCGAAAAACACGCGCTCTCTCCAGCATAGCGGCCGCCAGTGCCGTAAGCGGGCCTGCGGTCAGTTCCCCATCACGCAAGCCGTCGAATCCAATCGCTCCTATTGTTTGCGTGGCTGCCTGTAGACACCGGACGAAAACCCCGGACGCATTATCATCGGCGTCTTGGCGTGAGATATATGCTGCCCGAGTCCGGTCTGCGAGACCGTTTCGAGATTCTCCGTCGCTGTAGAGTTCCGTGTTGGCCCCGTCGTATAGGCAGACTGCCTGGGCACCGAAGATTTCGCGAAACAGTCCAACCGCCTTTGTCATCAGTAAGTCGTCCGGGTCCAGCGCGAGCAAGCGTTGCGTCAATTCATACAACAACTTCATCTCGCGGTGCTGCAGCTCCGATGTCTCCGCCTCCCTGCGCGCCTGAGTCATGAGGCGAGTGATGACCAACCCCGTGATCAAGAAAGTGATCAGCGCCCAAATGTCCGAGGAATCGCTCACTCTAAACGAGAAAATCGGAGGAATGAAGAAGAAATTTAAACAAAGATCCGCGACGATTGAAACGAGGGCAGAGGAGACAAAGTCGCCGAGCAGGGATTGCAATACAACGACAATCAGAAAAAGGAAGCCCGTTATCGTGAGATTCAGCCCCAACCCATAGCAGATGAACGTTACCAGTCCTACAAGAAGAGTGCCGGGGACAGCCCGAATGCCGGAACGCCAGAATCGATGGATTTTGAATCTCTGCATACGCAGTACGCTTCCGGCCGACCGCAGGCCTCGCACGACACCGCTATAAATCCTACGCCAAGCATGCGGTAAAATAATTCCTTGAGTGTGTCCTCTGTTTCCACAGGCAGGAAGATTGCGGAGGCGCCATTCAGAAAATTACCAGGCCGGGAAATGAACGCGGCTCACGCACAGGAAAGGCCACACGGCTTCGTGGAGTTTGTCTTGTACCTTCGTCCGAAGTTTTGATCTTCAATGGCAGCCTTTGGAAATCAGTACGAACGAGTGCCCAAATTCTGCGCCCAAGTCTTCAGGATAATCTGAGCCCTGTTCTTCTTACTTGGTGAGACATCCACCACTGTCATTCCCAGCAAATCGACAGGTGTCTTCGGACTTCCGGACCTCGCAATTATGGCCCGTGTAGGGCCGCGCTTCCCGAGAAAAAGGCCATATTCGATCAATACATTGTCACGGGGCTGCCGTAACATGTCCGACCGGTACCACACATTGTCATCCTCAGCAAAGATGAAGACAGCCGCATCCACGGTCCTGCTGATGCGAATTAGAGCATCCAGAGTGTATACACCAGGCGGAAAGAGGTCCGGTGAGTCCCAAGGAATCGCTTCAACGTCCGCAACCGACTCAAGCCAGCTAGCGACCTCTCGCATTTGATCCACAGACTCCTTCGAACTACCGAGAAAGATTCTCATTGGAATAAGCCTAAAACGGCGCAGACACACACTTGTCTCTACAAGTCGCACTGGCGATGGCGGCCGACCCCGTGGTGCGTGACTCCATCCAAGTCTTCAGGGACTGGCCTGACACATGCTCCAGCCTCAGCCGGTTCTCAATTGCCTCCAGCGTTCGGGCGGCAGCCGCGCGGGCAATGCCCCAATCTCTCTCGACGACATCGCGGAGAAACGAAGTGACGCGGTCATAAATCGGACCAACTTCAGCGAGTACGTCAAAGGAATTGGGGCTGTATGGATACGCGTCCTGTAAGTGTTGCGACATTGCGTACAGTTTGGCATTCTCAAGTACGGCCTCCAAAATCCGGTCATCCCAGGACGCCAACTTTGCACAAGCGCGTGCGGCGCGGCACCTAATTTCAGGAAGGCCTACATACGGCGTGTCGTAGATTGCGATCAGTCGTTCACCCAGCGTCAATCGGTCGCCTGGGTGAACATTGATGATTGTTGTATTTCGCAGTCCTTCTCCGAGACGCACTAGCATCTCCGGTGTCGCGCCCGGGATCTCGGAGCGGCTCGATTCGTTCGGATTGTTCAGCAACGTTTTCATTGTGTCCCCCTCTTCGTTATGCCCAAGGTGATCGTTCTGCGAACGAACCGCCGCCATCAGCATGTAGAACTGCCACCGTGGCGCCCGATTTTGTCGCTAGGTCTGACCTGCCCAAACCCGCCCCTCCGATGTGCAAACAGTTCCCTTGCTTGAAACCACCGCTCTCGGGAGACACTGCGAGCAAAGGCCAGCCATCATATTTCCTGCCTGCGAGAGTTTCCTGAAAGGCCGTACGTTCTGCGAGGCTTGGATAATACGAATGCCAAACGACCTCGCCAGACTCTTGTTCCCAGAAGTCTTCGCGGCCATCTGGCAGCAGATCCACGATCACAAATTTCAGGCACGCGAATCCCATCTTCGAGTACTGATACCTGATAGGTTCGTATTCCGACACTGAGCTGTTGTCCTTTCGATCAGCAGCAACTGGTTCCACCGAAGCAAGCATTTTGCACCTCCATACCCGGTAAGATAACTTGCCTTCTTCGCAGTTGCAGACACCAGAAGCTTTGCTACAAGAGATGTTGTAGTGTTGTAGTAGGGTAGCCCGTGTGACTAAGACATGGATCGGAAGGCGCGAGACCCGTTTCGGCAACGGTGCAAACTTAGATCGTTCGATCAGTGGGTTGAAGCGCTCGGCTTGAGACGACCAGCCCTGTCGTCGATGTAAGTCGGAACTTTACTCCTGCCAACGATCCGCAACCGCAGCGATTTCACATCGGCCTCATGCTGGTTGGAGTGCCTTTTCTCCAGGAGTCCGTTGCAGAGCCCTTCGAAAGAGTGCTTGATCCAAGCATTCTTGACGTCGTTTGACGAGACCGTATAAACGGTGACCGAATGCGAGGTTTGCAGAAGATCCCTTAGCGTATACGCGATACCGCCTTCGCTGATTGTGTCGAACTTGCCCGAATCCAGAAAGAGATACTTGTGCTTTGCGTCTTTCAGAGCAATGGCGCGCTGAAGTTGGATTTCAGAGCTGAAGTGAAAGTACACACTTCCGGTCTTAAGATCAAAAGAGTTGGCGCTCAAAAAAGCGTAGGTAAAGGCCCGGTCGTACTTCTCAACAAACGTCGCCGTTTCTGGGCTGCAGACAGAGTCAATCTGAACATCGAGTCTTCCGGGAAATAGAAACAGCTGGGTAGCTGGAATCAGGGCTGGATCGCCGTCCCTAAACTCTTTCAGGATCGTCGGAATCAGGGAGCCTGGTGTATACCAGTTAATGTCGACATCCTGGCCATTCCCCTTGATCCATTCCAACGCCTTCCGAATGATGAATTGCTGACTCGTCCCCGGGTTCACTAGAATAGTGGCAACGTCGAGCCTCTTAGCGTTCGGGTTTCCTTCCACGAGGAAATCGTGATCGACGAAATACTCCGCCATCGCTTCTTTTTCATCACGGCGGGTATTGATCGTACGCGTGCTCCATCCCACCTGCGTCCGCGTGACACCGTTTCGACTGTTGTGGGTATTAATTGCTGTCAAAGCGTGCTTGCCGGCTGGTGATTTGCCACTGCGACGCGACGTCTTCCCGTATCTAGAATTCCTTGTTGTTCCTCTCATCAGTATTCCTCTGTGCGCACCTTCGCCTTGCGTGGCCGGTGGTGGGCGCTCTCAAGCCTAGAAGCTATGTGCCGCAATTCATGTGCCACCGCCTTAAGCTCCCGTACTTTGCTGAGGCCCGGCCGAGGCACGATCACGAAAATATCGTCGCCAACCAAGGCCAGTAACGCATCACTCCCAGGAACAAACGGGATTGCTCTGGAAGACGATCCTGCTGCTTTGTGAATCAAGAGCTCCCGAATGTATTCCGAACCCTGCGCCTGTCGTTGCTCGGTGGTTCTGCTAGTTTGATTATGGAAGTGATCCAGAATCGTGATCGGAATTTGGTGAACGAGAGGCCGGAAGACGACCCTGCGGCTCGTTTGTAGGTACTCATGCAGAGCAGCAGCGGCTCGCTCGAGGAAGGGGGCGCTGTAGTTCGCCCAGTAAGGTCGATTTCGGATTTTGCTGATAAAGGCAGGGTCCAGCTTTTTCGGCTTGAGTCCACCTCGTTGTTGTTTGATCTCTGCGCCATCGGCGATCATCGAATCCCGCACGTTAATTTTGGCGAATGCGTTCAGATCAGAATGGATCTTCTTAAGAGTAGGAGCGCAACGCGCAACCCTCTCCAGCATTTCGACTTGAGCCCTCGTCAGGTCACGATAGGATCCGACGACCCGATCGCCGGAGAGTGCCCTGATAGTTATGGCAAGCGTACGCCGCTCAGCAGCAATCTCTGCCTCAACTGTTGCTTCACGACTCTTCTGATTGGGGATGAATGACTTGGCAATGTCCTCAACGGCGATTCCCGCACTGAAGATCTCCCGAATTGCCGCTATCGCCCGGTCCCTAAGATGCGCTTGCATAGCCACCTCCATGCCGCTCGAGGGTTCGCAGCTAAACAATGTGCGAAGGCTTGAGCAAAGTATAATCCCCGTATTCCCAAATTGGGACTACAAGAATTCTTGTAGGTGATCTTCAGACCGGGTTCCGCCGACCGACCGTTCGGTGCTCATCCAATCGTTCTCGACCAACTGGAAGCTATCTAGAAACGCTCTTCGGGGAAATTGCTCCGGCGGTTTCCGTTTGCGCCTGGCTATGAGAGCACTCAAAGCTACTTGTTGGCGGCTGGCTTGAGGCGGGCCGGCTCTTCGAGGATATCCAGCAGAGCTGTCGCGCAATAGACTCGGTCGCGCTTCGCGTTACCTACCCGTTTTACGATACTCGCACGTTCCAGTCGTTCGATGGCGCGCTGCGCGGTCGTAAACGCGATCGCCAATTTGTCCGCCACGCCTTTTGTAGTGATGAAGGGATTTGCCCCCAAAAGTTCGACTACACGCAACGGATTATCGCTGGATTCCCTCGAAACTTTCTTCTGCCACTTGGCCAGTAGTCCGTTAATACGCGTCGCTCGACTCAAAGCATCTTCAGACATGCGGGCGACTCCCAGCAGGAAATACTCCAACCAATCGTTCCAGGCGCCGCGTTCGCTGATCCCACGCAAACCGTCGTAGTAGTCTCGCCTTGATGCTTCAAAGAACGCTGACAAATAGAGCAGGGGTGTCGGGAGGATATGTCGCTCGATCAGGAACAAAGTTATGAGCAGGCGTCCGACTCGGCCGTTGCCATCGAGGAAAGGGTGAATGGCCTCGAATTGATAGTGAGCGAATGCAATGGTCAAGAGAGGCGGCAGGGTCGATTCATGCAGGAACTTTTCCCAGGCCGCGAGACACGGCTCGACCTCTCCTGGAGGGGGTGGGATGTAGGAAGCAGTTGCGATAGTGCTACCAGGCTTGCCAATCCAATTCTGAATCTTGCGGAAACGTCCGGGCTCCGCTTGGTGCCCCTGAACGCCGGTCATGAGTTTTTCGTGCAACTCGCGGATAAGCCTGACGCAAAGGGGAAGTTTCTTGAGGCGCGAGATCCCGTGCTCAAGAGCCACTACGTAATTGCCGACTTCCCGAAGATCCTCGGGACTTCGATCCACGATCGCTCCCGCCTCAGCGGCAAGCAACTCACCCAGCGTGGCCTGTGTGCCTTCAATCTTGCTCGATAAAACGGCTTCACGCTGTACGAAGGGTCGAATCAAAATGTGAGGATTGGGAAGCCGACCACCCTCTCCCGCTAACCTTCCGACTAGCCGGTCTGCGTCCGAGAGTGCCCCAATCAGTCGTGGTGTCCAGTTCAGTTCAGGAGGCAGGGGCGCTGGCACAAAGGCTGAATAACTGCCCTGCGATACTTTCTGGCCGGGAATGTTGGTAGCGTTGTCCACATCCGCCTTCTTAGGGTCGAAAATAGCATTCAGTGCTATTTTCACAATCTATGATAATCGAAAATAGCGACGTTTGCTATTTTCGTTGCCAAAAGCACCCCCCGAACCCCCGACAACGATCTTGCAAGGCATGGTTCGCACATTCGCGAGCGCTAGACAGGCTGTCACACAGGAGTCCATTTGGCTACACGACTTTGCTCACTCAGAACAACGAGGAAGTGAAGGTGGTGCAGGAGCTCCTACGTCATGCGAACAGTCGCATTACGCTGGAATCTTTACGCTCAGGCGGGTATGCCGAACAAGAGGCTGGCACAAAGCAAACTTGTTCGGATGGTACTCAACAAGGGAGAAGCACTGGCCTAACTGGACCAGATTGGACCATGACGCAAATTGCCAATTCCTTGCAAGTGCTTGAAAGAATTGGCGGGGACGACGGGACTCGAACCCGCGACCTCTGCCGTGACAGGGCAACAACGAGATGTAACTGATTGATATCAAACGGTGTCGGCGGACGTCGTTTGGTACGAAATGATACCGGAGAGCATTTGTTATCGTCCCCTTAACGTCCCCAGAATTCAACAACTCAACTCGTCGGAGTGGCCATTGTTGTCACCCACTCTCGGACCAGCCAATGTTCGCCCAAGCGTGGCGCAGAAAACCTTCAGTAAATAAAGGTCGCGCGAAAGGAGCCGCGACTCTCGAACCTGGCCTGGATCAGAAGAGTCTCGGTACAAATTCCTTCAGATCGCGGCGCCAAGTCTGCCACTCGTGGTCGGTGCCGGGTGATTCGTAGAAAATGTGTTGAACGTTTGCTTCTAGAAGCGATGCGTGCAGTCTTTGAAGTCCCGTGCGCATTCTCTCCGGCTCATTCGTCCCCACACCAATCCAGAGCAAGTGCACTTTCTTGCCGAATGCTGCCGGATCAGCGAACACTCCGTTATAGTCGGTCTTGGGATCCAGTTTGCGATTCCCGAGAACGAGCATCCCGCCCGCTCCACTGAAGCCGCCGATGTAAGAGAAGAGATCCAGATGATCCAGAGTAATCTGGAAAGTCTGCATGCCGCCCATCGAGAGGCCTGCCATCGCACGATGCTCGCGGTCGGGTAACGTGCGGAAGGTGGAATCAATGTAGGGGATGAGAGCTTGCGTCACATCATCTTCAAACGCCGCTGCCATGTCCTGCATGGCTTTCAGCATTTCTGGTGATCCAAACCCTTTTGCGAACAGATCGACAGGCGCCTCGCCCGCGCGGTGCGCGTAGCCATAGGCCATCACCACGATCATCGGCTTGCAACTCTTGGCCGCGATCAAATTGTCCAGGATGAAGTTCGCGTTGCCCTGACGCACCCAGCCGGTCTCGTCCTCGCCGGCGCCATGTTGCAGATAGAGAACTGGATAGCGCACGTTAGCTTTCGTATCGTAATCGGGCGGCAGATAAACCAAGGCATGCCGCCAGGTTCCCGTCACCTTCGAGCTGTACCAAACCTCCCGGACCTGGCCGTGGGGCAGATCCTGAACCGAATAATATGTCGAGCCCGACTCCGGAACTTCTACGCCACTTGCCGGCTTTCCCCCTCCGAAGAAGGCGTGAGTGCTGGGATCGCTGACCTCGGCGCCGTCGATGATCAGCGTGTAATAGTGAAAACCAGGAACCAGCGGCGCAGTGGTGACCGTCCAGAATCCGTCCTGCTGTTTCTCCATGTCCACTTTCGGGCCGCTCCAGAAGTTCAATCTTACCTTCGTAGCGTCTGGAGCTTTCACGCGAATCTGTACTCTCCCGGTGCTGTCAATCCGTGGATACTCCGCTGCCCAGACATTCGTCGTAGAGGGTTGAAAATTGCCTGATTCCTGTGCCCAACAAAAACTCAAGGACAGGAAGACCAGTATTGCGAATCGCCGCATGTTTTTCCTCCTTCGTTGCTATCGAATGTGAACCATAGCGCCGGCCCATCGATTTTGCAGTTTCAGACTTGCCATCCGCCGGATCAACCTAGGGGCGTCACTGCTCAACTGAGACGACGGTTACAGACTTAGGCTCCAATTTCAAAGTCAGCTTGCCACCCTGAATCTTCGCTGAGATCGGCTTCGGCATGACTGTGTTAGCTGCGTCGAAGGTGTTGACACTGTCCACCTTCGGTGCGGTCAGAGTTTCTCCGCTCGCGGATTTTGCCGTGATGCCCGCCAGACCCGCCTCGACTTCGACCGGTTCGTTGGGATCGAGATTGGTAATCTCCAGCCACAACTTACCGTTCGTGTCTTTCGCCGCGATCGCATCCAGGCGTGGTATGGCCACGGCGCCATGCGTGTACCAACCGGCGTCGAACGTCACTGGTATGAACGTGGCGTCCTGGAACGGCACGTACATTTTGAAGACGTAATAGGTTGGAGTCAGGACCATCCTCTCTTTGTCTGTGATGATCATTGCCTGTAGCACATTGATCATCTGTGCGATGTTAGCGCCGCGTACCCGGTCGGCATGACGAGCGAAGATGTTGAGATTCAGAGCCGCGAGAATGGCGTCGCGCAGGCTGTTCTGCTGGACCAGGAACCCCGGATTGCTGCCCTGCAACGGCGCGTACCAGCTTCCCCATTCGTCGACAATGAGCGCTACCTTCTTGTCGGGGTCATACTTGTCCATGATCACCGAGTGCTTGCTGATGAGACCTTCCATCTCCAAAGTGGATTTGAGGATTTGGCTGTACTCAGTTTCACCAAATCCCACCGACGTATAGGAAGGCGGCCAGTGCCCCACCGTATAGTTGTGCATGGAAAGGCCGTTGATGTCCCAGCTCCACGTGTGTTGCTGATAGGCTTTCATGACGGTTTCCGTCCAATCGGTCCATCGCGGCCCCTCGCCGCCCGGACCGACAGCGATCTTCAGCATCTGCTGTTTGTCCTGTTGCGCCGGATTGAAATTCCTTACGAAACGGCTGTAGATCTTCATCTGGCTAACGTAATAGTCGGCAGTCATGTTGCCGCCGCAATCCCAGCTTTCGTTACCGATGCCGAGTAACGCGACTTTGTATGGAGCTGGATGCCCGTTGGCGGCCCGTTCTTTTACAAGCGTGGTCGGTGCGGCGGCCGTCATGTATTCCAGCCACTCGGACGCCTCCTGGGGGGTGCCGGAACCGACATTAACGGAGATATACGCTTCCGCCCCGATCTGATCGATGAAGTCCATGAACTCATTCGTACCAAACGTGTTTGCCTCAGTCACTCCGCCCCAGTTGGGGTTAAGAGTCACTGATCGTTGAGGTCCGATGCCCTTACGCCAGTGATACTCATCGGCGAAGCAGCCACCGGGCCAACGAACGTTCGGAACCTTGATCGCTTTGAGGGCTCCCACGACATCGTTGCGAATCCCGCGAGTATTCGGAATCTTGGAATCGGGGCCGACCCAAATACCTTCGTAAATGCCGTGTCCGAGATGCTCTGCGAACTGCCCGAAAATGTTACGGTCGATCTTCGCACCGGTTTTGGATGTGTCAATCGACAATTCAACTTTCTGGGCAGCCATCATCGGCGCCGTGATAACCAGAACGATCAGCGTGAAGCTTAGGAGAAGTGAACGCATAAGAAGCGATGTCCTTTTAGCAGAAGTAACAAAATTCAGCGACATTCGAAGCTGGCTCCGTCCTCCGTGTCTCCTTGCCCCTTGTATTGTGCGTGCTTCGGATAGGGACATAGCGGCCGGCTGCGCCCAGGAAAGGCCTTGCCGGTCGCGATCACTGATGTAGGCGTTGTTCCCTTCTCGACCCAGTTAACCATTGCGCCCAACAAATCAAACTGATCCAGCGCCTGCCCTCCCCCACAATGGCTCATCCCTGGAACGAAATAGAACTGACTCCACTTCGACACGGCGTCGAGGCTCCCGTTTGCAGCCGCCATCTTCTTGTAGTAATCGAACGTGTCCAGAGGTGAGAACCACGGATCGCTATCGCCGTGGTAGAAGATCAATTTCCCTCCGTGCGCGGAGAAGGTCGTCAAATTCGTGGACATCGAATCCACAAGCGGTTGGCTGGCCGACAGAGCTTCCTTATCAACGTCGATTGTCATGTCCGTCGTCGCAGGCCCGAAAATGCCGGGTCCGGGTGAAAGCAATCCTCGGAACGGCGGCCCGTTCGTGATGCCCGTGTCGTAAAGGAATCCAGCATAGACTTGGGTTCCACTCGACGTCTTTGGCCCTCCCATGGCCTTCTTGATGGCAGCCGCTTTTTCCGGAGCCAAGCAGGAGTTATTCGTTTCGCCTTTGCACGCCAAAATCTCAGGGTCGAAGTCGCACCCGAGAGGATCGGAGATTAAGCCGTCGGCGACACCATCCTTGGCATCACACTTTTTGATGAGAGCATCCCTGATCAACTTGCGATCATTGTCTGTAATCGATTGCTCGATGATTGGTTTCCCATTTGCATCTTTCGGAGCAATTTGATTGAAGGCAATGGGAACCCATCGGCCGATCGCGAGATTGGAAAACCCAGTGCGCATCGCGGGGTCGCCGGAGATAATTCCGTTGAAAACCGTGGGATAACGCTGTGAAAGAATCATCCCTTCGCGCCCGCCCGTAGAGCATCCAGAAAAATACGAAAAGGCTGCCGGCTTGCCGTAGTGTTGCGCGATGAGTTGTTTGGCTAATGCAGCGACCTCAGCATTCGCGAGGTAAGCAAAGTCTAGATACGCCTGCTGATCGCTCATGAAACCGAAATCAAATCCCGGGTGGCGGCTTTTATGACCTGAATCTGTGCTTACCACGGCGAATCCGCGTATGAGTCCAGGCGTGTCCCCGGCAGCGTTCAATCCAAGGGGCGCAAGTACAATGCCGTTGCTACCGCCCCCACCTTGCATCAGCAAGTCGCCATTCCATTGATCGGGCATGGCCAATGCGAAGGTGATTCCAAACTCTTCTCCGTCGACTCCGGTGCGTCGATTCATGACACCTTCGACTCGGCAATATGCAGGTAGAGGTGCGGTGCGAGTCTGGTTCCAGGGAATGGCCTCGGTGGTTCCAGCAGGAATGACGGCCGCTTTGGTGATTTCAACATTCTCGGCTTTGAAGTTTGTCAGCTTCGTGCAGGAGTTCGGTTCCTGCGCCCACGCAGAACTAGTCGAGACAAATACCAAAAGCATGTTTCTTAGGAATTTCGTATGCATATCGCCTCAATCTCTGAACCGCTCGTCAAAGCTCGCGTGAAACATTTGCGCATCCCTTCGCGATCAGGGCGAGCGCGACAACTATTCCGGCAGAATGATTTGTCCTTTGACTTCAAAATTCCCGTCTACTGAAGGAATTCCTATTCCGGGTTGGCCGCTCCCGATTGAGACCTTGTACTTGCCTTGCGCCACGATGACGTCCCCAAGATCAGTAACCATGCTGAGATCGCGCGGGCTCAACTGAAACTCGACCTTCTGGCTCGCCCCGGGCTCCAGATGGACCCGTTGAAATCCGCGGAGTGCGCGCCGCGGCGCACCGGACACGTCGGGAAACTGCAGGTACAGCTCGACGACTTCGTCTCCGGCAACCTTTCCAGTGTTAGCGACCGTGACGGAGGCGTGCAGTGGATCACCGGCGTTGACTGGGGCGTCCGGTAGCATCAGATTGCTGTAAGTGAATGTTGTGTAGCTGAGGCCGAATCCAAACGGCCAGAGTGGTTCACCCTCGAAGTAACGATAGGTGCGTCCCTTCATTGAGTAATCTTCGAAATGCGGAAGTTGACGAACATCTTTGTAGAAGGTGACAGGAAGGCGTCCGGCGGGGTTGTTCTTGCCGCTGAGGGTTTCAGCGATAGCGACTCCGCCTTCTTCACCGGAGTACCAGGATTCGAGGATGGCGTTGGCGTGCTCCTTCGCCCAGTTCACGCTGAGCGCGCTGCCATTCATCAACACAACGACGAGAGGCTTGCCAGTCGCAGCAAGCGCCTCGATCAGATCCTCTTCAGGCATCGGCAAATCGAGGCTGGTGCGGTCGCCGCCGGAAAAGCCAGGCTGACTCACAGGCATCTCTTCGCCCTCAAGGCGACTGGTAATGCCGACGACAGCGACGACCACATCGGCGTTCTTCGCAGCCGCTACTGCCGCGGGATCGGGCACGTTGTTCACGCGAGCCCACAGAAGCTGCGCTTCCGGCTTGCCCTCTCCGGTGCGGCCATAAAGGACCTCAAGCTTTACGGGATGACCTTTTTCGAGGTGAACCGGGCTCAGATTAATGTTCTTGCCCCAGAGCGTCGTAATCTCCCTGCCATCGACTGATAGGCGACCGAAGCCATCGACGCTGAGTCCCAACAGATAGTCGCCGGTTGCCGTGGGGTTGAGAGATCCCGTCCACTGCACCGACAGACCGGCAATTCCTTTCGCCTGTTCGGGGACATTGCTCTCGTTCAGATTTACGGAGGACTCGACCCGCGAGGTGAGAGGAGTGGGCTTGGCATCGAAGGTGGGACGCGAACTGTATTCGGCTTTGAGGCCAGGCTTGCCATCCGGGGTGGTAAAAACGGACGCCGGCACGAGATCTGCCTGATTCGAAAGAAACTGAGTGCCGGGCATGTAGGTGATCTTTGCCTCCGGAAACTCGGCTTTCATTCCTTCCAGCACCGAGACTGTGTGCGAAGTGCTGCCGTTGTAGTTGCCGAGCAGGACGGCGGTTTGATCGGCGAGCGGACCGACAATGGCGATGCGCTTGGCAGATTTCAGCGGGAGGACGCCATCGTTCTTGAGCAGAACAATCGATTCGTTGGCGATGCGACGCGCAAGCTCGCGGTGTGCTGCACTATCAAGTTGCTTCTCGTCGATGTTCATGTAGGGCACCGTCGCGGGCGGATCGAACATTCCGAGACGGATACGAGCCGTAAACAGACGAACGAGAGCAGTGTCGATCGAGCTTTCCGGAAGATATCCCTGCTGCACGGCCTCGATGTAGGGTTTGTAATCGTGATCGTCACTCACTTTTGCGAAGTCGATGCACTCGTTGTCCATGCCGCGGATCACTGAGATTGCTGAGGCCTGTGGCTGCGTCGGACGGTAGTGGTGGCCATTAAAGATGTTGCGAACGGCGTCGCAGTCAGAAACGACATAACCCTGGAAATTCCAAGCGCCGCGAAGGGTATGCTGCAGCAGGAATTGGCTCGCGCACGCAGGCTCGCCGTTGATCGCGTTGTAAGCACACATAACTGACCCGGCCTTGCCCTCGACGACGGCCGCGCGAAATGCCGGCAAGTACGTGTCTTCCTCGTCGTGTTTGCTGACGTCCACGTCGGTGAAGTGGCGCGTGGGCTCGGGACCGCTATGAACGGCATAGTGCTTGGGCGTGGAGATGACGCGGTAATATTGGGGATCGTCGCCTTGCATGCCGGTCACAAACGCGACGGCCAAGCGAGCGCTCAGGAACGGATCCTCGCCATAGGTTTCCTGGCCGCGTCCCCAGCGCGGATCGCGAAAGATGTTGACGTTGGGCGCCCAGAAATCGAGGCCCTCGAAAATGTTGGAGTGCCCGGCGCGCTCGTGTTGAGCGTGTTTGATTCGGCCCTCAATCCCGATCGTGGTCGCCATCTCGTGAATGCGGGGCGCATCGAACGTCGCGGCAAGACCGATGGGTTCGGGGAATTCAGTTACACCGTCAGAAATGACGCCGTGCAGGGCTTCGCTCCACCAATCGTAAGAAGGAATGTTCAAGCGCGGTACGGCACGTGCCTGATTGACCAACTGTGAGGCCTTCTCTTCGAGCGTCATGCGGTGGACAAGATCGGCCGCGCGTTCTTCAGGAGAGAGCTTGGGATTCATGTATGGCAGGCTGGAAGTATCCTGTGCGATCGAGGTGGCGGCGAGAATGACAACGATGATTGCGGCTGGCGAGAAAATCTTGCAATGGTTCATCTGTACTCCTGGACTCTCGATACATCCTTAGCTGTTTCGCGCAGGTTCTTACCGCGCTTGAACCGAAATGGATCGTCCGTTGTAGACAACGAGCTTGTCCGGGTTCGCGGTCGGTTCAAGTCCTGTTCCGTGTCCGGCAGATACCAATACCACCTTCATCTCCATGCTGGCGGGCATTCCGGGGTATTCCCCTTCTCGCTGACCAATCGTCAAAGTTCGGTTTGACTCCGACCAGTGCATTGGGATGACAGAGTGCACACCGTTCTCGTAGTCGTAACCGTCGCCGGCGTCTTGATAAAGGTTGAATTCTCCATCCGCCCCGGGATAGATCCTTAGCTCAATCGGTCCTGCGGGTTTCTCATCCGCGTACTCGATTTCAGGACCCAGCGGAAGAATCGAACCGGCACGCACGTAGAGGGGAATGCGATCGAGAGGCGCGTCAGCATCGATCTCACGGCTTCCATTTGTCGAAGCTCCCGTCCAGAAGTCGTACCAAGCTGGGGCGTCCGGCAGATACAAGCTTCTGCGAGTAGCATCCGGCTGCAGCACAGGGTTGACCAGGAGCGCAGGTCCGAACATGAACTGATCACCAATGTCCCGAACTCTGACATCGCTGCGCCAATCCATTACCAGTGGCCGCTGGATCGTGTAGTCGTCGTTTGTTACTCGCCACGCCAGGGAATAGACATAGGGCATGAGGCGGTAGCGCAGCTTGTCGTAGTTGATAAGAATCGGCTCGACCCTATCGAAGGCCCAGATCTCATTCTGCGGACGGTGACCATGCGTGCGAAAAATCGGGCAGAAGGTTCCGTACTCGAACCAGCGCGCATAGAGTTCCTGGAATTTTGGGTCCTCGACAGGGTTGTCATGCGGCGGCCAATACCCGCCAATATCGGTTGTCCAATAGGGATATCCGGAGAGCGCGAAGTTCAACCCTGCCGCCACCTGGTGGCGCAACCCCCAATAGGAGCCATAAACGTCACCTGACCAGACCGCCGCTCCAACTCGCTGTTGGCCGAGGAACGCAGACCGCGTCAGCAGAAAAACTCGCTTCCGTTCAGTGGAAGCTTTCCAGTGTTCCTGGACCCCCAGCGTGTGCATGAACGGAAAGATGTTCGTGTATTCGGCGCCACTGCCGATCGAGATCTTCTTATCCCGCAAAATAGCGTCCCCCATGTGGGGCCAATATTCTTCCGGTTCCGCGCTGTCGAGCCAGAATGCGTCCCAACCCAAAGAGAAGAGCTTGCCAGCAAGGTTGTTCCAAAAGAAGTCACGCGCTTTGGGATTCGTAGCATCGTAAACATGGGCATTGGGGACATCCAGGTGTTGCTGCGTCATTTGCAGGAAGTTCTGAGACTTGGAATCAAACAGCCCCCAGACGGAAAGCATGGCATGGACGTGTTCATCATGGAGTTGCTTGAGTTCGCCGGGAACGTCGGGGAAATTGGAATTGAAGATCGGATCACCTTCCGATTTCCACCAGAACCAGTCCTGAACAATTCCGTCGAGCGGTATGTGCTGTTCGCGATAGCGATGTGCGATTGCCAGAACTTCTTCCTGCGAAACATACCGGTCCTTCGACTGAAAGAATCCGTACGACCACTTCGGCAGCATCGGGGTGTGTCCGGTAAGATTTCGATACTCGTGGATGAGCTGATCCATCTCTGGGCCGTAAATGAAGTAGTAGTCGACGGCATGACCGGCAAGTGAATCCAAATTAAGTTCCAGCGGGAAGCGATTATCGACATGCGTCAGCGAGGCCGTGTTCCACATCAAGGCATAGCCTTTGCTCGACAACAGCAAAGGAATTGCGACATCGGTGTTGTTTTGCCCAAGTTCGACGGTGGCGCCCCGATAGTTGAACATTCCGCTCTGGTGTTGGCCCAAACCGTAGAAACCTTCCGAGAAATCTGGGGCAAACCTGTCTTCAACGTGAAATGTCTTCTCGCCATTCAGTTCAGCAGGTTCGTAGGTGCGGGGAATCGAGTTCCGCTCGCGAAAGAGATTCTCGCCCCCTGCCGTGCTGAATTGGACGTTGCCCCACTTGAGCGAGAGCTCGATCTTCAGCGTATCGGTGGTGAGGATCGCGGCATCAGTTGTTTCTGACACTTTAAACTTTGCACCTGGACATGATTCCTTTGAATCGAGCATCCACGGCTTAATTTGTCGAGTAGTGGGCGGTTCGGGCGTAGACACGAAATGGATAACGGAGGGACGGCAAACGGAAATGTGAACGCTCTCGTTCCCGATCGTCGCTCTAATGCCGTCCTGAGCTTGCGCGTACTTGACTGGAGGTAGCGGGGGCACATCCCACAATTGGGCAGTTGCCTGTTTCGCCATCCAGGTTAGGCAGCACAGGCCGAAGAAAAGAGAAGTCCAGAGCCTGCTCGATGGAAGTAAGGTCGATCTCATTCGCATGAGGTTATCGCTAACTGTAACGAACTGCGCAAAGCAAATCGCTTCTATTGTTGACATCGATAACTTTACCGATTACTTTCCCCCAAGTACAGACATGAGAGCGCTTGTGCTTCGCAAACCGGGCCAGGCTGA
>Ga0187803_10000390_pt1 | contig 17797 bp, 22 predicted proteins | sample NC_wetland_sal_i_2_FD_132425 | JGI IMG/M metagenome (GOLD analysis project Ga0187803, IMG submission 132425) | Wetland sediment microbial communities from Neuse River Estuary, North Carolina, USA - Control_3 | ecosystem: Environmental > Aquatic > Freshwater > Wetlands > Sediment | place: USA...
CGGAATCCGCGGCTCTCCTTTGAGGAGGCCTGCGTGGTTTTATAGGCGGCCCGCGATCTCCCGTTAACTCGAGATCCGGGGAGAACTCCCTGACGTGGTTTAGCACTGCCGACCGAGCAGGGGTCCCCTCGGCTTCGCTCGGGGCAAGCTCTTCGACTCCGCGACTGGGGCGCGCTCGCGCCCAGTCGCTCCGCTCGGGATGACTCGGCCCACAAAGCCACAGGCTCTCCGGATAACTCGAGTCACGGCCACCTATCCACCGGCGATGGCTCCGAGGATGACTAACGGCTCCTTTGCCGACGCGACCGCGTCGGGAAGCGGGGCGTCCGGCGACTGGTGGGACAGATCTTCTTGGCAGGCGAAGAAGCGCAGAAACGGCCGCCGCTTGTGCGTGACATGATCGCGAATCGTGCCGCGCAGCATTGGATAGTGAAGCTCAAGCGCGTCGAGCACGGTCCGCAGCGTGGGCTGCCCCTCGACCTCGAGATGCACGTCAGCGCCGACCTGGGCAAGGGTTCGCAGATGATGGGGAAGGATAACTCGGATCATGTTTGTCGCCATGAATTTGATCGCCCCATTCCCGACCACCTGGTCCTAGGCCGCAGTCCTGCCTTCGTATGCGCTCTGCAAGTCCGCAATGACGATTTTGTTCATCTTCATCATTGCCTGGAAAACCGCCTTTGACCTTTTGGGATCCGAATCGCTCATCAGCTTGCCCAGTGCTTCAGGAATGATCTGCCACCAAAGGCCGAACTTGTCCTTCAGCCAGCCGCACCTGCTTTGTTCTCCGCCCGCCGAGAGCTTTTCCCATAATTCATCGACTTCTTCCTGGGTCTCACAGTTCACAAAAAACGAGATCGCTTCCGTGAATTTGAACAGCGGCTTGGCATTCAATACCATGAATTGCTGCGCCAGGAGCTCAAACGTCGCCGTAAACACTTTCCCATCTTTCCGGTTGACGCTCAGCACCTTGGCATCCTTGAAAATGGAGACGTAGAAATTCATCGCCTCTTCGGCATTGCCAGAGAACCACAAGAACGGCGTGATTTTCATATCCCTTTCCTCCTATATCGCAGCTCGTACCGTGACCGCATGACTTCCGCTCTCGTCCGGCCCTGCCGAGGGCGGGTCGCCCCCTCGGCAAGCGCAGGGCAGGCTCTCGGAACCGCCGGGACGGTGCCGCAAAGCTCTACTTGCGCGTGGCGCGTGGTGAGAATTCCCTGCTTCGCCGCTGGCAGCGCGAACATGGCAGGGGTCCTTCGACTCCACATTGCCGCTGGCTTCGCCAACGGCAATGTTCCGCTCAGGATGACTCGGCACAATTAACCACCTATCAGCCCAGCGTCTGTACTTCGACCGAAAGGACCGCCGGGAGATCGCGCACAATCGGCGCCCAGCTATCTCCCGCGTCGGACGATGCGTAGACCTGTCCGCCCGTGGTTCCGAAGTAGACGCCGCATTCGTCGAGCGAGTCCACCGCCATGGCATCGCGCAGCACGTTCACGTAGCAGTCTTTCTGCGGCAGGCCTTTGGTGAGGGCCTCCCACTCGTGGCCGCCGGTGCGGCTGCGATACACCCGCAGCTTGCCCTCGTGCACGTAGTGCTCGCCGTCGCTCTTGATCGGCAGCACGTAAATCGTCTCCGGCTCGTGGGCGTGGACATCAATCACGAAGCCGAAGTCGGTGGGCAGGTTCCCGCTGATCTCACGCCACGAATCTCCGGCATCGTCACTGCGCATGACGTCCCAATGCTTCTGCATGAACAGCACGCCCGGGCGGGAAGGGTTCATCGCGATGTGGTGAACACAGTGCCCGACTTCGGCGCGCGGATCGGGAATATATTGCGAATACAGCCCCTTATTGATCGGCTTCCAGGACTTGCCGCCATCGTCCGTGCGAAAGGCGCCCGCCGCAGAAATGGCAATCCAGATTCGCTTCGGATTTGTGGGATCGAGAATGATGGTGTGCAGGCACATGCCGCCGGCGCCGGGCTGCCACTTCGGTCCGGTGCCGTGCCCGCGCAGTCCTGCGAGTTCGTGCCAGTTCTTTGCGCCGTCGGTCGAGCGGAACAACGCGGCGTCCTCTACTCCGGCATAGACGGTTTCTGGATCGGTGAGCGACGGTTCCAGATGCCAGACGCGCTTGAACTCCCATGGACGTTGCGTCCCGTCGTAAAACTGATGTGTGGTGAGCGGTTTGCCGGTTTCTGCGGACGTGTCATAAACGAACTTGTTGCTCTCGCCCTTGGGCATCTCGCCTGGTTTTGTGGCCGGCACGCCCGCAGGCGTTCCGGGCTGATGCCAGGTCTTGCCGCCGTCGTCCGAGCGTTGAATGATCTGTCCGAACCAGCCGCTGGTTTGCGACGCATAAATTCGATTCGGATCTGCCGGCGACCCCTTCATGTGGTAAATCTCCCAGCCAGCAAAATGCGGCCCGCTGATCTCCCACTCCTCGCGGTTCCCATCCGATGTCAGAACGAACGCGCCCTTGCGTGTGCCCACCAGAACTCGAACTTTGCTCATCCGCCGCTCCTTTCTTCATCCCAGATTACTCAGGTTTTGCCTGCGTTGCTTTCACCCCTCGTTCTTCATTTGAGAAAGTGTGACTTTAGCTGGCTCTGCACTAAAACTGGTCTCCTAGATACTCTGGGGGCCGACGGCGTTGGCCCTCAGGGGCTAAAGCCCGCATCAATTGCGGCCACTAGCGGCACCCTTCGGCTTCGCTCAGGGCAGGCTCTGAAGCCGTGCCCTTCCACAAAACCATTTATGAGACCGGTTCTAAAACGCTGCCCAATCCAATCCGGCCCGAATCTTCGCCGGCTCCTCATTAGACGTTGGCCGATGCTCCTCGTTGCGCCCAAACGACGTCCGAGAATTCTACGCCGCTTCGCCATTTCTACCAGCTGCAGCGAGATCTGGTGTAGGAGCAAGATGCGTAGTGGCGGGTCTACGCCCCGCCTGGACGGGGCCCTTCGACTCCGCTCAGGGCAGGCTCCGACCCGTCCCCACATGGCTTCTCTATGGAATAGACGTAGTGGGGCAGTCCTCGCCAGTTGACTTCTTTCCAGATTGTCATGCCATTGCGCTCGGCGACGCGGCGGGAGGGGAGATTTTCGGGGCGAATCAGGGAAATCAGGCGGTCGGCTTTGAGGTGCTGAAAGGCCCAGTCGCGGCAAGCTATGGCAGCCTCCGTGGCGAGGCCCTGGTGCCAGTAATCTCGACGAAGGTGATAGCCGATTTCGTAAAGGTGGTCGCTTTCGACCTCCTGGCGGATGATGCCGCAGTCGCCGATCAGCTCGTAGTGTGGCGCGGACACTCTTGTCCGCGCGGGCAGCGATGGCGCCGCCGGCACGCGGACAAGCTTGCCCTGAGCGGAGCCGAAGGGAGTGTCCGCGCCACACGGGGTCGGTTTCAGGATCATGGCCCAGAGGCCGACGCCGTCGTTCTTATAGCGCTCGCGATTGCGCACGATCCATTGCTCGACTCCGGCGCGATCGTAGGGGTCGGGATAGTAGCGCATGGTTTCGGGGTCAGAGAGGACACGGGCGAGGGCGTCGGCATCTTCGGGGAGGAACTCACGCAGGAGGAGACGGGGAGTTTGGAGGATGGTCATCGGACGGTTGTTGCCGCGGGGCCGTAACTGGCCGACCGACTATTTTCGCAGGCCGCCCTTCCAACAGGGCACGCACTTCAGTGTAACTGGTGCGGCCACCCTCCCGGCAGGATAATGGTATAGCTCGTACAGAGCATCGGGAGAGACAATTAACATGAAATGCCTCGCATTGGGCTTTGGCCTACTCACGCTGTTGCTTCTCAACGTCACATCTGCCACTCAGCCGCAGAAAACATCCGATGAAGCAGCCGTCCGTGCGACAATTGCGGACTATATCGAGGGCTACTACACAGGCGACGCCCCACGGATGGAGAAATCGCTGCATCCTCACTACCTGAAACACACCATCAGCGGCTCCGATGACCAACTCCGAATGACCGAGAAGACTGGCTTGCAGATGGTTCAGGATGTGCGCTCGGGTGGGCCGCAGAACTCGTCCGAAAGAAAGGAACAGATTACGGTGCTCGACATCGCAGGCGACATCGCTTCGGCAAAGCTGGTGACGGCGCATTGGGTGGATTACATCACGCTATCGAAGTGGCATGGAGAATGGAAGATCGTGTCGGTTGTACTAAGAGAAGACGACTAACAGGTTTGTACGCATCCCGCGACCGCCCGCCATCCAAGCGGGCGTTTTTCTTTAGGGAGGCCAGGCACCGCATGGGTACTGCCAGGTGCATCTCGAGCAACCTGCGGAGTTAAACTCGAAGCATGGTGGAGATGGGGCGGTTGCTGGTAGGCCTTGGGATTGCGCTCGTTGTGATCGGCGGCATCGTCATGCTGTTGGGGCGAACCGGCTTGCCTTTGGGTCGGCTGCCGGGGGATATCGTCTATCGCGGCAAGAACACTACGTTTTATTTTCCGCTGGCGACGTGCATCTTGCTGAGTGTCGTGCTGTCGCTCGTCATGTATCTCATCAGCCGCCTCAAGCGGTAGGGTATATAGCCGTGCCAGACTGGTGCTAAGTCTTTGATTTATAAATACTTTACGGATAAGTCCTTATTATTCAAAGACCTTGCCAGAATCCCCCGCTAAGTCTTTGACTTCAAAAGACCACGTGGAGGGGGTGCAAGCCCGACCTTCAGGCGACTTCGCCTCGAACGCACGATACACTGATGCTGCATGGCGTGATCCTCACGATCCGATTCTCAATGGAAACGAACGACCAACTCGGATTCCAGTTTCGCCCGCCGGAGCGGCAGGTTTGGACGGTGCGGGCGCTGGTGGCGGCGGTGCGCACGCATGTGGAGCGGGAGTACTCGGATTGCTGGGTGGAAGGCGAAGTTTCGAACCTGCGTACACCGGACTCGGGGCATCTCTATTTCACGCTGAAAGAAGAAGGAGCGCAAATTCGGGTGGTGATGTTCCGGTCGTCGGCGCGCCTCTTGCGGTTTCGTCCGGAGAACGGGCTGCACGTTACGGTGCGCGGCCGGATCACCGTGTATGAAGAGCGCGGCGAGCTGCAGATTTCGGCCGAATACATGGAACCGCAGGGAGCGGGCGCGCTGCAATTGGCATTTGAGCAACTGAAGGCGCGGCTGGCGGCGGAGGGGCTGTTCGAGGCGGCGCGAAAGAAACCAATTCCGGCGCTGCCGCGCCGAATTGGCATCATAACTTCCCCGCAAGGCGCGGCGCTGCAGGACATGTTGAACATACTTGGGCGGCGGCACCGTTCGGCGAATGTGCTCATTTATCCGGCACAGGTGCAGGGCGATGCGGCAGCCAGAGAGGTGATGACGGGACTGAGGTATTTTCACCAGCTGGCGCGCCGGACAGATGGGGTTGAGGTCATCATTATTGCGCGTGGCGGGGGCTCGGCCGAGGACCTGGCGGCGTTCAATCATGAGGGGCTGGCGCGCGCGGTGGCCGAGGCGAAGATTCCGGTGATTTCGGCGATTGGGCACGAGACCGATTTCACGATTGTGGATTTTGTGGCCGATCTGCGGGCGCCGACTCCTTCGGCGGCGGCGGAGTTGGTGATTCGATCGCAGCAGGAGATCGAGGCGCAAGCGGAGGAGTTGCACCGGCGTCTGGAACGCGCCGTGCGCTACCGGCTGCTGATGGCGCGGCAGGAGCTTACGGAACTGGCGCAGCACGGGGCGTTTCGCGGCATGATGGACGGGATTCACCGCGGGCAGCAGAAACTGGATGAACGGCGGTTCCGCCTGGAAAAGGCCGAGCGGCAATTCCTGGAGCGGTGCCGGCGGCGACTGGAGACAGTCTCGGCGGCAGTGCGGCACTACGATGCGCGACGGCGATTGGCGGCGGTGCGGCAGCGATTCGAGGCGCAGGTGGCGGGGCTGGCGGCGGCCATGCGGGCGCGGTTGCGGGCGAATGAGGCGACTCTGGATCGGCGGACCGCGAGTTTGGAAGCACTTTCGCCGGTGGCCATTCTGAATCGGGGATATGCGCTGGTGTTCGACGAAAAGGGACAACTGGTGATGGATGCGGCGCAGCTGGCTTCCGGGGATGAATTGACGGCGCGGCTGGCGCGAGGGCGAGTGCAGGCGCGGGTTACGAAAAGCGAGACCGACCAATCGTAATGCAGGCGGGGGTTCGCGGCTGCATTAAAATGAAGGCAGCCGAGGGTCTCTGGTTTCGTGGCGCTCGACTTCCTTACCCCGAGTGCGATTTGATCCGGCGCAAAAAGCGGATAACCACAGAGGACACAGAGGAACACTGAGGACTGCGGCAGCGGTTTCTGAAAGTGCTGAGGATGGAGTGAGGGTGCCGGTGGCTTGGCCGCACATTACGCTGATTTCGATCGTGGACATCTTGCTGGTCGCGTTCCTCATATACCAGGCATTGATGCTGGTGCGGGGGACGCGGGCGGCGCCGATGCTGGTGGGCGTGGTGACGCTGGGGCTGGCTTATTACTTTGCGCGGCTGGGCGAGTTGCGGACGCTGAACTGGCTGCTGAGCACGCTTCTGCCCTACGTAGTGTTTGCGCTGATCGTCGTTTTTCAGTCCGAGATCCGGCACGCGCTGGCCAACCTGGGAAGGCGGGTTTGGCTGATGCGGACTTCGAGTTCGGTGGCCGATGTGTATGACGACATCGTGCTGGCGGCGAATCTTTTTTCGCAGAATCAGACGGGCGCGCTGATAGTGGTCGAGCGGGAGATCGGGCTGCGCACGTATATCGAGAGCGGCGTGGCGCTGGATGCGCGGCTATCGTACGACCTGCTGGCTTCGGTGTTTCGCCCCAGCGCTCCGTTACACGATGGGGCCGTGATTGTGCAGCGGGACCGGATCGCGGCGGCGGCGTGCTTCTTGCCGCTTTCGATGAACCCGGTGCTTTCGACACAACTGGGGACGCGGCACCGCGCCGGGATTGGGATCACGGAAGAGACCGATGCGGTGGCCGTGATCATTTCCGAGGAGACAGGCGCCATCAGCTTGGCGGTGGGGGGCGACATTGAGCGCGATGTGACGGTGGAGCGGCTGCGCGAGCGGTTGGGCCATCTGCTGCGGCGCTATGCTCCGGCGCCCAGCCTGCCAAGTGGGGTGGAAGAGAACTTTGTGGAGGAAGAGCCGCCCAGTACGTATTCAGCGACGCGCCGCCAAGATGCCGACGCGAGGACGGGGAAGGGCGACTGATGAGGGCGAGCTGGGCCAAGCGCGTGTTCCTCGAAAACTTCGTCTTCAAGCTGATTTCTTTGTTGCTAGCGATTGGACTTTGGCTGGCAGTGGCGAATGCTCCGGTGGCCGAGATCGAGATGCGGGTCCCCATCGAATTTCGAAGTCTCCCCGAAAATCTGGAGATTGATTCGGCGAGTTTCACCGAGGCGCAGGTTCGGCTGAAGGGGCCGGAGCGCGTGCTGCATGGCATGACGGCAGCGGATGTAAGGGCGGTGGTTGATCTGAGCAACATGCAGCCGGGGGAGAGGACGTTCGACTTGACGGCGCGGCATGTGCACGTGCCCGAAGATGTGGAAGTAGTGCAGATCATTCCGGGGCAGTTCCACCTTTCGTTCGACAATCGCGACATGCGCACGGTTGAAGTGCGTCCGCGAGTGGCGGGAAATTTTGCCCGGGGCTTGCGCGTGGCCGAGGTCAGGGCCGATCCGCCGAATGTCACGGTGACGGGGCCACGCCGGCGGGTGCAAGCACTGGACGCGGCGACGACCGACCTCGTGGATGCGAGCGGGACGATAACGCGTGGTTCCTTTGTGACCCAGGTTTATGTGCCCGATCCTCTCATCCAGGTTGTGCATGCCACACCGGTTCGCGTGACGGTTATCATGGAACGGGTGGGAGAAGAGAAGTAGGGCAGTCGTTGGTCGTTAGCGAATTCCAGATGGACGACGCACCGCGAACGGCCAACGACTGACGACCAGCGACTGCCGAATGCGCATGACACAAACCAGACAACTCTTCGGCACGGACGGGATTCGCGGGGTGGCGGGAGAGTTTCCTCTTACGCTGGACAGCGTGTATTGGATTGGGCGCGCCCTGGGCCACGATCTGATGGGCGTGAATAGGACGGCGCGGGTGGTGATCGGGCAGGACACGCGGGTTTCGAGCCGGTGGATTGCGGACCGGTTTCTGGAGGGACTGGCTTCGGTCGGGGTGGCGGCGCGCAGCGCGGGCGTGATCACGACGCCGGGCGTGGCGTATCTGGCGCGGTCGCAAGGCTTCGATGCGGGCGTGGTCGTTTCGGCTTCGCATAATCCATGGACGGATAATGGGATCAAGATTTTTTCCGGGGACGGATACAAGCTGCCGGATGCGCGCGAGCTCTCGATCGAGAAAGAGATATTTGCGCTGTTGCAGGATGCGGAGCCGGCGCCGAAGCCGACGGCAGTGACGGGGGTGTCGAGTCTGCCCGGGGAGGAAGCGCTGCGACAGGCTTATGTGCGCTGGCTGGCGGCGGGAGTTTCGGCGGATTTGACGCGGGTGCGGGTTGCGGTGGATTGCGCCAATGGCGCGGCGGCGGCCGAGGCTCCCGAATTGTTTCGTGCGCTCCAGGTCAACGCGACTTTTCTCGATTCCGCGCCTAACGGCGAAAACATCAACGAGAATTGCGGCGCGCTGCATCCCGAAGTAGTGGCGCGTTTTGTTGCGGAAAATAGAGGGAAATTTGATGTGGGCGTCACGTTCGATGGCGACGCGGACCGCGCGCTTTTTTGTGACGCCGACGGGCGCGTGGTGAATGGAGATGCGGTTTTGCTGCTGGCGGCGCGGGAGATGCAGGCGCGCGGAGCGCTGGCGAACGCGACCGTGGTCGCCACGACCATGTCGAATATGGGATTGGAACTGGCGCTGAAGCGGTCAGGCATTCGCATGTTGCGCGCGAATGTCGGCGACAAGTATGTGCTCGAGGAAATGCAGCGGGCCGGAGCTACCCTGGGCGGCGAGCAATCGGGGCATATTCTTTTTCGCGACGGCGACGCGACGACGGGGGACGGGCTGCTGACTGCACTGCGCGTGCTGGAGATTATGGTGCGGTCGGGAAAGACGCTGGCCGAACTGGTTAGCGATCTGAAGGTGTTTCCGCAGACGATCCGCAATGTGAGGGTTAGAGAGAAAGTGGCATTTGCGCAGATTCCGGCGGTACGGGCAGCGATCGCATCAGCTGAGCGCGAGTTGGACGGCAATGGACGGGTCGTGGTGCGTTACTCAGGTACGGAAGCGCTGGCGCGGGTGATGATTGAAGCGGAGTCGAAAGAGCAGATGGACCGGATCGCGGGATCCATTGTGGGGGCGATCCAAGCGGCGTTAGGCGTATAGGGCGCCTTCAAAAGCCGGTTCAGGGAGAACCTGCGCGGGAATCGCGTGCTGTTTTGGCGTAGAACTCCGGGAAAACTCAACTGACAACCCATCTACGAAAGCGTCAGCGGCACGACGCCGTGTTTTCTTGCGCATGAACTACGTCCCAAAGTGCTGGAAGTTATCTTGTGGAGCGATGGGAATGAGTCGAGAATGAGAATTGACTTAGAGAAGTCTGGCTAGTCCGAGAAGAGTTAGACCACAAACGTGCCAGAACGCATCGGGACTTAGACAGAGGTTCCGGAGAGCCAACGGGTTAGAAGGGACTCATGAGAATTCTCGTCGTGGAAGATGACGCGGCACTCGCAAGTTTTATCCGCAAGGGGCTGGAAGCGGAACATCATGCGGTGGACACTGCGCTGGACGGCGACCAGGGCCGCGCGATGGCGATCGGGATTGATTACGACTTGGTGGTGCTGGACTTGATTCTGCCGGGGTTGGATGGTTTGTCGGTATTGAAGAGTGTACGGCAGCGCAAAGCGAATTTGCCGGTGATGATTCTGACGGCCCGAAGCCGTGTGGAGGATCGGGTGCAATGCCTGGACTCGGGAGCGGACGATTACCTGGTGAAGCCATTTTCATTTGTCGAGCTGTCGGCGCGGGCGCGGGCGTTGTTGCGGCGCAGCCACCTGCCCTCGGAATCGGTGCTCACGGTGCGGGATTTGAGTCTGGATCGGGTGGAGCGCAAAGTGGCGCGGGGCGGGCGCGCGATTGAACTGACGACCAAGGAATTTGCACTGCTGGAATACATGATGCGCAATGCCGGGCGGCGTTTGACGCGGGCGATGATTATTGAGCATGTGTGGAATCTAACGTTCGACTCAACCACTAATGTGGTGGACGTGTACATCAACTATCTACGGCGCAAAGTGGACGACGGGTATCCGAACCGCCTAATTCACACGGTACGCGGGGTGGGCTATCAGCTTAGTCCCGAAGGGGCGCAGGCGTGATGGCCAGCGCCGGCTCAAATCTGGGTCAGAGCCACGACGTGCTTCGGGACTTGTTGCATTTCGTAAGCCAGCCGCTCACGACTCTGCGCTGCGCGCTCGAAGGCTCAATTGCGCAGGAGGAAGTGAAGTGCGCGGAAGATGTTGTTCTCGCTTTAGAGCAGACTGACCGGGTCATCGAGGCCGTGCGACTAATGCGGGAGTACCTGGAGGCGGAACAGGGTTGCCTTTCAGCGGCGCCGGTTCCGCTTAGCTCGGCTGTCGATCGGGTCTTGGAAAAACTTGCTGTTCTCGCCGAAGCCCGCAGTGTCCGCCTGTTGGCTTGCGGAGTTTCAAAAGCAACGGTTCAGGTGCGCGAGACCTGGCTGCAGCGCGCCTTGTTTTACCTGGTTGGGGCCTTGATCGAAAGTGAGACGCCGGGGAGGGCGATCACGGTCTTGATCGAAGATGGCGCGTCGCAGTCCGTCATTAGCGGGCACAGCTTGCCAGCCAAGTCATCGCGGGATTGCCCTCCACGATGTGGACCTGTGTCGAATGTCCTTGGGCAAGTCAAGGTTGCAATTGCTCAGCGCGCGTTCGAGTCTTCGGGCGCGTTCGTGGAACTCTATTCCGATGACAAACCCGGCTTCACGATTCGCATACCGCCGTCTGCGGTGAACAAGCTCTCCGCTTGAGTTGGCTGCATTTGTTTCGGCTGAGCCCGATTCTTAAGGAGTACAATCCTGCCATTCGCGCGATGATTCGCACAAGTGCAGGCAGGAGGTTCTTATGACGCGTTGGGTTACGCTCATCATTCTTAGCTGTTGCTGGCTGAGTTGGGGTCAGGACGCAGGTCCGGTATTGAAGCCGCTGACGGTCATTAAAGCGGGGGTGTTGATTGATGGCGTTTCGAATGTGGCGAGACGCGATCAGGTGATTACGATTCGCGGCAATGTGATTACGGAAGTTGTGGATGGGCATGGAGCGAACATTCCGGCGGGCTCGACGGTGATTGACCTGTCTCAGGCCACGGTGTTGCCGGGGCTGATTGACGCGCACACGCACATTTTTCTGCAGGGGGAAGATCCGGCCGAGGGCGGGTACGACATTCAGCTCTTAAAGTATCCACTGGCGTTCCGGGCGGCGCGGGCTACGGTTTCGGCGCGGCGGGCGCTGGAGCAGGGGTTCACCACGCTGCGCGACATGGAGACCGAGGGCGCGGGATACGGCGACGTCGGCATCAAGATGGCGATCGAGCGCGGCTACATTCCGGGGCCGCGGCTGTTTGTCTCGACTCGCGCCATTTCGACGACGGGCGGCTATCCGCTGGAAGGATATGCGCCGGAGATCGAAGTACCGAAAGGGGTACAGATTATTGACGGGCCGGTCGAGGCACGCAAGGCGGCTCGGGAACAACTGGACCATGGGGCGGATTGGATCAAGGTGTACATGACGCATCGGTCGTGGCTGGGGAAGAACGGGGAGTTGGTTTCGCAGCCGACGCTGACGGTGGAGGAACTGCGCGCCATCGTGGACGAAACGCACGCCTGGGGAAAGAAGGTCGCTTGCCATGCCTATGGTGGGGAAGGTTTGCAGCGGGCGCTCGACGGGGGATGCGACTCGATCGAACACGGACTGGTGCTGACCGACGCGCAGATCGCGCAGATGGTGAAGCAGGGAACTTGGCTTTGTCCAACGCTGGCCATTTACTACGAGGGCTGGGCGCCGGCCGATTCGCCGGCAGGGCAGCGCGACCGGAAGCGGGCTTCGGCGCATGAGGAGTCGTTCCGCAAGGCGCTGAAGGCGGGCGTGAAGATTGCTTTCGGGACCGACATTGGCGGAATGCCGTGGACCGAGCCAATTGCGCAGGAATTTCCGCGGATGGTGGAGTTGGGCATGACGCCGATGCAGGCGATTCAGAGCGCGACTTCGCGGGCGGCGGAACTGCTCGAGATGAAGGGGCGCATTGGGGTGATTGCGCCCGGCGCGTATGCGGATGTGATGGCGGTGGCGGGGGATCCGTTGGCGGATATCAAAGTTCTCGAGAGTGCCGGGTTCGTGATGAAGGACGGCAAGGTGTTCAAGAACGAGCTGGCGCCAAGGAAATGACGAGCATCGCGGAGGGGCGCGCTGTCCGTTTCGGAGAGAGGAACGGGATCGCAGTGCGGGCCGAATACATAGGCCCTTCGCTTCGCTCAGGATGACTCGCAAACTGTTGCCGCAACTTCCGCTACGGCACGCTGGGAGATTCGAGCGCTAGTGGTGGACGTGGGGGCTTTGGGCTGGGTTTTTGGAAGGCTTCGGTTTTGCCTTGGCGATCCTCACATCAAAGCTTACTGGCAAGTTCTTGGGCGGATAGCAGGCGGTGTTATCACAGGCCTGGTACTTCAGAGTTCCGCGGACAATATATTTGCCGGGTTCGACGGAACGCAAAGGATGGACAACGACGTCCACCTCGAAGTTACCGGTGTAGACGTTGAGTTTTTCGTCGGGAGCGAAAGCGAAGCTCATGTCCCGGCCCTGGGGATAGATGGTCTTACTGATGACTATATCGGTAGTGGCCTCAATCTTGAGGGCGGTCGGGATAAGGAATTCCTGGTTGGGGTGGTTGGAGTTTATGTGATAGCCGCGGGCAACGCTGAACAGGAGCGGGACGGTAGCGTTCTTTGCTTGAACGGCAGACACGACCGGTGCGGGCGTCATCTTGACGACGGGGCCCTTCGGGCCGAATTCATCCTGGGCTCGGGCCCACGTGGAGACCAGTAGAAGCGCGCATATCAGACTTGATTTCATTCGCTACCCGCGGAGAAAGTCACTCCTTGTTGCTTCCAGTTAGGCTTTTGTGTTAGGGAAACTCCGACTCAGTGTGCGCGAAAAGCTTATAACCACAGGGTACACAGAGGTGCACGAGGACCCTCGAGACCCTGTCAGACTCTCCCTAACGCCATCAGAGTACGCCTTCAGAGTAACCCAGGTGGTGGTGCCGATGGAGGTTACTTTTGAGCCTGTACTGACCTTGCCTGACTGAGGGCTTCCTTGATGTGATCCACGAAGACGCTGCGGCTTTGCAAGCCGAATTCGCGGGCGATCACCTTGCCGTCGCGATCCAGGAAAAACGTGGTTGGAAGAACATTGACGCCGCCATAGCTAAGGCCGACGGCTTCCTTGCCCAGCAAGATGGGATAGTTGACGTCCATGTCTTTCGCGAATTTTGCTATGTCGTCGGTGCTGGCGTCATCCATGGCCACACCAATGATCTGGAAGCCTTGCGGACCATATTCTTTCTGGAGCTGGACGAACCAGGGCATCTCGATTTTGCAGGGGCCGCACCAAGTGGCCCAAAAGTTGAGAAGAACGGCCTTGCCGCGCAGGCTGGAGAGTCGGAGGTTGCCGCCGTCAAGCGTTTGCAGGTCGAAATCGGGAGCGACCGCGCCGATCAGTTGCCCATTGGCGGGACCATGGGCGCGGTTGTTGCGGGCGATGCGGATGCCGGTGAACAACATGACCGCCAGCAAAGCTCCGACGAAAAAAAGGATGAGAGGATTTCTTTGCACTATAACCTCGATCTCGGACGGGAGCGAAAGCTCCCAACCAACCTGATTCTATGTCCTTTTCAAACCCAGTCTCATGGTCTAACGGCTCACGCGCTAGAGAGCAAAGCGGTTCAAGAAGGAGAAGTAGCCGGCGAGGAGCGTGAAGCGTCCCATGACCAGCAAAACACCCAAAACGATCAGCAAGCCTCCGCTTGCCACCTCGACCGCATGCATGTGGAACTTGAAGCGGTTGTAGAAGCGGAGGAAACGCTCGATGCCGAGCGAAGTCACCAGAAAGGGCACGGCGAGGCCGGCCGAGTAAACCGCCAGGAGGAAGATGCCTTTGACAATCGTGTCCTGGGCGGCGGCGAATCCTAGCACCACGGCGAGGATGGGGCCGACGCAGGGAGTCCAGCCAAAGGCGAATGCAAAGCCGATCACAAATGCACCCCAGGGGGAAGACCCGCCCTTAAGCGTGTGCAGGCGCGTATCGGCTAGCAAAGCTTTGATCTGGAAGATTCCGGTCAGGTGGAGGCCAAACAGAATGATGACGGCCCCGGCAATACGGGCCAGCAGGGATTTGTATTGCGCCAGGATCTGGCCAGCCTCGGTGGAGATCGCTCCTAGGGTGATAAAGACGATGCTGAAGCCGACGACGAAGGCGGCGGAATTGATCATTACTTTACGAAGGAGGTGGCCGTCGGAGGCTTTCAGTTCTTCGACGCCGGCGCCGGAGATCAGGGAAACGTAGCCGGGCACCAGCGGCAGGACGCAGGGCGAGAGGAAAGAGATCACACCTGCGAAGAAGGCGGCGAGCGGCAATGGCAAACTCGTCATAAAGTCCTATTGTAGCGGGTGCTCAATCGTAGCGGGCGTGACGTATTTCTCCTCACTTACTAAAGATGCAGCGGGCAGCGGATTTGTTACAGCGTTCTACCACGCAGGGAACGGTGGTTGGACGTGCGCGGAGTCGAAAGGCAATCATGGTTTCTTTGGCTTTGTGGGTTGCGGAGAGCGCTGCGCGGGCGGTGGCTGGACTGCGAGCGGCGTCTCTTCGATCGGAGCCTCTGTCAGGGCCTTTTTGATGAATCCCGGGGGCACGGTGGCGGTGAGGATGGCGCGTTCTCCGGAGCGCTCGACTTTGAAGCTATCGAAGAAGGCTTTCACGTCGGCATCGGTGCCGTGCGCGCCGACGTTGCCTTCGGCGGCGTGAAAAAGACTGAGAAAGGCGCTGGCCTTGTCGGCGATTGCCTGCGCGTCCGATTCAGTATCGGCAAAGGCTTCGGCGCGCAGATGGAGAGCGCGGAGGTAGCGCGCGGAGATCACGGCGACGGCCGGCTTGGGAAACAGAAGGCTCCAACCGCCGAACCCGCCAAGGGAGCTCATTTCCGAGGGCTTAACCCGGAGGATGGCGAAAGACAGGCTTGCCAGCGGCACGTGGCGGTAAAACTTGCGGAGCAGCCACGGTCCGCCGAAAGGTGAGGCGAGCTTGCGGGAGCGGTCCACAATGCCGCGAATCACGTCCGGATTGGGATGGTTGGAAACCGCGACGCTGTCATAGGAAAGAACGGCAACACGAACGGTGCGGCCTTCGTGCGGGATGTTATAGATGTCGAAGCCGCGGTAGTTGTCGGTGGCGGTAGAGAGCTTTTTGAGATAGCCAAGCAGTCGGGCGGAATCGAATTTGCCGACGAAGACTTCGGAGAAGCGCGGCTCCGGGACCGGTCCGGCCGTTCCGCCGCCCCAACTTTCGGGGTAGTGCACGGCGAAGGCGGCTTCGTCGAGATCACGCTCGAACTGAAAGCCGGTCTGGTCAACGAATTCTTGGTATTCAGGCTCGTGGGAAACCGGCGGCAGCTGACTGGTGGCGTTGAAGCTGCGAATCCACTTCAGATTGATGTAGAGAAAGCCGTCGGCGCCGGGAAGGAGGCGGGCAGCCTCGGGCGGAGCCTGCTTGCGGAGAAAGACGATCAGCGCGACCGCGGCCGCAATCACCAGGACGGCAGCCAGGATGGGGAGACGGCGTCGAATGCGCATCGAAGATCGGCGGGTGCCGGGCTCGTTCGCCGGTTGAGGCGGACGAGATTAGACCACAATGATAGCATCTTGGGTTCCAAGGGCCGTCGACGGAGCTGGATCGGGGCGGCGCCATGTCGAGACGGCTGCGCGCGGATCTGGCATGGCAGACGCGGATTTTGGGTTGAGCGGTTGCAGCGCGATACCCCTTGTGATACCTTAAATAATTGTCCCGGACTGCAGGAAGGGATCAGGGAAGTATTGTGCCTTGAAGGACTTGCTTCCGTCTGCTGGCGTAGCTCAGTCGGTAGAGCATCTGATTTGTAATCAGAGGGTCAGGGGTTCAAATCCCTTCGCCAGCTCCAGAGAATAAATTTCCGGAAACACGGCGGTCTGCGCGGAAACGCGCGCTAGCGGCGCAACGGTTATAACGCACTCCATCAGGTAATTTTCCGGCGAGTGTAGTTGTCAGGCGAGGAATCCCGCAATTCGTTTCCCGAACTGAGAAGTTGTTTGTGACGCCGGTGTGTTGCTTCGGTCGGCTGAACGGTGTTTTCGGATGTGCACAGGTGGGTGAGTGGTTAAAGCCGACAGACTGTAAATCTGTTCCTCCTAGCGAGGTACGGAGGTTCGAATCCTCCCCTGTGCACCATGATTGAGGCGCGTGCGAAATCAGCCGAGGCTGAGCGTCCGCGAAGCCGCAGCCCTGAGCGAAGTCGAAGGGCCGCAGCCGAAATCCCGAGCATTTTGAGCGAGGGATCTATGCGTGTGAACCGGTTGGCGCTGGCGCTCACGGCGTACGTGGTTCTGGGCGCGCTGGCGTGGACGACGCTTACTGATGAAAAGCTTCGTCTGGTCACGCTGCTGATCCTGGCGCTATTCGCGGTGAAGACGGTGCTGCGGCGCAGGGACGTGATGCACCCGGACGGCGAAGATCGGTAGAGACGGGGCTTGCCCCGTCTCATGCCGGCGCTGGGAGACGCGGCAAGCCGCGTCTCTACGTAGGTGAGTGGTTTCGAGCCGATGTAGCTCAGTTGGTAGAGCACTCCCTTGGTAAGGGAGAGGTCATCAGTTCAATCCTGATCATCGGCTCCAGATTTTGTGGGAAGCGCGGTTTGTGGAAGGGCATGGCTTTAGCCATGCCGCTGAGGTGCCGCGGTTGAGCGGCTTCAGCCGCAAGGGTTTTGCTGAGAGCTGACAGCTGAGAGCTGACAGCTGGTTTTGGCGGGAGTAACTCAGTGGTAGAGTCACAGCCTTCCAAGCTGTTGGTCGCGGGTTCGATTCCCGTCTCCCGCTCCAGGATTTGAAGACGATGGGTTTCGAGCAGGCCACGATCAGGGTTGTGAGGCAACGCGAGTTCGGCGAACTGAGGGCTGCGATCGAACAGATTTTCGCCGCAGAGCGCGTTGCGAAGTACCTGAAAGTGCTGGATGGCCGCCGAATTCAAGTGCGCGATCTGGAAGCGGTTTTGAAGGAGAACGCGCTCGACGAGGCTGCCGGAAGCAGACCTGGAACAGCCGCCGCGCTGTACGGATCGTTGCCGGTTTCAGACAAGGGGCAGATGAGGGAGTTTTACCTGTCGAAGATCGAAGAGGTCGGACCGGTACTGCGGGCCCGGTTTCACAGGGTGTATGAGTACTCATAATTATTGACGACTTTTGCGGGCGAGGCCCCTTCGGCAAGCTCAGGGCATGTCCGCGAGACACACGGAGCTGAGAGAAACATGGCCAAAGAAAAATTTGAACGGACGAAGCCGCACTGCAACGTTGGGACGATTGGGCATATTGACCACGGCAAGACGACGCTGACGGCGGCGATCACGAAAGTTCTGCAGAAGCACAATCCGAAGATCTTGTTCCGGTCGTTTGATTCGATCGACAACGCTCCGGAAGAGAAGGCGCGCGGGATCACGATTGCGACCGCGCACGTGGAGTACGAG